>Ga0155057_131_pt4 | contig 28328 bp, 41 predicted proteins | sample RifCSPhighO2_01_FD_106025 | JGI IMG/M metagenome (GOLD analysis project Ga0155057, IMG submission 106025) | Candidatus Roizmanbacteria bacterium RIFCSPHIGHO2_01_FULL_35_10
AGATTAAAACAAAGCGCCGATTTGAAAATATCGGCAGGTCATGAATTAAAACCTGAATTATTTTTCAAAAAAGGTGATTTAGTCAACGTAACCGGCGTGTCCAAGGGAAAAGGATTCCAAGGAGTTGTAAAAAGACATCATTTTAAGGGCGGATCCAGGACTCACGGACAGTCTGACCGGGAAAGAGCTCCGGGATCTATTGGTCAGACAACCACTCCGGGAAGAGTTTATAAAGGTAAAAGAATGGCCGGAAGAATGGGCGGTGACAGGATTAAAGTTAAAAATTTAATGATTGTAGAAGTTAAGGCAGATGGAATTTTGGTTAAGGGATTGGTACCGGGAGCTAGGGGAGGATTGTTAGAAATTCTAAGTTCTAATTTCTAAGTTCCAAATAAATTCAAAATATTAAATTCAAATTTCTAAAAAATGCCAAAAATAAAAAAAACTAAAAAAGAAGTAAGAAAAAAAAATGTAAAAGCCGGTTTAACATTGCCGGTTTATGGAGTGGACGGGAAAGAAAAAACACCGGTTGATTTGCCAAAAGAGATTTTTTCTGTTGAAGTTAATCCAAGACTATTAGCGCAATACGTCAGAGTATATTTGGCTAATCAACGCCAAGGCAATGCCTCTACTAAAACCCGGGGTGAAATAACCGGTTCCACCAGGAAAATATATAAACAAAAAGGAACCGGTAATGCCAGACACGGAGACAGAAATGCTCCGATTTTTGTCGGCGGCGGTGTAGTCGGCGGACCAAAGCCCAGGGATTTTTCTTTAAGACTTAACAGAAAACAGACAAAAAAAGCTTTGTTTACGGCACTATCAATGAAATTAAAAGAAAGGGGAATCTATGGTTTGAGCGATGATTTTCTTAAGATCGAAGCAAAAACAAAAATAATCGCAAATTTTTTAAAAGCAATTGGAGTTGAGAAAGAGAAAATATTATTGGTTTTACCAAAAAAGGAGAAAAATAATTTAATACTCAGCTCGAGAAATTTAGCAAATATAAAAATGGTTGACGCTTATTCGATCAATCCCTATGATATTCTCAGAAATAAAAAAGTTTTAATAGTTAAGCAGGGATTACAAGTTCTGGTAAAGTATTTTTTAACCCGTTCGACAAGCTCAGGTCTTCGACTCCGAGCAAATAGCTCAGACTCGAGGAGGTTATCCTGAGTGAAATCGAAGGATAAAATATGAAAATTGACGAAGTTTTGCTAAAACCGGTTTTGACGGAAAAAGGCACAAATTTAGCCAACAATAAAGAATATCTTTTTGAGACTCATATTAAAGCTAATAAAAATAACATCAAAGAGGCATTGGAAAAATTATACAAAGTCAAGGTCAGCCGGGTAAAAGTACTGATCAGAAAAGGAAAAAAACGCAAGGTGGGAAAAAAAATGGTCAGCAAAAAATTAACCGACAGAAAGATTGCATTTATTAAGTTAAGTGAAGGTAAGATTGATTTATTCCCACAAGCATGAAAAAAGAAAAAAAGCAAAAACAAATAATAAACAGTTCGGAAAAACGCCTAAAGGTTATTCTGAAAAAACATTCGGGTCGGGATTCAAGTGGCACAATCTCGGTCCGGCATCAGGGCGGCAGGCAAAAAAGATTTTATAGAGTCATAGATTTTAAAAGAGATAAAAAAGATATTGAGGGTAAAGTTGAAAGAATTGAGTATGATCCTAACCGGAATGTTGATATAGTCCTGGTAAAATATTCAGACGGCGAAATACGCTACATTCTTCATCCGAAAGACCTGAAGTTGGGTGACACTGTTATAGCTTCAGAAAAGGCAGAAATCAAAGCCGGTAATACTTTAAAATTAAAAAATATTCCGCTCGGCATCCAGGTTCATAATATTGAAATATATCCGGGGCAGGGCGGCCAGCTGATGAGGAGTGCAGGAACTTATGCTTTAGTTATCGCTAAAGAGGGACCCTACGTTCAGCTCAAATTACCTTCAGGAGAAATCCGCCGAGTCTTTGCAGATTGTTCTGCTACAATAGGACAACTTGGTAATCTTGATCATAAAAACAGAGTACTGGGTAAAGCAGGAATAAAAATCCATATGGGGATAAGACCGACTGTCCGCGGTACGGCGCAAAATCCCCGCACTCATCCGCATGGAGGAGGAGAAGGCAAAAGCGGTGAAGGTATGCATCCCAAAACTCCCTGGGGTAAGTCAGCCAGAGGGACAAGGACAAGAAATAAATTCAAATGGACAAATAAATTTTTAGTCAAAAGGCGCAAATAAATATGGAATCAAAATCATATAGCAGGAATTTGAGAATTTCACCCAAGAAATTGAGATTTTTGCTGCCAGAAATAAAGAGGTTAAGTCCGTCGGACGCATTAGTTCGTCTGTTATATACGCCAAACAGGCCGGCTAAAATTTTTTACAAATCGATTAAATCTGCTTTAACCAATGCTGTAAATTTATTAAAAACCGATGAGAAACACCTGAAATTTAAACATCTGAGCGTCGACGAAGGCCATAAATTAAAGCGGTTCAGGGCAGGCGGAAGAGGAACAGCTAAGCCAATCTTAAAAAGATTCGCACATATTAATATCATATTGGAAGCAGTAGAACCTGTTGCTGAAAAAATTACAAGTAACAAGATACAAGAAACAAAAAAATCAGAAATCAAAAATAAACCAAAATTATAAATAAAAAATAAAAAATAAAAAGTGGGACAAAAAGTACATCCTAGAGGTTTGAGATTAGGAATTATATATAACTGGAGTTCCAGGTGGTTTTTTTCGAATAAAAAATTGTTTAGAGAAGCCCTGTATTCAGACAGTAAAATCAGAAGTTTATTGATGAATAAGCTTAATTTCGCATCGATTACCCAGATTGACATTGAGAGAGCAATTAATAAAATTACTTTATTTATCTTCTCGGTAAAGCCGGGTATGATAATCGGCCGGGGCGGTAAGGGTCTGGAAGACGTCAAAAATTTTGTAGCTAATTATTTGGGATTTGATAAAAAAGGTAAAGCTCAAAGACTGGAAATTAAAATAGAGCCGGTAAAAAAACCTTATCTCAATGCTTATTATGTCGCTCAGACTATTGCCGAAAGACTTATCAGAGGATTTCCCCACAGATCCGTAGTCCATAATACTATGAACAGGGTTATGGAAGCGGGCGCCAAGGGAGTAAAAATACAGTTGGGCGGCAGAATTGCCGGGGCGGAAATTTCCCGGAGAGAAAAGTATTTTCAGGGTATGATGCCAACCTCAACCATTCGTGAAGAGGTTGACTTTGCAAAATATCCGGCTTTAACCAAATCCGGATATATCGGAGTTAAGGTATGGATATGTCGTTAATATTAAAAATTAAAGATCAAATATAGAATATACATATTAAATATCAAATATTTTTTCATTTTTGATATGTGTATTTAATTTTTTATTTTTTATATTTAATATTTCAAAATGCTGGCACCGAAGAGACAAAAATACAGAAAACAATTCAGAGGTATCTGGCGGAGAATTGCCACCAAAGGTGAAAAGATGATATTCGGAATGTACGGATTAAAAGGTGTAACTGCCGGCTGGATAAAAGATAGGGAGATAGAGGCAGCAAGAGTTACATTAGCCCGCGCAACCAGAAAGAACGGTAAGTTCTGGATAAGAATTTTTCCTGACAAACCTTATACCAAGAAGCCTCCGGAAGTAACTATGGGTTCGGGTAAGGGAGATGTTTCACACTTTGTAGCAAGCGTAGTTCCGGGAAGAATTTTATTTGAAATCGACGGATTAACAACTGATGAAAGTATGGCAGTTTTAAAAAATGTAGCCTCTAAATTATCAGTTAGGACAAAAGTCGCCCGAAGATTAACATGACCCATTCGAGGCTTCGACTGAGCTCAGCCGAAGTCCAGGTTCAGGGTCAGTGAGTAAAATCGAACTATGAAAAAAGTAAGCTCTGAATTTAAGGGAAAGTCAGTTAGCGATCTTGAAAAAGAAGAGAGAAAGATCAGGGAAGAAGTTGCGAAATTAAAGTTGGAAAATAAAGTGAATCCGCCAAAAGACAGCAACATAATTTTTAAAAAGCGGAAGAGATTAGCAGTTATTCTGACTCTTTTAAACGAGAGAATGGTTAGAAGTTAAATAGATTCTGGGCAAGCCAGAATGACACTTATTAATATATGGCAAAAATATTACAGGGAATAATCGTTTCAACCAAGATGCAAAAAACAATTGTTGTCAAGGTAGAACGAAGGTTCAGACATGCTTTATACAAAAAAACCATAGTTAAACATAAAAAATATAAAGTACACAATGAAAATTTAAAGTTAAAAGAAGGCGATAAGGTAAAAATCAGGGAAACAAGACCGATATCAAAAGATAAACACTTTATTATTGTAGAAGAAAATTAACCTAATTAACCTAATTTCTAATTGATCTAATTAATTTTGATATTTGGAAATTAGGATTTGATTAGAAATTAGATATTAGAAATTAGAAATTTTAGATATTTTAGATATGTTGCAGTTAAGAACAATACTAAATGTAGCCGATAATACCGGTGCAAAAAAAGCACAGATGATAGGAATACCGGCTAAAGGAAATAGGCATTATGCTTATGTTGGCGACGTAATAACAGTTACTATTGCAGAAGCATCACCCTATTCCCAGGTTAAAAAAGGAGAGATACACCAGGCCGTTATAACCAGAACAAGAAAAGAAAAAAGAAGAAAAGACGGAAGTTATATCCGGTTTGACGATAATGCCTGTGTTATTTTGTTTGAAAAAGAAAGCAAAGATCCAAAAGGGACAAGGATCTTCGGTCCGGTTGCAAAAGAAGTAAAAGATGGAGGATTTAATAAAATAGCCAGCTTGGCTGAAGAAATATATTAAAAATTGAAATGCGGATTACGGATCTAATTCGGATGCCGCGGATATTCGGATCTTACGGATTTTTTATCCGCATATCCGTAGATCCGCATAGAATCTGTAGATCAGCATCACATTTTATTTTATGAAGATAAAAAAAGGGGATAAAGTTAAAATCATGGCCGGGAAAGACTCAGGGAGAGAGGGAGTTGTTGAACGCGTGTATACAAAAGCTCATAAAGTTTTGATTACGGGAATTAACATATATAAAAAACATATTAAGAAAAATGAAAAAATGCCGCAGGGCGGAACAGTCGAAGTTCCCAGACCGATGGACGTGGCAAAAGTAATGTTATTATGTCCAAAATGTAAAAAAATGACGAGAGTCGGGTATGAGATAATCAAGAACAAAAAACACAGAATCTGTAAGAAGTGCAGTAGTAGAATATAAAATATCAAATATTTTTCATTTTTGATATGTATATTTAATTTTGTAAGAGTTCACGCTTCTTGACAAAACTATACCAGACTATGTCATTGCGAGGAGGAGGAACGACGACGAAGCAATCCCATTAATGAGATTGCTTCGCTCCAAAATTCACCGCTCGCAATGACAATTGATTATAATCTTTGTCAAGAACTGTGAATAGTTACTTAATTTTCTATATTTAATATTTTATTTTATTATCATGTCATTTAAAGAATTTTATAACATCGAGCTTAAGAAAAAGTTAAAAGACGAACTAAAGTTAGTTAATGTTATGGAAGTGCCGAATATTAAAAAAATAGTTGTTAATGTGGGAGCCGGCGAAGCTGTTACAGATAAAAAAGTATTGGAAAAGATTCAGGAACATCTTAATCTGATAACGGGTCAAAAATCGGTTATTACAAAAGCCAGAAAATCCGTATCGGCTTTCAAAATAAGAAAAGGATTGCCGATCGGAGTTAAAGTGACGCTCCGGGACAAAAGAATGTTCAATTTTCTGGAAAAATTAATAAAAATAGTAATTCCGCGACTCAGGGATTTTAAAGGAATTAATGCAAATAGTATAGACGATCACGGCAACTTAAATATAGGATTTAGCGAGCAAACAATTTTTCCCGAGATTGAGTTCGATAAAATTGATAAAATCAGAGGCTTGGAGGTAACGATAGTTACTAATGCCAGAGATAAGGTCAAGGGAAAAAAATTATTTGAAATTTTAGGGATTCCTTTTCAGAAATAAAATATGGCAAAGACATCAGATGAAGTAAAATTTTTAAAAAAACAGAAGTTTACAGTCCGGCACAGAAACCGTTGCCCTTTCTGTGGCAGGGCCAGAGCATATATGCGAAGATTCGGAATGTGTAGGATCTGTTTCAGGGAAAAAGCATTGCAGGGTGAAATCCCGGGAGTTCACAAGGCGTCATGGTAATATATTAAAAATTAAAGATCAAATATAGAATATACATATTAAATATCAAATATTTTTTCATTTTTGATATGTATATTTAATTTTTTATATTTAATATTTTATTTTTTAAAGATGGCAAGATCACAAAAAAAAGGACCGTTTGTAGATGAAAGACTTTTAAAAAAAGTACTCAGGCAAAAGGGTTCGAGTGACAGATCACCTATAAAAACCTGGGCAAGAGCTTGTCAGATTGCTCCGGAATTCGTAGGACACAAAATTGCAGTTCACAACGGTCGAAAACATATAGAGGTACTTATTTCGGAATCGATGGTTGGTCACAGGTTGGGAGAATTTGCTCCTACCCGCACATTCAGAAGTCACGGCAAAGTAACCAAGAAAGTTCTCGAAGCAACCTAATTATATGCAAAACTCAGTAATTGATTTAATAATCAGGATAAAAAATGCCTACATGACAAGAAATGAAAATGTAGAGGTATTATTTTCACGTTTTAATGAGGAAGTGCTTAAAAAACTATTGCAGTTAGGATATATTAAGAAATTTGAAACCAAGGAAAGAAAAATAATGGTTGATTTGGCATATAAAGATAAGAATCCGGCCCTAACACAAGTTCAGCTTTATTCAAAGCCGGGCCGAAGATATTATGTGACATATAAAAATTTGAAATCGATTATGGGTGGGTTGGGATGTTCTTTAATTTCGACATCCAAGGGAGTACTTTCAAATAAAGAAGCAAGAGATCAAAAAGTCGGCGGCGAGTTACTTTTTTCTATCTGGTAATCATATGTCAAAAATAGGTAATATTCCAATTCAGGTCCCCTCAAGCGTTCAGGTCAAGATTGATAAAGACGCTATTGAAGTCAGCGGAAAGGAAGGGAAGTTAAACTTTAATTTACCAAGAGTATTAGAGATTAAACAGGAAAACGATAAGCTTATTATTAAAGCAAAAAATGATAATAAAAAAACAAAATCAGTTCACGGACTATACCGGCAGCTTCTTTATAACGCTGTAACCGGTGTGGAAACACCCTGGAGAAAAAAAATGGAAGTTGTAGGAACAGGTTTTAATGTCAAATTACAGGGTGAAGATATTGTTTTTAAAATCGGATATTCACATCCTGTTGTTTTTAAAAAGAGCACAAACATAAAATTCCAGGTTGAAGGAAATACTAAAGTTTCGGTTTTGGGAATAGATAAACAGTTAGTAGGTCAGGTAGCTTTTCAGATAAGAAAGCTCAGGCAACCTGATGTGTATAAAGGTAAGGGAATAAGATACGCCGGGGAAGTGATTAAGCTTAAGCCCGGTAAGAAAGTTAAGGCAGCCGGTACCGCAGTCTAATTATGAAAAAAGTAAATACAGACCGTGTTGATAGAAGAAAAAAAAGAGTAAGTGGTAATATATTCGGAACCAAAGAAAAGCCCAGGGTATCCGTATATGCATCAAATGTCTATACTTATGCCCAGATGATAAATGATTCCGACAGAAAAACGCTTTTAGCCTTTTCAAGCCTGCAATTAGCAAAAGGGGAAAAATATACGAAAGAAAAAAAAACGGTTGAAGCTAAAAAGGTTGGATTGGAATTAGCAAATATAGCCAAAAAATCCGGAATCAAAGAAGCGGTTTTTGACAGAGGAAAATACTCATATAAGGGCAGAGTTAAGGCTTTGGCAGAAGGATTAAGAAAGGGAGGTATTAAAATATAAAATATTAAATTTTAAATATAAAAAATTTATGGCACAGCAAAGATTTGAGGAAAATAAGGAGTTTGAAGAAAAGATTCTTTTAATTAAAAGGGTTTCGAAAAAGACCACAGGCGGTAATTACGTCACTTTTTCAGCTCTGGTTGTTATCGGTAATAGAAAAGGCAGGGTAGGAATAGGAGTTGGTCGGGGTCAAGAAGTACCTCCCGCTATCCAAAAAGCCATAAAACAGGCAAAGAAGCATATGATAAACGTACCCGTATATAAAAATTCATTGCCACATCAGATTAAAATAAAATATAAGGCCGCTCTGGTTTTATTGAAGCCGGCTCCCGAAGGAACAGGGCTAAAGGTAGGGAGCGTAGCAAGGGTAATTCTTGATTTAGCGGGAATTTTCAATGCTTCGGGCAAGATAATAAGATCGAGAAATCAGACCGTAAATACTTATGCGGTTATGGAGGCGCTAAAGAGATTAAAGCCCAAATTACAAAGTTCAAATGTCAACTTCTCGACTAATCGCTCGAAGAATAAAAACTTATGAGTAATTTTTTATCAAATTTACCAAAAATAACTGAGAAGAAGAAAAAGCGGTTAGGTCGTGGTTTGGGTAGCGGTAGAGGCGCCAAGTCCGGAAGAGGTACGACAAGACACCAGAAAGCCAGAGGAAAAATTCCTTTACACTTTGAAGGGGGTCAGGCCAGAATGGTTAAAAGATTCCCACTTCTCAGAGGAAAAGGCAGAAATAAACCAATGCCGGAAAAACCTTTCATTTTGAATCTGAAATCCCTGAATGTTTTTAAGGACAATGAAGTTGTCAATATTGAAAGCCTTTTGAAGAAAGGATTGATTGATGAAATTAAATCAAAAAGACAGACAGTAAAAATTCTGGGTGAAGGTAAACTGGAAAGAAAACTGGTTGTAAAAGTTTTGACATCAAAATCTGCCAAAGCGGTAATTGAGAAATTAGGAGGAAAAATAGAAGTATGACCCATTCGAGGCTTCGACTGAGCTCAGCCGAAGTCCAAAGCTCAGGGTCATAGTGAGTTATATCGAACTATGAAAGAAATCACGGAAAAAATCAGATTAATATTCAGGGATCCGCAATTAAAAAGAAAGACACTCTTTACTTTATTTATTTTTTTGGTTTTCCGGATTTTTGCATTTTTACCGATTCCGGCCATAGACCTTCCGAGACTCAAGGAATTATTCGGACAAAACCAGTTTCTTTCCCTTTTGGATATATTTTCGGGAGGAACACTGATAAATTTTTCGGTAATGGCTTTGGGATTGAATCCGTATATCAACGCATCTATTATCATCCAGCTATTAACCGCAATAATCCCACAGTTAGAACAGCTTTCAAAAGAAGGTGAATACGGAAGACACAAGATAAATCAATACACGCGTTTCCTAACCGTTCCGCTTACAGTAGTCCAGGCGGTCGGAATTTTTGTACTGCTTAAAAATCAAAAAATCATCGGAACACTTTCACCTATCGAGTTTTTTTCCTTTATTTTTACAATGCTGGCCGGTACATTTATTTTAGTCTGGTTCGGCGAACTGATATCTGAGTTTGGGCTGGGAAACGGGATATCCTTATTGATATTTGCCGGAATAGTCGGAAGAATACCGGTTGTTTTTGGTAAGACGCTGGCAGTAGTTAATCAGGAACTTATTTTTAATATAATAATTTTTGTTTTACTTTCAGTTGTTGTTATTGGTTCAATAGTATTTGTTAATGAGGCAGTCAGGAGAATCCCTGTGTATTATGCCAAAAGAATTAGAGGTAACAGGGTTTACCAGGGAGCGTCCAATTATCTGCCGTTAAAACTCAATCAGGCAGGAGTCATTCCGATTATATTCGCAGTTTCGTTTGTTCTATTTCCGCAGTTATTGGGTAATTTTTTGCAGTATGTTAAAAATCCCGTGATTGCAAAATCCGCGGCTTTTTTGATAAAAGTTTTTAATCCGTCGGGATTTTTTTATAATTTTTTCTACTTTATCCTGGTTATCGGATTCACCTATTTCTATACGGTTGTTGTTTTTAATCCGCAAAAAATTTCCGATGAAGTTCAAAAACACGGAGGTTTTATTCCCGGAATAAGACCGGGAGTTGCAACAAAACAGTACTTGGAAAAGATACTTTACCGGATAACCAGTGTCGGGGCAATTTTTTTGGGAGTTATAGCAATACTTCCCGCTATAGTTTCTAAGATTACAAATATGCAGGATCTGGTCATTGGTGGAACAGGAATACTGATTGTTGTTTCGGTTATTCTTGAAACATTTAAAGTGATTGAAGCACAGCTGGTTATGAAAAGCTATGATAAGTTTATAAAATAAATATGGCAAAAAAAGGATCGCGAATTCTGGTCGGTTTAACTTGTGAGGTTTGTAAAAACCTGAATTATGTTGTGCAGAAGAATAAGATTAATACAACCGGTTCTTTGAAGTTAAAAAAGTATTGCAAGCACTGTAAAAAACATAATATGCATAAAGAGAAGAAGAAACTTAGTTAAGTTTATAAAGTTATAAAGTTCATAAAGTCTATAAAGTAAAGAATGAAACTTGTTTTATTAGGAATTCAGGGTTCAGGCAAATCCACACAGGGAAATCTGCTGTCAAAGCAACTCAAAATACCTTACTTGTCTACTGGACATATTTTCAGGGAAATCGCCAAGGAGAAAACGACTCTTGGCAGATACATGAAAGAAACTCTTAATGCGGGTATATTAGTTCCTGATCAAAAGACCATTGAGATAGTACATGAATATCTTTCGCGACCGGAATATAAAAAAGGCTACATACTCGATGGATTTCCCAGAACAATAAAGCAGGTCCAGGAATTTAAGAACAATGTGGATAAGGTAATTTATTTAGAAATACCGGATAAAGAAGCGATTTATAGATTAGTTTACCGAAACGACAGTTCACGCGATGACGAAACTCTTCCCGCCATTAAAAAACGTATAGAATCATTCCATAAATTCACCAGACCGGTTCTGGACTTTTACGAAAAACAGGGAAAATTAGCTCCAATTGATGGCACAAAACCAATTGAGATAGTAAACAGGGATATTTTAAGAAGTCTTGGTAAACAACTGATTAAAAATCAAATCAAAGAATGGGAAAGAAAGCAAAAAGCTATTATTGCTATAGTCGGTTTGGCAGGTTCGGGCAAAACCGAAGCCGCGGAATATTTTAAAAATATGAATCAGCCGGTTATAGCCTTCGGCAAAATAATCAACGAGCATGTAGATAAGAAAAATCTGAAACATGTTGAAAATATTCATAAGAAAATAAGAGAAGATATCAGGAAAAAGTATGGTATGGCCGCAATGGCAATTTTGAATGAGAAAAAAATCAGAGAGGCTTTAAAGAATAATTCTACCCTCATAATAGATGGCTTATACTCCTGGGAAGAGTATGTTTATCTAAAAGATAAATTTTCCAATGTCAAGGTATATCTTTTAGCAATATACGCGGACAAACACATCCGCTATACAAGAGCGTCAAAAAGAAGATATAGAAAAGAACTATATGGTGAGGAGAGAGACATCAACGAAATCATAGGGACGAATAAAGGTCCGGCAATTGCTTTTGCTGATTTTTTTATCAAAAATAATTTTTCCAAAGAAGAGTTTCATGATAAGTTAGACGCTGTGTATAGATCAGTATACTTCTCCTAAAAATGATTAAGCTTAAGACTCAGGAAGAGATAGGAATAATGAGAGAGGGTGGAAACAGGTTAAGAAAAGTTATAAAAGAACTAATGCCGGGGATTAAGGCCGGAATGACAACGAATGAAATTGATAAAAAAGCGGAAGAGTTAATTACTAAGTACGGCGGGGAGCCGTCTTTTAAAAGAGTAAAGGGTTATTTTTGGAGCACGTGTTTAACAGTAAATGAACAGATTGTTCATACACCACCGTCAGATAAGATTTTGAAAAACGGCGACATTCTCACTGTAGATATAGGAATATTTTATAAGGGTTTTAACACGGATTACGCAGATACGATAGCCATAGGTAAAATTGAAGATAAAACCCGAAAATTTTTAGATACGGGCAAAAAAACGCTGGATTTAGCTATAAAGAGTGTGAAATTAAGTGGAAGACTGGGTGAAATTTCTCAAATAATTCAAAATGAAATTGAGGGCGCAGGATATTCGATAGTTAAAGAATTGACCGGACACGGTGTCGGCCGGGATTTGCATGAAGACCCGATTGTTCCGGGTTATCTGAACGAACCAATCAACAGAACTTTAATAATTAAACCTGGGTTAGTAATAGCAATAGAGATAATTTACTCGATGGGTAAAGGTGATATGATGCATGAACCAAATAATAATTGGTCCATATGTACAGCCGATGGAAATTTAGCAGCCTGTTTTGAACATACTGTCGCTGTAACTAATATAAATACGTTCATTTTAACGTAATATGTGATAAAATATAACACTTATGAAGGATAATGTGGAAATATTGGAAGGAAGTGTGGTTGAGAACTTACCCAACACATTATTTAAGGTAAAACTTGGTAATTCGGAAAGGGTAATCCTGTGTTATTTATCGGGAAAAATGCGAAAAAACTATATTAAAATATTACCCGGGGATAAAGTGAGATTGGAATTAACTCCCTATGATTTAAACAGGGGAAGGATTATTTATAGACTATAAAATTTCCAATTTCTAATATCCAATTTCCAATAAATTATTTAAAATTTAAAAATTTAAAATTCATTAGAAATTAGTAATTAGATATTAGATATTGTCATTATGCATGTTCAAGCATCGGTTAAAAAAATTTGCCCAAAATGTAAGTTGGTCAAACGCAAAGGAATGCTTTATATTACCTGTTCAAACCCAAAGCATAAACAGAGACAAGGATAAGTATAAATTTCCAATTACCAATATCTAATATCCAATAAATTAAGAAATTTTAAGATATGGTTAGATTATTAGGAGTACAATTGCCGGATGAGGGAAGAGTGGAATACGCCTTGACTTTAGTTTATGGAGTCGGTTGGACAACTTCAGCCAAGATTCTGGATCAGGTAAAAGTCGATAAGCACAAATACGTAAAAGAGCTTAATGAAGAAGAAATTAAAAAGATTGCGGAGTTTATCGATAAAAATTATAAGGTTGAGGGGGAATTGAGAGAAAAACTGGCAGGTGATTTGAAAAGACTAAGAGAAATAGGTAATTACAGAGGGAGCCGGCATGCTAAAAATTTACCGGTCAGGGGACAGAGAACCCGTTCAAACGCCCGAACCAAGAGGGGAAAGAGAAAGACAGTCGGCGCTTTGCGAAAAGAAACTTGGGCAAAGATGGAGCAGGGAAAGACAGGAGCAACAGCTTCAGCAGATGCAAAGCCTGAAGCAAAATCAACTAAATAAAATTGCCAATTCCCAATATCTAATTTCCAATAAATTAATTAATGTTTAAAAATTTAGAAATTTGAAATTCATTAGAAATTTATAAGATATGGCGAAGAAAAAAACAGAAAGAATTGTTGAAAAAGGAAAAATCTATATTACCGCAACTTTTAACAATACAATAGTTACAGTCACAGACGAGAAAGGAAATCCAGTGGTCAATGCTTCCTGCGGGATGTATGGTTTTTCCGGGACAAGAAAACCCACTCCTTATGCGGCAACTGTAACAACCGGCGCGACAATTAAAAAGGCTGTTCTTAACTACGGATTAAGATTTGCCGACATTTTTGTCAAAGGAATAGGACCTGGTAGAGAAGCGGCCTTAAGAGCGGTTAAGGAGTCTACGGTAGAAATAAGCAGAATAATCGATATAACACCTATTCCGCACAATGGAGTCAGACCACCTAAGGTAAGAAGAGTTTAATAAAATTACCAATTACCAATATCCAATTTCCAATTAATTTTAAAATTCAGAAATTCTGGAATTCGAAATTTATTAGAAATTAGTAATCAGATATTAGAAATTTAATATGAGATATACAGGTCCAAAAAACAGAATTGCACGCCGGGAAGGTGTTGATTTGGGTTTTAAAACTCCGGGATCAAAAAGTCACGCAAGATTGTTAAAAAAATTAAGTGTACCGCCGGGGCAGCATGGGGCGAGCCGCAGGAGAAGAAAACTTTCTGATCGTGCCAGACAATTGAGAGAAAAGCAAAAGCTCAGATATTTATTCCTGGTCAGTGAAAAACAGCTTAAAAAATATTTTAAAGAAGCAAGTTTTAAAAAAGGGAATACGGCAGTGTATTTAGCAAAGTTTTTGGAAAAGAGATTGGATAATGTCGTCTATAGGGCGGGAGTAACGCCGACTAGAGCTTCAGCCAGACAGCTTGTGGTCCATGGACATATAAAAGTAAATGATAGGCTGGTTTCTATTCCCTCCTTTCAGGCTAAAAAATGTGATATAATTACATTTTCCAAAGAATCAACCGCCAAAATTCCCTATGTTGAAAAAACATTGCTAAATAAAGATTTAATAATACCGGACTGGTTGGAAAGAAAAGCAACAATCAGTAAAATGATTGACGAACCAACTAATTCTGATATAGAAAAGCAAATAAATTTACGTCTGGTCATTGAACATTATTCGCGTTAGTTTTTAATTATAATTTTCCCCGATTAAATCGGGGTAATTTTTTCTATTATGGTTAGTCCTAATTTTTTTACCCGGAAAGTTGAAGAGAAAGAAGGATATGGCAAATTCATTCTTGAGCCATTAGCTCCAAGTTTCGGTCAAAGTTTGGGTGTTGGTTTAAGAAGAACATTATTATCTTCACTTAGCGGTGCTGCAGTGACCTGCGTTAAAATCGAGGAGGCAACACATCTTTTCTCAACCGTAAAAGGTGTGAAAGAATCTGTTTTAGACATGGTACTGAACCTTAAACATTTGAAATTTGATATAAAAGGTGATGGTCCATTCAAAGTCAGCTTGTCGGCTAAAGGCCCGAAAAAAGTTTACGGTAAGGATATTGAGGGAGAAATAGGTGTAATCAATAAAGACCAGTATATTGGTGAGATTACTACGGCAAAGGGAAAACTGGAAATGGAAGTAATAGTAGAAAAAGGAACAGGTTATATTTCTGCTGAAGAAAGAGAGAATGTTGAACCGGGATTTATTCCGGTCGATGCTTTTTTTTCCCCGGTTACTAAGGTTAATTTTAAAGTAGAAGAAGCCAGAGTAGGAAGAAAAAGTAATTTAGACAGACTGATTCTGGAGATTTGGACAGATAAGACTATAAAATCTTCTGAGGCGCTTAGACAAGCAGCGGTGTATCTGTCGGAATATTTTGGCTATGTTCTTTCCGGTAAAGACACTCCAATGGCAAAATCCGAGGGTAGTGAAGAGCAGGCTAAAAAAGAGCTGATTGATCAGAAGTTATTCGAAGTGATCATTGACGAACTTAACCTGCCCTCAAGAGTAATTAATGCTCTGTTGCGGGAAAATATCGAAACGGTCGCGGATTTGGTAAAAGCCGGTAAGGAAAGTCTGACCGATATGAAGGGTGTAGGTAAAAAATCCATCGAACTGATAGTTGATGAATTGAAAAAGATGGGAATAGAATTAAAATAATTTCTAATATCTAATTCCTAATTTCTAAATATTTATGCGGCATAGAGTTAAAAAAATAAAATTCAGTCAGGGACGTGATGCTAATAGGATGTTGGTCCGCAAACTGGTAAAAAATTTTGTAACACATGCTAAGATTGAAACTACCTTAAAAAAAGCTAAGGTTTTGAAATCAGTAGTTGAGAGGCTTGTGGAAAAAGCCAAAAAAGAAACCGAAGCTAATAAGAACTATCTTTTTAAAGCACTTGATGATAAAAGCTTGGTTAAAAGACTGTATAAAGAAGCGGGTACAAGTTTTAAAGATAAAGTTGGGGGTTATGTAAGAATAGTCAGATTAGGAATTATGCGTGAAGACGGTGCTGAGACTGCTCGTTTGGAATGGACCCGACCCGTAATTGCAGAAAAAATTATAGTAAAAAAAGCTGCTTAAAATACAAATGGTTAGATTAACCCAATCAACAAAACCGGCTAAGCAAAAAGATATCAGAAGATATTGGCACCTGATTGATATGAAAAGAAAAATACTGGGTAGAGCCGTACCTGAAGCAGCTAAATTGCTTCAAGGTAAACATAAGGTTGATTATTCTCCATATCTTGATTCCGGTGATTTCGTAGTAATTATTAATGCTAAGAACGTTATTATCAGCGGAAAAAAATCCCAGACAAAGCTATATACTAGTTATTCGGGTTATCCGGGCGGTTTGAAAACCATCCGGTTCGACGATTTATTAAGGAAAAATCCGGATAAGCTTATCAGGCATGCAGTTTCGGGTATGCTGCCAAAAAATAAATTAAGGGACAGAAGATTGGCAAGACTCTACATATTTGCAGATGATAAATACCCATATAAAGACAAATTTCTAAGTTCTAATTCCTAATTTCTAAACAAATTCTAAATTTAAATTATCAAATTTTAAAAACATGGTAAAGAAAACAAAAGATTTGAAATATTATGAAGGATTGGGACGGCGCAAAGAAGCTGTCGCCCGGGTACGGTTGTATATTACAGGTAGAGATAAATCAGTTATAGTTGACGGAATAAAAGTAAAAGCCGGAGAAGTATTTGTGAATAAAAAACCGGCAAATCTTACATTTGCAGCAGAGGTTCAGAGAAAAGTTTACTCTTTACCTTTGAAACTTACCCAGAATGATAACCGCTTTGCTATTTTTATTTTACTAAATGGCGGGGGAAGATCCGGTCAGTTAGATGCAATAGCTCTGGGATTGGCAAGAGCAATCGAAAAAGTAGATAGGGAACTATATCGTCCAATTCTCAAAAAACAAGGGTTGTTTACAAGAGATTCAAGAACAAGAGAAAGAAGAAAAGTGGGAACCGGAGGTAAGGCACGACGTGCTAAGCAATCTCCGAAACGATAATAATAGAGTTATTAGTTACTTAGTTTATTAGTTACTTCGTGGAAACACAGTTTTCAGTAATAATTCTTTCTTATAATACAAAAGACCTTACTAAGCGTTGTATTTGGGCTTTAATAAAAAATCTTAAAACAAATAACAATTTTCATTGGGAAATAATTATCTTGGATAATGCTTCATCCGACAGATCAGGAGAGATGCTTAAGAAGATAGAAAAGGAGAATAAGGAAATAAAAGTAATTTTAAGCAAAAAAAATCTCGGATTTGCAAAGGGTAATAATGAAGCCTTTAAAACAGCAAAAGGAAGATTTGTTTTATATTTTAATTCTGACGTAATTGTTCAGGATATAAACTTTGAAAAATTAATTGGCTATTTAGATCAGAATCCTGATATAGGCGGTTTGACAGTAAAAGTCAACTTAACCGATGGTAATATTGACCCGGCTTCACATCGAGGATTCCCGACCTTGAGAAATTCATTTTTTTATTTTCTTGGACTGGAAAAGCTAACAAAAAATATCCCTTTATTAAATAAAATGTTTGGGGGTTATCACCTTACCCATCTTGATTTAAAAAGCATTCATGAGATTGACTCACCCACCGGCGCTTTTTTTCTGGTAAAAAAGAGTATTTTAGACAAACTGGGAGGATTTGATGAGGACTTTTTTTTCTTTGGCGAGGATCTTGATTTATCCTTCAGGATTAAAAAGCTAGGCTACAAAATAATGTACTATCCCTTATTTGAAGTGTTGCACTTAAAACATGCCAGCAGCGGAGACAATAAAAAAAAGATTAAAACCAAAAGTATGACCAGGTATCATTTTTATGACGCCATGAAAATTTTTTATGAAAAGCATTATGAAATATATAATCCAAAGTTAGTCAATGTGTCAATTTATTTTCTTCTTAATATCTTAAAAAATAAACATGCTCAAAATAGGAATTGACGCCAGGTTATACGGTCAAACCGGTGTGGGAGTCTATCTGCGCAATCTTCTTTTCTATCTTAAAAAAAATGTAAAGACAAACTTCTTATTTTATATATATCTGCTTCCTCAGGATTATGATAAAGTTGATTTTAAAAATAAAAATTTTATTAAAAAATTAGTTTATTCCCCCTGGCACACCTTTTCAGAGCAACTGGAATTTTGCAAGGTTTTATATAAGGATAATCTTGATCTTATGCATTTTACCTACTTCAGTTACCCGGTGCTCTACAAAAGAAAATTTATTGCGACCATTCATGATACAACTCCCCTGATTTATAAAACCGGTAAAGCGTCAACAAAAAGTGCTTTTCTGTATGAATTGAAATTTCAGGTTTTTAAATTTGTAATTTCGCAGCAGATAAAAAATGCAAAACTTATTATTACGCCAACCTATACAGTAAAAAAACAGTTAACGGATTTTTTTGGTAAAAAATACAGTCCTAAAATTAAGGCAGTTTTTGAGGGGGTTGATTATGAGTTGATTAATGAAGCCAATCGTCATTCTGGGGAGTTCGCCGAATTAGGCGGGCGACTCCAGAATCGCAGTTTTGAACAACGATTCCGGACAAGCCGGAATGACGAAAGCAGATTCTTTATCTATATCGGTAACTTTTACCCTCATAAAAATGTCGAAAATTTAATCGAAGCATTTTCAAAAGTAAAAACAGATGCCAAATTGATATTAATCGGTCCGGATGATTATTTTTCCCAACGTCTGTTTCAATCTATTAATAGATTAAAGCAGAATAAGAGAATATTCTTCTATCATAACCCCAATAAAGAAGACTTGGTTTTTTTCTATAAAAATGCATCCGCATTGATACATCCCTCCTTATCAGAAGGATTCGGTTTGCCTATAGTTGAATCGATGTATTTTAATTTACCAATAATTGCTTCAAATATAGACGTTTTTAAAGAAATATTAGGCAAAAAATACATTTCTTTTAACCCTAAGGATCTTTTGGATATAGCCGAAAAAATAAAGTTATTTCAAAAGAGTGAGAAAAAAATTGATTATGGTAATTTCGGAAAAAAATTCTCTTTTGGAAAAATGGCAAAACAGACGTTGGAATATTACAATCAGGTGTTAGTTTGATAGATTGGAAGACGGATGTTGAAAGCTGTTCCCTTACCGACTTCTGATTCGATTTCAATCGTTCCCTTATGCAGTTCAACAATTTGTTTTGAGATATATAGTCCAAGACCTGTGCCCGTTGTACGGCTTTTTTTGGCTTCATCCAGTCGACCGAATTTTTGAAAAAGTTTAGCAATATCTTCCTGTGATATTCCGGGTCCGGAGTCGGTAACATGTACTATTACTTTATTCTTCTCAGTTGTAAAATGAATTGAAACAGTACCATTATTTGGAGTATATTTGAGCGCATTTCCTATAATGTTTTCAAAAACTTCGGTTAATTTATCTTTATCCCCATTCACGATAATTTTTTCCGGATAAGGCAGAAGAGTAAAGGTCAGACGTTTTTCGTCAGCTTTGATTTTTAGAGTATCATAGGCAAGTTTGACCAGTTCGAACAGATCGTAGTTAGTAAGTGACAACTCCAGTCGCTGGCTTTCGATTCTGGATATTGTCAGCATGTTCTGAACAAGTTTAATCAGATGTTCAGTTTCCTGGTAGGCGATATCCAAATAACTTTTAATTTGGGGGTCGATATTTTTGGATTTATTTAACACCATCCAGAGATAACTCTTGATGGCTGTCATTGGAGTTCTCAACTCATGTGATGCCAATGAGACAAACTCGTCCTTTAATATATCGAGATCTTTCAGTCGTATATTAGCCTGCCCAATTTTTTGATAGAGAAGCGCATTATCTATGGCAATAGAAACTACAGTGGGCAGTCTGAGTATTAAGTCTTCCTGATAGGCGAAATAAGGCTCCTTTTCTTCTTTTGGACAAATTATTATTGCTCCGATGGGTTCATTTCTAACGATCATAGGGTAGAGATGAAAAAGTTTCATACCGGATGATGACTGAATTTTTTTACATGTTTCCTCTGTTATTAGAGATTTGAAAAGATCAAATAAGTTTTCAGTTTTCTGCATTTTTTTTTCGCTGATGGTTTTAATAATAATGTTGGAGAAATCATCCAGTTTTACTTTTAGTGAGTAGATTGCTCTGCTCAGGTTTGGATCGATCTCGGCTGTACTTTTATCCAAAGAAACCGCAAGAGGAATGAGAAGTTTCCCCTTTTTGTTTACTATCATTATGTAGACTGCTTTAAAGCCTGCTCCGGACACGACTGCATCAGCAATCTGATGGGCTATCAGGTCAATATCGGTAACCGAGCTTAAGATAATTTCATCAATTTTTCTTAAAAGGGAAAGAGTCTTATTTCTTTCAGCCAATTCAAGATTCTTCTTGTAGAGTTCTTCGGCTACATGCGAGGATTGATCCATATATGAAGTATATCAACTAGCGGAGTACTTGTGGTAATTGGTCTGAGGATAATTGCGATCGGAATCTATCTGTAGCTTCTTTACAGACTTCAACCGAAGCCTGACCGAACAAATTCCTATATTGATTTACTAGTTTTTCCAAAATTTGAGTTTTATTTCCTTCTAAAAAAACTTTGCGTAGTTGCCAATCGATTTTCAAACCAGGTATTTTTCTTGCTTGCTCCAGAGCAATAGGTCCTATTATTGTTTCTTGATCTTTTATTATTTGTACGATCAAAATAGGAATAATATCCATAAGTTTTTTTATGTATTTTTAGTATTAATACTATTAATACCGAAACTTAATATAAACATTGCAGTCGCAAATAATAAATCAACCCAGTTACCATTAAAGTAAGATTCAACGGTAGTGGTATAGGAAAAACCAAAATCAGCAAAATAATTGATTATAAAACCAAAAAGAATAATAATTACCGGCCATTTAAATCTACCACCTAAGAATTTAAACGAAAGTCCATATACCAGGAGAGCAAGAGTTAAAATAATAACATCCCATACAGGATAAGCAAGGTCAAAGAATATCTTTACTGGTCCTCCGGCTATTTCAAAAGATCCCTGTCTGGCAACGACAACCAACAGATAGTAAGAAAAGATTATTGAAATTATTGGAATTAATAGGAGCAGCAATTTGCCATGAGCTTTTTTTAGACCAAATTTTGCTCCAGTTGCAGCGGAAAGATAGAATACTCCTAAGCTCCAGAGAGGCCAACTGATAATAAAGCTTGCATCTGCCCAGGAAGGATAGGGAATTTCAACATGTAAAATTAGGTTATAATAGGACCAAATTGTTTCACCTCCACTCCATGTTATTAAACCGAGTGATAAAAAAAATAAGGCTTTACCTAATGCGCTTCTAAACAATCCCCATTTTTTGGCTTCGACAATTCCAAAAATTCCACCCATAAGAGGCAGCAGTCCGTATATGAAAACGAAAGAATAATTATTGAAGCTGTCTTTTTGCCCTGATAAAAATAAAAATACCCACCAAATTGCAACGGAGATGTAAAAAAAAGTTAAAAAATATAAACTTTTGGTAAGTTTCATTTTTTTATAGCATGTGCTAAAAGAATACCTTTATAACCCTGATGTTGATGTTCGGGCAGGTCTCTTTCTTCAATAGTAATACTTTTAGGATTAAAGTCAAGTTCCAAAACTTTTAATAAATCTATTCTATTTATATTGGCGCTAGGAAAATATTTATTACCCGTTTTATAGTGAGAGGCATTCATGAGGGCAGCTGTAAAAAAAGATCCGTTTGGTAAAACCAATGAAGCAATGTTTCTCATATATGTATTCCATATTTTTTTGTCATCCGTTGCGGAATCAGCACAAAAACCGCTTATTACAAAGGGATAAAATTCCCTGTATTTAATTCCCAGAGGATCTTTAAAACTGGCGTCAGCCTGAAATAATTTGGTTATTTTTTTTCTGGTTAAGCTTTCTCTTTCGTGAATTTGATCCAGACTTGGTTGTTGTATTCCTTCTTTCTCCAGGATGTACTTTGTATAATGATTCCAATTGTGAAATTCATTTTTAGATTCCAACCAATTTTTAACTGTTTCAAGATTCTCTTCTAAATAGTCTGCCATATGTATTTCAGAAACATAAGGAGCGGCAGCTATGGCTCGATGAAGTGTCGGCCCACAGCCAAATTCTAACGTTAATGTTTTCTTGTTTCTTTTTTTTAGAATATCCAGTTGGAATTTTATTGCTTCCCGTTCATCCGGGACAACTACTAAATAAAATTCATTGAGATAGTCTTGAGCCTTCCAGTGTTGGAAAGAGGATATTGGCAATTTTTTTTTAATTTTTTTCATTTCTTAAGATCATGAATTAACAAAATAAATCTTGGGTACTTCAAAACCGTTAAAAGTTGAGGCGTAAACCGTTGTATAAGCTCCAGTATTAAGAATGTAGAGTCTATCCCCAATATTAACTTTAGGAAGAGAAATCTTATTAAATGGGATGTCAATACTGTCACACGAAGGCCCGCCTATAGTTACAATTTGTTTCTTACCTGTACTTTCCGCAGAGAGTTGGTAGGTAAAGTTTGCAATAGTTTCCATGAGTCCGTTTAAGATCCCAACATCAATATAGATCCATTTTTCTTTTCCTCTAACTGCTTTACCAGTGACTGTTGTAGTCATAATAGCAGCATCACCTACCAAACCTCGGCCCGGTTCCAGCGTAATTCTAAGCGAGTTTGTCTTGTCTTTAAAATGTTTGCGAATAGATTGATTGATAACTTGTCCTATCTCATTTATTGTTGGGATTGGTTTAGTGTGTTGAATAGGAATTCCTCCGCCAAGGCTCAGTAAGGTTAAATTAATATCTCTTTTTTGAGCCTCAATCCATATGTCATTATAGACATGTAATGCTTTCACCCAATTATCCTTGTTAAGGCATTGAGAGCCCACATGGCATGTTAGACCAATGGGCTTGAGCCCTTTCTTTTTTGCATAAAGTAAAAATTCAAGCGCATCTTTGGCATCAGCTCCAAATTTTTTTGTAAGAGGCCAGTCGCTGTCCTCATTACTGACAATTATTCTAAGCACGACTTCGCTTTTTGGTGCAAACTTAGCAATTTTATTGATTTCGTCAACAGAATCATACGCCATAATTTTGATATTTTGTATTGCCATGGCTTCCAGAAATTCTGGACTTTTTATCGGATTGAAACAGATAATTCTTGATTGGTTGATTTTAAGTCGCAGGAGAGTCCTTAATTCATTAAGTGAAGAAATCTCAAACGAACTACCCTCTTTTGCCAGATATTGCAGTATTTTTGGGTGATCATTAGCTTTCATCGCATAACATATCTCAACCCCGTCAATATTTTTTTTTAGTTTTAAATAATTTTTCTTAATCTGTTTTAAATCAAAAAGCAAAAAAGGGGTCTTATAATGCTTGGATAGTTTAATAATTTTTTCTGTGAGGATCATATTTTTAAGCGGTTATTTGCCTACTCTGATAAGAAGCCAACCAATACTAATAATAACAAACAGTGAAACTACTTTTTCAGCTAAAGGCCAAGAAAAAAACCTTCCACTGATAAATGCAATTCCGAGCATAGTTGTCGTAAACCATATAATTGTTTGTAATTCAGCTGAAAATATTTTTAGATCATTAAGAAATTTAATCGCCAAAAATAACATTACAGTTCCGATCGCAAAACCTAAAAAAGACTTCATAGCTTCCGGCCAAACGAATTGCCCCTTAAGCCAAACTTTAGATGCATGAACATAGCCCTGTGATTCGGCAAAGCCACCAATTACTGCAGTTATAAAAATTATGAAAGTGGTCATGAGATTAAAGATTTAACCGTGGCGATGAATTGATCGGGGGTAAGGCTGCTTTTAACGACATAAGTGAAACCTAATTCTTTAATTTTATCAATTTCCGAGCCGGTTTCTAAGTTAGTGAGAAATATTAATTTTTTATTAGGTTTTGCTTCTTTGTCGTCGATTAACTTTTTAACAATTTCGACTCCGCTCAATTCCGGTAAAACTATGTCAAGTAAAACTAGATCGAAGCCGCCTTGTTTAATCTTTTCATAAGCTGTATTTCCATCAGCCGCGGTTTCTACAACGAAATTTTCTCCCTTAAGAAGGTCGGTATAAAGCTTTCGCAGTAACTCATCATCCTCAACTAGCAAAATCTTTTTATTGTTCATATTATTCATTCTTAGTTGATTTTATAATTAACCCCATCTTTAAATCAACTTAGAAGGAGTTATACTCGAGCAAATATATTTGCGAGCGGTATAATTACTCATAATAATACTATATTTATTAATTTTCAATTTGAAATGAATGTAAAGTCAAAAGTTAAAATTCAAAATGCAAAATCACAACTCAAAATTCAAAAGTCAATATATGTCATCCTGAATTTATTTCAGGATCCGGATTTATGCCTTATTATATCTACATGTTATCTAATGTAAAAAGAACCGTATTTTATATAGGGATAACAAGCAACCTTAAAAGAAGAGTTTACGAACATAAGAATGGACTTGTTGAAGGATTTAGTAATAAATACAAATTAAAATATATCATTTACTTTGAAGAATATAAAGAGGTTAGAGAAGCAATAAATAGAGAAAAGCAACTTAAAAATTGGAGAAGAATTTGGAAGATAAACTTAATTAGAACAAAAAATCCATCTCTCAAAGATTTATCAGAAAATTGGTAACTAAAATTAGATGCTGAAACAAGTTCAGCATGACAATAAATAATGTTAATTTTTTTGACTTTTGCTTTTTGAATTTTGAGTATGTTGAAGAAAATTACAGTTTTAATATTTTTTCTTACTATAGCGGTAGTATATTTTCATAATTTAACCCGTGATATTTATAGCGGGGATGTCGGTGATCTGGTGACGGCGGCTGTAGTTGGTGGCGTTGCCCATCCTCCCGGATATCCTTTATTTACACTATTAGGATTTTTGCTAAACAAATTACCGCTTGTTATCCCTCCGGTTACCAAGGTAGGGCTGATTTCGGTTTTTGCTTCACTGGCCGGGTTAGTAGTTCTATATAAATTTTCCTTACAAATTACAAAGAATATTTTTCTTTCGTTGTTGACTGTTTCGATTCTAAGTTTTTCCTACCTTTATTGGTTAAATGCCGAAATTCCAGAAGTTTTTGCTTTGAATAATTTTTTTGTAATGATATTAATTTATGTGAATTATAGGTTCTATTTGACCGGTGAAAGACGATTTCTTTTTTTATTGGCTTTTCTATCGGGATTGTCTTTGACACATCATCATACAATTTTATTTCTTTTTCCGGCGTTGCTAGTCCTAGTAGGTAAGCATCTTAAACTGGTTTTTTTAAATAAAAAAAATCTATTTATATCGATTTTATTATTTTTAGCAGGTTTTTCAGTTTATAGTTATGTTTTTTTTGCTGCCCTGAAAAATCCGCCTATAAATTGGGATAATCCGGTTAATCTAAAAAACTTTATTCATCTTATTTTAAGAAAAGATTATGGTTTTGCACCGAATATAGTTAATAAAGCAGTGCCTCTTGAAGTTAAATTTATTCATTTAATTACTTATTTAAAAAACCTGGTTTTGATTTTTTCATATCAAGTAATATTTATTTTTATAATTGGTGCTGTTGGTCTATTCAAAAAGGATAAATATTTATTTTTAGCGCTTTCACTGGCTTATTTTTTAACAGGACCTTTTTTTATTTATTACGCAGGTACTGCTGTAACTTCTGTACAGGGAATGGGAGTAATTGAAAGATTTTATGTTTTTTCCACAGTGATTTTAATGTTTTTTGTACCTTATGGATTTTTGTTGATTAAAAATTATTTAGATGAAAAATTAAGTAATAAAAAGTACAGTTATATTCTTCTTGGTTATTTTCTGATTGTTCCTGTTTTAATGTTTAAGTATAACCTGCCAAAAACCGACTTGAGTAAAACCGAGATCGGTAATATTTTAGCAAAAAATGTTCTCAACTCCCTACCGCCTAAATCTGTACTTTTTCTATCCGGCGATACAACCACATTTAACACCTGGTATGCCTATTATGTGCTTGGATGGAGAAGGGATATTGATATTGTAAATCCTCCAGGAGTGGGTAACAATATATATTTGGATTCGGAGATAAATAAATATAAGAAAAAATATCCTAAAACGGCTGTAAATAAAATTATTTCTTTAACGTTGGACGAAATTTTAAAAAAAAGACCTATTTTTGCTAATAAAAGCATTAATCCATTGCCCAAAAATACCGTACTCGTACCCAGAGGTTTGGTTTTTCAAGTTGTTAAAAAAGAGGATATTCAGGCTAAAGTATCTTACCTAAGTGATTTTGAAAAAAACTGGCGTAAAGTAAAAATTTACCGCAATGAAACGCTCAATATTTCAGAACAGAATTTTATTACACCAGAAATGCCGCTAATCTATTCCAATGCTTTGGTTCACGTAGGAGACTTTTTAGATACAAATTACAAGGATCCGGAGACAGCTGAACACTATTACAGAAGGGCGCTCTGGATAGATAAAACTAACACCCAAGCCTATTCCGGACTTTCGATCAGTCTGTATAAAGCTTATCGTGATTGTGGTGCTGCCATAGAAAATATGAAAATGGCTTTGACTCTTTATCCCATTTGGAAAGCTTATCATGTCCGTCTTTATTATTTGTATAAGCAATGTAAGGTAAATAAATCGATTATTCAACAGTATAAGAAACAATTTAAAAGGCAATTTAATTTGGATGTCGAGAAACAGATTAAACTATGAAGATAGCCCTTTTTAATTACCAGATGCTGGAATTTGGCGGAGGAGTAGCCAAGTATTTTATTGAAGTTTCAAGAGGCTTGAAAAAAAGATATCCAGATTTAGAAATTTCACTGATTAATTTTGACGAAAGTGCTTTAAAGTGGATTCTATTAGGCTACTCACTTTATTTTTTCGGAAAACAGGATCGCAGTTTAAACAATAAAGAAGAAATCTCTACTCTGCAAAATAAATCGAAGACAATTAATTACCTTAAAGTCGGCAGCATTAATAAATTACGATCCGAACTGCAAAAGTACGACGTCGTCTATACTACTAATAATTTGTTTGAGGTATTATTGCTTAAATATATCTTAAGTTTTAAAGATCTTCCTCCGATTATATTCGGTTTTCATATTCCGGCTTATTTTCCTCTAACAGGAACGTTGCAGTCTAAATTGCATAATTTTATCTATGCTTCCAAAATTTATTTAAATGCGATTGCTGGTGGTAAAAAGCTGCATCTAGTCAATAATTTTGATGAAGAGTTATTTGGTAAATACTTTTCAAAGGAGAAAATAGTTAAAATTAATTACCCGTATGATTTTAGTCTAAATTTAAAAAAAATAAGTAAATTTAAATCCAGAGGTCAAAATGGAGTGAGGAAAATCGCTTGGATTGGTAGATTAACTGAACAAAAAGGAATAGATGATTTAGCAAAGCTGGTTGAAAGGATAAATAGCACTGGCTTGAAAAATAAAGTTCAATGGATCATTGCCGGTGATGGTGAATTAAAGCCTAAAATTTTAAATTTGGTTCGCAGTTGGAATAATATCAAATATCTGGGTTACGTTCAGAATAAGGAGATAGGAAAAATCTTGAGGGAAGTTGATTTGTTTATCTCCACAAGCAAGTGGGAAAGTTTTCCCTACAATATTCTTGAAGCGCAAAGTTTTGGATTACCTGTCGTGGCGTATAATATTCACGGTTGTCGCGATATAATAACAGACAGTAAGAATGGAGTGTTGGTAAACGACTTTGAGCAATTTCAATCAAAAATAGTCCAACTGATAAGACAGAATTATTTCAGAAAAGAAAAAATATTAAAATTTGTTCAAAATAAATTTGATCAGGAAAAGATCTATAAGAAGATGTATGAGCTGTTAAAACTTACAGTAGGTACAATGTGATTAAAATTAATTTAGGTTGCGGACAAAAGTATCTCAAGGGTTTTATTAATACAGAATTGAATAAATCTGTAAAGGCAGATTTGTATTTTAACCTGAATAAATTTCCCTATCCTTTCCGCAATAGTTATGCAACTTATATTCTAATGGATAATGTATTGGAGCATTTAGATAATGTTATTAAAGTGATGCAAGAAATTCACCGCATTCTCAAACCAAACGGTATGGTAAAAATTATTGTTCCTTATTTTAAATCGGACGGAGCTTACCAGGATCCAACCCATAAGCATTTCTTTACCGAAAAATCTATGGATTATTTCAGTTATTCAGGCGAATATAATTACTACACTAAATCAAGATTCAAGATTCTTAAAAAAGAAATCTCATCCAGTAATTCAACAGCTTTAAGTAAGTTACGTTATATTATCCCCTTGAAAAGTATTTTGCGCTATTTTTTATTTAATATGTTTGATCAGTTAATTTTTGAACTTCGGGCAATTAAAAAGTGATCTTTCTAATTTTTATCCCCTTCTTGATAATTTTT
>Ga0155057_121_pt1 | contig 27613 bp, 36 predicted proteins | sample RifCSPhighO2_01_FD_106025 | JGI IMG/M metagenome (GOLD analysis project Ga0155057, IMG submission 106025) | Candidatus Roizmanbacteria bacterium RIFCSPHIGHO2_01_FULL_35_10
TCCGGCAATGTTTAAGGCCGCAGTCTATTTAGCCTTAATCATTATTCTAATACGATATTCCTAGTTTTGAAATGGGTTCAATACGAAAACGATACTGCCCAATCTCGTAATTTACTAAATTTTCGGCAAAAAACAAGGGCTTATTTGAGTCCACAAAAAAATCCACCTTATCAACTATTCTTTTCTGAATATCTTTAGGAAGTTTTATTAATTCTTTGAGAGCTTTTGCTTTGAAGAAATAACTATACATATCATAAACCTAATATTTTTTTTACCTGCTTGCTCGAGTAGATTTTTTTATCTTTACGTGCTTTTCTAATATTCTCTCTGTAATTTGGTGAGGACAAAGCCTCTAAATCCTCTATGAAACTCATCCAAAGATTATCTGGAACAAGTACGCCCAGCGATCTATCACTTTTCATAACTCTATAGAAGCTTAGACTCCTCTCTGCATCTGTAAATAAACGGGTCAATCCAGCCTGAGCTTTCTGAATATTAGTAAATTTTTCGTCTCTGATAAGTTGTTGTACCACTGTGTCCCGCCGTAGCTCTAATTTATTTGAGCGAAGGAGGATATTACAGAATTATATAATGATTCTATAATCTTTGTCAATATCAAAATCGTCTGACCCACCTGCACTTTTTGACATTTAGATTGATTTAGCTGCATAATGAGATATTAGCAGTTTAATTATCTCATTATGAAACTCTTAATCAAAAATGTTATCCAAAAGATTAATGAATATTTTCTTCCTTATGTTAGTTTAAGACATTTTCATCTTTTCAATTTTGGCTTAAGGACAATATCTCTTCCAAACTTTGAAAGCTTAAACAGTAACGCCCGTATCTGGGGAGGAGTAGACAAAAGAAGTACGGCAGAAAGCAAGATGTATCGACTGTTGAAAAATGAATCGGTGAGAAATATTTTTATCAAAATCTTAAAAGGGCTAAATCTTTTAACTCCCAAAAGTTTTGTTAATATTGACTTCTCAACTTTTACTTTAGGGTGGAAACATCCACGAGTTTCGCACTTTAAACAATAGCTAATTCATATTTTAGTTGTTGAGCGATTGCTTGTTTGATGACATTCCATTGTTGTTGATATACCACTTTTCTTTGATTTTGCAAAAAAGTGGTATATACCTACCGTAGCTTTCAAATGAGAGCTTGGATTAACTTTATAGTCTAAGCCACTCTCCAAAATCAAAGCTCCGTTAGGTATATACCCTTGCAATATGAAAGCAGAGGGGTATAAAAAGATAGATTATTACTCCTTCGTACATCAGCTGATTTAATCCAACTCAATACCGAGAGTATAATATGATTTCTCTGCGCTCGTCCCGTGCGGGACTGACAGTGCTCCAGACCGCAGGTCTGTTTGAGCTCTCGGTGAAAGACTTCAATTTCCCAGCGTTTCCGTACCAAAGATTTAATTTTTTCTCTAGTTGGGTCTTCTACGTTTGTGCCAATGTAATTCGTGCGGCCATTTTTGGCCTCAAACCGAAATACATGAATGAATCCGTATCCTCGTAGGTGAACCCGTAATCCCTCATCAGGTATGGTTAAGTTTTCTAGCTTCTCTTTTTTGTTGACGCTTCTATTTTTCCTTAACCCCATTACCCATTTCCATCCCAAATCTCGTATCATCTTGAGATTGTCAAGACTGGAATAACATGAGTCAGCAATCACAACCTCCGGGTTCACCTCCCTTCGTTTGGAAATTCTTAAAAGTTCTCTAAAGTGATCGTTTTTGGTTTTTCCATCTTCCTTGGGTTCGTAGATTCTAAGATCCATAGGACAGATTTCTTCCTTCTCATCAACCCACAGGAAATTTAACATGCCAATTCCTCGAACAATATTATGTTCTGTACCTGAGTATTGCCACCTTACCAATTTAATTTTTTCGCTTCTTGATTTATTCAATATTGTTTCATCGGCAATAATTACCCCTTTTGTTTCTCTTACATGGGGAGCTGCGGCAGACCAAAAATCTTTAGGTTGACAGTGGGTATTTTCCAACCAGCGTGAGATACTGTCATGGGAAAGTTCTATTGGTGAAACTTCAGAGAGAGATAATGCAGAATACCTTTTTGAAGTTACCTTCAAAAAAGTACAGTATAAATCTTTCGAACAGACTGATTTACTCATATAGGTAGATACTTTTAGTCTATCCTAAATGAAGTTGAAGTGCGAAACTCGTATCATTATTCGATTGTAAAATACTGAGGCGGTCAAATAATTTCGCAAGAGACATATCGTCTAAAAAATTAGGTATTTGATATATGTAACCGAAATTAATTGAAGGTAACTATTAGGAGCGGTTTATTGGCAGATTCGCGGGAAGAAAAGAACATGCCGTTACTTGATGACTGATCAAATCCAATTGACATGAGCTGACCCAGATGGGAAACAACTTCAGGAGTTATATCAATATCATACCAAGTGTTTGCGGTGGGGGCGCTAAAAATGCTGATACCGGAACCAACAGCAGGCCTATTATTATAGTTTATACCTGTCTCTGTCCATGAGGTACTTCCGACTGATTTGATTGTTTGGGCACTACTTGAAATGTCGCTTTCTGTCCTTATTCTTAATTTGGCACTTTGAACAGATCTACCTGCAAGTGAAGCAAGGTCAAATTTCATATAAGTGATGGCTACGGGCGATCCGTCTACACTGAGATTAACCCTTGTTCCATAATTGGAATTAGCACTGCTGCTTTTGACATAAGAGTCCGCCAGAGGATTGAGACTTATAACATTAGGAGTAGGAGTAGGCAAAGGTGTTTCCGTTGGGACAGGGGTTAATGTAGGCGATGGTGTTTCGGTTGGAGTCGGTGCAAAGGGATCTATAGTGGGCGTGGGAGTGGGAGTGACCGTCGGCCCAACCGAATAGGTAACTACCAGCTTTACCGCAGCCGGGATCTCTCCGTCATAGGCTTCGGCTGTACGCCTGCCGGTGCCTGAAGCGGTTAATACAAGAGAATTTCCAGAATTCCAACCGGGTCTGTTTACAATTTCCTGAATGATTGAATTTAAGTTTGGTGACTGATGTTTGACATTGACTGTATTCCAAGATGGAATTGAGTTCCAGACAACCGAAGATGATGTTGGAGGACGGGAGGATATATTTAGGGAACCGGTTGTGAAAGCAACCGGGTTGTCAGCGGCCTGGCCCCAAAAAGTGACGGAAGCGGCGTCAGTTGAAACTTCATCTACTTCAAATTCGGCATAACTATTGATGATAGTTGCATTTTTAGGAATGGCGACACCCGTGAATCGCATACCGACAATTTGATTCGTGGTTCCGTCTGTCCCCAATTCCAAATCTGAACTATTAATATTTACCCCGCCTGTTGAAATATTTTCTTCGGCATCATTTGAGGAGGAATTGATTTGGGAAGAAACGGTGATATTGCCCGGAGGGGGAGTTGAGGTAGGTGAATTTGTTGGGGCTGGTGGAATAGGTGTAGGAGTCGCAAGACCTGAGTCGGTTATGGTAAAAGTATCGGAAAAAGTGCCGCTTACTGGGACAAACTGGGCGAAAAACTGGGTATCGGTTGCGGAGACCTTGAGAAATCCCCATGTCGGTTGGTCATTGCTGCCGGACCATTTGGCAAAATAACCGGATTCGGGATCAGCAGTGCTGACGTCAGTAAGGCTTGCTCCCCCGGTTCCAACGATTGCCAGCACTGATCCTGTACCCTTGATATACTGATTATCCGCCCCATCATCTACAACACAGTCGGGATTGTAAACACTTTCCGCAATTCCAGGGCACAACGGACCTAAAGACAGTTGTTTAGATCTCTGATAATTATGATCGTGACCCTGCAATATAAGGTCGACTTTTTTGTCTACTAGAAGATTTTGCAGATCGGTTGATATTGCACAGTTTTTGATACCCATAGTGGTACAATTTTTGTGCATGCCAACAACAATCCAGCGGATACCTGAGGCACGGGCGCTATCTATCGCCTGAACCAGCCAGTTATAATGTGTAGTTCCGGAAGTATAGCTATAGAGCCCTCCGTCAATATTCAAATCAGCGGCGATCATGATTATCCGGGCTAAAGGCGAGGCCTGAGGATAATCAAAAAAGTATTCTTTGGCATAGACACCGGTAATATTGCCAACGCGGTCGGGAAGGCAGGCTGCAAAATTATCAATGGAATTAGGAGAAGGATCATTATCTTCATGGTTTCCGGCGATAAGTTCAAACGGAAAATCCTGGCCGACATTGTTTTTCACAAAATCGCACCAGGCAGATTCCGGGGAAAGTTCAGCATAGTTTAAATCACCAAGTGCAAGATTAAAATTGGACGATGAACTGAGCGGATTCATAGCAGTTAAAACTTGCGGAGCGTTTCCATCTGCACCATAATCACCGGCTGCGGTGAAAATGAAGGATGAGGTCGACTGGGCGTATGATTGCAATTTGACGTGATAGAAAATGGACAGGAAAAACAGAAAAGTAAAACTTAGGGTATAGAACAGAAATTTAGGTACTTTATAAAAAGTCTTTGTGGACATTATTTGATACGTAATGTATAACAAAATTTTCTGAAATGTCAAGTAAAAATTGTGTAACCGTTCAGGATTTGACAAAACTTTGTCATCGCGAAGCTACGAAGTAGCTGTGGCGATCTCATAAGATTGCTTCGCTACGCTCGCAATGACATTTTCATTGACAACTCCTGAACGGTTACCAAAATTCTGCTTGCAAAGAAGAAGAAGTATCATATCTAAAATGTCTAAAAAGAAAAAAACAGATATTGACTTAAATCTTTATAATGAGCCTACTCCTCAAATACCAAGCAAACTGGGTGAAAAATATGCTAATTTAGCCCAGCACTACCGCGGTTTAAATATGATATTTGAATTTCATTTGTTTAAAGAAGTCGCAAAAGAATTTAATCAAATGGCAGGAAAATTAAGAGGTGGCGAACGTTTAAAAGGTTAATTAACAACCAAATTCAATATCTTTCCCTTCACATAAATTGCCTTATATTTTTTTCCAAAAAATATTATCTAAACTCCTATATTTATCTTTCCTTTAGCAAATTTGTGAAGTATCGAAGCTATCAAAGTCTGATAAGGTATACCGGTTTGAATCGCTTTTTCTTGAATGTCTTCTAGATCTTGCTTATTAACACGGACCGTAATCCTTTTTTCCTTTTTCATCATCTCCCTAGTGTACTTAGCAGCTCCAACTAATTTTTCAATTTCTTCTTTTTGGTTAGGAATTTCAACCCATTCATCGTTTTCTATAGATTTTATTAATTCTTCTTCATACTTATCTAACGGTGCAAATGGATCAATCTTTTTAGTCTTCTTCATAGATCAAAATGAGATGAAATTTATAATTTTTTACTTAAATACTTTTTTGTATATTTTCTGCTTGGATAAATTGTTTTTAGAAAAAATTCTTTCTCGGATTCTACATAGGGTACCACATAAATATATTTTTTAATTTTCACCAACATCATTTTTTGATTTGGGAATTTCTTTTTATTCGGATAGTCTGTTGATTTTAAAATTTGCCTCTCTTCAAGAGCCTTAATTATTTCAGAAAATCCAACGCCCCTTTTTTCTTTCAAAAACTTATCTTTATCTTTACTGAACCTGTACGGCTTCATTTATTTTAAGAGTATAGAATATTCTGTGTACATTGTCAACATATAATTTCCGCTTGAAAAGAAGAAGAAGAAGAAGTATAATTTAGGTCATTATGACAATTAAAGTAAACGACTACGTTACACAAGAACCAGCTGAAAAAAAACTTGAAGAATCAATAATAGGTAAAGTAGTAAAAATAAATGCGGACCAAAGCCCTATTTCATTAGACGTGCGGATAGTTTATGCACCCGAAGGAATTAATTCTGGAATTGCTGGCTGGTGGCTTTTAGGTTCATCTAGAGAACTTCCTGCCCAAGAAGTACAATCTTTATTAAGTAAAAGATTTAGAGTATAGTCATTTTAAAACCAAATTCAATATCTTCCCCCTCACATAAATCACCTTATATTTTTCTTTGTCCAGCGAAGCTTTAGCGAAGTTGGATTCCAAATACTTCCTCACCTTTTCATCTTTAATTGCTTTGTCAACTACTTCTTTTTCTAACAACTGCCCGCCCCTCGAAGCTGCCTCCTTCGCCGAAGTGGCTACGAAGGCCGAGTCAGCGATGTGGGTAGCGGAAACGGATTACAAATTTTTCTTTTAGAGAAGGTTTACTTTCTCCATTACCCGCATCCTGATAAGCTGAGTTAGGCCAAGACCTTTTTTTTGCGCTTCATCCCTGACTATGTCACGTGCCATAGAGTCTAATCGGAGTTTTATGGCTGTTGATAAATTTTTAGCACACTTTACCTTCGTAACTTATTTTTTCCAGGCTTTGAAATACTAAGGATGTTCTATTCGATTAACAATCTGATAAAAAAAACGTGATAATACCTTTGCAATTCTTCAAAGCTTAAAGAGGATCATTGTCTCCGGATTTTGCATATTTTATATTGAGTTTAAGTTCACGTAAAGTTGTTGAGTCAATTCTACCTACTACTTTCATTTCTCCCACATGACTTCCGTTTTTCACTGACATATCAATTTCTTCATGACGACTATGTCCAAAACCTCTATTTGACGTTAAAATAATTCCTTTCCCAGTTTTTTTATTAATACCTCCAAAAATTCCTAACCTACCAAAAGTTTGCCCATTTTCTTCATGAACTATTACAACTCCTACATCACCAGATTGAGGATTTTGTGTATAAACGGCATTTGGCTCTGAAATAAAAAATTCGCCCTTTAATGCATCTTTCATGCATTGTCCATTTACTAAATAAAAGGCTGGATTAATTTTTTCTCCATCTCTTAATTCTCTAGACTGCATTTGATAATTAATGTTGTGAGTTTTTATATTTCCTAATGCAGTTAATAAACCAGGTTTTAACCTACGCCCAACTTTTTGATTAGTGGAATAATCCTGATCACCTTCATTTCTATTATTAGAATTATTAAATTGATCAGATAATAATTTTTTATTTCTACTTCGGAGATTTGATAAAATTCTTAAAGCTGTCAATATAGTTGTTATACAAGCTAATCCTATTCCTATATGATATAGCTTATTTGAATTTGGAATCGAAACTGCATCGTTATTCTCGACTGGTTGTGCCGGTTGAAACATCTGTGTTTCAGCTTGAATATCGTCCTCAGTCGCACTTTCCAGATGAAGCTGAGTTGCCTGTAAGTTAGTTTCACTGTTTTGATTAATAGGCGCAGTTATCATACACAAAACTGTTTTTCCTTTTACTCCTATTGTCATAAAAGGAGTTGGATCCCCAGTTTTATTATTAGGATCATACGGAGCACCCCCATCCACGTTATAGGCATATCCTTCTTCGAAAGTATCATCATCCTGACTGTTCATATCGGGTAATTTCTCAGCTAAGTCTAGAAGATTTCTACCAAACCAGGGATCATCTACAATTATGCAACTAGAGGCTTGCGCTTTATTTATATTTTTTAATTGTTCTAGATATTCTAAACTAACGGTATTAATTATTGCTGGATGCTTAGTAATATAAGTTTCTGCTTGGCTTTGAATTGAAATTAAATCCGCTGATTGTGTAATATTAGCTTCAAATAACATTGAAATGATATTGTAACAAATTAAACTACTTTTATCAAATAATATAGGATAATTTATGATTCTATAAGAACACATTTTAAATTGATAAAGAAGTTTAATAACAGTTTTATTGGACAACTAAATTCAAAATCTTCCCCTGCACATAAATCGCCCGATATTTTTTCTTCGCCAAATACTTTTTCACCTTCTCGCTCTTAAGAGCTAAATCTGTGACTTTTTTTTCATCAATTAACAATTCACTATTAACAATTAACAAATCTCTCACTTTCCCGTTAACCTGAACCGGAATCGTTATTGTTTCTGCAACTGTTTCCATAGCTTTCGGCCAACTTGACAAATGAATTGACTCCTTTTCCCCAAATACATTTCTCCATATCTCCTCGGTCATATGCGGCGCAAACGGCGCCAAAATCTGTAAAAACTTCTTCGCATTTTCAACAGACAAACTATTATTCAGTTGTTTCATTGTTTCATTGTTTTTTTTATTTTGGATTTGGGATTTAGGATTTGATTGGAATTTAGAAATTAGAAATTGGGAATTAACGACTGTTTCCCAGTCGTTTATCATCTCCATCATCGCAGCAATCGCCGTATTCATCTTGATCTTCTCAATGTCACTGGTTACCTTCTGAATAGTTTTATTCAACTTTGCAACTAAAGTTTTGTCTTGGTTTTGAATTTTAGATTTTGGGTTTGATTTGTCATTTGGATTTTGAGAATTTGGATTTGATTGAAAATTGAGAATTGAGAATTGAAAATTTTGATATATTTTCCACACTCTATTCAAAAATCTATGTACTCCGGCTATTGTCTTATCCGACCACGGACCGGTCGCCTCATACGGCATCATAAAACAAAGATACATCCTTACCGTGTCGGTCCCGTATTCCTTCACTACTTCATCCGGATTAATTACGTTTCCCTTTGATTTACTCATCCTGTTTCCGTCAGGTCCCAAGACTACACCGTGCTGAATTCTTTTCAAAGCAAACTCTTCATAATCGACTAAACCTAAATCATGGAAAAATTTGGTGAAAAATCTTGCGTACATCGTGTGACCTAAAGTATGTTCTGAGCCGCCGAAATAGACATCAACGGGCGTCAAATCCTTAACCATTTTTTTATCGAAAGGGGCTTTATCATAGTGCGGACTAACATATCTAAACCAGTACCAAGCTGAGTCAAAAAATGTATCCAAAGTTTCCGCATCTCGCTTCGCATTTTTTCCACATTTTGGACACTTTACATTGAGCCATTTTTCATTCGACGCGAGAGGAGGCTTGCCCTGAGCGGAGCCGAAGGGCTTTCCTTTTGGGGTGAAATCAACTTCATAAGGGAGTCCAACCGGCAAGTCTTTTTCCGGAACCGGAACAGTTCCGCAGTTTGAACAATTAATCATCGGTACCGGAGTTCCCCAGTATCTTTGGCGTGAAACAGACCAATCGCGCAAATGATAATTAAAATGTTTTTTCCCGATTTTTTGCTTAACAATCCATCCAACAATTTCCGCAAGACTTTCCTCTATTTTTTTTCCCGTAAAAAGTCCTGAATTTTTCAAAATGCCTTTATTATCGTGCGCATTTACCGGTGTCTTTTTATCCGATCGTTCCACAACCTCCTTTAGCTCTATCTTGTACTTTTGGGCGAATGCATAATCCCTGGGATCGTGTGCAGAGCAGCGGATAATTCCGGATCCAAAATCCATCAAGGCAAAATTAGAAATCCAGATGGGCATATCAGCGGGTTTACCCTGAGCGTAAGCGAAGGGATCTTTCGCATATCTCCCTGTAAAAACGCCTTCTTTTGTATCGATTTCTTTTAATCTCTCTTCTTGTGTTTTACCTTTCATCCTCTTAACAAAAATTTCAGACTCTTTTTCATATTTTGTTCCCTGGACTAATCTTTCAACCAAAGGATGTTCCGGAGCAATAACGATAAATGTGTCAGCCCAAAGCCAGGCGGGGAAAGCTGAAAAAGATTCAAACACAAGATCTAAATCTCTAACTTTGTGCTTAATAAGAACTCCTTCTTTTTTTCCAATCCAATTATTCTGCCCTACACGAACCGACACTGGCCAATCTACGCCATTGGAATGATTATTCCAAAGCAATCTATCCGCATAGTCGGTAATCTTCAAAAACCATTGCTCAACTTGTTTTTGTATAACCGGATTTCCACATCGCCAACACTTTCCATTTTCAATATTTTCATTGGCTAATACTGTCTGACAGCTCGGACACCAGTTTGAAAGTGCTTTGCCTCTATAAGCCAATCCTTTTTCCCAAAATTTTAAAAATATCCACTGATTCCAACGGTAATATTCCGGAAGACAGGTAATTACAACATCGTCCCAATTGTTCAGCATTGTTCCCATTGTTTGAAATTGTTTAGTCATATTTTCGACATTTTTAAGAGTCCAATCTTTTGGATGAATTTTGTGTTTAATAGCAGCATTTTCCGCAGGCAGTCCGAAAGCATCATAACCGATTGGATAAAAAACATTAAACCCGTTCATCCTTTTAAATCGTGACAAAATATCCGGTATTGTGAATGAAAACCAGTGCCCAACATGCAGATCTCCCGACGTATACGGCAGCTCAACTAGAGTATAAAATTTTTTCTTCCCTGCCCCTAACGTAGCTCTCTGATTCAGAGAGCGAAGTGGGGTTCCATATAATCCTTCCTCTTTCCATTTTTCCCTCCACTTCCCTTCAAATTCTTGTGGTTGGTATTTGGCTATCATTCTCGTATTGTACTAATAATCTGTAACCTTGACAATACCTAATAATTCCGTATAATTTAAACTATGGGATCAATTAATTATGAAGATTTGGCAGAAGACTCATGTAAAATACATAAATAATTCACAAGCAGCTCGACTCTTCCCAAATAGAATTGTATCAATTCCGGATTTAAGATTTACTCTAAAAGTAAATCAGTTTAAACAAGTTGCAACTGTTACGAAAGACGTTTTTATTGATTTAATAAAATTTTATTTATATGATGATGGTAGATATTATGCTATCGCAATGATAACTGATATGAGTAAACTTCCAACAGATTATGATATTTCAGAAGGTAATGCTACAAAACTAGAAAATGATATTGGATATTTGTGGCCTGCATGGGTACATTTTGCGAAAATGTAAGAATAAATTCAAACAAACCTTCCAAAAATCCCCTCAACTTCCTTTTTCTTTTCCTATTCTGTCAACCTTTTACCCAGATCTTTTGCTAATTTTCTATAAAAATTTTTTAATCGATTGAGAGTTAGCGGTTTAATCATTTTAGGAAGAGTGTCAAATTGCTCAACTGTATAACCCAAATCCGCTCCCAATATCCAGTAATCTATCTCCTGATTAAACTTTACTCTAACTCCCTCGATCAGATCCCAGATCGTAAACTTATCTAAAAGAAAATAAAGATCAACAAAATCCCTGACCGTACTTCTCTGATTAATTGCGGAAAGTTTGTTTACTGCAATATCAAGAAGACTATCGACTGCGAAATTGCCAAACATTTTTCCTTTTTCTAATCTTTGATGAGGATAGTAACCAAAGTCTAGTTTTAGGCTGGTACCATAACTAAAATTGAGTATAAAAATATATACAAACTCAACAAACTCAGCCTTAAAAGTAAACTTGTGATCTTTTGACCAAAGCGAGACTTTTTCTCGAACAATATCTAAGCCGAACTTTTTTTCGGGAAAAAAATCCAGATCTTCGGAATAACGATGCTGTAGATAAAATTCGGATAAAGCCGTACCGCCGGTAAAGTAAAAATTTGTTCTAAAAAAATCAGAGTTCCTTACTTTATCGAAAATAAGCTTTTGGGTTGGTGTGAAGTGCGACATTTTTTCCATATTAAAAGCTCAAGCAAATGTTTAGGCGCTTCATAAAGGTCTAATCTATCCCAATATTTTTTAACTTCCGAAAGTTTGATTCTTTCATTTGGATCAGGGCCATAGTTAATCATCCTCTCCAAAATTAAAATCCTCCCGGTCTCAGTTTTTTCCAACTCCTTTTTGTCATAATCCCAAATAAACACCATATTTAATAACAATTGTATCCTAATCCGCTCCTCTTGACAAGAAGAAGAAGTAAAATACGTTTCAGATATGGATAATCATGACAATCTAAAATTGATTCAACAGACAACTTCTCGCGTTGTAGAGCCTTGGCGTCAAGCCTTGCCTACCTTTCCCTGGAATGCGGTTGAACAGTTGACAACGGCTATTATTTTTAAACATCCTCAAATTCTATTGGTAACAATTGATCAGGCTAAAAAAATAATTTCAGAAGAAGGGATTGACTACCCGCCTCAATTTTCAGTAGGTGATATTGCCGGCAGAACAAATCCAGCGCTTGTTAAAACGAGAAGTGCTTTAAAATAGTAAATCCTCAATCAAATTTTTTCAAAATCTCCTCAACTTCCCTTTTCTTCTCCTCCTTTATTTTAGCTCATCCATTTTCATCTTGACAAACTTATAACTTAACTTTAAAATTAACTTATATGTTAATTGACACAAATCAAATAATTCAGCTCACCGATCTTCGATCCAGACTATCCGAGATCATTGATGCTGTCTATCAGGGTAAATCCTTTATCATCACTGAAAAGGGCAAAATAAAGGCTAGAATTATACCCACGCTAGAAAAAAGTAACGATGTTTTTGATCGAATCGAAAAGATCGCTACCAGAATCGATAAACATCTCAAAAAGAAAACAAAAGTTTGGAACTCCGTTGATTTAATTAGGAAAATGCGGCAAAACAGGACTAAACACCTTTTAAAATTATCAGGTATTACTTATAAAAAATAATGCGAACATTAATTTTGGATTCTTCTGTTATTATTAAGTGGTTTAAATTCAAAGATGAATCAAAAGTAAAAGAAGCCAAATACTTCTTAACCGAATTTAGGAATAAAAAATTAAGGATAATTATATCCCAACTTACCTATTTTGAATTATTAAATATTAGCGCATTTGATAGCAACATTCCGGTGAATGAGTGGCAAAATATTATTCAGGTTTTATTCGATATTGATTTTACTTTACTAAGTTTGACTTATAACTTGGCTCAAGACACTTATAGCATAGCTAAGAAATTTAAAATATCAGCCTATGATGCAAGCTATATAGCCTTAGCAAAAACACATAAAGTTGACTTTATAACAGCCGATCAAAAACTCGTCACTAAAGTAGACCTACCCTTTGTTAAATTACTCTAGTTCTCCTCTCATTTTGATCCGACTTATCAAGACCTATTGAAATTTCTTCAAAATTTCCTCAACTCCCTTTTTCTTCTCCTCTGTCACCTCAACCATCACAACTCCCAAGTCAATCTGACCATATAAAACTACAGAATTAAGCGGAGCAAAAAGAATTGCAGGAAGTGCCAAAAGATCCTCCTCACCTTTTACTATCATTAACTGCTTTTTCCCCGTCTTAATAAACTCATTTATTGATTTTTTTATTTCGTTAGCGGTTTTAATATTTATTGTTCCCGGATCATTTACTAAACTAATAGATTCTGGAGTCGCTTCATAACTCATCGCTCCCAAGAATGACATCATTCTGGCTTGCCTGCCCCTCGAAGCTTTGGCGAAGTGGGGTCCAGAATCTGCTTTTTTAATTTGAAATTTAGATTTTGAAAATTCATTGAGTATTGATAATTGAGAATTGAAAATTTGTTTTCTCCTACTTCTTAAGTCTATAATATTTACGTCCGGACTATAACCCGCACCGACTAATGACTTTGTCACAATATCTCCAACCGCGATCACCATCGTCGGCTTTATAAACTTTATGAACTTTATAACTTTATAAACTGTTTCTTTTAGCTCATTTTCTGATCCACTGATAACCTCTCCCAACGGCTTCCTCAACTCTTCTCTTAAATTTTTAGGTAATTTAAGTTCTTTTTTTTGAAAATTGAGAATTGAGAATTGAGGATTGTGGCCGTAGCGGTCTATCTCTCCCATCCTTATTCTCTCCGATGTCACAACCTCTCCATCCTCTCCCCTTACTAATGGTTCTGTGATTATCCTTAAATCCCTAATACCCCTCAATTCCCTCATTTTATTTATCCTCGCCGCATTTTTTTTAGTTAATTCCGTCACTAATATAGAATCAAAATCATTATCCTCTATAGATGGACCATATATGTCTTTTAAAACAAAAAATTGAGCCCTTTTTAAAAAGTTTTTTGTTATTAAATATTTTTCTAATATCGAATATCTAATATCTAATTTCTCCACTATTTGGCTCAACAATTTGTTCTTAATCATCTCATTGGTTGTAATCCCAATTGATACTTTATCCGCCAGTTCAAAAGCCTTATCCAGGAGTTTTTTATGCCCAACATGAAGTCTGTCAAAAGTTCCGGCAAAAATAATATGATTATATTTAAACATAATGAAAAATAAAGTAGGTGACAAAAAAGAACCTCCTTCGCCTTCGGCTACGGAAGGTCAAGAAGGGAATGCTTGCCCCACGAAGCTTTATGCGAAGTGGGGAATTTTTTGACAGAATCTACTTTATTTTAATCAATTTAACAATATATTCGGGAACTCTATCTTCCCATGGCTTATCCGATTTAATTAAATTTCGTATCTTCACTCCTTCATACAAATACCTTTTATAAAAACCCAAGCGTAAAACCTTATAACCCGCCCTTTCAAAAATTCCGTTTGTCCACTCGTTGTTACCTATCACTACATCAAACTTGTCAACATTTTCTAAGGTATGATCGAGCCATAACTTATCATTATTAAAATCTTTCAGGGGAACTATTTTTTTTATTTTTTCTTTCCACCCTTCTTTCTCAATCGCCAACCTCAGGATTTTTTTTCTTATTTCATACGACAAAAAGTTGTCTTTATCTATTATTCCCACACTCCCTATTCCAATTTTCATTTCATCAACATATTGAAAAGATTTTCTCATCAGATGCAGGTGTCCTTTATGAAGTGGCTGAAACCTGCCGATCAGTAGTCCGACTTTGTATTTTTGCATACGGATAAAGTATACTATACTACTCTCATATGGTATCTTCCATTCCAAAAATTAATCCAAAACAGGAAACGGATAAAATTGGAAATTTTATAACCGAAACTCTCGAAAAAACGAGGTTTAAAAAATTAATTATCGGTCTTTCAGGCGGAATCGATTCTGCTGTGTCAATTTATTTAGCCGGCAAAGTTTTGAGTCCGGAGAATATTTTTGTCGCTCACTTATATTATTTTAAACCCTTAACCACCCTTATTCAAAAAGTCTTTTCCGAACTTAAAATTCCTCCCCAAAATCAATATATCCTCTCTATCCAAAAACCAGTCGATGATCTCGCACTACTCCTTAATCCTTTGGTACGTTTTAACAACGGCCGTCGCAAAAACATACCATCAGAAGAAGACCAACACAAATCAACTTTAAGAAAAGCTAATATTATGGCAAGAGTTAGGATGATTCTTCTTTTTGATCTGGCAAAAAAACATAAAGCTCTGGTGCTTGGAACAGAAAATAAATCCGAGCACCTTTTAGGCTATTTCACTCGTTTTGGCGACGCTGCCTCAGATATCGAACCTATATCTCATCTCTATAAGACACAGGTTTATCAACTGGCAATGTATCTCAAAGTGCCGGATGAAATAATCAATGCTAAACCTACTGCGGGTCTATGGTCCGATCAAACCGACGAAGGCGAATTCGGTTTTTCCTACCTGGAAGCCGACCAAGTCATTTATCTGTATTTTGACAAAAAAATCCCTCTCAACAAAATCAGTAAAAAAGAATTTCCCAATGCACAAAAAATAATCAATTTTGCCAGCAAAAACTCCTTTAAACTCAAAGTTCCATATTTCATTTGACTTTTAAGTTATTTTGATTAAACTTCAATTAATATGACAGCTCAAGTATCTCAAGAGAAATACAACTATCTTAAAATAATATTTAGCTATCAAACTCTTTATGGACGAGTAGACAATAGATCTGACAACGGAAAAAGATTTTTACTATCGACTGGGTCAGCGGGAATTGCATTACTAACAGCTCTTTCTTTTCCTGGATTAAAACCAGAGGCTGGACAGCTTGCTTATTATTATTCTCTATTAATGTTGATGCAAATATCCTTTGCTATTCATAAAACCTTGAATAAATCTAATCCAGCATAAATATGCGTAGTTATCTATCCACGTTTATCGGCTTCTACTAATCAAATAATTTTAATTATCAAAAACCCCACATAAGCCAAAAATAAAATTAGCCCTTCATTTTGATAATTCTTACAAAATAGTCTTTGAACTTGCCTAATAATTTCTCAAGTGTTATTATTAAATTGTGGCAAAAGCCAAGATCAGTTCTAAATTTCGAGATAGACTATCTGAAAAATTAATGGAATTGGGAAATTTGACTTTAGCAACTTTAGCTCTAGGTCAATTTGTAACTGATAAAAAATTTTCCTGGTCTGTTTTTGGTTGGGGCGTTATTTTTATGTTCCTCTGTTATCTTATGAGTTATATTATTAGTTTTGAAGATAAATAATATGGAACCTTTAGCCTGGTTTTTTGTATTATTATCTATATTGGTAGTAGTTGGCGGATTACTGGTCAAAAAATACAGTAAGTAAATACTCAGTGTAAATCCGCGTAACTATCAGCGTTTATCCGCTTCTTTACATAATCTCAACAATCAAAAATCCTACATAAGCTAATAATAAAATCAGCCCTTCATTTCGGGATATATCCTGCTTGGATCTGGAGAATATATAGAAGAGTCCAAGGCCGCCAGCTACAAAAATAAACGTCTGTAAAAAATGATTCTTAATCAGAAAATCTGAACCCCTTATGACAGTCAAAACTCCGAAAATTACTGTATTAGCTACAGCCGAACCCAGAAAATCACCTAAAGCCACTTCATTCTTTTTCAATAATACCGACCGAAAAACCAATGACAATTCAGGCAAATTTGTCCCTACAGACAAAATAACCAAACTAATTAAGTAGGGTGAAATATTATAAAAATTCGAGAAAAAAATCGTGCTATCAACTATAAATTTGCTGACAATAAATACAGTAACAACCCCAACAACTAATTTGACAAGGTCGGTATCGACCTGATCCGTATTATTGATAATTTCGTCTTTTATTCTTTCCAATAATCCCTTTTTTTTCTCAATAATAAAAATTAAAACAATATAGAGAAAAATCGAAGCTAACCCTTCAATAATACTAATCCTACCGTCCAGGATAAAAATCGATGGCGCTAAAATGACAAAAAGCGCAAATAAAAGATTGTCCTTTGACATCTGGTGGTTTAACTTTAATCCATTGCCAAAAACTGCCAGCAGTGGAATTACCAATAGAAAAATTACCAATATCCCGCCAATTAAATTTCCGGCAAAAATTTCCGGTTTATTATCAATCAACGAGTTTATCCCTACAGAAATTTCAGGAATTGAAGTCAAAATACCCAATACAAAAAATGACACTGAAAAAGAAGAAAGGTTGAGCTTATGAGCTATCCTATCAACAGAATTTACTATTATTCCGGCAGCAAACCAAATAATACCGAAAGAAAAAATATAAAGAATAATTTGCGCCGTCATTCTTATATAATAGCAGTTTGTATGTTCGAATTTAAGATCCTTAAAAAGGATAAAAAAAACAAAGCGCGACTGGCAGAATTTAATACTCCTCACGGTAAACTGACGACCCCCGAACTTGCTTTTGTCGCAACCGAGGCAGAGCTTAGGGCAATTCCCAAAGAATTCATGCCTAAACTTCCGGTTAATTTAATTATCGTCAACACCTATCATCTCTGGACTAAAAAGATTGCAGATAAGATATACCATCTAGGTCACGGCCGTGATCTAGATGGTAACACAGTTCATAACTATGCGAACTTCCCCAAACCAATCATGTCCGACAGCGGCGGTTTCCAGGTTTTTTCTCTGGGATTCGGCAAATCACAGGGTGTCGGCAAGATTGCAAATATTTTTCCGGACGAAGATCAAAAAGTAGGTGTCGAAGTTTTAGGGATCCCGGCAGCGCGCAGTCGAGGCCTATCGAATCCGAAGCGAGCACTGACGGGAAAAAAACTGAGACAGAATCTACTTTTTGATACTGGCAATCCTCTTAATATTTCAGATGAAGGAGTAGAATTCACTTTCAACGAGGAAAAATTAATGCTTTCGCCGGAAAAATCAATGCAGATCCAGCAAAGAATCGGAGCCGATATTATTTTCACCTTTGACGAATGTACATCGCCTTTAAATACTTATGAATATACAAAAAATGCGTTGAATAGAACTCATGAATGGCTCGTGAGGTGTATAAAACAAACTAGAAGTAGTCAAAATGCGGGTGTCGAAGTTTTAGGGATCCCGGCAGCGCGCAGTCGAGGGCTATCGAATCCGAAGCGAGCACTGACGGGAAAAAAACTGAGACAGGTCCCGCATTTAACGAATCAGGCTCTTTTTGCGATTGTGCAAGGTGGCGAGTATGAAGATTTACGTCTTCAATCATCTAAATTTATGGCTAAACAAAACGTTCCGGGTTTTGGCATAGGAGGATCCCTAGGCATGTCAAAAGAAGACATGCACAACATTCTCGATTGGACTATTCCTAATCTTCCTGAAGAAAAACCCCGCCACCTCTTAGGCATAGGTCAGGTCAAAGATATTTTTGAATGTATTGAAAGAGGCGTTGATACATTTGACTGCGTCATTCCAACGCGTGAAGCCCGTCACCGTGTTCTTTACACAAAAAAAGGCCATAGAAACATCCGCAAATTACGGAGTTTCAATGAAGTAATTGAGAAGGATTGCGAGTGCATCGCATGTTCCCAATCAGTCACATTTGTCCAATTAGCCCAATTATTTTCCAAAAAAGACCCGCGCGCTTTTTTCTACGCAACAGCCCACAACATCCAATTCTACGCAGACCTTATGAAGAATATAAGAACATCTATTGAACACAATAGATTATCAAAGCTTAAAGAAAAATATCTCAGATACTATCAATAAAGTCCAAGAAACAACTCACAAGAAACAAAAAATGCTCAAATAAACAAAGTCTAAATTTCTGAAATTTGAAATTTGGAAATTGAGATTTGATTAGAAATTAGGAATTAGAAATTCAATAGCTATTCTCTATTAAAATCAGTTCTTGGTTTGGGTGGTCTGGCTTCTGAGACGACGAGTTTTCTTCCTTTGTTATCTGTCCCATTTAGGGTATCGACTGCCTTTTGAGCGGCTTCCTCTGTGTCCATCTCAACAAATCCGAATCCTTTAGATCTACCTGTATCCTGGTATCTGATTATCGAAGCTGAAACCACTGTTCCCGCAGCGCCAAAAAGAGTCTTAAGATCATCCTCTGTTACTTCATACAATAAATTTCCTACGTATAATTTCTTATTCATCATTTATTCACCCCCTATCACAAATGTCATTCTGGCTTGCCTGCCCCTAACGTAGCCAGGTGCAGTCTTGTACCTGGCGTAGTGGGGTCATTCTGGCTTGCCTGCCCCTAACGTAGCCAGGTGCAGTCTTGTACCTGGCGTAGTGGGGTCCAGAATCGTTGTTTGTAATTCTTTGGTTTTTTGTCATTCCTGCGAAAGCAGGAATCTAGCAGAATATAGTTCACAAGTAATTATTGAATAAAATTTCGCGGTTTATTTTGAGGCTTTAAATTTGCAGCCAAACAAAAATTCAAAAACGATTAACAATTATAGTATAGCTATTAAATATTGAATTTCAACCGAAATCATTGAAGACTACTACAACCTGTTATCGACTAAAGTCTTTGACAAGTTCTTTCATTCTTTCTTTTCCGGCTATCCACAACTCTCTTGCTCCAAAACCTTCTCCAGTTAATATCTTTTTATGATAAAGTACAACATTCCCCCAATTAGTTTTCCTCCAGCTTTCGACAAAACCTAATTTGTGATTGACTCTCTTCCCAATCGCATATTGTTCTACTTGAAGATTTAAACTATTAAGAATTAAATCAAATACATCATCGTCGCCAACACCAACTGTTTCCATCATATTTGGATCTTTTTTGGCTTTTGCCATAAATCGAAGAATATCTGATTTAACTACTTCTCCCCGTCGGTGTAAATCTAGAATATCAAATTCTTTCATAATGCCCCATAGTTTACTCTCTCTCTCTCTCAAAATCAAGCGCTTTTTTTCCACCCTCATTTTCTACTCCCCTAATCCCCTCTAAACTCCTTTAAATTCCTTTATATTCCCTTAATGATCTTTAGATGTAATATAATCAAGCTATGCCCAAAAAACCAGTATCCCAAAAAATCTACGCATTTATTGATTGTCAGAGTTTTAATTTGAAGCAAAAATTAGGTAAAAAAAACGGGAGTGTTGTTTTAAGGACAACACCTTAAAACTTCCCTCCCTCGTGATTAATTATATGTTAAGATATTCTAAATTCTTGTCAACATTCAAATGACCGTAGAAGAAAGATTAAATCTCATAAAACAAGTCGGGGAAAAAATAATTCCAGTAAATATTGCTAAACAAAAATAATCTGTTATAATTAGAATACAATTCGTTAAAAGCATTGAAGGAGAAATACCCTCCTTTGTCCGCCGAAGCTTCAGCGAAGGCGGATCAGCTGAAAAGTCGAAAGAATTTTTAGGTTTAAGTAGACTTTTACGGTTGTTCCCGTAATAGAACTAGAGTGTCACTGCAGAGTCAAGCACTCAAATAACAAGGTAAAATTCCTTGAACTTTGAGCCCGCAGCAGTGCGGGTTTTTTAATAGGAATTTTACGAAACAAGGTGGTAACGCCCTTATCACAAGAGCCCTTGTAAGATCGTCTATACCTTTTGTCATTCCGAGCGTAGCGAGGAATCCAGCGAAGCGAATTCAACAAGACGATTTTATGAGGGTTTTTTTTGTTAAAAAATTTTACCGCAGGTGGCAGAACGGCGATGCAAAGGACTGTAAATCCTTTTCAAGTAGGTTCAACTCCTACCCTGCGGACAATGAAAAATAATTTAGGCAATTACACCCATCAAGTAGATAATCCTGATAGTTTTTTACGGTTTGATCTGACCGAGGGTGATTGTTGGTTTAAAGATGATATTAAATCGTGGTTCAAGGAAATAGATATGCAGGATATAATTCACTATCCGGACGAGAGAATATTAAAAACAAAAAAATTATTAGCCCGCTGGCTTCACATGAAAGAAGATAATATTGCAATCGGTAATGGAAGTGATGAGTTAATTGAATTGATCCAAAGAATTTTTACAAATCCTGAGGATAAAATATTGACAATTGCCCCTTCCTTTTTCCGCTATACAGAATCATCTTTAAGAGCAAAAAATTCAGTTATAACCATAAAGTTGAATAAAAATAACTTTGAATGGGATAACTCGTCGATAAAAAAATTTTTAAAAAAAGCTGAGGATAAGAAGGTGAAATTAATCTGGTTAGCAAGTCCTAATAATCCAACAGGTATTGATATCCCGGGGCCGGTATTACTGGAGATAATAAAATCAGGAAAAATCGTAATTCTGGATAAAGTCTTAAACGGATTTACCAAGGAGCTGCGGGAAGCTTCAATGTTAGTCCGGGATAACTCCAATTTACTTATTTTATCCGGATTTTCCAAGACATTCGGACTTCCCGGATTAAGATTTGGCTTTGCCGTAGGTCATCCTACAATTATCGAATCGCTTGAAAAATGGCATTTGCCTTTTAACGTTAGCGGTCCGACATTATTTATTGTTGAGAAACTGATCCACTCCTTACTATCCAAAAAAATAACTTTAAAAGATGGATTCAAATTTATAATTGAAAGGGAGTTTCTGAAGGAAAAAATCGCCAGGTTAAAGAATATTAAATTAGCTAGCGACTCAAAAACCAACTTTATTTTATTACGACCAGAAAAACCTTTGGATCCTTTTAGGAAGTTGTTAGAAAAAGGTATATTGGTAACTAATTTAAATAAAACTAGTGGAATTAAGAATAAAAATTTCATTCGAGTCACGTTGGGGGATCGGCAAAAAAATATTTTATTATTAAAAGCCCTTCAGGAAATCGATTTAGAAGTAACAAATTAAATATCATGAAGACATTTCAGTCAATAAAACAAAAACTTGTTAAGAATAGAATTATTTTTAATGAAATTACTTTTCCTAACAAGGCTGTTTCAGCCAGAACTGAAGCCATCTCGCTTACTAATAATTATAATCCGAAAAATGCGATTAAAACTTTGGTAGTTAAGACGAAAAATAGTTATTATGGATTAATTATGAGGGGTAGTGATCTAATTGATGATAAAAAACTAAAAAAATATATCGGAAAATGGTCTATTGTAAATACTCAAACTCTTAAGGAAAGATTTGGTTTTTTACCAGGCTGTGTTTGCCCCTTAGATCTTGATCTACCCTACTTAATTGATGTTAAAGTCAATAAACTTGAAGTTTGGAGCATAGGAGCTGGAGATCCTAAGAAAGGAATCAATATACAAAAGGATATTGCTATTTCTTTAATTAACAATTTTCATGTAGTATCATTAACCTAATGACAAATTTGAATATAGAAGAAAGACTAAATCTCATCAAACAGGTAGGAGAAGAAATAATCCAGGAAGATGAACTTAAGAAACTTCTTGAGAGCAACGAAACACTCTACGCCTATGACGGCTTTGAACCGTCCGGTCAGATTCATATTGCCCAGGGAATTGTCCGGGCAATCAATGTCAATAAAATGACTAAAGCCGGAATAAAATTTAGGATGTGGGTAGCCGACTGGCACGCCATGGCGAATAACAAACTCGGCGGAGACCTCGAAAAAATCAAAACTACCGGTAAATATTTTATTGAAGTCTGGAAGGCCTCAGGTATGGATCTTACGAATGTCGAATTCAAATGGGCTTCTGACATGGTTAAAAACAGCGACTATTGGAAATTAGTTTTGAACATCGGCAAGTCAAATGCCTTAAAAAGATTTATACGAACAGCCGAGATGATGGGTAGGCAGGAATCATTGGATAGCCTAACCGGTGCTCATATTATCTATTCCTGTATGCAGGTTGCTGACATATTCATGCTTGGAGCTAAGATTACTCAATTAGGAATGGACCAAAGAAAAGTTAATATGTTAGCCCGCGAGATCGGCCCTCTCCTCGGCTACTGGAAACCCGTCGTTGTCTCCCACCACATGCTTATGGGGCTACAAAACATTAAAAATCAAAACAATGAAACAGTGAAACAATCTAACAATGATACATCTAGAGCTGCAGAGAGATTACTATCATCATCCATGGATCCTAAAGCTGCGTCAATTAAACGTGCAATTGAACGTAAAATGAGCAAATCTCTACCGGACAGTGCCATCTTCATGACCGACACGACTGATGATATTAAACGAAAGATTAACAAAGCCTACTGCCCGGAAGGAATTGTCGAAGAAAATCCGATACTGGAATATTACAAATATATTTTATTTGAATCACTCGATAAGTTACAGCTGCAAAATATTGTTCTGACGCGCCCACAAAAATTTGGAGGTCCGGTAATTCTCAATTCCTACGAGAATCTTGAACGCCTGTTCAAAGAAAAACAAATCCATCCTCTGGATATTAAATCCAAAGCAATCGAGTTGCTGGACAAGCTTCTCCAACCCGTCCGCCGCCACTTTGAAGAAAACTCCGAAGCGAAGAAATTGTTGGAACAAGTCAAAAGCTTTCAAATAACAAGATAAAATTAAGGATTTCTTCTGGTTTTTACTTTTCCTCCCTCACTATGTGAGTGATAATTTTGAGGAGATTTTATTTTTCTTCGATTTTTAATAAAACTATATGCAGAAAGTCCAAGTATACCAATTGGGAGAAGAAGTACAATTAAACCTGGGACAGCTTCGAGTATTTGCTTAGCCTCTGGATACATAATCTATTTTGGTCATTTTACTTCTTCTTCTTCTTTGCAAGAGGAAATTGCCTTCTAACGGCCTTACGACTTTTGAGACGACCGCATGCAAAGTCGTTTCACTTGATTTTTCCTATGAAAGTAATAAAATATTACTAGTATGAAAATAGGAATCATTACCAGACCAAATAAAAAAGGACAGGTTGTAATCCCTAAAAAAATTAGGGACGAGCTTTATATTACCGAAAACACACCACTTAATTTAGTATTGAGGGATAATGGTATTTACATCTACCCTATCGAAAAAATAATTCCAAAAACGAACAAAGACGAAAGCTTTGCTGAGATATTAATTAGAACAAGAGGTGCTTGGGGCAAACCTTCAAAAGAAGAGGTAAAAAGGGAAAAACAAAGACATAGGTTAGAAATACTTTCCTCAAAAAAGAATAAAAACGCATGGTGATCTTGGATACCAATATCATTATCGATCATTTAAGACAAAAACAGGAATCCTTATTCGAAAATCTTGTAAATAAAATAAATAAAAATGAACTCGCAATATCGGTGATCACCATTCAGGAATTATTTACCGGTAAAAGTACAAGAAATTTAATTGAATGAATTATCTTTTATCTATAATCTCTAATTTAGAAATCTTGCCTTACAATTATGATGTTAGTCGACTTGCTGGTAAAATAATTAGGGATACAAGCAGATACGTAGGCTTTGCCGATGCTGCAATCGCTGCTACAGCCGTAGTTAACGACGCCGAACTTTTCACTCTAAACAAAAAAGACTTTCAAGATATTAAGGGTATACATTTTTTTATTCTTTGAAGAAAACTCCCAAGCTATAAAACTCCTAGAACAAGTGAAGAGTTTTCAAATAACTAGATAGTGCAAAAAGTTTTTTTACTTCAGTTGAACTCCATTATCTAATTCCTTAACTTTATCACGTAAAACCTGAGCAGCTCCATGTGCACCTGCTGATTCTAAATTTTCGGCATCTCGATCATACGAGGCTGCTAGTGCAGAGTTTGTAGCAGGAAATTTTACAGTAATCCTAGGTTTTAAATGTACACGATTTTTTTCCATTGCTTCTTTATTAAGCTTTTGGCTATATCTTCCTAAAGCAATTAGGCCTCCAGTAAAAATTAAGGAAGTTCCGACACAAATAATAGTTACAGCTTCTGAACTCATAGTACGGCCTATTTTACTTCTTCTTCTTCTTCTTTTCAAGCGGAAATGAAGCTCTAAATATTTTTACGACTTTTGAGACGACCGCATGAAAAGTCGTTACACTTGATTTTTTCAGTGACTTCCCTCAGAATAAGATCTGTTCACTTGTTACCTAGTTTGCTCGTTAACTAGTTAACCAGGTAACAAGCTAACCAGCTAACAAAATATGATAATTCCTTCTGATGAAATAGTTGATAAATCTTACATCAAAGATTATGAAAAACTTTATCACGATATTCAGGAGCATCCTGAAGCTTTCTGGGAAAATATTGCCAAAGAACTTTCCTGGTTTAAACCTTGGAATAAGGTATTGGAGTGGAAATACCCATATGCCCGCTGGTTTGTCGGCGGCCAGTGCAATATCGTTAATAACGCTCTGGACCGGCATCAAAAAACTGCGGTAAAAGATAAACTTGCCTACATCTGGGTAGGTCAGCCCTTCGACTCCGCTCAGGGTAAAGAAATGCCTGTTCGAAAATTTACTTATGGCGAATTAAATACAGAGGTCTGCAAATTTGCCAATGTTCTCAAGTCCTTAGGCGTCAGAAAAGGCGACCGTGTCACAATCTATCTCCCGCGAATTCCTGAACAATACATCTCGATGTTAGCCTGCGCGAAAATCGGCGCGATCCATTCGGTAGTTTTCTCCGGTTTCTCAGCTGATGCATTAAAAAATAGGATAATGGATGCCCAATCAAAAATCGTAATAACTACTGATAAATATCCCTACAAAGACAAAGTTCTCGATTCCAAAAAAACCGTCGACGAAGCCATAAAAGACATTTCCTCAGTTAAAGATGTTATTTTAATTAAAAGATTAAAATCTGAAGCTGCTGATTCTAACGGATTTCAACCCGCTTCGCCAAAGCTTCAGCGAGGCGAGCCGATTTCAACTGGTTTAAACTATCACTGGTATCACGATCTCATGTCTCAAGCCGACACAATCTGTTCAACCGAAATTATGGAAGCAACTGATCCCCTCTTTTTACTCTACACTTCCGGCTCAACCGGAAAACCCAAAGGAATCCTTCACGGCCATGGAGGATATATGGTGGGAGTTTACTTAACTCTTAAGTATGTATTCAATCTCGATTCACAAAATCAACCAGTTAACCAGGCAACTAGCCAACCAGGTAACAATTCAATTGATGATATTTATTTCTGTACAGCTGACGGTGGCTGGATTACAGGTCATAGCTACATTGTCTACTCACCGCTTATCAACGGCGCTACAACTTTTGTCTATGAGGCAACACCTGATTATCCGCATCCCGGAATCTGGTGGGAACTGATTCAGAAATATAAAGTTACAAAATTTTATACAGCACCCACTGCAATCCGCGCCCTAATGAGATTGGGTGACGAAATTCCAAATAAATACGATCTTTCATCTCTAAAAATATTAGGCAGTGTCGGAGAACCGATTAATCCCGAAGCCTGGCTTTGGTACTATAAAACAATCGGTAAAGAAAAATGTCCGATCATGGATACCTGGTGGCAGACGGAAACCGGAATGTTCATGATTACCCCTGTTCCTTCGGCAAATTTAAAGCCAGGAAGCGCATTTAAACCTTTTTTTGGCGTTGAAGCAGACTTGGTTGATGATAAAGGAAACTCTGTACCAGTTAATACTCAAGGCTTTTTAGTTATTAAAAAACCCTGGCCGTCGATGCTTCTTGATGTCTACAATAATCCCAAAAAATATCTGGAAACTTATTTTGAAAATGAATCTATTAACAATCAACAATTAACAAAAAACAATCAATTTCTCTACTTCAGTGGCGATTCTGCCAAAAAAGATGACGATGGATATTACTGGATCATAGGTCGAAACGACGACGTAATTAAAGTTTCAGGACACAGATTAGGCTCGGCAGAACTGGAAAGTGCCTTTGTATCGCACCCATCGGTTGCCGAGGCAGCTGTCATCGGAAAACCGGATGAAGTTAAAGGCGAAAAAATCAAAGCTTTCGTAATTTTGAAAAAAGGAATTCAAGGAAGTGATGAACTAAAAACTGAATTAGTAAAACAGGTTCGAAAAATGATCGGTCCGATTGCAACTCCGGACGAGATCGATTTCGTCGATAAACTCCCCAAAACCAGAAGCGGAAAAATAATGCGCCGCGTCCTCAAAGCCCAAGAACTGGGCCAACCCCTCGGTGATACTTCAACATTAGAAAACTGACAATTTATTTTATATAATTACATTCTTATGCCTGAAAGACTGCCTGTTTTACTTGGACCTCAAGCCGAATTTTGTAAATTAACTAATGGACTGTGCAATCGAGATGGAAAGTGTCAAACAAGTGTTGAATTTCTAAATAAGTCTACAACAGGAGGACAAGCTTCTTTAACTGAAGAAGCAAGAACAGGATCTTATTGGCCAGAGAAAAAATGGGATGATTACTACAGTAGAACAATCGGAATTTCTGCACAATGCTCGAGACAACCATACTTATTTCAACTGTTAGCAGAAGTTGATAACGATAAAAGAGAACGAGGAGAAATTTTTTGAGAAGACTATGTATAAAAAAACGCACCGAGTCCTTCGAAGTGTTCTCCGGACTCGGTAGCGCGTAAGTTGCGAATTCAGATTTTAATGATTAAACCTGAATTCTGTCTTCTGACTCTTATTTATCCCCCGACACCGCCTGCTGGTTCATTGATCAAAACCTTCGGTGCCTCGAGGATTATAAGAGTTGTTTCGTCCCTTCTCATATAATCTTATAGTAACTTATAATCGGATCCTTCAAATTAATTTTTAACTTCTAATAAGAGAAAAATTAACTATATTATTAATATAAACATACCCTATAAGATTTGTCAAGGG
>Ga0155057_112_pt2 | contig 24485 bp, 26 predicted proteins | sample RifCSPhighO2_01_FD_106025 | JGI IMG/M metagenome (GOLD analysis project Ga0155057, IMG submission 106025) | Candidatus Roizmanbacteria bacterium RIFCSPHIGHO2_01_FULL_35_10
ACCTGGTATTCAATACCGCCATGTCCTACTAAAACCGCCAGACTTCCTGGAATTAGCGCTGTTCCTTTTGGATCCATCGCTCCAGTATCAAAGTTACCAACACTGGTTAAACTATCCTTATTGCTTATATTTATAGCAAAGAATTCTTTTTGATTTGAATCAATATTTACGGCTGTTGCTAGATAGGCTCTTGTTGCGGTATCATTAACAGTTACGTCGATACCGTTTCTACTATTGCCGACATTTATAGTACCTTTCAAAGTCATACTTGAAATATCAACTATTTGTATTTGAGTTGATGTGTTATTAATTGCTATATAAGCATAGTTGTCTTTAACAATAATTTTATTACCCACACCTGGCAAAACAACATTGGAATCAGGTAAAAATGTACCGGAACGATCTATAGGCAGTGTAAATTTATAAAGTTTGCCGTTGGTACCGGTTAAATAAGCCTTGTCGTTCAAAACAAAAATGCTGACTCCATTTGCACTAGCCGATCCTAAATCTAAGTAACCTGCTGCTAAGTATTTTCCTCCAGAAATACTATTTAAATTTATGATAACTCCCTGTTTTCCATTCGAATCAGTTGTAATATAGGCATAATCCTGTTCAGTAAATACTCCATTTGTTTTATAACCGTCAAAAGTTGCTTCAATAGATGGACTTGGCGGATCGTCACCAATTAAGACATTGGCGAAAGAGACGCCTGACGAATTTTCGCCTGTTACGGCTGCAGCTTGGTTCGGAAGGCCATCAGATACTCCCGGAATAGCCGATATAGCTTTCCCTACGCCGTTTTTGGGTAGTTCCTGAGTATTTTCATTAAGTGAAGCATTACACCAATCGCTATGGCCGCCAGAACCAAGAATTATTTCCCCGTCGCCGGGTGTCGGAATGGGTTGCGGAGCGCTAGACCTGACCACAGTTCCTGTTTTTGTTCCAGCATTGAATTGATCTTCTGTTGTTTCTTCATAAGGTAGATTATCGCGCCAGCGGGTTAAATAAATAGTTGAATCGATAGATGATGTATAAGGCTGAGTCCAGGAAATTATTACGTCAATTTTTTTTGTTGAAGGGTCAAGCGTTCCAGTAGGCGTTGGCACCAAGGCGCCGGCTGCATTGCGATTTACACTGCTGACAGTATAAGAACGGGTAAAGCCATCCAGCGTAATCAAGCCTGATTCTGATGCCCACATATTATTCCAAATTAACGGATGATACGTGCCGTTAACTGCAATATTACTCCAATCCCTGTTTCTCATACTGCGAACGGCTTCCTGAGTTTCGCGCATAAGTGAAACAGCCTTTACTCTTTGAGCCAACTGAGGTTTGCCTTCCCGTGAATTAATCAAACCGGTAATCAAAGCCGGTAAAAGAATGGAAGTTAGTCCGATAGCTACTAATAATTCAACTAAAGATTGACCTTTTTTCATATCAATAAACATCAATAACCGCACCATATTGATTAATTCTAATCGTTTTTGTTTGGTTAGTATTGATATTTTTCAATGTCACATTATCAAAGTTCGCGTTGTAATTTGATACTTCGCCGCTGTTTTTGGTAAAAACAATTTGTGAATTTGGTAATTGAATACTTGAAAATTGCAGATCCCTGTTTAAGTCAATACTGAAATTCAGCGGATCTGAAGCAGAGTAAGCCATACCCTTAAATAGGATATATCTACCGGTTTCAAAATAAATGCCATATGAATCGGGAGAACTTTGACCCTCTGTATCTCCGACCATTGCTTTTAATTGTTGTTGTTTTAAGTCAGCCTGTTCAGTTGAAAGAGTGGTGTTGAGAGTATTACTACCGTAAGCATTAAGTAAATTTATAGTGGTAAGGGAAAATAATATTCCCATGATGGTAAGTACGATCATAAGTTCGGGTAAACTGAATCCTGAACGAAGATTTTTTTTCATTTTTATTAACGTTTGCCAACTTGACCTATCAGGTTGTAAATTGGTCCGATAATAGCAAGCATCATTCCTCCTACCATTATTCCTACAAAAACCAACATGATTGGTTCAAGCAGAGTAGTAAGAGTATGAAGTGTATTAGTGACTTGATAGTCAAGGTATTCGGATATATCTTTTAGGGATCTATCGAGAGTTCCGCTTTTTTCTCCCGCCTCTATAATCTTAATCATGATGGAAGGAATTTTACCTTTTGCACTTTTCAAACCCTCTGACAATTTTTTTCCGGAAATAATCATTTCTTTTGAGTTGTGGATAACGGCTGAAATATCTTTCCGAAGAACTACTTCTTCCGAAAGCTCAAGTGCGCTGACTATAGGAATCCCGGACGAAAGCAGATAGTTAAGGCTTCTGGTAAATCTGACAAGGTCAATCTGTTTTACCAAATCGGAAACCAAGGGAAGTGAAAAAATTATACCTAAAAAAAACTTAGTTTTTGTTTTGTAAAGAAAAATCATGAAAGCGATAAATAATGCAGTTCCGATTAAAAAAGGTACGGTATATTGGAGCATAATATTGGAGACAAAAATCATAATCCTGGTGGGAAGAGGCAAATCCACTTTTAGTCTGGTAAAAACTGTAGAAATTTTTGGGATTACCACTATAAGAATAGTTAAGAGAACTCCAAGAAAAACTACCATAATGACGAGCGGATAGGTAAGAGCGGATTTGACTTTGTCCAAAAACTCGGTTTCTTTTTTAATATTATCCTTAAGATCCTTTAGAGTAGTATCCAGGGTTCCGGATTCTTCTGCGGCTTTGATGATGCTGACAGTGACCCGATTAAATACGTTAGGAAAGCGCGCAAATGATTCATAGACCCTTTTCCCTTGTACAAGATCTTCTCTTAAGTTCTCGAGAATTTTTTTCTGATTGCCTTTTGCATCTTCCAGAAGCGAATCTATAGTTTCCAGTATGGATATTCCGGCCGAAAGCAAGGTTGAAAAATTAGACATTATTGCCAATTTTTCGGCTGTTGAGATAGATAGTTTAGACAGCTTTTTAGCTCCCATTATTTTATTTTGAGCTTGAGTTGAAGGGGTTTTTACCATATTCAGGTTTCTGATTTTGTAACTCTTAATACTTCTTCTATAGAAGTTATACCTTTTATAACTTTAACCAGTCCGTCATCGAGCATTGTGTTTAATCCGTCTTCAACCGCCTGTTTTGCTATGACATCGGAGTTGGCTTTCTCAGTTATAAGCTTTCTTATTTTATTGGTTATTTCCAGTACTTCGAAAAGTCCAACTCTGCCTGAATAGCCTGTGAAGTGACAGACTTTGCAGCCGCTGCCTTTATAAATGACCAGATCTTTTTTTATTCCAAAGTGTTTTTTGATCATCTCGGTAGGAATGTTTTTTAGTAAATCGCTTTGAACAATATCAATAGAAGTTCTGCACATATCACATATCTTTCTTATCAGTCGTTGTGCAACGATAATATTAACCGTAGAGGCAACTAAAAAAGGTTCAACCTTCATGTCAGTTAAACGGGGCAGAGCAGTTGCCGCATCATTAGTATGGAGTGTTGATAAGACTAAGTGACCGGTCAAAGCTGCATTGACTGCAATTCCGGCTGTTTCAATATCCCTGATCTCTCCCACAAATATTACATTTGGATCCTGTCTTAATACAGATCGGAGACCCGCGGCAAATGTAAGATTAGTCTTGGGATTAGCTTGGATCTGATTTACTCCTTTTATTTTATATTCAACCGGATCCTCAATTGTGGTGATATTTTTATCTCTGGTATTGATAATTTTTAGAATGGCATAGATTGTAGTTGATTTACCTGAACCGGTTGGGCCTGTAGACAGAACCATACCGTAAGATTTATTAAAGGCTTTAGTTACTTTGTCAAGATCTTCCTGTCTCATTCCGAGGTCGATTAAGGAAAACTGTCTGGATTGAGACGATAAAAGTCTTAAGACTACTTTTTCTCCATCGGCAATCGGAATTATTGAGACCCTGATGTCCAGCGTCTCTTGGTCAAGTTTTATCCTCATTTTTCCGTCCTGAGATGTCAGATGTTCATCGGTCCTCAACCTGGAAAGAACTTTAATTCTTGAAACAATCCTGTCATGGAGATCTTTAGGAAGACTAAGAACATCATGGAGAATTCCGTCGATCCTAAAGCGGAATAGCGTGGATTTTTCCTGCGGTTCTATATGAATATCGGATGACTTATCCTGATAAGCATAGTTAATAAGCAGGTCGACTATTTTTGTTATCGGGGCGTCTTCGTTGGTTTTTCCCGATCCAACTTTTCTGGTAAATTCATCGAAGGTTTTTTGCAGGTCTTTTCTATAAATCTGCAGTGTATTATTAATGTCCCTTTCGGTGGCAAAGTAGATAAAAGTTCTTTCTCCGGTTTTTTTAGACAATAACTGCAGTAACTCAGTATTCCTCGGGTCTGCCATGGCGACCTTAACACCTTCTTTTGACCTTGCAAAAGCGATCATTTTGTATTTTCTGGCTATTCTTTCCGGTATGATACGGAATACTTCCGGAGGAATTGAGGTTTTGGTTAAGATAATAAACGGCAATTTTAAGGAGTCAGCGATCAAAAGTCCCAGATTTTCATCGGAAACAAGATTATTTTCTTGAAGCGCATCTGCCAGGGATACCTCGGAATTTTTGGCATATTGGAGAATTTTATCCAACCCTTTCTGGTCGAGAAGTCTGTTTTTTAGAATCAGGGATTTAAGCTGTTCGTCGGTGATTACCATATAGATAAAACTTCCAATTTCCAAGAAACAAGATACAAATAATTTTCAAATTCTAAACTTCAATTCCCAAAATATTTGAAATTTGAAGAATTGTTGTTTGGAATTTTTTTGTTTCTTGTAGATTGTATCTTGGAATTTATTTTTTAGTTAGTGTATTGATTTTTACCACCAGTTGTTCAAAATCAAAAAGGCTTTTATTTACATAGTCAGTGGCGCCGAATTTTTTAGCTTTTTCTATATCTGAATTCTGTCCCAGTGTGGAAAAAACCAACACCGGTATTTTTTTTAATTCAGGATCAATTTGCAGGCTTCGCAGCACTTCAAAGCCATCTTTTTTTGGCATGATTAAATCAAGAATCACCAAATCAGGTTTAAAGGATTTAATTTTCTCAAGTCCCTGTTCACCATCATCAGCTTCTTCTACAAGGAAGCCTTTTTCTTTCAGTTTTTCGACATAAAATTTACGGAAAAATATATCATCTTCAACGAGTAGGAGTTTCATTCTATTTTTGTTGCTAAATTAATAATATCAGGGGAAAGGTCCGGTTCGCTGTTATTTTTATCTATTAAATTAAGCGAATTCTCCAGTTTTTCAATCCCGGTTGATACAACATTTGAGACCTCGGTTTTATACATTTTTTTCCCTTCGTTTATTTGACGAAAGAATTCTTCAAATATTTTACAGAGGTGAGCGGTTTTTTCAAATCCCATAAAAAAATTCTGGCTTTTAAGAGAGTGAAAAAGCCGAAAAAGTTCGAATATAGCCTTTTTGTCCGACTGATCCGTATTGAGCAGTTCCAGATTTTTTTTCAAATTATCAACATGTTCGCGGGCAGTCTTAAGATACAAACTTTTATATGTAGCCAAATCAATATGGACCATACAATTGATATTACATAAGAATACAACCGCATGCAAGTTATAGTGTAAGAGTTCACGCTTCTTGACAAAACTATACCAGACTATGTCATTGCGAGGAGGAGGAACGACGACGAAGGAACGTCAGACGTTCCGAAGCAATCCCATTAATGAGATTGCTTCGCTCCAAAACTCACCGCTCGCAATGACAATTGATTATAATCTTTGTCAAGAACTGTGAATAGTTACCTGTAAGAAGTTTTTTCATACGGAATGATTATAATATATCGAAATGGGTGTAACAAGATATAAAAAAATCGCAATTGTTTATGATTGGATTGATAAGTGGGGAGGAGTGGAAAGGGTACTTTTGACGCTGCATGAGATGTTTCCGGAGACGGAGTTTTATGTTTCATATTACGATCCGGAAAAAGCCTCCTGGGCAAAAAATTTAAAAATCAGAACATCGTTTATCCAAAACCTACCCAAATTAATAAGAGGGAGCCGAATGGCTTCCCTCCCATTTTATCCTTATGCGTTTGAGGCGTTTAATTTTTCCAGTTATGATCTGGTAATCTCGGTTACTTCTTCTTTTGCAAAATCAATAATTACCAGACCGGAAACACTTCATATTTGTTATCTGTTAACTCCCACCCGTTATCTATGGGTCAGTCCGGATGATTACATAAAAAATCGAATATTGAGATCTTTTCTTTCACCTTATTTAACTAAACTCAGGAACTGGGATTTTATAGCCGCGCAAAGACCTGATAAAATTATTTCAATTTCTCAAACCGTGGCAGGCCGGTGTAAAAAATATTATCAAAGAGAATCAGAGGTTATTTTTCCTCCATTCGATGTTGATTACTGGAAAAATATAAAATCCCAATTTCCAATTTCTCCTTCGACAAGCTCAGGATCCCGAGCAAAGTCGAGGGACAATTTCCAAACAAACTTCAAATTTCAAATAACTAATTCCAAAAAATACTACTTGGTTGTTTCAAGATTAGAGCCGTATAAAAGAGTAGATCTGGTGATTCAATTAATTAACCTGCTTGTGCAGTCAAGACAATTAAATCAGCAATTGATAATAGTTGGCGAAGGAAGCCAATTAGATAAACTGAGAAGGGAGGCTGGTGAAAATGTTACTTTTTTAAATAAAGTTTCGGATCAGGAATTAGGATATTTATATAGAAATGCTGAAGCTTTAATTATGCCGCAGGAGGAGGATTTCGGTTATGTATCTTTGGAGGCGCAGTTTTTCGGTTGTCCGGTTATTGCCTTTAAAAAAGGAGGAGCAACTGAAACGGTTATTGAAGGAAAGACAGGACTCTTTTTTGAAGAACAAAGCGTCCAGTCTTTAAATAAAGCATTAAGAAGATATGATGTGGTAAAATATGAACTTAAACATAATTCTGAAAAGTTTGGGTTGAAAAACGTAGAAAGATACAGCAAGAATAAGTTTGCAGAAAAATTTAGCAGCTTTTTAAAATAAAAGATTAAAGATTAAATATAAAATATACATATTAAATATCAAATATTTTTAATTTTTGATATGTGTATTTAATTTTTTATTTTTTATATTGAATATTTCTATGAAGGCAATTATTTTTGCAGGAGGAACCGGGACAAGGCTTTGGCCGCTGTCAAGAAAAAAATCTCCAAAGCAGTTTGAAAAAATTGCCGGTGATAAATCTACGCTGCAACTTGCAGTAGATAGAATATCCCCCGACTTTGAGCCTAAAGATATCTACATTTCAACTAATATTTCTTATAGGCAGATCATAAGAGAACAGCTTCCGCAAATTCCTAGTACGAATTTTCTATTTGAGCCGGAAAAAAAGGATGTAGGTCCGGCCATCGCATTGATAATGGGAATTTTATCCAAAAGACATCCCAATGAACCAGTTGCAATTCTTTGGAGCGATCATCTGGTTAAGAGGGTTAATCTTTTTAAGAAGATTCTAAAAGTTGCAGGGGAATATGTAAAGAAAAATATCAACAAAATAGTATTTATAGCTCATAAACCCCGCTTTCCCAGCGTCAATTTAGGGTATATTCATCTTGGTCAGAAAATTAATACCAAGAATGGAGTAGATTTTTTTAAGTTCGAAGGATTTAAATATAAACCGGACGAAAAAACTGCTAAAAAATTTTTTGACTCAGGAAAATATGCCTGGAATTTGGGCTATTTTGTTACAACTCCTCTGTTTATATACGATGCTTTTAAAAGATTAGCTCCAAACATATTTAATAATACCGAAAAAATTCTAACATCTTATGATGAGAAGAATTACGAAAACGAATTAAAAAACCATTATGGAAAAATTGAGAGCATAAGTTTTGATAATGCGATTTTGGAAAATCTGGAAAAAGAGGACGCTTCGGTTATTGTTGAAGATATAGGGTGGAGTGATGTGGGAGCGTGGGAAGCTCTAAAAGAAGCATTAGAGAATCATCCGTATGAAAATGTAATAAGAGGAAAAGTTTACTTAGAGCATGTCCGTGATTCATTAATTTATAATTACGAAGATAAAAAATTAATTGTGGGTGTTGATTTAGATGAAAATATTATAGTCAATACGGATGACGTGCTTTTAATAACTAAAAAGTCCTCTGTTTCAAAAATTAAAAATCTGGTTGAAAGCTTCGAGGGCACAGAGCACGAAAAGCTTACTTAAATTTTGTAAATTAAAGCGAAGTGGTATAGAATATTCTAAATGACTGAAGAAATATCAATATTAAGAGGCTTTTTTTATAGATCGTATGTAAAAAGATTTATAGATATAGCAGGGGGATTAATTCTCTTAATTTTATTTTCTCCAATTTATTTTATTACCTTAATTCTTATAAAATTTGATTCTCCAGGTCCGGTACTCGCTGATGTTCCTCAGAGAGTGGGCGAACACGGTAAAAAATTCAAAATGTATAAATTCAGATCAATGATTGTTAATGCTCACCATCTTTTAAGGACAGACCCAAAGTTTAATAAACTATATGATGAATACAAAAAAGGTAGTTATAAGCTTAAAAAAGATCCCCGAATAACAAAAATAGGTAAGATAATACGAAAACACTCTATTGATGAAATACCACAGCTAATGAATGTTCTCAGAGGGGAAATGAGTTTAGTTGGTCCTAGAGCTTATTATCCTGACGAGCTTGAAAACCAGCAGAAAAAATTTCCTCATACGAGAAAATTGGTTGCAAAAGTACTTTCGGTCAAACCCGGAATTACCGGTTTTTGGCAGGTGTCAGGTAGATCCGAAGTTAATTTTGATAAGCGTATTGCGATGGATGCGGCCTATGTAGATAATATGTCGCTTTGGCTTGATTTGAAAATTATTTTTAAGACTCCAATAATCATGTTGAGTGGACAAGGAGCAGTCTAGTGTAGTAGAATTAATACTCGTCAATAATAGTCATTCTGAACGATGATTTTTGAAGTGAAGAATCTAGCGTCAGCGCAATTTTAGATTATTAGAAACGCTGTACCGCGTCTGACGCGGCTTCACTAGATCCTTCGCTAATCACTCAGGATGACAAAAGCATATGAGACAATTCAGCTTCACACCAAAAAGAAGAAAGAAAAAAGCTCTATCATTTCTCGCAATCCTTTTACTCATACTTGGTATTTTTGTTATATATTCATTTTTAACTTTTAGGAGTATTTCAGCTAAGGGAAAAGTTCTTGTAGCTTCTGCAAAGGAATTAAAAACAGCTTTCGCAAAAAATGACATTGATTTATTAAACAAAGAATTTAAAAAGTTTTCCGGTAAATATAATGACTTTCAAAAATCAGCAAAATCCGTATACTGGGCGGCATTTATTCCTTATGTGGCTGATTTTAAAAACGGCGTTGAGGCAGGTGATTATTTGGTCAGGGCAGGAGATGAATCCATAAAGGCCATTACTCCTTATGCAGACTTGATAGGATTTAAGAAAGGTCAGGCATCATTTGTTGAAAAATCCGCAGAAGATAGACTGCAGACTGCTATATTGACTCTGGATAAGGTACTATCTAAAGTTGATCCGATTTCAGAGGATATTAAACAGGCAGAGATCAGGCTTGAGAAGATTAATTCAAGGCGATACCCAAAAAAACTAGGAAAAACATTTGTGCGCGAGAGAATCGAAAATATAAAAGAACAATTTACCGGCCTAGCTTCACTTTTTGTTGAGGCCAAACCATTGGTTAAAAAATTGCCGGAAATATTCGGAAGCGATAAAGAAAAAACCTATTTGGTATTATTTCAAAACGATAAAGAACTCCGGGCAACAGGCGGATTTTTAACAGCTTATGCGGTGTTTAAGATTAAGAATGGTAAGATGTCTGTTCAAAGATCAAAAGATATCTACACGCTTGATGATAGTATTTCCGTTCATCCGGCTGCACCCAAAGAAATTTTAGCCTATCACAAAGGAGTAACCCGGTTTGTAATCCGCGATAGCAATCTTTCTCCGGATCTTCCGACTTCAATCGAACTTTTTAACAGCCTTTATAAAAATAGCGGCGAGAAAGTAAATTACGATGGAATAATTATGTTGGATACCAATGTATTGGTTGATATGTTAACAATATTTGGCGATACCGAAGCCAGGGGAATAAGATTTTCAGCCGAACCTGATAAAAGATGCGACTGTCCCCAGGTTATTTATGCTTTGTTAAATGATATCGACAGACCGGTGGGTTATATAAAAGAAGACAGAAAAGGAATTCTGGGAGATCTGATGTATCAATTATTTTATAAGGCGATTGGATTTTCACCTTCAAAATACTGGGGAACCTTGGTTCAAGAGATGTTTAAGAATCTGCAGGAAAGACACGTCCAGCTGTATTTTGTCGATGCAAATTTGCAGAAATCAGTAGAGAGATTAAATTTCGCCGGTAAAATCCGCGAGTATGACGGTGACTATTTGCATATTAATAATGTCAATTTTGCCGGAGCCAAGTCAAATTTATTTGTTGATCAATCGATAACTTCAAAGACGACTACGGAAAAGGGGAAAATTAAACGTGAGGTTAGAATTGAGTTTAGAAATCCATATCCTGCTTCAGACTGTAATCTTGAGCGTGGCGGGCTTTGTCTTAATGCAACTTTACGTGACTGGATCCGCTTCTATGTTCCCAAAGGATCGGAACTAGTGAGTTTCGAGGGTTCAAAGAAAAAGACCCAAATTTATGATGAACTTGGTAAAACAGTATTTGAAGGATATGCCGAGGTTACGCCTATGGGTAAGGCAGAGGTGGTGGTTATCTATACTTTGCCCGACAACATTAATTCAAAAGATTACAAGCTGTTAGTGCAAAAACAGGCAGGAACTTATGAGGATAAATTAAAGGTCGACGTAAACAACAAAAATCTCTTCACTGGAGTTTTGGATGTGGATAAAGAGATTAAGCTAAGATAAGGAAGCAATTTAAAAAACTACTAAATATGCCTGAAGATTCGTACCCTTGCCTGATTTTTTTAAAGTTCAAGGTGAATCAGATCCACGACGAGTTTACTTATATTTAGGCGATGACGGAATCGGTCTTATTTTTAAAACTTTAATTTTTGGCACGATCTCCGAGAAATTTAGAGTCGTAAGCTTTCCAGGAGTTGATGACGTTTTTTATTTTGAAGGAAATTTACCAGATATTATAAATGTTTATAATATTTGGTTAAGCGAATGGAGAGCTGGGCTATCCAAAGGTAGAAAATAAATTTATTCTTCTTTTTTCCTTATTCAATTTACTTTGTCATTACAGTTCAATAAAATATTGGTATGCAAGATTTAAAGATAAAAAACACGTCTATTTTTAAAAAATATGTAGTTATAAAGACATCTTTATTTGGATCTATTGTACGAGGTGAAGCTAGAATAACAAACAACCCTCAGGGTTGTTTAGTATCAATCGAGCAATAATTTTTTGATTTTTTTGAGTTTTTTTTGATAATCTACATTATTTTTTAGAAATTTAAGATATTTTTCTGGAGTTTTGAAATAATCAAGTATTGGTTTAAAATTTACAAATTTATTAACTTTTTCGTTTAGATAGCAAGGTAAAGAAGTCCATTCATAGGTTTTCAGTTCATCGAATTCAATAATTCCTGAAGTAACGTGATTAAGGTGTATATATCTGGATATATGGATAAACTCTTCATTATTTCTAACTCTTTTTGCTTTAAAATTGTGCTCAAAAAGGCTCCCGTTCCGGTCTTTTATTAAATTTAGATTTTTTGCAAAACTATTTTGTAAATTGCTCAAAAACAAAGATATTCCTTTATCTTGCAACTGCTTAACTAACAAATGATAGTGATTAGGCATAAAGGAAAATACGTATATGTCAATTAGGGGAAGTTTATTTAAGATTCTATTCAAATAATCTTGCTGAAAAGTTGGATTTTTTCGATTAAATACTGAAAAACTTAACTCTTGAGGATATCTGTAATAGTTTGTTATTTGTAGTATTTTATCTAAAAATTGCTTTGAAGCAAAAGCTACTTCTTTTCCAATACTGCGATTAAAGAGATGATATATTTCGCCAGTTGATAAAATTGGTCTATGTGTTGACATATTTTAATTAACAACCCTCAGGGTTTGTTGAAGCTAAAATAACCAATTTTTTAGCTCAAATCAATGGCTTATAAGCTACAAAATAATAAAAACAGCTTGATCCAGTGTGATGAATGATTTGAATAATACATACTACATTGAAAAGTTAGTTCTGGAAAATCAAAATCCGTGCCTGCAAACCCTGAGGGTTGTTTGATTTTACCTGAGGGTTGTTTGATTTTAAATTTATATTAAAATACAATAAATGAGAAGAACAATTAAAACTGAGGCGGTTGTTTTGAAGAAAAGAGTACTTCCGAATCAGGATAATATAATTACCCTCTTTACCAAAGAGCTGGGTAAAGTTTCCGTTTTTGCCAAAGGCATAAAAAAGATAACCAGTCGGAGACTTCCCCATGTTCAGACGGCTAATTTAATTAACTGTGTTTTATATAAAAAAGACGAACGAATTTTTCTTCAGGAAACTTCGCTAATTTCAGGATTTTCTCAGATAAAAAAAGATCAAACGAAACTGCAATATTTGTATCAGTTTTTTTTTGTGATAGAGAGATTACTTCCTGACAATCAGCTTGAGTCTCATATCTATAATTTGTTGATGAAATTTTTAGTTGATCTATCCAATTCAAAGATTGAAAATGATGAAATGCTATTAAATTATTTAAATAAAACTGTTTACGTGCTTGGTTATACAAAGGAAGACAAAAATTATGAAGAGTTAAAAAGAGTAATTGAGGAAATTATTCATGAAAAAATGCCGGAGCTTCATATATAATATTTGAATGGTGTCAATGGATAAAATTGTGGCTTTGTGCAAAAGACGGGGATTTATTTTTCCATCTTCCGAGATCTATGGTGGCATTACCGGATTCTGGGACTATGGTCCGATGGGGGTTGAATTGAAAAACAACTTAAAAAGTGAATGGTGGAAATCGATGGTCTATCAAAGAGATGATGTGGTTGGTATGGATGCCGCAATAGTGATGAATCCAAGAGTCTGGGAAGTTTCAGGCCATGTGACCGGATTTGTCGACCCGCTAATAGAATGTAAGAATTGCCACAATAGATATAGAGCTGACAAAGTTAAAGACTCAACTTGTCCAAACTGCGGTCAAAAAGGCAAATTTACTGAACCTAAAAAATTTAATTTATTAACAGAGATATTATTAGGAGTAACTGAACCAAAACAATTAGCCTATCTTCGAGGTGAGATTACCCAGGGAGTATTTGTTAATTTTCAAAATGTCATTAGTTCCTCCAGAGTCAAAATTCCTTTTGGAATTGCACAGATTGGAAAAGCATTCAGAAATGAGATTACTCCTGGTAACTTTACCTATCGTTCACGTGAGTTTGAACAAATGGAACTGGAATTTTTTATCAAACCTGACGAAAAAGAAGCAGAAAAAACTTTTGAGTATTGGAAAGAACAACGGATTAACTGGTATAAATCATTGGGAATAAAGAGTGAGAATCTTCAGTTCAGGAAACACGCCGCTGATGAAAAAGCTCACTATGCCAGATCCGCTTATGACATTGAATACAATGCACCATTTGGCTGGAGTGAGTTTGAGGGGATTCATCACAGAGGAGATTGGGATTTAGGAAGACATAAATTAATGTATAAAGATCCGACATCGCAAGAAGAATATACTCCTTGGGTCATTGAGACTTCAGGTGGAGTCGACAGGGCAACTTTGTTTTTTTTACTGGATGCTTATCAGGAGGATGGTAAAAGAATATTCTTGAAACTTCATCCGAAATTATCCCCTTTTAAAGCTGCAGTTTTTCCCTTAGTTTCAAATAAATCTGAATTAGTCGATAAAGCACGAAAAGTCTACAATATGCTTAAGGGAGATTTTTTTACGGTTTGGGATGAAAGAGGGAATATCGGAAAGCGCTACTTTGCTCAAGATGAAATAGGCACACCATTTTGTGTTACCATAGATTATACGACTATTGAAAATAATAGCGATACTGTTACTGTGAGAAATCGGGATACAACTAAACAGGAAAGAGTATCTATTGACAAACTTAATAAATATATTTCAGAAAAATTAAAAGTTTAAATTAAAAATAGCGTCATTCTGGGGAGAAGCGGAGCGACGACTCCAGAATCTAACAACGATTCTGGACGCGCTCGTTCCTCGCTTGCCAGAATGACGAACCAAGAAGTAAAAATATGGATAAAAAAAAATTAATGGTGGTCGGGGCGGTTGTTCTAACATTTTTAATAATTGGCGGTATATTAATAAGTTCAAGAAAGACTGAAATTAAAAAACAAGAAGATGGAGATCTTCTGCCAACTGAAGTTGTAATTCCTACAGTTGATAAAAGTGTAAAAGTAAGCCTTGTCTCTTCCAGCGGAGGAAGGGAAGTGACTTTGCAGATAACAGGGATACCTTCAGGAACAGAATCTGTTGATTATGAACTTTCTTATCAAACGGCTCAGCAGGGACTTCAAGGAGTCATAGGAACGATTCAGTTGAAACCTGAAGAAAATGAAATGGATAAAAATCTGACTTTGGGAACCTGTTCATCCGGAACATGTGTTTATCATGATGTGACAGGAAGAATCAGATTAAATCTGAGATTTACCGGAGAATATGGAGACAAGGTATTTGAGAAAGAATACCAAATTTAAATAATAAATTGTCCGCCTGTTCTTACTTTGTGACTAAACTCAGCGCTATTCGCTCGACGTCACAAAGAGCGAACTTTGGCGGACTCAAGAGATTGTAATTGCTCAATAAAAATTTCGCAAACAGTCTCTAGAGGAGGTGTAATTTATGCCAATAATAAAATCAGCAAAAAAGAAAATGAAACAGGATAAAAAAAGAACACTGCAAAATAAAAAATACGAAACCGCTTATAAAAAGCTTATCGATCAGGCAAAAAAACATAAAAAAGGCGCGAAGACAGGAGAATTATTAAAAAAAGCTTACCAGGCCATCGATAAAGCTGCCAAAAAAAATGTTATGCATAAAAATAAAGCCAATCGGCTTAAAGGAATGGTTGCTCGCCTATTGTCCCACTCTGCTATCAAAAAATAATCCTGATAGCTACGTTAGGGACAATGCCTAACGAAGCCCCGTCAAGGCGGGGCGTAGTGGTATTGAAAAAATGAAATATAAAATAAACCTGATCACTAAAAGAAAAGAAAAATCCGTAGACAGGATCATCTATTTTGTGATGAATTATCTTCGGTATATCCTTGTTATTACCCAGATTGTAGTAATTGGAGTTTTTTTCTATCGTTTTAAAATCGACCAGGAAATGGTTGATCTGCAGGAAGCAGTAATGCAAAAGAAAGAAATCATTCAGGTTTCCCAGCCCCTGATTAAAGAAGCCAAAAAAGTCGCATATAAACTTGATCAGGCCCGATCAGTTATAACTAAGCAGAATACTTTTCTGGAATCGTTCGACTATCTGTTAACTTTATTTCCTGAAAGTCTTTTTTTGACAAAAGTCAGAATGGCCAATAATACAATTTGGATGATCGGATATACCCGGGATCCTCAGTCAATTGAAAATTTTCTGAGCCGCTTAAGAAATGAGGCAAAATTCCAGAAAATAGAACTTAAAAATATTAAAAAAGGAGAACGGGGGCTTGAGTTCACAATGGAATTTTCTGATTATAAACTTTCCGGAACTCTTTAAAATGGATAAACAATCAGCGATTAAAAAACTTTTTGATAAAAAAACAAAAGATTACACTTATACAATAACTTTTTTTGTTATTTTTTCTTTTTTTGTTTTTGCCGTTATCAGGCCAAATTTAATTACAGTATTTGAAATTAACGCTAAAATTAAGCAATTGGGCGAAGTGGACAAAATCTATGGAGGCCAGATTGATAAGATTATAGGTGTGCAGTCGGTATTTGAAATAAACAGAGACAATATGTATTTGTTAGATGAAGCAATTTCAACTCAACCCGAAGTAAATAAGGTTTTATTTGATGTTAATATTTCTTCAGACGGCGGCAAACTTAGATCAGAGAAAGTAACAGTATCCGATATCAATCTAAAAGATAAAGGATCGGCAAATAAGTTAAAATCATTTATGCTGAATATGAGTTTGTTCGGTTCTTTTGAAGATGCCATGGATTTTATTAAAAAAATATATGCTCAGCGCCGGCTCAAATTAATTCCCCAGATGGAATTAGGCCGACCATTAGACGAATCAACAGGCAGCGCAGAATTAAAAATCAGATTGGAAATTGAGGGATATTATTTATGATCCATACGACAAGCTCAGGATCATAGTGAGTGTAATCGAACTATGAACCATAAAGAACTATTCTGGATTTCTCTGACGATTTTCTTAACAATTGTTTTGTGGATGATCATGGATATTTATCGGGCGAGAACTCAAATTACAGTGGAGTCAGAGCTTAAATCACTTGAGACAGTAAATTATACCGTAAATCCCGACATATTAAATGTATTGGGGGAAAAAAATCCTTAAAATATATGACTTATTCAAAATATTTTTTGCCAAACGAGACAAAAATTCCGGTTCCCTTAACAATTGCAGTGGTAATATTATTAATTTTCTTTCTTGCCAGACTTTTTGCAGTTAAACCCCTGCCTTCGAGAGCCAATAAAAAAAATATTAAAGATGTAAGTATTGTTAATCTTTCCCATAATCAAGCCGGCATTTTTTGGAAGACCGATGAGCGGGAAACAGGATGGGTTGTATACGGACTGAACGAAAAAAATTTAAATTATACGGTATCGGATGAAAGAGATGTCCAGGATAAAAAAAATCTATTTTATAACCATTATGTTATATTGAAAAATCTTCAACCGGATACGATCTATTTTTATAAAGTTGTGAGTAATAAGCAGCTTGTCGAGTCAAAAGAGGGTATGGCTTTTACTTTTAGGACTGCAGCCAATCTGCCGGTGAGTACAAATCTGAACCCGGCTTACGGAAAAATAATAGGTGAGAACGGTCAGGCTTTAGATAATGCAATCGTTATGGTCTTATTTGATAAGACATATCCGTTAGCTACTCTTACAAAGACTACCGGTGAGTGGTTAATCCCCCTAAATTCAGTTCTGAATAAAGATACCTTAAAATCTCAGGCAATCCAGCCGAAAGACATAATTTCAATTGAAATAGTAAGTGAAGAAACAAAAATAACTAAAATTAAGACTAATCTTGCCAATCTGAGTCCTTTGCCCCAGACAATAATTATCGGTAAAAATTACGACTTTTTAAATACCAATGATATTCTAGCAGCCAATGTCAATAAGATATCCAGGACAGGCAAAATTGATATTCTTTTTCCCAAAGAAGCCGCTGTTATTCCGGGAGGTAGACCCCTCATCAAGGGAACGGCGATTCCGGGGAGCGAAATCGAGTTAAATATTGAAGCCGCGAAAAAATATACTTTTAAAACTAAGGCAGATAAGGACGGTTTGTGGACATTAGTTGTCAGTGAGGCTCTTTCACCCGGATCACATACGCTTAGAATCAGGACAAAAGGAACAAACGGAAAGGATATCCAATTATTGAGAAAATTCAGCATCGCGAAGTCCGGCGAGCAGGTTCTGGCTGCAGCCACTCCGGATGCCACATTAACTCCAACCGATATACCCGTTACAGAAATTTTATCTCCTACTATTTTTTATACACCATATGCTTCCCAATCGCCGACTTTAGTTTTAAGTCCGCCGACCAGCGGTACAAATATTGTTCCGTTCGGAATAGCTAGCGCCAGTCTGATTATTTTAGGTCTTGGTGTTCTTCTTGCATTTTAGTTTTGTGTCATCCTGGAGAAGCCGCCGATTGGGCGGCGACGATAGGATCATCTAAATCAATTAAATTTTTGAATATAAATCTTCCCAAGTAGGATTAAATTTATTTATCAACTGAATCTTTTTTCGCCTAACCAGATTTTTAACTTGTAATTCCCTGTGGTCTCTGCCACAGGGAAACAACTAAAGGGAAAGAGTGAAAACCGAATTAGGTTTTCACATTATCTTTGTCATATCGAGCGATTAGCGAGAAATCTAGCGCTAGCGTAGTTTACGTTTCACTAGATTTCTCAGTCTGCCATGGCGGGATCCTTCGAAATGACATATGATACCCTGTGGTCTCTGCCACAGGGTAATTCATTAGATTTTTCTCTTTTAATAGCGTTTTCCGGATCTTCAAACACTTCATAATAAACAAGTTTATTTACATTATATTTCGCGGTAAATTCCGAACCGATTTTATTTTTATGATAATAAACTCTTTCTTTTATATTGTGTGTTATTCCAGTATATAAAACAGAGTGAGTAAAGTTAGTAAGAATGTAAACAAAATAAAGTTTTGAAGTCATTCAAAAATTGTATCAAAATATACTCTGTCATTCTGGAGGAATCGCCGATTAGGCGATGACGATAGAATCTTTTTTATGAAATAAAAGCCTGTTTAAGATTTTAGTCAGAAATCATAAAATCTAATACATTACAAAGAGTGTTAGTTTTCCAGTCTAATTCGGGATTTTTTGGTGCCTCTCGTTCTGGCCCAAGTCTAATTGTAATCGGTCGATCAGATTCAGCATAATTAACCCTATAATGACCTTGAGAATTATGTATGTCTCTTTTTATTAGTATTCTATGATGAAATGCATTTGGATTATTTAATTCATAAACTCCCAGTTCTGAAATGTAGGATCTTTTTGGAATACGTTGAATTAGTTTTGAACAATTATTACATGTAACTGGTTTTGGCATAATTTTATGAGGATTATCACAAAATTTACCAAAGTCTTTAGATTCTATCGCTCCCTCACTTCTTTCAGTCGCTCCAGAATGACAATAAAACACTAGACTTCTATTTTATTTACATATAGAATGTTTTTATGACTATAGTTTCTATTTTATCTTCATTAAATATAATCGGTTTGATTGCATTTTTGATTACTCTTGGTTTTTTAGTGTATGAAGTAATCTTATTAACCAATACGAAAAAAGGCGAAAATGCTCCTCATGTTCCACAATTTGAAGAAGGAGCCCAGCCTTTGCCGCCGACTCTGCAAATAAAAGAAGCCGGACTGAAAAATTTAACTAAGAATTTGACTAAAAATAATAAAATTATTCTGGCTGTTTTAGCTCTTTTATTAATAATTTTCGGCGGATTTACTTTATTCAGTAATATTAAAAGCACTCCCGAATCAGTTAAAGTAACTACCATTGCTCCGACGGTCGGCGTACAGGTGAGAAGAGCAATTCCCACCATCAGGCTTCCGACCGAAATCTCATTTACCCGGGCTCCGACAGGAGAGTCTTTGGAAGCACCGGCAGAAATAGTCCGGGTTGAACCTACGGTAACTGAACTGACAGAGTTAAGTCCAACTTTAACGCCCACTCCCTCGCCTACGGTTATAGAAGAACTTCCGGTAACAAGTTATATGAATAATTCATTGATATTATTTTCGGCAGCCGGATTATTTCTTTTTTTCGCCTTCCTGTTTTAAGCGGATATAGCGATGAATTTCACTGAAATTCTTTTCTTTAGGAATTAGAGTATATTGGTCGTTTTGTGAACTAAGCTGAGGGACAAAAAATAAATCAGGTGCCAGTAAAATATCTTTTTGGGAAAAATCTTTGGAAAAAACAATATTTTTTAAAATTATTGCCGCCTGTTGATTAGAAATGTCTCTTGTTATTAAGTCATCTAAGGAATTAGATATCTTTTTCCAATTTTTTAGGTTAGGTTTTACCGCCGATTCTATCAGTTTTTTTTTAATAGCTGCTAGAATTTTTTGCTGTCTTCTGTTTCGGGCAAAGTCGTTTCCCTCGGCTCCATCCGCATGTCTTGAGCGGATAAACTTGAGCGCAGTTTTTCCATCCATATGATTTGAACCTTTTTTAAATGAAACGGTTTCATAGCGGCATTTAAATTCTGTGTCGCCATTGCATTCGTCATTCTCGCGACCGGTGATAGGAAATTGGTTATCCTTGAAGGTTTGGTCTACATCAATGTCTATTCCTCCCAACAAATCAATTAATTCTTTAAACTTGGCAAAGTCAATTACCGTTGCATATTGAATAGGAATGCCAACAACAGCTCCAATTTCGGCTTTAGCCAGTTTCAATCCTCCGCCTTTTTGTTTTGCTTCTCCGTATGCATAAGCAGTATTTATTTTATCCTGTAGAGTACGACTCCAGATATCCCGGGGAATAGAAATAGTTAGTAGTTTATTAGTTCGCAAGTTGTAGTTAGCTACAATTATTGAATCCGATAGAGTTGCTCCTTCATGATTTTCTCCTGCTATTCCGAGTATCAGAATGGTTACCTGATTGTTATAAGTTTTTAAAGAATTAAGAGAGAGGAGGGTTTTAATGGGCGATATTTTTAAAGTTTTAGTTAAGAAAAAATAATAAGGACTGATTATTAAAAATATGATTACAAACAGGAAGAGTAAGGAAAAGAAGAATTTATTTTTCATAAACCAATTAACTTTGTGAAATGATGTTAAAAAAATCTTCAGGATTTAACGAAGCCGTCCCTACAATAAATCCTTTAATTTCATCAGAAGTAAGATAGGTTTTAATATTTGCCTGGTTTACGCTTCCACCGTAAAAAAAAGAAGTTTTTTCAGATAGATTTAATTCTTTTTTTACTTTTAAGATATTATCTAATGATTCATTATTGCCAGTACCTATAGCTTGAACCGGCTCGTAAGTGATGAAATTTACTTTCCTGGTAGCAATATCTTCTTTATTTCTCACACATAAAACCGGTTCAATATTATATTTTTTTGCCATCTCAACTTTTTTCCGGATTATTTCATTTGTTTCGTTGAAAAGAGTTCTTCTTTCGCTATGACCGATAATTACATAGTTAACTAATCCCTCAAGAGTTTTGGCTGTTACCTCCCCGGTATAGCTGCCTTCGTTAAATTGAGAAACGTCTTGAGAAGCTAAATTAATATTTTTATAGTAAGGATGTTGCTTTTTGAATTGACTAATTAGATTGAGAAAATAAGCTAAAAAAGGAAAAGGTGGGGCAATTATTATTTTTAGTTGATCAGCTAAAAGTTGAGATTGAATTTTTGAGTCGAAGAGTAGTTTATTATCGAGTATATTAATCCAAGTTTCAGCTTCTTCAAGATCCTTATTTGCTTTCCAGTTTGCTACAAAGTACTTCATAAATCTATTTATACCGTCATTGCGAGCGACTGACTTGATTGCGCAATCAAGAAAGGAGCGAAGCAATCCCATTGAGATTGCTTCGTCGCTACACTCCTCGCAATGACGACAAAGTAACCTAGGTCAATTTCATCTATAATTATAGACTATGTCGGAAGATTTGTTTGCAGAATTAAATTCCCAACAGATTGAGGCAGTCAAACATGTTAACGGTCCCTCAATTATTTTAGCCGGAGCCGGATCGGGTAAGACAAGAGTATTAGTTTATAAAGTTCTCAATTTAATTAAGAATCAGCATGTTTTTCCTATGGAAATTGTGATGATAACTTTTACAAATAAAGCTGCTAATGAGATGAAGGAGAGAATGGGGCTAAAAAAACTAGGCTATGTTGGTACTTTTCACTCTTTTTGTTGCATGCTTCTCAGGCGGGACGGCCATAATCTTGGCATAGATACCGGATTTACTATCTTCGATGCTGATGATCAGTTTACTTTAATAAAAAAAATATTAAAAAGTTTGGATGTAAAACGGTTTACTCCGTCATTTTTTTTAAACCGCATTTCTGCCGCTAAAAATCAGTATATTGCACCCGGCAGATACTTAGAGCTTTTTTCCGATTACAGCGCTCCTTTGGTTGCAGAAGTTTACACAAAGTATGAGACAGAGTTGAGAAAAAATAATGCTTTGGATTTTGACGATTTAATCGTTGAAGTGGTCAAGCTTTTTTTGAAACATGGTGCTGTTTTAGAAAAATATCAAAATAAATATAAGTATTTACTGGTAGACGAGTTTCAGGATACCAACTATATTCAGTATCTTTTGACCAAACTGTTGGCGGAAAAGTACAAAAATATCACCGGAGTCGGAGATTTTTCCCAAAGTATTTATTCCTGGCGAGGAGCAGATATGCGGAATCTGGAAAAATTCAAAGAAGATTTTCCTGACACAAAAATTTTTCACCTTGAGCAAAATTACCGGTCAACCCAGACAATTCTGGATTTTGCTTATTCTGTCATTTCCAAAAATCAGACCCATCCCATTCTGGATCTGTTTACTAAAAACGGGCAGGGTGAAGAAATTGAATATTATAATGCTGAAAATGAAGAAGAAGAAGCAATTTTCATAGCCAATAAAATTCAGGATTTAAATGACAGATTGGCGCTGCCTTCTTTTGCCGTTCTTTACAGAACCAATGCCCAGTCCCGCGTAATCGAGGAAGCTTTTTTACATTATAGCCTGCCCTATATACTTATCGGAGGAACCAGATTTTATGAAAGAAAAGAAATAAAAGACTTGTTGTCATATTTAAGAATGATTGCAAATCCGGAGGACGAAATTTCAGAGGATCGTATTAAAAAGTTGGGAAAGCGGCGGTTTGAAAAATTTGTAGGTTTTATTAAAAATAATAAAAGTCTTAAAGAAATGGAAACTGCCGATTTGATGGAGAAAATTTTTAAGGAAACCCGTTATCTGGAACTCTATAATCCGGATAATGAAGAAGATTTTGCCAGACTGGAAAATATAAAAGAGTTAAAATCGGTCGCGCTACGTTTTCCTAAGTTAACCGAGTTTCTCGAACAAGTTGCTCTGGTGGAATCAGAGTACTTTGAAGGCGAAAAAAAATCCAATGCAAAAAATGGTATAAGACTGATGACTCTGCATCAGGCAAAAGGTCTGGAGTTTCCGGTTGTTTTTATAGCCGGAGTTGAGGAGGGTATATTACCCCATTCCAGATCCGTGGATGATCTGCATAAGTTGGAAGAAGAGCGCAGACTTTTTTATGTTGGCATTACCAGAGCAAAACAAAGATTATATATTACTTACGCCAATAAACGTTTCATTTTTGGAAGAGGTAATTATAGCGTTAAGTCAAGATTTATTGAAACGGAAGAAAACGGAAGTTACTCGTAATGCGTTCCGTCATCCTGAGCGATTAGCGAAGGATCTAGCGAAGTAAGAGTTCACGCTTCTTGACAAAACTATACCAGACTATGTCATTGCGAGGAGGAAGAACGACGACGAAGCAATCCCATTAATGAGATTGCTTCGCTCCAAAACTCACCGCTCGCAATGACAATTGATTATAATCTTTGTCAAGAACTGTGAATAGTTACCTAGCGAAGCGCTACTAATTTTGTTTTGGAATTATTTGTATAATTAGAATATGGAACTTCAGATAAAAGACAAAACAGGAAAAAATCTTACTTTGCAGCAATTTGTTAATAAATTAAAGCAGAGGATATTAGCAATACTTTTAGAATTTGAAGTTTTTTTATTGCATATTGTCGGTCATATTCCGGTTCATCATTTACGAAGATTTTACTATCGACTAACGGGTGTAACTATTGGTAAGGGTTCAAGTATACATATGGGGACAAGATTTTATAATCCTGTAAATATCACAATCGGTCAAGATACTATTATAGGTGAAGATGCGGTATTAGATGGTAGAGATGAATTAATAATCGGCAATCATGTTGCAATCGCAACCGGTGTAATGCTTCTAAATTCGCAACACGAAATTAATGACGAATTATTTTCTCCGAGTACTGCTCCTATAATTATAGAAGACTATGTTTTCATCGGACCAAGAGCAATTATCCAACCGGGAGTTAGGGTTGGCAAAGGTGCAATTGTGGCAGCCGGTGCAGTTGTTGTCAAAGACGTTCCTCCTTTTGCAATTGTTGGCGGCGTCCCAGCAAAAATAATCGGAGAGCGCAAACTAAAAAATCTTCACTATAAACTAGGAAGAGCGAGATGGTTTAGATGAATAGGACTGTTTCATTTAGTCTTTAAATGATGCGATAATTTTATCCATTATCTCATCGGGCAAGCTCCAAATCGTAGATAGGAATTCTCCATATTTAGGGTCAGAAGTTTCATCTCTTTTTTCTAACATTTCTGCTCCCCTTTGTGTCCTCTCTTCGTAAGTTCTATCTCTAGCGAACTGTGTTAATAATTTACTTTCTAGAGACCATTTTTTAGTAATCTTCTTCCAATCGTCAACAGTCCAATTTGCTTCTGGAAATTGACCAAAAGGTTCTTTATTACTTTTATTTGGCCTAGAGTGAGCTGAAAATGGACTTACGTAAATTAATAAACCCAAAAAAATATTTTGTATTTTCGAGTATTTTTCTGACCTTATAACTTTAGTTTCATTTAGCATAATTTATATCAAATCCTCTTGAAGAATTAATTTAGAATGGGTAA
>Ga0155057_166_pt3 | contig 20558 bp, 24 predicted proteins | sample RifCSPhighO2_01_FD_106025 | JGI IMG/M metagenome (GOLD analysis project Ga0155057, IMG submission 106025) | Candidatus Roizmanbacteria bacterium RIFCSPHIGHO2_01_FULL_35_10
TTTTTTGGACAGTTTTTAATTGTATTTTTTAAAGCAAAGTCGATGTCTTCTTCAACATCTATTCCCATGATCGGATTAGCATCAAGAAGGTTTTTTTTACCGGTTGCATTAAAAAGATAGGTATCATCTGCAGAGAGAATCAATGTTTCGTCAGGTAAATTATTTTTTATTAAATTTATTTCTTCTTTATATTTAATCTTAATAATTTCATTAACTTCGGATTTAAATACATCCCCCTTTTTCAGTAGATTTATTTTGGTCAATATCATTTCGGTAAGAGTGATTCTCCGTTGAAAAGCGGGAATAAAAATAATAAAAGTAGCTAGTAGTAAGTAGATAGTAGCTAGGAGAAATTTATTGGCATCTTTTTTAAATTCACTTTTTAAAACTATTGCAATAAGTAAGAAAAAGTTTAACAGCGGGAAAATTGAAATATTGAAAAGATTGTGGGGATGGCTGCGGCCGATAAAATATATTGAAGTAAATAAGGATATGTTAGCTGAAAAAAGAAGTAATTGAGTTAGATTCTGTCGCTCGTGAGACTTCTCTTCTGCGAGGCTCTTCCGTAAATCACGGAAATCCGCTTCTCGAAGAGCCTTATCACTCGCGACACCTAACTCAATTTTTTTCTGTTTGAAGAAATAAATAAGTGAAGCAAAGTAAATAAGAGGAACGAGCCAGAAGTAGTTTTTTTGGGACATGGGCATTAGGGAGAGTCCGGAAAGAGCAAATTTTTTAAGGCTGTAGAGGGCGCCGGTCATGTTAATCAGCTTATAGCCAAATAACAGGTGAAGTAAATTTATGAGCAAAATTATACCTAGCAAAGACAAAATGAATATAAAAAATACCCTTAAAATCCTTTCTTTTATGATATTTCCTATGACAAGGCTGAAAAAAAGAGTGGTGAAGTAACTAAGGATAATCGCTATGCCTGAATCGATCATAAATAGGCTTGATAATGCGACTGAAAAAATAAACCAGAATGAATCCAGCCTTTTGAATTTATAAAGCAGAAAAATCAGTAATATCATCGGTAACCAGCGGAGAGGTCCGACCTGAGGAATGACCGAGGGAAGATGGGAAAGGGAAAAATAATTAAGTGTCAGTATTGCGGCAGTTCCAAGCAGGGCAAAAACATCAGACTTACTTATTTTTTTTATTAAGTAAAAGCAAAAAAAGTATTGAATTATATAGAGTAGCCAGACAATTGTAGGAATAAGGCTTAGTGGTAGTATTTTTAATTTATTTAATACTGCAAAAATTATGGGAGTAAGAAAAGCATAGCGGGATAAAATATCCGTATAAATTGTTTTACCCCGGGCAATCTCATAGCTTGGTCCGATAAAGTGTTCGTAGTCATGTCCGGTTAAGGGAAAGCCGGCATCAAAAGTAATTAATCCGAGAAGCAAAATTACAAATAAATAAAGCACTTTTCCCTTTAATAGTTTTCCGGAAGCAATCACCAGAGTTGAAATCAGACAATAAAAAAAGACGACAATAAAATAGACTGATTTATCCGCCCTGGGAAGATAAGGATCGTACTGATTACTTAGGGGATATGTTCCCAACATATAAAGAAAAAAAATAATAAGTATAACTAAGGAGAATAGTTTTAAGAAGAAAGACAGCTTGTCAATATTTTGAATTAATTTATGCGTGAAAATGATAAATAAAATAAAAAAGGCTGAGAGGAGAATATAAACCGGTATTTCAAACTGTTCCCCGGCCCCGGGTTGAGTAATAAACACTTCTTTAATGTGGGGTGGAAATAAGCTGTTTAAAATAAGAACGAGAGTGTTAAAAAGTATGACCCAGATATTAGTTATGAATAATAAGTAGATGGCAAAGCCCAATTTTGCAGTTAAATTTTTCATGGCTTTTCAAATATAATCGTCAAGGGCACTCCGAATCGTTGTATTTCATGAATTTTTTTGAATCCGGAAAAATAGGTTTGATCCTGATTCCAGCGAGTCCAGCAGATGCCGTAATCTATACTGTTCAAGTCAACGGACCAGATCATATTGGGTGTAAAATAATGAGTTGAGGAAAACATATCCCCGCAAGCATAAATTTTATATATTTTATCTTTTTTTATCCTGTTTGCCTTAAGCCATTCGACAGCTTCTTTAAAACCGGCTCCGTAATAGTCGGTTTCAAAGCGGCCATAAGCTCCGGGTAATCCGCCAATCAATTCGTTGAAATAAATATATTCGTATGGATGAAGCCGGATCATATCTTTTACCACCAGTAAACCGTTTATGACAGCAAAAAGAATTAATAAGCCTGAAATAAGTTTGTTGTTAATTTTAGTTATTAATTCTATAAAAGTTATTGTCGCCAAAAATGAAATAATCACAACTAAAAAAAGATAATGACGCAAGCCTTCATAAATGGTTGGTTTTAATAAAAAATAAACAAAGGTGTGTAGTGAGAAGGCAATAAAAAACAATAAAAATAATTTAATCGTCCATAGTTTTCTGATCATGAATCCGGAGATAAGAAATAGTGTCAAAATAAAAACAGGCGTAGTGACTCCAATCCAACCGGGAAGATAATACCAGGGCAATCTTGTACTGATTAAATTCTGTCCGAAAGTCAATATGGGATCTTCATGCGGATATTTTGTTGAGAGACCTATTGTATCAATAAGATGATTTAGAGGGTTGGTCCCGAAATTGGGCCAGATAAACATTGTTACTAAAAAGGCAATTGCAAATATAAATAAATATGAATAAATATTTTTTAATACGAATTGTCCGAAAGTTTTTAATCTTTCTTTCTTTTCTGATATAAAAAAAATGTAAAGATCAAAAATAAATAAGATTAAGTACAAACTAAAACCAAGTATGCGGAAGTTCTGGCTTAAGCCAAAAAGCACACCCAGCAGACCTATTTTTAAAACAAGTGATTTTTTAATAGAACAAAAATAAATAGCTGCCAGACTGCAAAAAAATACAACCGCAAAAGATATGTCTTTAACATTAGTCGGTATATCGCCGGAAAATCTAGGTGTTAAAAAGAGGAAAACCGGTCCCAAAATTGCGTATTGTTGTTTTTTGTACAGCTTAAACAACAATAAATAAGCAGCCAAAAAAATGGGCAGGGCAAAAAACAGGTTTAACAAATTATATATTTCATATGAACCGGAAGGATTGAGAAAAGAGAGTGCGGCCGGATAAAAAACATTTACTTTAACATCACTAAGCGGCACTACTCCGGCATAATCCTGATCGGGAACCGAAAGTAACTGTTTTTTGAAAGCATCGCCGAATTCATACATGTCAAATTCGTCATAAGTAATTCCAAAGTGCTTGTAAGTCAATAAAGAAAATATGAGATAGAAGCAAATAAACAGAATAAATAAAAAATGTTTTTTCATTTCATAAAAGCTTGCAAATTAAGTCGTATGCATGCAGCATAAGCTTTTTTCAAGATCGGTTTCATTTTTATATCTTCCTGTTGGAGGCGTTTTAAGCCAAATCCGTAGGCAGATTTTTTAAAATTGTTGACTACTGAAGCAAGTCGTCTTTCACAGGAAATTTGTTTTGCCGGCTTGATTAAGAAAAAGAAAAAGAATATCCAGGAAAAAACGATGCAGGCTATAAAGACTAAAATCGATTTTATTGATTTAAAGTTAAAGGTTAATCTGAGGTAGTTTTGCAGCAGATATTTGAGCAGAAGATAGACCGTGAGGCTGATAAAAAAAGACTCGAGCCAGTTTCCTTCATGTTCATAATTTACGGCAATTTTGTAATTAATTTTTTCAGGTGTTCTTAAAACATCCTGGGTATCATTAATTAAAGAATACTCGCAAAGTTTGCGGATATCTTTATCGGATATCGAGTCAGGTTTACGGTCAAGTATATGGATCAGATTTGGTCCGATATCATAGGATGCATTGTTTTTATTACAGATGACTTTAGTTTTATTATGGTCAATAAACTGATAGGGTTGGAAAATATAAAAAAGAAATAAAGCAGCAGCTAACAGGATTACCTCAACAATAATATTTAAAATGAATAAAGATTTTATTTTCATATCACAAGTTGGTTAGTCAATGCTATGTATAACTTATTTCAAATCAATCAGTTTTTGTTGTTTAGGCATTGTTGATACAGATTGTTTTTAATACTGTTAATGTAATCGTCCTCTTCGGGTAGCGGGATAACGCCAAGATAATAGGCGGCTTCTTTGACGTTATCGATTTTGATATTTATTTTGCGCCAGCAATAAAGTTGAGTCGCAGGCTTTTTCAGCAATAGGAAAAAAATCAGTATAGCAAGTATAAAAGTAAACAATACCCGTAAAATTTTTTTATTCATAGTTTTTCAGCTTCGGCAATGCATAACTGACTAGTGCAACTTTTTTGAACATATTTGATATTACAACTATTTTCAATTTCTTTTAGAACCAGAGGTTGCCAGGCATAAAAAGCTTTTGAGAAAAGCTTACTATCCAGACAGGATTTAAACAGTCTGCATTCTCCGGCTATTTTTTGCGGACAGATTTTTTTGGCTTTGGCGGTTGATTTTTCCAGATCTTTTTTAGTCAGGATGTTCACCAGGGAATTGTCAGTTAAAAGCGTATTTTTATCCGTCAGGTAAAGCAGGTAAGTATCGTCTCCCGAGATAATTAGGACATTTTTTTCCGGTAGTTCACGTTTGATCAAACCAATTTCGATTTGGTATTTTTTCCTTAAAATTTCATCCATTTCGGGCTTAAGAATATTTCCTGAACGAAATCTCTGCATTCTGATTTTGAACGACTGAACGAGTGCCTCTGTCCGATTATAAAGAGGGAAAAGAATGAAAAATATGGTAGTCAGAAATAAAATTACAATTTTAAGTTTTGTCCGGTGAATTTCGCGATAGATCATTCCGAGGGTCAGAAAGATCTGAAGGAGAATGAATATGGAGATGGTATAGAGTTCGGCAGGATGGCTTCTACCAACAAAATATATCGAAGCAAATAGCATAAGGTTTGCTGAAAAAAGAAGTAATTGAGTTAAATTCTGTAAAAAAGTAGATTCTGTCACTCGTGATCCCTTCTCTGCTGCGAGGCTCTGTGCGAAATCCGCACAATCCGCTTCTCGCAGAGTTACCTCACTCGTGACACCTACTTTTTTATTTTTAAAAGCTGTTTTTAAAAAATAAATAATTGAGGCAAAGTAGAACAGTATGGTTAGCCAGAAATAATTTTTAAATTCCAGAGGAAGCATTCCGAAACCTGAACCAGCGTACTGCCTGATTTTTACAAAGATGGAAGGAAAATCAATTAGTTTGTATCCCAATATCAAATGTACTATTTGGATCATAGTAAAGATAGCAAGTAAAGAAAAAAAAAGTGAAAAAAGTGAGCTTAACACTTTTTTCAACGGAAGCAGTTTTGTCAGCCAGAAGAAAAAAATAGTTGCTAAATAAGCCAACAATAATTCTATGCCCGAATCGATCATCCAAAAAGCTAAAAGTGCAATACAAAATATTACTTTATAAGAAGTTATATCTTTCACCTTGGAGAGTAAAAATAAAGTTGTAATCAAGGGAAGCCATCTTAAAGGACCGGATTGAGGATAATCAGTCGGTATTACCCGGACCGTAAAATAATTTATGGTAAGAATTGACAACAGACCGATAAGCGCCCAAATAAGAGAGCCGCTCTGTCTATAGATCAGATAAAAACAAATGTAATATTGCATGAGTAAAAGTAACCAAATTAATATCGGCAGATAGGAAATTGGCAGAAAGACCAGTCTAGATAAAGCCGTAAGGAATAAGATGGAAAGAAAGCCGTATTGCGAGGAAATTTCCGTATAGATAGTTTTCCCACTGGCAATTTCCCGAATCGGACCGAAAAAATAGGAGTAGTCAACTCCGGAGATCGAAAAACGGGGAGGAAATGTAAATATTCCGAGTGCCAGAATAATACCAAAGTGCAAAATAATAGTTTTAAACCGGGATTTAACTAAAATTTTCTTGAGTAGCAAGATCTCGGTTGAAAATGCCGTTATCGTGACCAGATAGATTAATAAATAGGGAAGGTTGGGAAAAAAGTCGCCGGTAACTTTTAGGGGATATGGTCCAAGATTAAATAAAAATACGAGGATTAGAAAAGTAACAAAAGTGTATTGGATTAATCGGTTAAGTCCCCGCAAATAGCTCTCGGTTTGTTTATGAGTAAAAAATATTAGCAGGACAATTAAAAACGTAATTAAGAGATATAAAATAATCTCAAATGGTTCCGGACTAACGCCTAAGATTAAAAAATCCGTTGGCGGTTGTTTGGGAAATAATAATCGGAAAATTTGCAGAATTCTGGTATAGGCATAGATCCAAATATCTGTAAAAAACAAGGTTTGTATAGTAGCAATGATCATATTTTTTTAAGCAGTTTTATTAAAAAAGTGATAATAGTTAATCCGGATAAATAAGTAATAAAGCCAAGGAAAATAGCGTCAAGCCAACTTGATTCCGTGATATAAACAGGATAAAAATTATAATTTTTTTCAGGAGGAGTTTTAAGGCTATCGCTGTAGTCTTTAATCAGACCATATTCACAGAGTTTCCGGGCTTTTTTATCATTGAAGTTATCTAAAGATTGGTTAAAAGTATAAATCAGGTTGGGACCAATCTCAAACCTTGCTTTATTTTTGCTACAGATTAAATAGGAATATTTGTTGTCTACCAAGGTAAACGGCGCGTAAATAATAAACACAATAAGTGCTAAAGAGATAATAATGGAGTAAATCAAGATTGAAATCAAAACAGGAATAAACTTGATCATAGATTATCTGATATGGCAATACATAGTTTATTTGTGCACTCCACCGGCGAGTATTTCACCCGGCATTTATTTTCAATTTCCTGCAAGATGAATGGAGCGGTATAAAAATCCTGCTTAGTATAGGAAGTAAAGTCGGAACAACGTTTGTAGATTGTACAGTCAACAGCTATTTTTTTCGGACAGACTTTAACTACATCTTTAATTGCAAAATCCATCCCAGTTTTTGTATCAACTGCGGCTTGGGGATTGACGCGTAAAAGATTTTTTTTATTCGAAACAATTAAAAGATAAGTATCGTCACGGGATAATATCAAAGCCTTGGGTTGCGTCAGATTTTTTGCAATCAGTTTTTTTTCCGGGGCAAAAAAGCTTTCGATTTTTTCCTGAGTTTCAGCCGGCAAAATTAAACCCGATTTAACTTTGTTAATCTTAAGCAGAGTTTGTTCCGCAAAACTATATTTACGTTGATAGGCGGGATAAATTATAAAAATAATAAATATGGATGAATAAAAAATAATTTTTGAAGATGAGTTTAGTTTGACAGAAGTAAGAAACAATCCTAAAAGCAGAAATAAATTTAGAATAGCCAAAATCGAAAGATCCAATAGATTCGCCGGGTGACTTCTACCGACGAAATAGAATGAATTAAATAAAGTTAAGTTTGCACTAAGTAGAATCATCTGGTCAATAATTTCGTATTTTCCGCGCATAAAGACAGCTATTATTGAAGAGAAAAAAATTAGGATAAAAATCCAAAAAAAGTCATTCCCGGATAGAGGTATAAAAGTAAGTCCCAGCGAACCATATTGACGTACACTGGCAAACATCTGGAGATAATTGATAAGCTGGTATCTGAAGGCAAAATGAACTAAATTAAGCAGAAGAAAAACTCCTATCAGGCTTCCGGTCATGATTAATACTGAGGCGATTAATTTTTTAAAATTTAAATATTTTCCCAACCATAATAAAAAGAGAGTTGCTCCCAACGCCAAATAAATTTCAATTCCAGTATCGATTATCCAGAAACTAAAGGCGGCCGGGGCAATTAAAAAACGTCGGGAAATGATGTTCTTAGATCTGCTTAAGATAAAAAGAAGAAAAATTGAGGTTAATCTTCGCATCGCGGAATATTGGGTAACAGCGATTGGGCTAAGTGGATAGCAGAAGTAATTAATAGTAATAGCCGTAAATAGAGCCATTAATGCCAGAGGTAGGGAGCGGCCGGATTTATAGACTAGATAAAAGACTATAAAGTATTGGATAACGAACATAAACCAGACATAAATTGAAAGCTGAGATAGCTGAAAAAGTCCTAATTTATTAAGCGCCGAGAAAAAAAGAATAGCAAAGAAACCGTAGTCCGAGTTCATATTGGTGAAAATTGTCTTGCCTTTAATTACATCCCAGATCGGGCCTAAAAAAAAGCTATATTCATAAGCTAAAATCGGGAATCCGGGTTCAAAAATAAAAAAGGCAATTAAGACTAAGATCAATGTATAAAGCAAGAGTTTAAACCAGCTTTTTTTTGGAAATAATTTTTCAATAAAGATTGCCTCAATGACAATTACCGTTATTAATAAGACATAGACAAAGATGAATAGGTTGTAAGTTATATTTTCTTTAAAGCTTAAACTGTCCGGTAAGACGTTTGCCAAAGGGAATGAGCCCAATCTGCCGATAAATATTACCGCTAAACAAATGAACAGAGTTAACTTGAGATAGATATTTAGATGATCAGATTTGATAAGGCGGAGTAATGTTTTACGGAATAAGATGATAAAAAAAGAAAATGTAAATGATAATAAGACATACAGAGGAATTTTAAAGGGTTCGGGATAGACTGCGGCTTCACGATAAAATAACTCTGAAATGATTGGAGAATAGAGAAAACTGAATTGGTCCAAGAGAAAATGAAAAATAATTATCCAGACGTTAGTAACTGCTAAAACCAGGATAGATACATTAATTATTAAGGCATTCATTGTAAAGGTTGGTAAGAAATTTATTAACTTCATGATTTACTTCTATTTTTTCGTCTGCACTGTTTTTTTTAACTGATTGCCTGAATTTATAAAGTTTAAAAGCGGTTTGTTTGTTGCAATAGGTTTGAATTGTCAAATGTTTAAAAAAAAGTTGAAATAATATTAAAGAAAGAAAAAATACAATAATAAATGTAAAAATATGGTTAAGTTTCATGATTTAAAAAGTTCGGTGATTATATTGAATAATGATTGGCCAAAAAAGCTGGATTTGAGCTTAAGTAATTTACCCATTGATTCGAGTAATGCTGATCCAATAACAAAAGTCAGCAAAAAAACAAAAATTACATTTAGCCAGCTTGAATCTTGGAATACAACCGGTAAAAATTCATAGTTAACTGAGGCAGGGGTTGAGTAACTATTGTTATAGTCGCTGATTATTTTGTATTCACAGAGTTTCCTGGCTTTAATATCGTTAAAAGAGTCGAGTTTATCATCCAGAGCAAAAATGTAATTAGGACTGGTTTCATAGCGTCTGCCATCGCTAAAGCAGCTGATATATGAATGGTCGTTGTCAACATATTTGAACGGCATAAAAAATAGCGATATAGAGAAAGATAAGGTAATAAGAAGACTATAAATTGATATATAAAAAAAAGTTCTCATTAATTTTGATATGCGATACAAAGCTTCTCCGTGCAAATCTGCGGTGAATATTTTATCTTGCACTCTTTTTCTATATGTGTAAGCAATTGTGGTTGGATATTAAATCCGGCGATAGCTGTAAATGGCCTGCTATTTTGACACTTGTTAAATAAAGTGCAATCTGCAACTATTTTTTTTGGACAAGCTTTATAGACATCTTTAAGTGAATAATTCATATCTTTGTCAGTCAGGATAGTAAATTGGGTGTTATCGTACATGTAGTTTTCTTTTCCCGTAAGATAGAAAAGATATGTGTCGTCAGAGGATAGAATAACAATTTTATTTTCCTGCATATTATCTTTAATCATATTGACTTCTTTTTGATAATAGGAGTTTAGTCCGTACCACCAAGCTCTAACCAGAATATGTCCGGTATTATATTCCTTAAGTTTTAGTTTGAGCAGATTAGTTATCGCTTCCTGTCTCTGGTAAAAAGGAAAGGCAACAAGAAATATAAAAACTAAAAAATAAAAAATAAAAGATAATCTGTTTTTGAAAACAAGCGAGATAAGAATAAGGAGATTTAGAAGCGGAAAGATGCTGATGTGAAAAAGATTGTGAGGGTGGCTTCTGCCGACAAAGTAGACAGAAGCAAAAAGGGAAAGATTTGCCGAGAACAAAAGCAAACTGTTCTCGGAATTTCCAATTTCCAATTTCCAATTTCTAAAGAAATATATTATTGATGCAAAGTAGATTAGAGGAATAAACCAGAAATAGGTTTTGGTATCCATAGGAAGCATGCCGAAACCGGCTGAGCCGTATTGTTTCAATTTGGAAAAAATTAAGATTGGATTTATAAATTGATAGTTAAAAATAAGATGAATTACATTTATTAGGGTAAAGATCCCAACCAAAAATAATATCAGCAACAATATTGAAGTTAGAAACTGTTTTAGATTGATTTGTTTACTTAACAGCAAGAGGAATAATGTGGTTCCATAGGCTAAGCTCAAAAAGATACCACTGTCAAGGACCCAGGTGCTGAGCAGCGCAATCAAAAAAATAAAAAGTTTTGAATTTATTTTTTTAATTTTTAATAATAGAAACACGCTTACAATAAGCGGTAGCCAGCGGAAGGGGCCGACCTGCGGAGCTTTTGCAGGTAGATGATAAATAGATAAGTAATTAACAGTAATAAGGGAGAATAGGCTGATTAAAGCAAGAGGAATGGATTTGCTGACTTTGTAGATAATAAAAAAAAATACGAAATATTCAACTATGTAAAACAACCAGACAATGATAGGTAAATAGAGGGCGCTCATGATATTTAATTTCTGCAGTAAAGCTAAGATCAGAATAGAAACGAATCCGTATTGGGAAGAAGTTTGGGTATAGATTGTTTTACCGTTCACTATCTCCCAGACTGGCCCGAAAAAATAGGAGTAATCATGACCATAGATGTCAAAATGAGGATCAAGCGTAATAAAAGCAATTATCAGTAAAACTATTGAAAAAACGAGCGATAATAGAATTTTGCTTTTTTTAAGAATAGGGCTTAAGAGGTATGCTTCGACAATAATAAAACCGGCTGAAGCCATACTGATAGCAAAAAATATAAAATAAATAAATTGCTTTTCGCGGCCGGGTTGAGGATAGACATCATGCGCCATCGGGTAGGAGCCAAGATTGCTAAGAAATAGGAGTATCAAAAAAATGAGAGAAAAATATTTTATTGTGTCATTCTGGAGACCCCTCACTGACTTGGTGAGGGGGAATCCAGAATCGTTATTAAGCTTTAATTTGTAAAGTAAAAAAATAACAGTTACACAAATAAAAGATAGTCCTAAATAAAGAAGTATTTCAAAAGGTTCCGGCACTGCTCCGGCTCTGATAAATTGATTTGAGGCTTCAGAAGGGAATTTTGAATTGAGTAAAAAGAGTAAGTTATTGTATAACAGGATAAAAATATTAGAGATAAGAAGCGCGAGAATAAACATTAATATATATTACCTGATTTTACACTTGGATTTGTCAATTCTCGGTCGCTACCAGATCACCAAAAGGATCAGTTGGAATAGGAATATCAAACGAGTTATTAGTTATTAGATATTTGTTATTAGGTAAGAACATTTGCTGTAAACGACTTAAAATATATTTAGCAGAAAGAAAACGCATGTTATCGAGTTTGACACTAATGTTTGTAAGTCCTGCTAATTCCAGGGTTTTTTCAAGAGTTGTTTTATTAAAGAAAATATAGTGGCTGGGTTCAGAATAGACGCTCCACTTTGCTCCCATTATTTTTCGAAGTGGAGAATCGTTATTAGGAGTTGTTATAAGAATAACCCCCTTAGGTTTAATAAGTTTTTTAGCTGATTGTAATAGAGACACCGGATTTTGTATATGCTCAATGACTTGGAAGAGGCTAATGCAGTCAAATTTATTTTTAGATTCTGGACGCGCTCGTCCCTCGCTTACCAGAATGACGTCATTCTGGGGAGGAGTCCCTCTAAGCGGGGCGACGACTCCAGAATCGTTGCTACCTTTAATCAATTCTTCAATGGTTGAAAGTTTGCAGTTGAGCCCTTTCTTTCTACAAATCTTAATTGCTTCTTTATTAATATCGATCCCAAGATAAGGTATTTTTTCCGCCTCCAGAACTTCTTCAAAATTCCCCCATCCGCAACCAATGTCTAAAATTTTAGGCTTATCCACTTTAATTAAACGTTTAATCGAAGTGAGTTTGTTTAGGAAGTAGGATTGGTTAAATTTATTCGGTTCATTGGAAAAGTATTCTTTACCATATGTATTATCTTCTTTAGTTTTTTCCGCCACAATTAATCCGTCATTTTTACAGTGGAGGATATTTTTGGTTTTTAATGAATAAATCTTTTCAAAATTATTTTTTTTACAGATTAAACAAAGCATTCATTATTTTATCAATTCTCGGAATTTTACATATTATTTTCATTACAGATTGGTATAATTAGATAAAAATATGGCAACCGCAAATCAAGAATTTTCCAGATATCTTCAATTTGTTCGTAAAACAAATGGTTTTTCGCAATATCAGCTAACATTGAACGCTGGATTAAATCCAAGTCATATAAATAGAATGGAAGCTGGTAAAAGAAATCCTCCTAAAAGAGAAAATGTAGGTAAAATTGCCGAAGCTTTGAATTTGGATATAAAAGCTACAGCTTTACTATTTATTGCAGCAGGTTATGTTCCAAATCCTCCTTACAATACTATTGGGGAAATGCACATTTTACAAAAGTATCTTAAATATTTTTTAAATGAAGAACAATTACATGGGAGGGATATAAATTATCAAGCAGAATAGCTTTTATTTTGTCTTAATAGTCTAGAAGCGTTTTAGAATTATTTTTCTCTTTTAGTTACTTTATAATTCTTCTTTTTATCACGTAGAATAAATTTCTTATTATCCTCTGACTCATCAAGTGATTCATATAACAATAATTTAATATAGGTTTGATAGGGAAGGTCTCTTTGGTGGGCTTTTAGTTTTAGACGTTCGATTAGATCATTGGTTAGACGAATTGTTATTGGGCGGCTTGAAAGTCGCAGGTTTGGAAAACGAACTCTTTTGGCTTTAGACCAATCAACATATTCTGTAGAATCATGGGTTTGCCACCATTCTCTTTCTTCTTTTTCGGTTTTAAAATAGGGAATTTTTTTAAGATTTTTCATAAAGTCTCCTTTCTTTTTGATTTGCTATCCTTATAGAAATAATCCTAATTTTACTTTTTCTTAGTGTAAAAACTGCAAAAAGTATTTTGATTCCACTTATACCTAAAGCGTTATAGCGTTTTTCAACCTGTGAATGTTTTATATCTTCCAGAAATAAAATATTCTGGTCCAAAAATAATTCTTCTGCTTCTTTTATTGTTATACCATGTTTTTTAAAGCTTTTATCTATATTAGCTTCGTCCCATTCGAATTCAATTATTTTTCCAAAATCAATCATCTGTACATATATTACATGTACATTATATTTATGTCAAACGGATTTTAATATTCACTTGCAAAGAAGAAGAAGAAGTAAAATAGGCTCTAAATATGAGTTCTGCTGTAATAAAGGAGGGCGATAAAATTTTATATACGTTCTCACATGAAGATTTTCTTCATAGAACAGGTGTAATTTCACTTAATGGGCTGCTTCGTTTTAAAGATACGTTATTAGATCAATTAAATGGTTATAGATCGATAAGTCTCATTCACTATTTTTATCGTTCTAATTATCCATTAACTTTAAGTGTAGAAGGAGTTTTAAGAGCAGAAATTGCCGAGGGTAGAGACAATGAAATAGCAGTTTCCGAATTTAAAAATGGAGAGAAAGGATTTCAATTAATAGCAACAGGTATTAGAGTTTTACACCTTGGGGATTAAATTGGAATTGCTTTATATAGTTTTACAAAACCGGAACTAAAAACTTCCTTTAAAAATTTATATTTATTAATATCTTCAACTGATTTTTCCCCAGTACCAGAAAGCTTATCGCTTTCGGTACGGGGCAGCGGTTTTTCCTGCGGATTTAAGTAAGTATAGTAATTAATTCTCCCGGAGTGACAATCTGGAAATCCTTCACTTTATTTTTAATTGATAGTAGGTGTTTTTTGTCAAGTGTCACAAGAAAATGAGCCGTACTTTCTAATGTTGATGCGATAACATGAATATCTCCTTTATCAATAACAATTGAGCTGAAGCGATTAATTAATTTTGGGGAGGGTTCAGAAATAATATAAAATCTTTTTTCAAGAAAATCGATAATCTGACTCTGATTCCGAGAAGTTTTTACTTGGTGTTTTAGCACTTCGTTGACAATAATATTACTTATTATGGCAGTGATCCTTTTTTGTTTAGCACAATCAAGAAGTTTGGCTGAACCGCCTTTTGGGGAGCGAAGACCGGCAATAATTACAGAAGCGTTGAAAAAAACGATTACCTGGACAAATTGCTTTTTCATTTTAGCAAACCTTTTTTCTTTAGTTTTTTGGTTTCTTTCGCGTCAAGCGCAAGAAATTCTTTGATTTCTTCTTTAGTATAAGTTCGTACAGGATAAGGTAGGGTTTTTAAGGGTTCAAGATAGAGTCTGCCTTTTTCTACCCTGAGCCTAAGTATACTTTTTTCTTCGAAATTAAGAAAATCCCGCATCTTTTTGGGTATGGTAATAAGACCTTTTGGTTGTAATTTGACAAGTTCCTCTTGTACTTGAGTTTGTTGCATAATTTTTTCCTAATTTCTAACTTTCTTGATTATAGAAAAATTATATAAAGTTGTCAACTTTCAATTTTCGCTTGCAAAGAAGAAGAAGAAGAAGTAAAATCGGAAAATAAAATTATGTCATCTGTCGATATTAAAAATCCAAACGGAGAGAGGGTACTTTCAATTACGGAAAGAGATTTTAGTTTACAAATGCAAGGGATAGTCTCTATTGCTCACTTGCCATTTGCAGAGGGGACTGTGGGTGCGGCAAACGGATTTAGAAAAATTGGCGTAAGACATGGCAAGCATGATCATGACGATGCGTATCTGGATGTTGACGGAGTTCAACAAGAACCACTGTCAGAAGGATCAGAAGCACATCTATTAGTATCATATAAACGATTAAGAGATGGCGGTAAAGCCATAGATACTGGTTATACTCTTCTTCATACCAAAAGTTAATTCGATTACTGATTTTTGTTTTTCCTGCGTGCTAAATCAAACAGCCGCTTGACAATGTAATTTACATTATGTACTATTTAGTACATATATGTACAATTATTCGGCTGTTGACATTTCGGAGGCCAGAAAAAATCTATCCAAGTTGGTTGATAAAGCATATTTAACAGGGGAAATCTTTATTTTACTGAAAAGAAATATTCCTTTGGTTAAGATCTCAAGAGTTGATACAGATGTAATTGCGGCAAAAGAGGAGAAAAAAATCGATCTTTCATTATTTGGTGTATTTAGAGATAAAAGAAGTTCCGCAGTCTCTATAGCTTCAAATCTAAGAAAAAAAAGTTGGAAAAGACTTTAGTTTATGCTTGTTGATACTAGTATATTTATTGATTTTTTCAGAGGCAATGGTAAAGCGAAGAATTTCTTTGAGAAAAAGAGGAATTATTCAACTTCTGTTTTGTGCGTGATGGAGGTGATAGCCGGATTTCCAAAGTTATCGGACAGGGAAAAGTTTGAGGACTTCTTAACAAAAGCAGGGATTAAGTTTTATTACGTGAATGATCTAATTTCGAAAAGAGGCTTTGAATTATTCAAAGTCTATCATCTTAAGGCGGGAATAAGTATTCCCGATGCTTTGATTGCCGCTACCGCAATGATCTATAGAGATGTTTTAGTTACTCTAAATATTAAGCATTTTCGCTCAATAAAAGATCTTTCGCTGATGAAACCATATTGAAAAATTATTTCCGCTTGTCCACCATAACTTAGCACTCGCCTTTCCCGCCTGCAACGCTATGCGTAGCATTGCGGGCAGGTCAGTTCTATTCGAACACGGCTCGTGCTGCGTTTATTGGCGGAACGTCAAACGTTCCAGCCAAGTTTAACTTGGCGGACTGCGAGGAAAATAACAGATTAGTGTAAATTTTAATTTTCCTCTTGCAAAGAAGAAGAAGAAGAAGTAAAATAGGCTCTATTCTATGTTTAAAATTACTATTACTCAGGGAGAGAAGATAGTCGGTGAAATTATACCCGAAGATTTTATTATCAATTCAGGAATGTATCCTATTGGATTTTTAAGTTTTGGGACTTCAACTTTAGATGGGCATATGGTACGAGATACAGTAAGACTTGTTTGGGGATTGAATTATAATATGCCTGTATATTTACATGATATGAATGGCTCCAATCCTATTAATCATAGGGAATCGAAACAAATAACTGTTTATGAAGATCCTATTAGGTCAAATAAAATAGTGAATTCAGGATATAGCGTAAGTAATCTGAGAGTTGACGATTGAATTAGTTAATTGCATAGATAATAACTAAATTTGAACGGAGATCTTCCTTTAAGAAATCATATTTTTTAATATCTACAACTGATTTTTCGCGTTCCTGTGGGCCGTACAATATGTAACTGATATTTTCTTCTTTTAAGAATTTTTTTGCATCTTTTTCTTCCATAGTTCCGGAGTAAAAAGTTTCCAGTTTTTTTACACGCTCATCGTAGTGTGGAGTTTCGGGATTGTGGCCGAGATAGACAAAGTTACCGGAATAAGCCGGAATATAATTACCGGCGTAGATATGCGAAAGAACAACCTCTTCGTTTTTTGTATTTTTATCGAGCCAGATAAAAGCGTTAAACATATCTTTTAGAGGATACATGACCTGTGGAGGATAGGGAACAAGCGGCTGGCCCGCAACTACGCGCTGATGAATAAAATCTGTCTGCGCTTTGATAGAAAAGTAGGATTGAGCTAGCCCTAAGGCAACTATTGGAATAATTATTATTAAAGAAATAAAAAATTCGCTAATTTTTGACAGATTCTGCCGAGAAATTCCTTCTCGCAAATGCTCGAACCAGGAGAGACTGGAAAAATTCTGCGCGTTTGCGGGATCCCTTCCTTTCTCGCCACCTACCAAAAATTTACCCATTGTCTGCGTCAATTGATTTAAAAAATAAACCGAAAGAATTGCAAGTGGAATATGGTTGGCAGTTTGAACGAAGCGGAGTTCTGACTGGAGAGGGAATTTTTTGAAAGCAAATATTGCTAAGAAAGCACCAAGAATCCAAGAAATAAGAGACAAAAGTTTTTGTTCTTTTTTAAGCAGGACAACTAAAGCTCCTAGAATTCCGGTAAAAAAGACAGGTCCCAGAGCCAGGATGTATTCTTTGACGTTAACCGGATAGCGGTTAAATTTGTCAAAGTCTACAAGACTTTTCCATGGGTAGTCCGAAGTAACGTATTGAAAGTAAAGAAGGGGAATGGCTGAAACTAAAAATAAAATTAGAGTGAAATAGATATTTGATATTAGATATTGGATATTGGGCTTCCAGATAAACCTAATTAAATGATAAAGTATCCAGGAAATTAGAAATAAAAGACCGGAGGCTGGGTGGATGAAGAAGGAGATAAATAAAATAAAATAAATAATTATCAATTTCCAATTACCAACTCTCAATGAATTTTCAATTCCAGATTTTTTAAACTTTTTAACATTAAGATTTGATTGAGTGTTGGATATTGGATGTTGAGAGTTAAAATACTTAGTCATAAGAATACTTAAGACAGAAATAATTATGTAGTTGAGCGTGTAATGAGGGATATAGCTTATGCGCTTCAAGACATCCAGTTCCTGCCACCAGGACATGTGCATTCCGATCCAGGTAGATCCTTGATATTGATAAAAAACCGGCCAGCTCGCAGCAAAGAGGGAAAGTAAAACACCAATAAAAGCCCAAAATGGTTTTTTAATAAAGTAAAAATTCAGATAAATAATTGTGAAGACCCAAAATACACTGACAACCGTTCTTAATAAATGGAAAGTCAGTCCGGGAGATAAATGGATTAATCCGCCGAACTTTCCGGATAAAAGATAGAGCATCTGGAGAAAAATACCTTTTTGATTCGTATTATTGTCGTACTTATCTACCACACTCCATCCTCCTTCCATTCCCTGCCTGATTTTGGAAAGATAGACATTATAGTCATATGTGTACATATGCTCTGCAGGAGTCATAACGCGGTCAGCTGGCAAAAGATTGGCAATTGAGGCTTCATAAAAGTTTGGAATATAGCTGGAAAAGAGAAAAAGAAAAGAAATTACAAAAGTTAAGACAAGCCAAATATTTTTTTTCATTTGCAAAATAATTATTTCATTATAATATAGAGCAATGGTTAAGATAGGAGTTGTTGGATATGGCTATTGGGGGCCAAATTTGGTCAGGAATTTTTTTTCATTACCTAATTGCATAGTAAAAACAGTAGTTGATTTAAAAACCGATAGACTTTCGGAACTAAAAAAACTTTATCCTTCAATTAAGACAACAACAAAAATGGAGGAAGTTTTGCTCGATTCTGAGATTGATGCGGTTGTTGTGGCAACGCCGGTATCAACTCACTTTAAACTGGGAAAAAAAGTTCTCAAAGCCGGTAAGCACCTTCTTTTGGAAAAGCCAATGACCACCTCTTTATCCGAAGCCTCAAAACTTATTAAGTTGGCCAAAAAAAGAAAAAAAATTTTGATGGTCGATCATACCTTTCTTTATACAGACGCGGTGCAAAAAATAAAGGAATTAATTGAAGATGGAGAAATTGGAAAACTACTTTATTTTGATTCGACAAGAACAAATTTGGGACTATTTCAGTCAGATGTGAATGTACTTTGGGATTTGGCAGTCCACGATATCTCAATCCTTTTATTCTTAATTAAAGAAAAACCTTTATCGGTGCAGGCCAGTGGAGTCTCACATACGAAGAATAAACTTGAAAATATTGCTTTTTTAATGATGAAATATCCCTCAGGGTTTATTGCTCATTTTAATTCTTCCTGGAGCTCTCCGGTTAAAATACGCTTGATTCTGATTGGCGGAAGCAAGAAAATGATCGTATACAATGATGTTGAGCCGACAGAAAAGATAAAAGTCTACGAGTCAGGATTTAAATTTATTAATAGTAAAGACCCAAGTAGGGTCCGGATCGATTATCGTATCGGGGATATTAATATTCCGAAGATTGACTTAAAGGAGGGGTTAAGTAGTATGGCTAAAGATTTTATTTCTGCAATTATGTATGATAAAAAACCGATTTCGAATGCTCAATTCGGCTTGGAGGTCGTGAAAATTTTAAGTCTGGCTCAGGAGTCGCTTAAAAAGGGAGAAAAGCCGGTATTTTATAAATAATTTTCTTATTTTGGTAGATTCTGTCGAAAAATTTCTTCCTACAAGTGCTCGAACCCCGCCAGCTGGCGGGGAAAAATTCTGCGCACTTGCGGGATTCCTTAATTTTTCGCCACCTACCAAAATTAAATTTACCTCGTTTTCATTTAATAAATGCCAAATATTCATAATTTCATGATTATGAAAATAAAAAATAATATTAAAATAAATAAAACTCCGCAATTTTCACTAATTCTTACCTGCTTTAACGAAGAAGACAATCTGAAAAAGACCGTGGAAGATTCTTTGCTGGTAATGGGAAAATATTTTAAAAGATTTGAGATTATAATTGTTGAAGATAAAAGCAAGGACAGGAGTCTTCAGATTGCAAAAAGTTTGGTAAAAAAATATCAAGAAGTTACGGTTATTGAAAATTCGATTAATTTCGGCCAAGGGATAAGTCTGCTGATCGGACTTGAAGCTGCGAAGGGAGATTTGATCATGCATAATGGTGCGGACAGACCGTTCAATATCGCCGATCTCAAAAAAATCCTGCCGCTTTTTCCGAAAAACGACATAGTTATTGTTGTCCGATCGAACAGATCGGCTTATTCATTTTGGAGGAAATTTTCCTCCTGGGGTAATAATCTGTTGCGTTGGCTTTTATTCGGTTTGCATTTTTCCGATCTGAATTTTGTCCAGGTTTTCAAAAAAAAAGTGATTAAGGATATTCCGATTGTTTCAAGAAGTGCGGCTTTTGTTACACAGGAGCTGATCTTAAATGCCATACAAAAAGGTTATAAAATTGCGGAGATCAGGCTGCCGTATTACCGGCGGACAGGCGGCATATCACAACACGGAAAAAAAAGAGATATACTTTGGGCATTAATTGATATGATTAATTTCTGGTTAGACTTTAAAAAAAAATAACATGAAAACTTTTATTGTCGGCTCCGGAGCACAAGGAAGGGTAGTTCACGATATTTTAGCTGAAACCAGAAATATTTCAGACATTTTATTTATCGATGAGGATCCAAAGTTATTTAACAAAAGTATCAACGGGTCAAAGATTGTTGGAGATTTAAAATACCTACTGCGGCAAAATCCGGCACGAATCCAAGCCCAGATAGCGCTCGGTAATCCAGTCTTGAGGCTTCAAATTGCAGAAAAAATCAGAAAAAAGGGTATACGTCTGATAAATGTTATTCATCCTTCCGCTGTCATCGTCAAGAGCGCTGTAATAGGCGCTGGAAATATGATCGGGGCAAATGCAGTGATAAATTCCAATACTAAAATCGGAGATAACAATATTATCA
>Ga0155057_164_pt1 | contig 19557 bp, 16 predicted proteins | sample RifCSPhighO2_01_FD_106025 | JGI IMG/M metagenome (GOLD analysis project Ga0155057, IMG submission 106025) | Candidatus Roizmanbacteria bacterium RIFCSPHIGHO2_01_FULL_35_10
TTCGTCTATCCGGAAGAGGCACTTATTATTGCTCTAGTTGTCAAAAATAGTTTATTCATAACGTATCGCTTCGACAGGTTCTAGGTTGGCAGCTTTTCTGGCTGGGAGAACTCCGAAGATGATTCCTATTCCGCTTGAAACTCCAAGTGCAAGCAAAACCGAAGGCAAATCAATGTAGGCAGGGAAAAAATTCTGGACTAGCAAAACGCCTACGAAAGCCAATCCCAACCCTAAAGTCCCTCCAATTATAGATAAGGCAACGCCTTCAATCAAAAACTGGAACAGGATGTCATTTTTCCTGGCACCGATTGCACGCCTAATTCCAATTTCCCTAGTTTTATCAGACACCGTCACATACATAATATTCATAATTCCGATTCCTCCGACCAAAAGGGATATGCTAGCAATGGCAATTAATACAATATTCATAATCCCAAAGATCGAATTTACTACCGAAAGAATTTCAGTCGGTTCGACAATGCTGAAGTCATCTTCTTCGTATCTTCTTAACATTTCTTTGTTTATATCATCTTTAACATCTGCTAACGACGCATCTGCGTTAGTTTTAATTGCAAATCGGATAAACTGTTTATCTGGATTGAAAAGAAAACCTGTGGTATATGGACCGAAAAAATAAGAGTCATAGTCCGGCCCCCCGAATCCTCCGCCTCCTTTGCTTTTAATAACTCCAACTATCATAAAATTAACATTATCAATTGCAACTTTTTTATCCAAAGCTTCTATCGAAGAACCAAAAAGTTTTTCAGCGATTTTCGGACCGGCAACCAAAACCTTAGCTCTTTTTTCAATATCCGTATTGTCAAAAAACCTACCTTTATCTATTGTAAAACCTGTAATACTAAAAAAATCATCTGAGGTAAAAAAAATATTGACAAATTCCGATTTCACGGTTCCCTTAGCTTCTCCTGACTTGGATGATAAAGGAGCAATTCCTATAATATTCTTGATTCTTTTCAACCTGTTTAAATCTTTAATATCAAAACGGTTACCCAATAAAGATGATGCTCCAAATCCCCCACCCTCCAAAAGTTTTCCCGGGGCTATAAACAAAGTGTTTGTTCCTAAGGCGTCAAACTGATCGGAAATATATTTTTTTAATCCAAGTCCAAGTGCGGTCAACATAATAACAGCAAAAACTCCGATCATTATTCCTAATGAAGTTAAGAATGTCTGGAGTTTGCTTCTTCTGAAATCCTCAAAAGCTGTCCGAATAATAAATAAAAAGTAATGCATAACTTAATTATCAAATCCTAAATTCTAAACCCTAAACTCTAAACAAATTTAAAATTCTAATTTCATAATTCTCAAAACAGCAGCTTCATTTTTGAGTTTAAAATATTTGAATTTTGATATTGTTTAGGATTTAGAAATTAGAGTTTAGAATTTATATTATTCTTCCATCCCTTACATTAACTATCCTATTACCATATTTGGCTATATCAGTTTCATGTGTAACCACTGCGATTGTCATTCCCTCTTTTTCATTCAACAACTTTAAAAGCTCCATAATCCCTTTTCCGGATTTACTGTCAAGATTGCCGGTTGGCTCATCAGCCAAAATCAATTTCGGTTCCATAATAAGAGCCCTGAGAATAGCAACTCTCTGCTGTTGTCCACCCGATATTTTATTAGGAAAAGAGTTTCTTCTTTCGAATAATCCGAACTTTTTTAATAGATCAAGCGCTTTATCTTTCGGTTCATAATTTATTTTTTTCCTAGCATAAATCGTCGGTAGTAGTATATTTTCCAGAACTGTTAACTTTGGAATAAGATTGAACTGTTGAAAAACAAATCCCACAAATTCATTACGAAGTGAAGATATTTGATCGTCATTTAAATTTGAAATTTTTTTGTTCTGGATAATTATTTCCCCCTGGCTTGGTTTATCTAATAACCCGATTAAGTGCATTAAAGTAGATTTACCGCTTCCCGAAGGACCGATTATCGAGATAAACTCTTTTTCTTTTATCTCAAGAGAGGCATCTTTTAGGGCGTAGAAAGTTGTTTCTTCATCTATTTTGTAGTATTTACTTACCTTTTCTAACTTAATCATAAATTACATCACCTTGTTCTAATCCACTTCTAATTATTACGTCGCCACCGATCTCTTTGCCTTTTTTTATATATTTTTTTTCCTCATTGCCCTGATTATTAACTCTAACGTAATCGCCTTTTTTGTCTTTTTTAATAAAACCTGAGGGGATGCTCAAAACATTTTTACTTTCCGACAGGTTAATATCCAAATCCCCGGTCATCTTCATTTTTAAGGGTAAAGCCATGGACTTATCATCGAGTTGGAATTTCAATTTATAGACTGTTCCAGTCTCGTCTTCTTTAGGAATAAAAGAAATATAATATAAATTTCCGTTGAAAGTTTCGTCCGGATAAGCATCGAAAGTTATCTTTCCGGACATACCCTGTTTAAGCCTGACGGCATCTGTCTGGTCTGCCGTAGCGGAAAAATAAATCGTATTCGGATTAATAATCTCAATCTCCGCCTGTAAAGGAGTTGCATTTACTCCAGCATAAGGTGAACCCACACTCACAACTAGTCCTTCAATTGGGGTAGAAAGATATGAATATTCTATTGCAAGATTTTTCAACTCAACGTCGATAACCGCATTATTCAAATCATATTGAGCTGCGTCTAAAACTCTTATAGCCGAACGTCTGGCATCCTCACTCAATCCTCCAACATATTTAATCTGCGTATCTTCCAGTTCCTGATCATGATCTAATCTGGATTTTACATAAGTATTTAAATATTTTTTGAGATTTTGCTGTACCTCTCTTTGATCTTGAGACGCAAGACCCTGGTTTTTTTGGACATAATCACCCTCTTTAACACCTACCCAAACTAATTTTCCGGAAGATTGAAATCGCAAAGTAACTTTCTCCTCAGCGTCAATTTCACCGGAAAGAGAAAGATCATCCCTCAACGTCTGTCTTTTAACAATATAAGTAGATTTTTCCTTATCTGCTTTTAACTGAACTGTTTTCTTTTGATAAATAACTGAAGCAACTATTATCAAAATAAAAACAAATAAATACCACCTTTTCTTTAGAATTTTAAGCATTAAATAATTATAGACTAAACCTGAATGAAAAATCTATGCCCAAAATCACCTTTAAAGAAGTTGACAGTAGCGAACGAAGTTTATAACTTTTATTTAACTTCAAGTAAGTATTTTGATATTAAATATTAAGCAGGGAGTTTCAACTTATTATTCTAAGCCTTTGGGTTTAATAACCCGGAATAACCATGAGTTGTGTTTTCTCCCTCTCTGAATACCCACATATTTCCCACAACATTATATGCAAGCCTATATGCATTAACTCCCCACATTTGACCTTCCTGAATCGAATATCTTTGTGAGCTTATAGATTGCAGCTTACTTCCAAAAAGTTTTTTTACCTGTTGACTTAAATATTCATTCTCCTGATCTAATGCCCTAATACTTTCCCCATGGACACTACCTGGAAAAAGAATATTTGCGTATACTGCTCCTAAATCAGGTAAATGTAAGTTTGCTCTTAATTCTTATATAATTTTATCGCTAAATGATCTTTTAGTATGCGAATGACTTAAATAACCTCTAATTTGATTTTGAAGTTCTTCAATTCTTAGAATTAATGCTTGGCATCCATTAAATCCGCCTGTAAATAATATTTCACCTTCGCTTGCAAATTTTCCACCCTGATTCATTTTAACCTCTATTGCTGGTTTTGACATCAACCAACTCTCTGTAACTGAAACTGATTGTGGATTTGGTTCGAAAATAAAACTATTCATATTCCTTTGTTTAATATATTTAAAAAGGTAAATCTAATTTTTCTTTAATATTATAGCTGAATATTATCTATAATAACCAACAATACTTTATAGTTATAGATCGATTAAGAATGATGAACCCCACAGCAAGCTGCTAGGTATCTGTTGCAAATTTTAAGCACACATCCTGTCATTCTGAACGAAGTGAAGAATCTAGCGAGTGAAACGAGCGTAAAAAACGCTTCGCTAGATCCTTCGGCTAATCGCCTCAGGATGACTACACGGTTTCCGCAGCAAGCTGCAAGAAATTAAACTAAATACAATTTAAAAGATTAATTTAGAATATTAAGACAGGATAAAATTAATCGGAGAACAGGAGCTAAAGAAGTTTATAACTTTTACTCGATATGCTTTATAAATCCTATTTTGAAAAGAAAGAAGACCGGTTTGAAACCGGCATTACATTCTGCAAGCTAAAGTTCCACGCATATAAATATATAGCCGACAAAAACAGGATTAAAACCGATAGGAATTTTTTGGTTGTAAAAAATTTCTCTGATTTAGTCTTTAAGTTGATAAACAATTATAGTAAAATAGTAAATATGAAAAACCAAAAGTATCTCAATTTTAATGTAGTAATCACCCAGGACGAAGACGGTATATATGTAGCTGACTGCCCTGCTGTTCCCGGATGTCACTCACAGGGATCTACTTATGAAGATGCTGAAAAAAATATCAAAGAGGCTATTAAATTATGTCTTAAAGTAGCAGAAGAAGATAAAGATTATAAAGACAGTATTGACTTCGATTCAGCAAATTTTCCCCTCTCTTAATTCATAATGATGTTAAATTAACACCCAATGAATTTCAAAATCTTCATTAGCAAACAGAGTTTATGACTTTTTTTAGATTTACTAAATATTATTTTGAAAAGAAGGAGGTCCAGTCGGAGATTGGCATTACATTCTCTAAACTAAAATTCCAGGCGTATAGATAAATAGCAGGCAATAATATAATTAAGGTTAATAAAAACTTCTTAGTTGTAAAAAATCTCTCGAAGGCTATTACTGCAAAGGGCCACAAAGGCAAACTGTAACGGCTAATATCCCTGTGCTGAACGAAAACGGTTGCCACATAAAAGATCAAACTGAAATAAAAAAAACTTCTATACTTCATATCTTTTAACCAGACTACCGCCATAAGATAGAAAAAAAAGTAAAAGAAAATATCCTCCAGCCAGGCTGTTCCTACCCACTGAGCATCGTAATTAAAAGCTGCAAATGGTGAAACCAGATGTATATTATCACCGGAGTGAAAATAGGCAAAAAAATCCTTGTACTGGATTTGGTAAAGAAAAAAGACAAGTATCAACCCTATAGGGATTAATAACAAATAAAGATATTGCCAATTAAACCACATGTCATGCTGAACTCGTTTCAGCATCTGATTTTTAGAAACAGATCCTGAAATTATTTCAGGATGACGTAAATATCTAAAATATTTCTCAGCAAAAACCAATAAATATGCTCCAAACAAAAGTACACCGGGTGTTTTTGTCATTGCTGCCAATCCTCCAAATATTCCTGCTAATAAATATTTTCCTTTCTCAAAAAAGAATAATGATAATAAAATAAGCAGAATAAAAAGACTTTCAGGCGCTCCTACCGATCTGACGATCAAAAATCTTGGCAACATTAAAAACACAAATGTAAGCACTAAAGGAGACTTAGTTAACTTAAACTGTTTAACTAAATAATAAAAAAATACGGCAAGAGCCATTGTTACGCTGACGTTAACAACGATAGTTGATTTAGAATAGTTAAAAATTGGAGCAAAAAGACGGACAAGCAACGGATATAAAGGAAGATGGGCAGAAAAATACTTAACATCATAAGAAATAGGCAGAATAAATTTCTCGATTAGCGACGGAATATAGAGAGTTTTTGCTGCAACCGCATATAAAGGCCCGTCATAATGACTATAAATATAGAGAAAGTCTGATTTTGGTATTGTCAGACCAAACCAAAATGTAGCCCTAAATAAAAAAGGTGACCAATAAACAAACGTACTTATCAAAACAATCCCGATTACGGCCAACAAGCCAGAAACAGTCTTGTTCCTGGCCATGTCAGGAATCGTATGGTTCCTGGTAAAATAAGAAAATATGTTTCGAAACATTAGAGTAATTTTACCAGTACTTGTAATAATGTTGGCTATAATCCTGCGTTTTTATAAATTCGGGGAATTTGTAACATTCTTAGGAGACCAGGGCAGGGATGCAATTATTATAAAAAGAATCGTAACTTTGGAGCATTTTCCGGCTATCGGAGCCCCAAGCTCTTTAGGACAAATTTTCTTAGGCCCTTTTTATTATTATCTGATCTCGCCGTTTCTTTTACTTTTTAACTTTAATCCTGTCGGACCTGCTTTCGGAGTTGCTTTTATAAGTATTGGCGGTATTATCACTTCTTATTTTGTAATAAAAAAAGAAATTAATTATTTAACCGCTTTGGTCTTTCTGGTTTTTGCGTCTTTCTCTACTGTTAATGTCCAATTTTCCCGCTTCTCCTGGAATCCCAATTTGCTTCCTGTTTTTTCATTTCTGACCATTTATTTTTTTTATAAAACATTAGCGCAAAAAAATAAATTACATGCACTATTATTCGGAGCCTTTCTATCATTCTCTATTCAACTCCACCACTTAGCTATTCTATTATTCCTTCCGATAACCTCTATTTATCTTTATTATTTTATTCGTCATTCTGGCAAGCGAGGAACGAGCGCGTCCAGAATCGTTGTCCAAAATGAACTACGATTCCGGACGAGTTACAATCCCTTTAGGGACCGGAATGACATTATAAATTTAACATTATCTTTTGGCTCATTCCTCTTCTTCTCACTTCCCCTTCTTATCTTTGACCTTCGCCATAACTTTCTGAACACCAGAAATATTTTTAATTTTTTCCTGGTAGGTAATCCGACCGACCGTGGACAATTCTTTGCGAGATTTTTAGAAACAAATAAATCTTTTTACTCCTACGTTTTTCAAATAAACTTCAACACTTACCTGGCTTTTTTGATCACCGCAGCTTTTATTATTTTTATTTTTAGGAAATTCCAATTCAAAAAATATCTTTTTATTTATATCAATTTGTTAGTTTTTATCTCATACCTTTTCTTTTTTAGCTTTTTCAATACTATCCGAAATCCTCATTACTATAATTCTATTTACTTCAGTTTTTTTCTGCTTTTAGCTTGGACAATAACTAATATTTTAAAAACTAAGTTAATAAAATTATTAGCCCTTTTATTTGTCGTACTAGCTTATATTTTTTTAAACCTAAAAAGTTTATCGTATCTATTTTATGCAAAAGGTAATAACCAGATAAAAAAAGCTGAGATTATAGCCGAAAGCATCTTGCAAAAAGTTCCGCAAATACCATTCCAAACTATAGCTCTACCTTATGTTGAAACCGACGGACACATCAGATACTACCTGGAAATAAAAGGAAAAAGACCCCTGCCTGCGGACACACTTCAAGAACCATTGGAGCTGTATGTTCTTTGTTTCGAAAAAGACTGCCAGGTCCTGGGCAATCCGCAATGGCAAATCGCCAGCTTTAAAGATGCCGAAGTTGATAAAATATGGACTGTTGAAGGAGTAAAAATATACAAATTAATCCACAATAATAGTTTAGATATTAGAAATTAGATATTAGAAATTATGCATATTTCCCTCATTATTCCTTGTTACAACGAGGAAGCCAACATCCAAAAAGGAGTACTGGATAAAATCGGAAACTACACAAAAAACGACGAAAAATTCCTTGAAATAATGATTGTAGATGATGGGTCAAACGACCATTCTAAAAAAATAATTAGGGAGAAGTATCTAAACCAATTTACTAAATTCAGATTAGTCGAAAACAAACATCAGGGAAAAGCGTTCGCCATTATTACAGGCATTGAAAAAGCCAATGGGGACTTAGTAATGTTCTCCGATATAGACTTGGCTACTCCCATAGAAGAGTCAGAAAAACTTATAGGTCAAATTGACACATATGACGTCGTAATAGGTTCAAGAAACAATAAGCGTAAAGGTGCACCTCATCTAAGAAAAATAATGGCAGTCGGATTTATAATTATCCGGGATCTTTTGATTGGACTTAGGGGAATCAAAGACACGCAATGTGGATTTAAAATTTTTAAGCGGGAGGCCGGAATAAATATTGTCAGCCGGCTGAAGGTTTTCCACGATAAAAGAAAAGCTGAAGGATCTTCTGTTACCGCCGGATTTGATCTGGAATTTTTGTTTATTGCCCTAAAAATAGGCTATAAAGTTAAGGAAATTCCTGTAAGTTGGCTTCATGTAGAAACAAAAAATGTCAATTTCATTTCTGATTCTATTGAGACTTTGAAAGATATTATAAAAATTAAATATTACGATTTATTACACAAATATTGATCCTCTCATTGTCATTCCCGCGAAGGCGGGAATCCAGAATTGAATAGATTCCGGATCAAGTCCGGAATGACAAAGTAAACATAATGAAAAAAACAATTATAGAGCTTTTAATTTTACTTTGCATTTCATTATCTATTATTTTTTTCCAATTTAACCAGGTTCCAAAAAAACTTTCCTGGGACGAAGTAGAATTTACCAGACTGGCACTCGATCTTGAAAATAAACCCTACACTCCCTACAGCCGGTTAGCCACTGGGCACTCAACCCTTTACTTCTATATTATTCTTAGCTCTATCAAAATTTTCGGGCTGACTAATTTTGCCCTGAGATTGCCATCAGCACTATTTGGAGTACTAAATATTTTAATCTTTTATTTAATTACCAGCTTGGTTTTCACAAAAATAAAATATTTTTCAAATAGCTTTCTTAATAGCTCTTTTATCCCATTTCTATTATCTGTTATCTTAATTTCTTCCCGCTGGTATTTTAATTTCGCCCGTTTTTCTTTTGAAGCAACTTTTTTGTTGTTTTTGGAACTCTGCTCTATCTATTTTTTTATAAAGTTTGTGCAGTCGTCATTCTGGCAAGCGAGGAACGAGCGCGTCAAGAATCGTAGTTCTGAACCACGATTCCGGACAAGTTATAATCCCGAGCGGGGAAAATCGAGGGACCGGAATGACGTAAAAAATCTAATTATTTCAACGGTTTTTTCCGGCCTCGCCTTCCTTTCCTATTATCCCGGAAGGATTTTTTTTCTTTTGCCTTTAGGATTTTTAGTATTTTATTCTCCGAAACGATTACTAAAAAGAAATCTTTTAATATTTACTACCACTTTCATTCTTATCAGCTCTTCTCTTATTACCTATCTTGCCACAGATAAAGATCTAAGAATACAGGAGCAACTTTTTATTGCAGATAAAAAATTAACTATTAAAGAAAAAGTTTCCTACTTGGGATTGAATACAATTAAACTGGGATATATGTTTACTCACTCCGGCGATCTTAACGGCAGACATAACTACCCCGGTAAAGCTCTTTTTAATCCAGTTACCGGAGCGTTCTTTCTTTTTGGTTTTCTGGTAGCCTTAATTCACCTTAAAAATTACTATAATCAGTTTTTTCTCTCCTATTTTATTTTGAGTTTAATTCCGGCATTGTTCACATACCCTGCAGAAAACCCAAATAGCTTAAGAACATATACGGCCATTATTCCCTCAATCTATTTTTTAGGGAACGGTTTGATTTACCTATTTCAATCTGAACAAAAATCTAAAACGCTTTTACTACATGTAATTCTTTTTTTACTAGTACTTTTTGCATTATCATCCTTATATGATTTCCGGACTTATTTTCTTTATCAGAAAGTGGTTTTTACCAAGGCATTTGAACTTAACGGATCAATTCAAAGAATTTTAAATCTCAAACTATGGGAAAAAACTGGGGAAATTTGATTTTATTTTTTTCCTTTATCTATTTATTAACGATAATTATTCTTAATAAGCAACTTTATTCAAAAAAATTTAACTTTTCCCAATTTGAAAAAAAATATTATAGTTCTCAGTGGGCAATACCTCATTCCAAAAATGTCATCTCTGATGAAGATCTGTATGCCTATGCCGGATTTAAATATATTAAAGGGCTAAACCCTATACATCTTGCACCGGAAGTTCCCCCATTGGGTAAATATCTTATTGGAGCCTCTATTTATTTATTTAATAATCAAAGAGTTGCGTCTCTGATTTTTACTTTGCTGAGTCTGGCTGTTATTTATCATCTAATCTACTTTTCTACCAAATCAAATTTTGCCTCATCTTTAGGTGTTCTATTGACAACTTTAAATACATTATTTACCGATCAAATCATTCATTCTCCGCAGTTGGATATTTTTCAACTCCTTTTCCTTTTACTTTTTATCATATTATTTATGGTCTACAGAAAAACCAACTCAAGAATTTATTTTTTTTCTAGCGGACTTGCCTTTGGTTATTTTATTTCTACTAAATTCTTTTTATTAAGTTTTTTAATTATCAATCTCACCTTAGTTCTTTACTTTTTAATTTCAAAAACCAGAATGATTAAATCCTTTATAGAGTTAACATTTTTAAATGTTATTTCATTGGCAGTCTATATGTTTACCTATGTAGGTTTTTTCATGTATGGTGGGAGTTTTCGGGGGTTTTTGGGAGTCCAAAAATGGATTTTGCAATTTTACTCCAGTTCGACAATAGACATAACAAAACTGCTTGGTAATTATTTAAGTTTAATTTTTTTTAATCGCTATAGATTTTGGAGTGAGGGTTACCCGATCATTCATTATCAATATTGGTCATTCTTTTGGCCTATTATATTTATTTTAGCTTTATTTTCAGCTTATTATCTAGTCATTAGCAAAGAATATAAAAAAAACGATCTTGTTATTTTCATGTTTAGTTTTTTGATTATTTATAACCTACTTTTGTTTGTAACTCCGATTTACCCCAGATATTTACTACTATTATTTGTCCCCTTAAATATTTTAATTGCAATTTATATAAGTAAAATAATTCATAGAAAAATATCTATTTTTAAATTTTGATTTTATGAAACTCTTAACACAACACCTGCTATTAATAATATTTCTGACTTTTTATTTCTCTTTTACTGCTTACAAATTTGTTTCTCACCCTACACCTTTTTTCGATTGGGACGAATCTATAAATGTGCAAGTAGCTAAAGAAATGATCGAACAAAAATCCTTTGTACCGCTCTGGCAAGGCAAAGCCTGGCTTGATAAACCACCGCTTCCCTTTCTTTTCCTTGGAGTAATAATGAAATTGACTCCTTTTTTACAACCGGAGATATCTCTACGACTTACTTCGTTATTTATATCTATTGTCGCCCTGGTTTTTATTTATCTAGTTTTTCTTAAGGCAAGCAATAGACTTATAGCAACATTAACAGTAATAATCACTTCATTCACCCCAATCTTCCTTCAACGTTCACAAATTGTGAACTTAGACGTGTTTCTGCTTATCGGGTGGCTTGGATATCTGTTATTCGTTCAACATTTTTGGTTAAGTTTATTTTTCCTTACTATTTCTATTCTGACCAAATCTCTCATTGGCCTCTACCCTGTCGTGATTCTATTGATTTATTATTTATATCGTTTTTTCATCCTGAAAATTAATAAAAAAATACTGTCAGAACAATCTAAAACTCTAATCAATATACAGACGGGGATACGAACGATATTTATTCAGATTAGCCTGTTATCAATATGGTATTTAGTTATGCTATTGGTCTTTAAAGAGCAGTTTTGGCAACAACACATTGTTGAAACGCACTTCAAGCGAGTGACCGCGTCAATCGAATCGCACTTCGGCCAACGAACCTACTATATCGACCTTATTCATGAACAACTTGGATTCTTCTTCTGGCCATCGCTTATCGGACTCGGTTTAGTCATTCTGAGCGCAGCGAAGAATCTAGCGAAGCCAGGTACAGTCCTGTACCTGGCGAAGCATAAAAACTACGATTGGGTTTTGTATTCGCTTTTTTTAATGCCCTGGTTTGTCTTCCTCAATCTAACCAAAACCAAAATCTTCTGGTATCTCTATCCTGCTATTCCCCAGTTCGCCTTTCTTGCCGTTTATCCGTTTCATGTCATTCTGAACGGAGCGAAGCACAGTGAAGAATCTAGCGGCAGTGTAAAACGCACACTCCGTTCGCTAGATCCTTCGCTTTTTCTCAGAATGACAGTGACACTTTTGATAATTGCCTTTATTTTTCATCAAAACTTTATCAAAACCAACTTCTTCACTACCTTCTATTCTAAACCCGAAGACTATTACCGCCTGGCACTTTTTGCTAAAGATCGCTGCGATTCGTTAACTTTTCTGGTCGGAAAAGAAACCCGCGAAGCAACCAAAACTATCGAAAATTTGGGATTAACTATCGCTTCCACTAAACAATGGGGAGATCATCCCTCAATTGTTTACTATTTTGGAAAACGTGTAAATTTTTTTTATGACAAAAATCTGTTGGAAGATAAACTACTACAGCTTTTTAAAAATACCTGTTTAGCTATCCGCAATGATGATTTAAATTCAAGTTGGGAAAATAAGCACTTTACACTAATAAAAAACTTTAATTCATATTATCTCTTTAAACGGTAGTATAATAATCTAAAATATGTTTGATATTTTTGGAATAATTTCGTGGATTAAAAAAAATATTAGTAGAAAAGATTTGCTATTTATTTTTCTTCTCGTCTTTATTTATTTCTTAACAAGACTATATAATCTTGATCAGTTTCCTATTTTTTCCGATGAAGGAATTTATATTCACTGGGCCAAGGTAGCCTGGCATGATGCCTCCTGGAGATTTGTTTCACTTACCGATGGTAAACAACCCTTACAAACCTGGGGGACTATTCCTTTTCTAAAGCTTTTTCCGGAAAATGCTCTTCTTGCAGGCAGACTATTTTCGGTTGCGACCGGATTGGCAGGATTAATTGGAATATTTACACTTCTTTATTATCTGTTCAACAAAAAAACGGCATTAATTGGAAGTTTTATTTATGTTTTTACGCCTTATTTTCTTTTTTACGACCGGCTCGCTTTAGTTGATTCAGGAGTAAACGCAGCTTTTATCTGGATATTTTTCCTTTCAGTTCTTCTGGCAAGAACCAGAAGGCTTGACACGGCTTTATTATTCGGACTGGCAACAGGTTTCTCGCTTTTGGCCAAATCGTCAGTAAGAATATTCCTTGCACTTTCCACCCTATCCCCCATTCTTTTTTTTGAAAAGAATGTAAAAAAAATTATTTCTAAAGCAATTAACTACTATTTACTATTTTCAATCTCATCTGTCTTAGCCTTAGTAATTTATAATGTGCAGCGTCTATCACCGTTCTTTCATTATGTGGCTCTTAAAAATACTACATTTATTATGACTTTTGACGAGTTTTTGAAAAACCCGTTCGCTAATTTTTGGCACAACATCCAAATTATTCCTGAATATACAATTAACGAGTCAGGATTTATTTTAATTATTTTTGCAGCTATCGGTCTTTGGCAATTATTCAAAAAAGATAAAAATCTTTGTTTATACTTTGTTTCCTGGATTTTGATTCCTTTCCTTACGATAGCCTTTTTATCTAAAGTTATTTTTCCCAGATATCTGATATTTTTCGGAAGTATTTTTGTAATTTTATCAGCTTATTATCTCTCTAATATCAAGAAATACATTATTCCTTCACTATTACTAATAGTCTTTTTTTCCTTATACAATTACACGATTTTATTTGACTATGCCATAATTCCCTTTCCCGAGATTGATAGGGGCCAATATGTCGAAGGGGCAACAGTCGGAATAGGTGCCAGGGAAATCGTCGACTTTGCACGGGAAAAGTCAAAAAATAAAGAAGTAATTCTTCTTGCCGAAGGTAACTTCGGCTTAATCGGTGACGTATTGGATGTATTTACAAAACCGGGTGACAAAATATTTATCAAAGGCTACTGGCCTTTGGATGAAAAAGCATTATTTGAAAATCAGAAAGAACTGGATAAAAAACATATCTATGTCGTATTTGCCCAAAAAAAAGACTTTCCTCAAGAATGGCCTCTTAAATTTATCAGGAAATATGATAAACCCGGTAACAAATCAACCATCTACCTTTTTGAGCTTCTTAAATAATACCCAACAAGTAAATACAAAGGCGGATAATGATATAAAATTTGCAGTATTTCGAACAGCTGTATTTTCAAAAGTAAATTTAATAGTTTGTCTACCTATAGGGATGTTAGTTGTTATTAATCTAAAATCATTATCATCTTTTATTTCAACTTGCTGATTACCTAGATAAGCTTTCCAACCCGGGAAATTATAGGTATTCAATCTAAAAATCATAGGCGTTTTTGCATCGACTAAAAACTCTTTGTCTTGAAATTTATTTTTAAGAACCGCTACTCTACCCTGACCTGAAATAATTTCATAAGATTTTTTTGGCAGATCCTTTTTTTCAATAGCTAATAATGTCGTATTTAATTCCGACTTTTTGGTTTTAACATCTTTTGGCACAAACTCATAAGAAGTTCTGCTAATTCGCCAGGAAATCTCATCAAAAGAAGTTCTAACTTTGTCATTTGTAAGAATATATCTCTGTGGTTTAAAGTATTTTTGATAGGTAAAAATCGTACCTAAAATCAATACGACTGTTACTACAGATGTAATTGACCGCCGTAGCAATATATTCAACCTCGGGTGTTGAATATATTGTTCTAATAACTTAAATAAGAAATAAATACAATATCCTCCAATTATTGAAATAAAAATTGCTGAGAAAGTTAAAAATCGCCAGGGGAACTGCAGATACCAAAGATACTTGACTCTGTCCCAGATAAAAGAAGAATATTCCGTTGTCATAAAGAGACTCAATAATAGAAGAAAGACAATGAAATAAAATAAACTCGTTGTCGTTCTGGGGATCCGCCAGTTGGCGGAGACTCCAGAATCAGATTCTGGATGCGCCAGGTGCAAGACTGTACCTGGCTTACCAGAATGACGAACATGCGTAAAAAAATAATAAATAAAAGACAAAATTATAGCTCCAATTGCTAATCCTATATGAATTTTGCCAAGCTGAAATGTCATTCCGTCTGACAATCCTAAGCCAGATCCTCCATATCCCCAGGGAGAATAAATAAACTGTTGAGGGTGAATGAAATGAAGTTTATAGCTGGCAAGTTCTCCGGTTAAAATTATATCCGTTAAGGTGAACTTTCTTTCCGCCATTGAGGGGAACCAAAAAAAAGCCGAAAAACTCAATCCAATCAAACCTCCCAAAAAAGTACATTTAATGAATTCTTTCTTTTTATCCGCCTGAAAAAAATAAAACAGAAAAAAAAGTCCGATAAAAATTAAGGTGGGTAGGGTAATTAAAGGATGTGTGAGAATTAAAAAAGCCAAAGTTATTCCGAAATAAATCACATTTCTCCAATTCGTCTTATAAGACAAATTCTCCAAGACCAAAAAAACAAACGGCAGGACAGCCAGACTGAAAAATTCCGCCAGCGCTCCTCTAACATAGATTAAGACCGCATGATAGAAAAAATAAGTATATAAAGTAGCGCTTAATAAGGCCGATAATCTGTTGGTAAGTTTTTTCACTAATAAGTACATTCCTATAGCTCCCAGATAAAATCCTGAAATAAAAACCAACTTAATCGACCAAATCAAAGAAAAACCTAAAATATGAAACAATTCCCCAATATAATAAATCAGCGACGGATAAAAATTAAAGAGCGGATAGCCGAAGCCGAAGCCAAGACCGCCGACCCATCTTGGATATAAGTATCCCTGTTTTAATCCCTCGTCTAATAGAAATAACCTTACAATATGTTGGTCGTCGTGAATGGAAAAATACTGGTTGTTTAAAATTCGGAAGAAGGCAGGAGCTGTTATAATAAAAAGAAGCAACAGATCAACAATAATTAATTTTACCCTATGCATAACCAGATTATAACAAGTGTAATGAGCCTATTTTTTCAAAGTGGATACTCGGCAGTTTTAGGTTTGATTGCAAATCTTGTCCTTACGGTTCTTCTTTCTCCCGCTGTTTTTGGAATGTATATAACTGTTTTGTCAATCATCTCTCTGCTTAATTATTTTTCAGATATTGGCCTAGCCGCTTCATTAATTCAAAAAAAAGAAATTTCCGATGAAGATATTAAGACAACCTTTACTGTTCAACAAATATTAATAACTATTCTGATTACAATAGGTTTTTTCTCAACCTCTTTTATCAAAAAATTTTACATCCTTCCTACCGAGGGTATTTATCTTTTTTGGGGACTTTTACTGGCTTTTTTTATCTCATCTCTAAAAACAATTCCCTCGATCTTTCTTGAACGCAAAATTCAATTTCAAAAAATTGTGCAGGTCCAAGTAATCGAAAATACGGTTTTTTACTTATTGTCAATAATATTGGCTATTTTAAATTTTGGCGTAATGAGTTTCACCTATGCTGTCATCGCGAGAGCAATTGTTGGATTAATCGCAATGTATTCAATTTCTTTTTGGAAACCAACTCTAGGTGTATCAATAAAAAGTCTGAAGCATCTTCTTTCTTTTGGACTACTTTTCCAGGCCAGTTCTTTTTTAGCCTTGTTTAAGGACGATCTTATTATACTGTTCCTGGGAAAAGTTCTGGGATTTGAAGCCTTAGGTTACATAGGTTGGGCTAAAAAATGGGCAGAGTCGCCCATTCGAATCATCATGGATAATATTAGCAGGGTGCTTTTCCCGGTCTTTTCCAGAATCCAGGGTGATAAAGAAAAAATCTCAAGACTACTTGAAAAACTGTTAAACTACCAAACCACACTTCTTGCTCCTACTATGGTCGGACTAATACTTTTGATGGAACCGTTAGTAAATATTATTCCACGTTACAATAAATGGTTGCCGGCTTTGCCATTTTTCTATATTTTTTGCTTATCAGCTTTCTTTTCCTCCTACTCTACCCCATTCATGAACCTTTTTAACGCCCTGGGTAAAGTTAAAATATCATTTTCTTTCATGCTTTTTTGGACAGTAGCAACTTGGCTACTTACGCCGATTTTTACTCGGATGTTTGGCTTATATGGATTCCCGCTAAATCAACTTATTCTATCTCTTACCTTCGCAATTGTATTGTATATGGCTAAGAAAGAAGTTAATTTTAGATTCCTACATTCAGTTTATAAACCTTTATTGGCAACAACTCCAATGGGAATTATTACTTTCTTAATTGTTAATTCAATTGTCCCCACTTATCCTTTATTGACTTTGATTATCTTGATTTCTGCATTAATTTACTTTATTACTTTGAAATTTATATTTAAACTTGATTTGATAAAAGAAATAAAATCAATTTTTCTCACATAACTGCCTTATTATCTTCGGTGTTTATAGCTAAACCTTCACTAATCAAATCATCTAAAAGACCCTTGATAGTTTCGTCCACTTCCTTCCAAACGCCTATGGAAATTTCATTAATTATCCCCTTATCTCTTCTTCTTAATGCCGATTGAAATATTTCACAAAAAAGTTCTTCATTAAAAACAGCTCTTTCAAGGTTTTCAGATAGTAGATTCACCTGATGTTTTATAATCTTGAAATATTTCGAATCTTTTACTGTATCGATTAAGGATTTCCAAAACTTCTCTGGTTCCTTACGTAATACCTCTGCCACAACCATTGGAATTACATTTTTTCTTGTATAGTCCCCCCAGTTTTTTCTAATATCGTAGAATGTTCTTTCAGTCGCTTCAAATATCGCTACGTTATTTCTGATTTCTTCGAAAATTAATTTTTCAAATGGTGTAATAACTTCATTTCCATTCGATATTTTTTCAAAATAGCTTTTAAAGCTTGATAGATCATCTGCAGGTTCGCCAAATTCTTTATTGTCTTTGAAAAATCTATAAACTAATCCTTTATCTTTTGAATCAACATCTCTTTTTTCTCTTTTTTCTATGATGCCATCTACTTGTTCCAATAGTAATCTTACATCGGAAGCGAAAGGAATATAGAACCAGGACGGGTAGTTAGCTATGTAAGCAAAATTAAGTGTACGAGCTGCTTTTTCTTGTCTTTTCATGCCTTCTGGGAAGTCTAATAATAAAGACTCGTACTTCCCTTGAGGTTTAAAAAAACTCTCAAGATTACTAAATGGACTAAAAATTCTACAAATTTCATTAATCTTGTTTCTATGTTTTAACGCTAATCTACTATCTGTTAGATAGGGCAATAACCTCATTAGAGCATGACCAACTTCATGGTAAACAAATGTAGACATAGTATTAGGATATTGATCAAAAGTTTTTTCATTTAATTCTGAGAAAGAAATGCCAATATTCCGACTAGAATCCGTTTTTCCAAATATGTGGCCTTTTGGGTTTTGAAAAATACTAATACTACTAGCCACTCGGTCCAAACGATATTTTCTCAACAATTCTAAAGTTTTTTCTTCGATCCCATTTATATCTTTAGCATTAATTGCAGTTTGCGCCGGACGATTTTTTAAATTTGGATCAGATTTATAATTCATTACATACTTTTTGCCTTTTTCAGAACTATACCATGAATTTCCAGCATAAAAATATAGTTCACACCCGTCTAAGATGTTAAAAAGATAATTTTCAGAAGGAAACCAGTGACCTTCAATGTTTCCAAAAATATCTGTCAAATAGGGATTTTGTATCTCAAATATCTCATCTCCTAAAAATGGATCTTTAAAGCCCTCTTCTTTGGAATAATCTGGACTTTTAAGCGCGTGATCAAAACCTTCTGGATCATTTCTAAATTTTTCTCCTACTCTCAAAACTGCCCATAAAACGCTAGCAGTATGATAAAAGTCTTCACTAATAATATTAAATTCTCCCTGATTTAATTCAGGATTTTTTTTTAATTTATTATAAAGAACAGATATCCTTCTAAGTTCTGTTACTGTTTTATTAACATCTTCATACCAAACTTCATTATCAAAATTTGTTTCTTTGAGTCTATCTTTATAGTCGTCACCAAAATCTAATAAACCACTCCTTACATCAAGTAATAATTTACTATCAAAACTGTCTATATTTTCAAAAAATCTGTTGTTACGCCACTTTTCTCCTGTTAAGTCTTGTTCTGGGGGGGTGGTTTAAAAGATTTAAATGCTAAAGCGCCTAAACCTGCGCCGGCAATCTTTAAAAAATCCCTTCGAGAAACTGGAGGTTCACCATTTACCATTTGAGTTCATTATAATGGATTTTATCGAACTAAATTGAAAACATTTAGTTTGATTTATGGATTCTGGATTGATATCATCGGAGTATGAAAATATCAGCAATAATAGTTGTAAAAAACAATCCTCCGCATCTTTTTGAAACATTGGAATCGATAAGGAATTTTGTTTCGGAAATAATTATCGGTGACATAGATATAGGAAATGACTACAGAAAAAAACTTTTGGAAAATAAAAAAGTTAGAATTGTTCAGCTCCCTTCTGATATTCCTTTTGCCGATCTGGTAAAAGAAGACCTTAAAAAACAAGCTAAAGGCGAATATATACTTTATCTCGATCCGGATGAAATTTATCCTTCGGCTACGCTCAGGACAAGCCCCTCATTAACAACTCTAATGGACAAGTACGATATTTTTTACTTTCCCAGAAAAAATATTATTTTCGGAAAATGGATAGAACACTCCCGCTGGTGGCCCGACTATCAACTTAGGTTGTTCAAAAAAGAATCAGTTATTTGGCCAAGACAGATTCATCCTGTTCCAAAAACAAGAG
>Ga0155057_155_pt1 | contig 16945 bp, 26 predicted proteins | sample RifCSPhighO2_01_FD_106025 | JGI IMG/M metagenome (GOLD analysis project Ga0155057, IMG submission 106025) | Candidatus Roizmanbacteria bacterium RIFCSPHIGHO2_01_FULL_35_10
CCGTTAACAATTACATAGATATCATGTAAGGCTGCAATAGATTCTGCTAAAGAAATATCTAAATTTCTTTTTTGTGCTATTATACGTGCTACCTGAACACATTCGCTTGAGTGTTTCAATTCAAAGACAATAGAACTTTCTCGTTTTCTATCAGGTATTTTTGAGTTTAATAATAGTTCCACTATCTTTCTTTCCACTTTTTCCGATGGAGTTAGGTTGTCACCTTTAAAATGATGATACGATTTATATTGAGTTCCCATTTCAGGCTCATTATACTATTTTTGAATAAACCTAACCAGAGTAAGCTAAGAAATGAGGCTAAATTCGTTAATAAAATTATTTATATTGTGTCTCGGGAACATTCTTTGATATAGATTGTTATAACAATCTAAAGTTATCCTTAAAAAATCTGAAAGTTTATTTTTTTAAGTTAAGAAGTTTCATAAGTTCTTCTAAGCCAACATTTTGTGTCGGAGGAGTTGAAGTTATAGGTGGTAATAAGTCACTAAGTTTAAATGGTTTAGGCTGTGGAGCTGCTTTTAATTTTATAAATTGACCTGTCTTTTGTTTTATCCAATTCCAAGCATTCGTATGAAGTACTCCATTGTATTCATTGAAATTAATATTAAGAACAAAGAATCTCAACCCAGGAAAATTAGTAATTATTGAGTCGGCAATGATTTTTGCATCAAGACTAGTTGTAATAACATAGACATTAGCGAAATGATGCCACCAGTCATTGACCTGTGGACTATTAACAATAAAGTTGTGGAAAAAAGTAAAATCATAACCTGGTTGTGCATTGTCAAAAATAATTAAATAGTTTTTCATGGTTGTACTGGTGTTTTAACTTTATGCTGTTTTGTTCTGGTTCCTGACCCTTTTATTATTAAAGGTTGTTTGTTTTCGTATTCTTCATTTATGGGCAACATATGTTTTTTATCTCCTTTATGAAATTGCACTGGACTAATTAGTTGTGCATTAAGTTGAGGTTTATTACGTGTTGAAAGCCAATATATAACAGGTATTATCAAACATAAGGCAAAAATAACAAAAGAAGCGATACTTAGAAATAAGTGACCAGTTAAAACAAACACAACAGAAAGAACTGGAGAAATAATTTCTATATTATGCAAAAGAGGTATTATTGTTGAAAAAGCATCACTTCCTCCGGAAAATCTATAGTAGTAGGAGACTACGGGAAAAGGCATATTTCCCAGTTGAGCAATACCAGTAGTAAGTGATGTTTCCGACTGTACATCTACTTTTTGTCCACCTAAGGTTGTTATTGTTTCAGTTTTTTTAACAATATTATTAGGCATTTATTTGAATAGCTTTTTTAATAAACCAAAATATAGTATTGGTCTATTATACGTCCTATTATATTGGGGTTCAAATATTCTTTGTTAATTAAATATTTCAACCTGTGGAGGAAAAGGTAATTTGAAAGGCTTGCTTTTTCTTATGATATAGGGACTTTCTGCCTTACCTACAATCAAACATGCCATATCTCTAAACCCTTTTTTCTTATAGAAATAAAAGGCGTGGTAATCATCTGACATGATAAATTTACCCCCTTTCTGGTAAACGACCAGATAAGGAAAATTGCCATCTAAAAAATATTCTTCAAAACGGTAAAGAAGTTCTTTGGGTGTGTGTGGTCTGTAATTAATGGAGTAAGGTGTTATTCCCTCTGATAAAATAACTGCCTCATAACAATTAATTCCACCTTGATAAGCCTGTTTCAAAAGTTTAATCAATTCTTCGTCTTTTGGCTCGTTTTTTACTCCAAATTTTACCTTCATATCTGATGTTTTTAATATTTTCATATATTTATAGTTATTATTCTTCTAATTTTTCTGTGTCTGGGTTTTGAAACCAGCTCGGCGGTTTGTATGTGATATTAGACGTGTTTTGTTTTGATTCTTTTAGTTCGGTACTAAAATCTTCTTTTTCAAAACTTTCAAGCCATCTTAAAGAAGCTTTATAGTCTCCACTTTCTATTGTTTTAATTATGTTTTTTCTTGCAGTTACACTTATTAGACTCCGTTCTCTGTCAATTTTGTTATGAAAATCCTCATTTTCGTCATAGTATTTTTTGTAAGTTGTATAGGGGATTTGAGCATAAAGACAAGCTTTATGGAATGAATAACCTAGTTGAAGAAAGGGTTGAATTTTCGTAAAACATTCTTCCAAATCTGCCTGTGGTCTTCCTACGGTATTATTGTTTTGATTGTCCATAGACCTATAAAATTACTAATCCATTAGTGACTGCTATTGTTATTAATCTATAGTTCAAGAGTAACTACCCTAAAGCTTACTTTTCAAAATCATTTGAAATAATTTTATCGTTGTTGAGCTCTATTCTCCCGCCTTTACCATCGCTAATGGTTGATTCGTTTAGCTTTGCTTCAGGCTTAGTAACATTAATTGTTTGCAGTATTTTTACCAACTCCGTAACTTGATTAACTGGCTTTACCTGTAAAACATAGGGTTGAGTTGGGTTTTGGGTTAGTATTTGACCTATTTTAGCCATATAAATAATTATATTGTGTTTTTGTCAAATTATTTAAAAGTGATATAAATAGCCTAAATCAGTTTTTCCTTGAAATTGATTCTGTTCATCAAATTTCATGTTCAATTTTTCTAATTCTATTGATACCCAGTGTGCTAAAATTGATGTAGTTAGTAGTTCAAGATATTTCGTTCTATCCCGACCAAGTTGGAAAGACTTGCTTTTCAGGAGGGTTGCAAATGGTTCTTTGAGCCGATACGACGCCACTTTTAACTCGTCAACTTCTAGGTTCAATAAAAAATTTCCCTGAAGATTTCGTCTTACATCCTGAATAAATTTAGCGGGGGAATTAAATTTATGAGTTAGTTTATCTACAATCTCTCCTTCCAGTTCAAGAGAAAGGCAAAAGATAAAAACAGCTTTTTTCCAAAGAGCTAAAATACGACCAGGAATCCCTCCAAAAAGTGCTCCGGATAGAAAAATATTAGTATCAACTATTGCCTTAATCTTCATCGATGAGTTCATACGTTTTTTCTTCTGTGAGAGTTTTAGGATCTATGCCTTTTTTTTTCAACCAGGCTTTTCCAATTTTACGTCCTTCCCGTAACATTTTATCGAATCTGATATTCCATTCCTTTTCTTTTTGTTCCTCTTGTTCAAATATTTGTTCATAAGGATAAACTACCACAGAAGGCAGGCTGCCTTTTATGATAATCACCGGTTTTTTTGTTTCGACAATCTTCTCAACCAGTTTAGAAAGATTGTTTCTTGCTTGGGAGATATTTATTATTTGTAATATATATTGTACATAATATAGTACAATCTATTTATTGTCAAGTTATTTGAGTAGTTGATTCACTAAGCGATAGACATCTTTGCGATGACGGATAAGGACTATATAAATTTCCTGATTGGTTTTTCTATAGACAATTCTATATTCTCCTACCCTTACTCTAAATATATCTTTAAATCCAGAAAGTTTTTCCTCGTTTAAGATCTCAACATTTATTAAGGATCGTATTTTTTTGGTGATTGTAATTTGATATATTTTGGAGATTTTCTTGAGTCCTTTTTCTGCTTCAGGAGAAATTGTTACCTTCATATATTGAATTTTTTAGCTACTGACTCGAAGTCTTTACCTTTTTTAAAGTCAGTTTTTTCAACCATCTCTTTATCAATCATATTTTCAATATAAGAAACCATTTTTTCGTAGAGGTCTTTTCCCAAAAGATAGGCTTTTACCTTGTTCCTATTTTGAATAGCTAAAGGAAAATCAGTTGCAAAATCAATTGCCTTTGAGGGATTTATTTTCAGATCTGAGATTGAAATTGAATTCATATAAATTAATACTACTAAACAACAGGTCATCTGTCAAGACCTATTTAGATGGGTATTCCTAAATCTTTTTACGGCTAATATTCCTAAAGCGATCGCTAATAGACCTACTGAAAAATCTCCAACGTTTTCTTTAAAAAGAGGTAAATTGAGCGAGTTTAATATTTGACTCTCTACACCAGCATTAATACCTACCATAAAGGCGATAAAGTATGGATATAAATTTTTACCAAATGATTCTAGTTTATGATTATTAGTTATTCTGCCTCTTTCTTGTATTAAACTAGACACAATTCCAACGGCTATAACTGGCAAAGAAGAAAGACCAAAATTGCCAGCATGCTCTCCAATTACTTTTGGCATTAAATCTCGATATTTACTTTGACCTAATAAGTCAGCGCTAACACCTAGAAAAACTAATGCAGTTGATATTCTTTGTGTAGTTCTTAAATTTAATATTTCCCCCCCCAAGATGGTCATAATAAATTAAATTTATTATATCAGAGTGATCTAATCGTAAAGACGAAGATAGATCAAATCGAAACTGATAAAATTAGATATGTCAAAAAAAATACTTATTTTTCTTCTGGTTCTTTTAATTGGGGGTTTCATTTTTTACAAAAATACAAATCAAAAAACTTCAAATAATAAGTTAACTGATAATTTAGGCCAACAAGATGATGAGGGAGAGATGAAGACCGATTTTGATCCTTTAGCGATTGAATCTTTAAGGCAGGGAGAATATCCGGGGAGCGAGATAACTATAGAGCAGACTCTGGATCCGGGCAGCAATTACAGCCGTTACATAGCTTCATATAAATCAGAAGGATTAAAAATTTATGCATTATTGACAATTCCAAATCCTTCGGCAAATTCGACTAGCTCACTGCAAGCAAGCTCAGGACAAGCTAAGCCTGATAGAGGTTGGCCGGTGATTATTTTTAATCACGGTTATATTCCTCCGGCAGAATACAGAACTACGGAAAGATATATTGCCTACACCGACGGTTTTTCCAGAAATGGTTACATTGTTTTCAGATCAGACTATCGAGGGCACGGAAATTCCGAAGGCCAACCGGAAGGTGCTTATGGTTCAAATGCTTACACTATTGATGTTTTGAATGCTGTTTCTTCGATTAAGAATTTAAATTCAAAGTCATTCTGGCAAGCGACGAAGGAGCGCGTCCAGAATCTAAAAGAAGATGCTGGACAAACCGGCATGACGGAAACTCTTGCTGATCCTAACCGAATCGGTATGTGGGGACATTCATTGGGAGGATTTGTGACTTTAAGAAGTATGGTGGTTAATAAAGATATAAAAGCCGGAGTTATCTGGGCAGGAGTTGTGGCATCTTATCCTGATCTTGTAAGCAGATGGAAAAGAGGTACTCCAAGACCCACAATGCCTGGCAGCAGAGGCGGTTGGAGACGAAGTCTGCAGGAAAAATACGGATTACCCCAGGATAATCCGGAGTTCTGGAATTCAATATCTGCCAATTCTTATCTAAAAGATATTGGAGGTCCGATTCAGTTACATCATGGAACAGCTGATCATTCGGTTCCGGTCGAGTTTTCCGAAAAACTGGCCGATCAACTAAAAGAAGCCGGAAAAACTGTTGAATTATTCACTTACCCGGGCGACGATCACAATATTTCTTTAAGTTTTAATATTGCAATGCAAAGATCCATAGAATTTTTTGACAAACACTTGAAGTAGAAATAGCCATATCTAGCTTTTAATTAATAACTACGGGAAAATTATAAATTTATTACCACAAACAACTTGTTGATTATTCTGCGTCAAACTCTCTGTATTTTCAGATATTTCTAATGTAGTATTATATTTATTAATGGACAAAGGAAAGTATTTCATCGGAGTAATAATTGCTGCCATAATTGCGTTAATTTTTAGTGCATTTAATTTTCTACAGCCTTGTAATAGTGGATTATTCATCGGAGGATGTGAATTAGGCCGGATATATTTATTAGGTTGGTCGATTTTATTTTTCATCGTTTATTGTATATTAAGTTTTATTTTATTTAAATACTGGCAGAAAAATGAGAAAATTGTTACGGTTAAAAATTTTCTAATATCCAATATTGTAATTATTTTCTTATCAATATATTTATCAAACCCACCAGTTACACAAATGCTAATTTTTAATACGATTGATTCAATCCGGTTTAAAATTGATCAATATCGGGGTGAACAGTTAACTTCAGAAATTGCAAAAAATATTTCCGTGGATAATTTTCGGGAAAGTCCGGTAATAAATAACCAAAATGGTAAATATGATGGTATTGAGGTTACGTTTGATTTAATTGTTCAAAAAGAAGATTACTATACAGGTAAAGTGTATGTTTCATTCTATTATGACGCTATCGAACCAAACAAACCCGCTGGTATGAAGTCGTATTTCGAGAGCGCGGAATTTGGAGATTTAATTAAGGCAAATACTCCAAAAACTTACACCTTTATATTAAAACCAAACGAAGCTTTTTATAATGCGAAACAAGACGGTCCCTATTCCGTAAAGATCAATGTTTGGGCAAAAACTCCAAGAAAATTTGGCTTTGGCCTGCAAAATTTCAGCATTTCTTATATGGGAGACTGGTCTCAATATAATCGGGGAGAAACAAGAACTCATTTAACGAAAAAAGATCTATTTACCAAACCGTATCTGTTCCCGGATTTTTATAATCCATTTTATAACCCTGATTGATTATTAACAATTGGATTTTCCTTCATTTTTTGCAGAATGATATTCTTTAATGTTTCAGCGTTCTCTTTAGTGAGTCCTGGAATGATTACTTTGTTCCCGCTAAATCCTACGGTCCCGGGTTGTTCTGCTTGTTGACCTTTTGTTTGATTGGCTGAGGCATTTTCCAAAGTCAACGAGGTTAACCCAAATATTCTGTCTAAAAAATCCTGTTTAACATAGATATTTTGAACTACTCCGTAAGGAATATGTCTTTGCTGTTTTGATAGAATCCCCTGTTTAAGTAGTAAAAATTTATCGTCTATTGAATAATGAAAAGTCACTCTGCGAAGTGCAAAATAAATAAGATCAATAGGTACAAAACCTATAAATATTATTAGGTAAAGTTTAGATCTGGAATCATTTAAGCCAAAGAAAAAAAGCAGACTAAAGATCAAGGCTGATAATATAGAACGTAGTATAGACTTAAAGATCCACTTAGCTTCTATCGGGTAATTTTTTTCCGTAATAGTTTGTTGACCATCCATAGAGTGTTTTGCTCAAATTTAGGCAGGTGGAGATGCATTTCTATTTTTACCTATCTTCTCGCTAACCCTTTGCAGAAGCAATGAGCGTAATCCATCGGCCGCTGGTTTTTCTACTCCGTCGATATGCGCTGATTCTCCGGAAGCCGCTGTAGCACTCGACAAATGTACGTCATAAAGTCCAAAAAGCCTGTCAAAAATATCCTGGTCGACATAGACATCCTGCACTCGTTCATAGGGAACAGTTATTTCGTGCGGAGTAATTGGGCCCTTTTTGATAACTATATAGTCCTCGGTTAGATCGTAGAAGTAAACATTGTAGTACCATAGTTGATAAAAGTATGTAACGGCGATAATCACCATTAATAATCCAAGAATGCCAAACGTGATTAAACCTAAATTGCCAATAGAAAAAGCAAATGAGAAAAAAATCAGGACGAATGAAACGTAGATTACTAAAAACAATATAATGTAGACCAAAGTTGAGGTTATAGTTTTTTTTAATACTTTCTTCGTGCTTAAGGGAAATTGTTCCCTCGTTTTACTCATTGCTATTGTCATATTAATTTACTTTTATTTACTCAATAACTTCGTAAAAAGTCAATATTAATTCAATGTTAATTATTTTCACATTCCGTAACACATGGCCAATTAATATTCTCATTAACGGTACAGAGCTTAATACACTTTTCTTCTGCTGTTTCCATTAACTGAATTGTAGAGATCATTTGATCAAACAAATCCTTATTCTTAATTAATTTCGCCTTATCACTAGAGTCCAAACTAAAATCGTAAATATACTTTTCCCGTTTCAACATAAGTTTATAAGAATAAATTTTTTGAGAGATATCTGGAGAGCTCTCGATGTACATCGTATAACCATCATATCCGGCTATCTGTACCTCAGTTAAGTTTTGTGCATTTTTATAGATATTGATATTTTCAGGACTATTCATATAATAATCTTTTAAAGTTGAATATCCCTCTTTGATCGAAGGTATTACTCTGAATTCAAGGCTGTTGTCATGTGAGATTAGAGTTAAGATCGAATCAGATTCCTTGTTCATTTGTCTAAAAACTGAGAGAGGATATGATATTTTGTACCCGGCTTTTGTGGCATCATACACAATCCAACCCTTACTAGATTTATTATTGTTTGTGCTGCTTTCTGAAGTGATATTATATAGATTCATTATCATTCCCGGGTGATTCTCTATAATTCTTTTTCTTTCGCCAGGAACAAGCGGATTATATTCCAAACTAATAAAGCGTAATTTTTTTAGACTATCAAGTTGTTCTGGAAATCTGGTAAATTGATTCTTACCCAGATCAATATGCTGCAACTGCTTTAGCTCGGTTATTTCGGGTGGCAGTCGGGTGAGCTTGTTGTTATATAAGTACAAATGCGTTAACTGGTTAAGATTTTTAATCTCAGGTGGAATTACACTTATTTGATTATTATCAAGCCGTAGAATTCTTAAGTTTTTTAGTTCAAAAACCTCGCTTGGAATATAAGTAAGATTTTGCAAACCCAGATTTAAAGAACAAACGGAGTTTTTATTTAGCAAAGCCGAATTCAAATCACTGTAGGTAGTCATTTCTTTACCGCAGGGATAAGTGCTCTGATATATTGATCTGGCGTAAAATAAAACAAATATAACTGGAATAATAAAATAAAAAACTATAATTCCAAGATAGATCAAGACCCCCTTTTTTCTAGAGACTATTGAATCGTCTTTTATTACATAAGTATTTGCAATTTTATCATGCCAGGTTTGTTTATTTTCGTCCCATAATGCCCATAAATAGCCTAAACCCCCAAAAGATCCTGAGATCATTCTTCCGATTGTTTCCCTGATTATTATTTGAATTAAACTAAGTTTTTCTCCAGAAACAGAGATGACTTTAATTTTTACCAGTCTTTTCCCCAATGTTGTATTGTAACGTTTCAACAGGATGATATTGTATATTGGTTGACTAAATAAACATAGAAGGTACAAAAAATTAATATTTAAATCAGATCTATTGGTATATAAAAAAGCCCGTAAGAATATCAAATAGATAAGCGGCGGAAAAAAGATGAAAAAATCCAGGCAAAAAGCTTTTATTCTGTCAAAAAAACCAGCAATCGGTAGAATTTGTTCCTGGCTGGTTGGAAGAGGTAATTCTGTCTGAATAGAGCTTTGTTGAGGAAGATTTTGTTGACCATTATTGCCCATATTATGAGTATAACACTCATTAAAAAAAGCAATAATTAAAAAATTTATGCATTAATATTTTTATTTTATCTGAATGTTTGTATTTCTAAAATTACCTCTCTATAATCAAAGTAGAAATATTTTATTTGAAATAAATGAACAATAATTATTCCTCTCTATATGCCTCTTTCTTTGAAAGGCTGGGAGCAATTGCAGTCGATTGGTTGATTATTTTATTTATATTCTTTGTTTTAAGGACAATTTTAGCTTTATTTATTCCTTCTTCACTTTTACCCTTTATTATATTAATTATTTTTCCAATTTTTTCTGTTCTTTATAACGTCCTGTTTATCTACAAAACAGGGAGAACCCCGGGAAAAAGAATCGTCGGAATAAAAGTAATTAATGAGGTTGGAACTATTAGTTTTGGCAAGGCATTTTTGCGAGAGGCAATCTTCAAACCATTATCCTTCATCCTTTTGGGAAGCGGATTTATTTACATGTTTTTTAATCAGAAAAAACAAACCTATTACGACAAAGTTTTAAATTTAGTAGTCTTAAAGCAGTCCCAAGCTTCGTGGGTCAAAAAAATATTCCTAATCATAATTATTATTGGATTTGTTTTATATCTAATTCAATTAATTATGATTCCTGTGGCTTTTTACCGATTTTATGATGATGATAAAAAGTCTTTTATAATTGAGTCCATTCAGGAAAAAATTAAGATAGTAGAAATTTCCAGACCGCTAGTAAAAAAATATGGTAGTGAAGCAGAATTGGATAAAATAAAAGCCAAACAACAAGAACTGTGTTCAAATAGATTTTTTGGAATATTCGGAAATAAAGATTGCCAACTTGAAGAGTTGGACTTGCAGAGCCTTCGCGATTTGGAGCAGACCTATGAACAAGCTATTAACTATATCGTAAATGTTCAGAGTAAGATAGATGATTCTCAATCTCCGACTCCTACACAAACAGACCCTGGCGGTGAAACTAACAATTGGAAAACATATGTTAACCTGTATTATTCCTTTAAATATCCGCCTGATTGGTTTCTCAAAGAACCAATTGTTTTCGGGTCAGGCTATGAATCGGATTTTGAATATAGCAATAATTTAGCATTCCGTTTATTTGAACAAAGTAATAGCAATCCGAAGACAAACAATCCATATTCTTTTAATGAATTTATGGGCGACACTATAAAGTACGAGTCAATAAATGATATTGAGCTCGACAAACAACCGGCTAAACATTTATTTATTCGCGGAAGCGTTCCGGCAGAAGAAGAAGTTATTGTCTTTTTGCCTCATCAACGAGCTATTCTATCATTTTATTATCAGCCAAGTATTTATAAAAAAAATACAATGATCTTAAATCAAATCCTATCAACTTTTAAATTTAATGATGATTCTAATGAAGTCGTAGGAATCCGGCTGGATAAATGCTGTACGTGTCCCGCTACTATCCCGTTATCGATTATTGGGCAAAACAGTTGGATTGACTATGATGACTATATTGATTCAAAAGGTCCTTACGTTAACTACTCCCCTCAAGGTTGTCTTGATAAAGTCTGTTCACCTTGTTCTTCTATACCGGAGAGGGGAATTTCTCAAATTCAACTTGAGACTGGTTGGTACTGGGGGAACATCAATCAAAAGTTAGCGGGGACACCCGACGACTGGATTTTCACAGGAGCCGGAAAAACCACCTGTTGGCATAAATCGAACATAAATTGTTATTAATAAAATTTCATTAAAAAAATTTATAGTTAGGAAATTAGGAATTTTATATGAAATTTAAACTTAATAAGCTTTCGTGGCTCCTCATTACAATTGCAATAGTATTACTTGTAGCGTAAAAGTAAATCTGCATCCTATTTCCCTACATCTTTCTTACGCCTCTCTTATTGACTGTTTAATTTACTGGCGAATAATGATAAGTTACATGAGAAGCCTCATTCATTTTATGAATACTTACGGGATATTATTGGCAGAATGGGTAGACGATTTGGTTTATTTATTATTGAGCCTGAGCAAAAAACTGATTGTATTTTTTCAATTTTTTCCTACAACTTAAGTAAAGCGGTTTCTTCATTAGATATATTGCGTAATAAGAAATTTAAATTATTATTTACGTCATTCTGGTAAGCCAGGTGCAAGACTGTACCTGGCGCATCCAGAATCGTTATTAATCAATTTGTAGATTCTGGACAAGCCAGAATGACAAATTGATTGCTAATTATGCAATCGTTCTATTTATGTATAATTAATATTGATGAAAGCAGCGCAGATAAATAAATACGGTGGCTATGAAGTTTTTGAAATAAATAATGATGCTCCAAAACCTACAGTTGGTGAAGGAAAAGTATTAGTAGAGGTTTATGCTGCAAGTATTAATCCTTTTGATAAAGCAGTTAGAGCCGGTTTTATGAAAAATATGATGCCGTTAAATTTTCCCGCGATTCTGGGTGGGGATTTTGCCGGAGTTGTTAAAGAAATCGGAGAAGGAGTCACGGAATTTAAAGTCGGTGATGAAGTCTTTGGATCCGCCAATATTTTTAGCGGCGGATCAGGCTCTTTTGCAGAATTTGCCACTGCAAAAGCCCGTAATGCAGCAATTAAGCCAAAAAATATTACATTCGAGCAGGTCGGAGCTTTGCCTCTGGTTGGGTCAAGCGCCGTTCAGGCGTTGGAAGAGCACATGAATTTGCATAACGATCAGAAGATATTAATTCACGGTGGAGCAGGTGGAATTGGACATATTGCAATTCAACTAGCTAAAACCTTAGGAGCATATGTTGTAACAACAGTAAGTGGTAATGATAAAGATTTTGTTAAACAATTGGGAGCAGATGAAGTGATAGATTATAAAAATGAAAAATTTGAAGAAAAAATAAAAGACCCTTCGACAGGCTCAGGGCAAGTTTTTGATGCAGTTTTTGATACTGTAGGCGGAGAAGTAACAAATAAATCTTTACAAGTCTTGAAAAAAGGGGGAGTATTGGTTTCGATGATCGGTGAACCTGATGCCAAGTTCGCAGAAGAACGTGAAATTACGGCAATTAGACAAGGAACAAAAGTAAATACTAAGCATTTGGAAAGGCTGGCACAATTGATTGAAAACGGCAAAATAAAAGTAAATATTGCTAAAATTTTTCCTCTTGATCAAATTCAGGATGCTTTTAAATATCAAGAAGAATTACATTCGCGGGGAAAAATCGTGCTTAAAATTAGATAACGACTTCATTGAATATGAAATTAAGCAAAAATAAAATATTCTGGTTAGTTATTTTATTGGTTGTTGTTGCTGTTTTATTTTTTTCAAATAGAGAAATTTCCACTGGTATAAAAAATCAAACCCAAGAAACAAAAAACCCTTTAGCTCAGTTAATTAAGCAAACCTCTCCTACACCTTTTTCCTTTCAGGAACTGACAATTCCGTTTCTGCGTCAACAAAAATATGAAAGCAGTTTAGGAGCCTTGGAAAAAAATTACGAAAATAGTCAATATACTGCATTTTTAACCAATTACACTTCAGACGGCCTAAGAGTTAATGGCCTTTTAACTGTTCCAAAAGAACCTGTCCCGCGAATCCCGACTGAGTCGGGAGAAGTGGGATGGCCGGCAATAATATTTATTCACGGGTATATTCCGCCTGCTCAATATAATACAGTTCAGAATTATTATGATTACGTTGATTATTTAGCCAGAAACGGATTTGTAATATTTAAAATAGACTTAAGAGGGAATGGAAATTCAGAAGGAGAACCCGGTGGAGCGTATTATTCAGCCGATTATATTATTGATACTTTCAATGCTTACTCAGCTTTGCAAAATTCTGATTTTGTAAATCCAAATAAAATAGGTCTATGGGGACATAGCATGGCAGGCAATGTAGTTATGAGGAGTTTTGCTGTTAAGCCCGAAATTCCTGCAGTTGTTATCTGGGCTGGAGCTGTTTACTCATATACCGATATGCAGGAATTCGGGATCAACGATTCAAGTTATCAGTCACCGGGAACAAGTACTGAAAGATCCAGAAAAAGGCAAAGAATCAGAGATACTTATGGAGATCCGAACTCCGATAATTTTTTCTGGCAGCAAATGGCCCCGACAAATTATTTAGATGATCTAAAAGGTGCAATCCAAATACATCATGCAGTTAATGATACGGTTGTAAACATCGGCTACAGCAAGAATTTAATTTCATTGTTGAATAAAACACAAGTACCTCACGAATTACAGGAATATTCCAGCGGCGGGCATAATTTAAACGGTTCTACCTTCAACGAAGCAATGCAAAAAACAGTGAAATTTTTTAAGAAATATTTATGAATATTTCTAGTGATATAATTAATCCAATTATTTAATTTTTAACTTTAGTGGTTTAATTCCTCGCAGCTAGCTGCGAAATGTTTGTCATCCCCGCGTAGGCGGGGATCCAGTTTGTAAATTTTCATTACAAATATGATTATTTTAGTCTGGATTCCCTCCTTCGAGGGAATGACATAAAGATATCTCGTCCGCTTGCGGCGAGGAGTATGTCATTTATTCGATTAATTGGTGGAATATGAAAATTGCAGTACTTGGAACTGGAATGGTTGGCAGGACACATGCGGGTAAACTTTCGCAGCTCGGTTATGAAGTTGTAGTAGGAACAAGAGTTGTCATAGCAACAAAATTAAAAGATAAACCTGACATGATGGGTAATCCTCCGTTCAGCGCATGGTTGAAAGATAATAAAAAAGTAAAATTGGAAAATTATTCTGATGCGGCAAAGCAAGGAGAAATAATTATTAATGCAGTTAAGGGAGAAGTTGTGGTTGAAACATTAAAAAGCCTTGAACAGGAACTTTCCGGCAAAATTCTTATCGATATTTCAAATCCTCTGGATTTTTCCAAGGGAATGCCTCCGACACTTTTTGTCAGCAATATTGATTCCTTAGGAGAGCAGATTCAAAAAGTCCTGCCGAGAACTAAAGTTGTCAAAACTTTAAACACTCTGAATGCTTATCTGCAGGTTGATCCCAATCAGTTAGCCAATGGCGATCATGACATTTTCATCAGCGGAAATGACGCTGAGGCAAAAGCAAAGGTTGTTGGATATTTGAAAGAATGGTATGGTTGGAAAAGAGTAATCGATCTAGGAGACATTACAACAGCCAGAGGCGCGGAGATGGTTCTTCCCTTATGGTTGCGACTTTTCAGCACCCTTAAAAAGCCAATGTTTAATATTAAAGTTGTGACAGAATAGAATATGAAAAAAACATTTAAAGAAAAAGTTTATGAGCTTTGTGATGCGATTCCAAAAGGTAAAGTTGCAACTTATGGACAGTTAGCAAAACTGGCTGGTCAGCCTAAAGCTGCGAGAGCAGTAGGTGCCTTTATGAGGATGAATCCTGATGCTCCGAACACTCCTTGTCATCGGGTAGTTTCGGCTAAAGGTGCTTTAACCGGTTATTCAGGTCAAGGTGGAGTCGCGGGTAAAAAGAAATTACTGCTTAAAGAAGGAATCAGTTTTAAAGGATCCTTGGTTGAACTTTCTGTCTCCCAATGGAAAAAATAAATCAAAATAAACTGATTAATCTTTTTAAATCTCCTAAGTTTAAAAAGATAATGATAGCTTTAGGCGTTATTTTTTATATTTCTGCTTTTATTATTGCTTTTAATCCCAAACCTTTTTTAAAGTTAGGTTATTTAGGCGTTTTTGTATTTAGTCTATTCGGCCCAGGGATGATTCTTGTTCCGGTGCTTGTAGGAAAACTGAATATTTTTATTCTGGCTTTTGTTATTGCCCTAGGTATGGCTTGTAATGACAGCGTCAGCTGGCTAGTCGGCAGAAGCGGTGATATTATAGTTAAACGTACAAAAAAGATAGAAAGACTAGAGAAAACTATCAATAAGTTTGGATCCTGGGCTTTATTCTTTTGGTCATTAATTCCCTTTCCTTATGATTTGGTTGGTTTAATCGCCGGCTATCTGGAGCTTTCCTATAGAAGATTTATCATTCCTACTTTTTTTGGCAAGTTTATCAGGTTTATTTTACTCGGATTGGGAATAGTAAAATATTTTAGTAAAATGTAAATGTGGATATAGTTTTTTCTGATCATGCCGAATTTCAACTGAAGAAACGTAGAATATCTAAAGAGCTTGTTAAAAAAGCCGTGTTAAATCCACAGAGTATAGAACCAAGTTTTCGGGGAAGGAACTTGCTTAGATCGATGATTGGTGATAAACTATTAGAAGTTGTAATCAAAACTGAAGGTTCTGTTGTTATAGTAATAACAGGTTATTATTTAAATTAACTCTTATGAAATTAAGATACGATTCAAAAGTAGATGCGATATATATTGAATTAGCGAAGGGTAAATATAGTAGGACAAAAAAAGTTTCCGACTCTATTTTAGTGGATGAGGATTCAAAAGGTAAGATTTTAGGAATCGAGATTTTAGACGCCAAACAAAATATCACTGCTTTTGATCCCCAAAATACTAAATTTGTCGTCCAAACTGCATAAATTAGTGGTTTTTCTTCAAAAAAATAGTACAATTTGCTTGAAATATGAAATTAAAGATGATTACCCCTATTCATTATTTCCATAATAGTCATCGTAACTCTTTTCCTAACGAAATAATACTTGGAGAAAATTTAAGTTATTTTGGAAATCTTATGAGTAAACTTAGTTCAAGTAAAGAGTTTTTTATATGTTAGAGATTTTAAGATTACTCTTGTCAGATCCGTTATTTACTCCTCTTTTTAATCTATTATCCCTTTAATTTTAGGTTACACCGCTTTTTCTAGTTATAGGGCTTGGATAGAGTCTCAAAGAACGAATGAGTTAAAATTACTACCTGTACTTGGAATTTATATACGTGGACAAAGATTGCAAGAGAAAAGAATATGCATCAAAAATTCTGGTCTTCATTCAGCATATAATATTAAAATTTTTCCAATCAGATTTTTAATGAAAGATGTAGATCTAATTTGGGAATATTTTTTAAGACTTCCAGAGACAAATATTCTACTTGTTAATGAGGAAAGAGATTTAGAAATTATTGGTCATAGTAACGGTCATAAACAAAATATAGCAAATTTTTTTAAGTCGATTTTAGATCCATCTATTAAAAATAAATTACAAGATATCACGTTAACAATCATATTTGAAAATGCTTTAGGTGTAAAATATGTAACTCAAATAAAAAGCGGCAAGCAACAAATTAATATATCTTTACAACCTAAAAGACTAAACTGGTCTAAGAAAGTCGAGATTTTAGTTAATGATACATATTTAAATGTAGAATTAAAACTTTACAAACTTATTTAGTTTATTAAAAAAAGATTTAAATAAATTTTATTTTTAAAGAAAAATTTAATAGAATTTTTTCTTAGTTTTTGGCTACGAGTTTGAAGTCGATGACGTTTTAACGTTAATTAGTAGTTATATGAATTCGGGATTGGTCGAGGACGGCGGAGTATTGAAGTTGCGTCTTCATTTGGACTTGATAGGTTTTTGCACCCTGTCCGAGTTGAATTGCAGCGATCCTGAAATTTTGAGTGGTACCGCTTGGGTATAAAAATTCAGAATTGCTTACTACGTACTTGTCCGTTTCATTGTAAAGCCTGACCTCGACGATCTGATTAGCGCTTGGCACAT
>Ga0155057_174_pt1 | contig 16068 bp, 21 predicted proteins | sample RifCSPhighO2_01_FD_106025 | JGI IMG/M metagenome (GOLD analysis project Ga0155057, IMG submission 106025) | Candidatus Roizmanbacteria bacterium RIFCSPHIGHO2_01_FULL_35_10
ATTCCACTGGTGGCCTAGAGTTTAATCCTATAGACGATAACAAGTATTAACTAATTAAAAGGAAGTGATATCATATGTCTTATCAGTTATTGTCAACGGATTAAATTATATATTCTGCAGTACTATACATAAATTAAAAACGACAAAAGAACATGCCACATGGAAAGTAATTACATCTGTAAAAGTAGCTAAACAAACTGAGGAACTTTCTAATTAATTATTTTACTTGCTCAACAATTTTTTCAAATACTTTAGGGTATTCTATTGCTATTTTTGAGAGCATTTTTCTATCTAGTTCAATTTTTTTCGATTTAAGACGGTTAATAAATGTGCTGTATGTTAAACCCAGTGGTCTTACAGCGGCATTGATCCGTAAAATCCAGAGCTGTCTAAAATCACTCTTTCTATCTTTTCTGCCTGTAAAAGAATACTGATCGGCGTGCAGAACCGCTTCTTTAGCTTTTTTGATCTGCTTGTGACGCGTCATCCAATAGCCCTTTGCGAGTTTAAGGACTTTTTTATGCTTTCTCCTGGTTGTCATTCCACCTTTTACCCGAGCCATATTACTAAAACAAATTTCTAATATCTAATTCCTAATTTCTAATCTCAAACAAATATAAATTCTGGACAAGCCAGAATGACATCAACGCACACCGAGCATTTTTTTAATTTTTTTTTCGTATTTACCGGTTACGACTTTTATCAACTTAAGACTCCTAATCTGGCGACTGGATTTTTTGGAACGAAGATGGCGCAGATAATGTGATCTGTGTAATAATTTACCCTTGCTGCTTATTTTGAATCTTTTGGCTGCTGATTTTCGAGTACGCTGCTTTCCCATAAGTATAATACGAATGTTACGAAAAAAAATACGAATGCCGCTAATATACTAATTCAGATTTTAGAATTAATATTAGTATATTCGTATCATTTGCATAAAGATTAGCATCATTCGTATTAAATTTATTTTTTTCTAAATACAACTGTGCTTATTATTCTTCCCATAAGTCTTGGTTCCTTGGAAACATTAATTTCTCCAAGACTTTTTAAAAATTTAAACATCAAATCAAAACCCATCTGTCTTTTTCCTATTTCCCTTCCCCGGAAAAGCAAATTTATCCGTACCTGATTACCCTCCTCCAAAAATTCGATGGTTCTATTCATTAGCCTGGTTAAATCACCTTGCGCTATAAATAACGACAACTTGATATCTTTTACCTTACTTTTTTTTATGCCCTTTTTTGCATCGCTCAGTTTTTTTTCCTCCTGATATAGAAACTTCTTAAAATCAATTAACTTTGCAACCGGTGGATTAGCTCTTGGAGCAATGAGAACCAGGTCTGTCTCCAGTTCCCGGGCTTTTCCCAAAGCATCAAATTTACTTAAGACACCGACCTGTTTACCTTCCTTGTCAATTACTCTCAAAGTAGGCGCTTCAATTCTATGATTTATGAAATAGAATTTTTTTTCGGGTCTTGGTCTATAAAAATTTCTCAATTTGGCTTTTTAATTTTGTGATGAACTCATTAATATTCATCAATCCCAGATCTTTTCCTTCCCTTGAACGAACCGAAACTTGATGGACTTTTGACTTTAGACTTTCGACTTCTCGTTCTCCTATTATAACCATATAGGGAATCTTTTGCAAGGTAGATTCGCGGATTTTTGCACCTATCGTTTTGTTTTCAGAATTTAACTCCACTCTTAATCCGGAACTTTCCAGTTGCTCCCTAACTTTTTTTGTATACTCAATTTGTTTTTCTGAAATCGGTAAAACCGAAACCTGAACAGGAGAGAGCCACAAAGGAAATGCACCGGCATAGTGTTCAATTAGAATGCCGACAAATCTTTCAATCGATCCCATAATTGTCCTGTGATTAATAACAGGTCTATAAGCATTACCGTTTACACCTGTATATTCCAATTCAAAAACTTTAGGCATTTGAAAATCAAGCTGAATTGTGCCGCACTGCCAAGTCCTTCCCAATGAATCTTCAAGTTGATAGTCTATTTTCGGTCCATAAAAAGCTCCATCTTTTTCTTTTAACAATAAAGGTAGGCCTTGCTTTTCAATCGCTTTTTTTAGAGAAGCTTCTGAATTATTCCATACTTTAATATCACCCATAAAATCATCCGGTCTCGTGGACAAATAAACCTTGTAAGGAATTCTGAAAGCCGAATATATTTCCTCTGCCAACCTCATTGTTTCAAGAACATTTTCCTGAATTTGATCTTCTCTCATAAAAATATGGGCGTCATCTTGAGTGATTTGCGCTACACGGAACAATCCGTTAAGTTCTCCTGATTTTTCATTTCTTGTAACTGTTCCGTACTCAGATAATCTTAAAGGTAACTCTTTATAAGAATGGGGGTGTGATTTGTAGATTTGAATTGTTCCGGGACAGTCCATCGGTCGAAGTGCATATTCCTTATTTCCCCAACCCTTACTAAAGAACATGTTTTCTTTGTAATGATTCCAATGTCCTGACTTTTTAAAAAGGTCTACCGCCAAAAGATTCGGCGCCTGAACTTCCAAATAATTATATTTTTTCTGAATTTTTCGGGAAAATTGTAATAACTCGTTTCGGATTACCACTCCTTTAGGATGCCAAAATGGCATGCCCGGAGCTTCTGACTGGAAATGAAATAAGTCCAATTCAGCTCCAAGCTTCCTATGATCTCTTTTTTTGGCTTCAACCTGTTGCCAGAGATATTTATCCAGTTCTTCTTTAGTAGGAAAAAGAGTTCCGTAAATACGCGTCAACATCTTTTTTTTCTCATCGCCTTTCCAATATGCACCGGCAACTGAAAGCAGTTTGAAGTTTTTTAATTCTACTTTAGGATTGTTGCTATGACCGCCTTTACAAAGATCCAAGAAATCTCCCGGGTCATTTTCTGTAATCTTCTTGCCTTCTTTGGCAAAATCCTTTATCAGTTCGACTTTATAGGGATTATCTGCAAAGTCTTTAAGGGCTTGATCAACAGAGACTTCTTTTTCTTCAAAAGGTCCCCATTTTTTTAGCATCTCGCGCATTCTTTTTTCAATTTTAAGCAAATCTGCTTCGGAAATTGCCCATTTACCCATATCAAAGTCCTGATAAAAACCATTTTCAATAGACGGACCTATAGCATTGTGAGCACCTGGATATAGACCCTTAACGGCTGCTGCTAACAAGTGAGCGCACGAATGTCTCAAATTACCTAATTGGTTATTACTCATTGATTTATTCATGATTATAAAACATTTTTAACTTATAAATATAGCAAACTTATTTGGTATTGCTAATTGGTCCTTTATATTTTTTAAGCCACTGAATAAAATTTACTAATATTTTAACCATATATTCATGAAATTCCTTGCCTTTTTCTCTTGAGGCATGTGAAGAATTTGAGAAAGAGCCAGATGGCGCAAAGGCTTTCTGCTCAAAACTATTCCATGGAATATCAATAACATCGCCACTAGGTCCAAATAGATCCGGATTAGAATAGGGTGAAAATATCCTTTTGAAATCAATTTTTTTCTTTGTCAATTTCTTTTCTTTAATTAAGTCGGGATACTTATACCATACTTGAGATATTTCCAACTCACCTGCATGATGCTCTGTCTCTGACTTAATTTTACTTGCAATTCCTTTTCCAATCTTCATAGGATCGGCCACTGCAAAAAAAACATTTCTTAAGTTGCCTTCATGTGATTCTTTAGCGGCCGTAAGAAGTGCTGGCAAATTAGCGCTTTTGTGACCATTTATAATCAGGATTTTTTTAAATCCGTTGCGCGCCAAGCTCAGACTCATATCCTTGATCAGCGATATCAAAGTTGCGGGCGATAGAGAAATTGTTCCTGCAAAACCTAGATGATGGCTTGAGTCGCCAAACCAGACTGGGGGAGTAACTAAAACTCCTGTTTTTTTTGCTACATCCTCTGCTAAAGATATGGCAACGTAGCTATCAAGACCCAAAGGTCCAGCCGGACCGTGCTCTTCCGTACTTCCCGCGGGAATAATTACAATATTTTCCCTTTTCAAATAATCTCTAACATCCTCCCACGTAAGCTCATTTATCCAAACAGATTTCATTTTTTTCATATTATGTAAACCACACTGGTCTAACTTTTAAATACATGTGTGGCATATTTCTCGGCAAAACCGGCATTGCTAAATCTTTACTACTATGAACTAACAAGACAGAGTTTGGGTAAGTTCTTTCTAAGACGCTTGTCTCTTGTAGTCTCATTTGTACATACTGAAAAGCTGCAACTTCGGGATCAGACCTGCTTAGATTATGCTTTCTTGCATTACTTATCATTATTTTAGCAGCATGTTTGTACTTAGCATTGGGTGAAAAAAAATCTTTGAAGATTGGAGAATTAGAGTCTATAGACTCATCAGCTCCTGGAAGTTCCAAACCCCAGGATTCATATAGACCTCCCAGAGATTGACTTTGAATTCCAACTTGTGCTAAGTGAGCTTGAACGAGGTCCAAATAAGGTTGCGGTTCGTAACCGTTAAACCTACCATGAACGTCGGCAAGAAGAATTCTTAGATTTATACCCTTTTTATAAAGTTCTACAATTCTCGACCTCATGATTTCATAAAAATGAATTAATTCAAGGTCGGTTTGATCCATATTTATTTTTCCCCCAACACCCCAAAACCCTACAAATTCAAGTGGAACGCTTTCTAAAATCTTAGTATAAATAAGTTCTGGAAGTTTGTTTTTAGCAGTATGAAATCCACTAGCAAACTCCTCCAATACACCAGGGAATATACCAAGTTGAATTTTGCGAGCCTCCTTTCTAAAGGCTTCTTTTTCTTTGTTCCTACTAAAGTCAAACATATATAAAAGAGTCTAATATTAAAAAAACCCCGCTTGTGGCGGGGTTCGCTGATTAACTATTAATCTATACTACAAACTTCCCGCCAAAAAGCAGGTAGTTGTAGTTAAACAAGCTAAGTTTAAATTTATTTTATTTCTCATAAACAAAAAGACCCTCCTTTCGGAGGGTAAAATTTTCACAAAAAAACAACCCTCCGTTTACTGAGGAGTGGTTGTGGTGCAATTTGAAAAGACTAAATAAATTTTCATTGTTTTATAAGTTTACAACAGTTCTTTGAAAAGTCAAGTGGTAGTCGAATAAACTTTATCCTCTAATTTTTCGACTCTTTTCTCATGATCTTTGATTCTAAAATTATAATCTTTCAAGCTATCTAATGCATCATCAAGTTTATCCTCTATGTTATCCATTTTCTTACTGAGATTTTTATCTAATTGGTCTATTCTCTCATTTGTAGCATTGAAAAGACCAATTATATCTTCCTATAGTTGAGAGTAAGCTTTTGATATTTTTACGTCTACGATTTTAGATACCTTTTCATCAATTAACTTAGTAATTTTTTCATCAACGACTTTGGCAAACTTGGCTTCAACAATTTTACCTATGTCCTGCAGATTTTTGTTCGTTAACATAATTAAATTCTAAGTTTTTAATGCGTTTTTGTCAATTGGGATCATATCAAAAAAATAATCACTCAATCTTCAATATTATGGTAAACTTTTTCTTCTAAAGTCATATTTAAGACAGGTTTTATTGACCAAAATATTTCCTGATTTCTTTTATTGATTCTTATTACTTTTACAGTATGATCCTTTGGATCCTTGTAAACTCCAGTATTAGTAGGAACAGTTAATCCATAATATCGTTTTTCTAGATTTTCGCAAACCCAAGTCCAGGGAGGAGTACTTTTTCTAAATGCTTTACCCTCTAAGGCTTCAATATTTAACTCTCCTGTTTGTGCGGGATGAAAAATCTCCTTGTTTTTTATAAGACCCATGTTGTTGGCTAAAACAATTTAATAAACTTAAAGATTGTGGACTCGAAGGGATTTGAACCCCTGACCTCTTCAATGTCAATGAAGCGCTCTAAACCGCTGAGCTACGAGTCCAAGTTAAATCTTATTATAGCCAAGCTTTAACAATTCTTCAACCAGAAGTCTTACCTAATCAATAATCGGGCTGAAATAATCTCCTTACCTAATTGAAAAATCGAACTGAAAAAGGTAGCGCGAACCGCCATAATAATAGTTCTATGGAAATTATTATGAACGATTCGCGTATCATCAATATTACCCAAATAAGAGCTTTTTTAAAAGGTTCACAGGAATTTGACTTTTCCTTAAGAGCGGCTGCAATCGATAAGAAATATGAGTTTATCGATGAAACAGTAAAAAGATTAAGTTATGCCAGACTTCCCAAGCGAGACAAGAAGATTGTCATCCAGTACTTAAAAAAGATTGTAGGTTACAAGAAAACACAGCTATCTAAACTGATAAATCAAGCAATAATTGGAGAGTTGAAAAAAAATCCCTACAAAAGAGTTCATCCTCATAAAATCTATACCTCAACAGACATTAAAATCCTTGAGAAGACAGATGAACTACATATTAGGTTGTCTGAGGGAGCAACCAAAGAAATATTGCGGCGTGAATTTGAGATGTTTCACCACCTCAATTATCAGACAATATCGCATATTTCCCACTCTCACATTACAAATCTTCGCCACTCCCCGGTTTACAGCTCCCACTGGATAAATCATACGAAAGCCAGAAACATTCCAATTGGGATAACAATGCCGCCTGAGAACTTTGGGCGCCCTGGTTCAATTAGGGTTGATGTGGTGCACCAAAGGGATGTTTATCACATTAATTCTGTGGATGAGATTACACAATGGCAAATAGTCGTTTGTGTTCCACAGATTTCAGAGTCCTGCATAATCCCAGCTTTTCGGCAGATGCTCAACCAATATCCTTTTATCATCTTTAACTTCCACTCTGACCGGGGAGGAGAAAATATAAATTATCAGGTTGCCGATATGTTAGATAAAGAGAGAATAAAACAAACCAAGAACCGGAGCTACCATTCAAATGATAATGCCTTAGTTGAAACCAAAAATGGGTCAGTCATAAGAAAAAATATGGGGTGGCAGCATATTAACCAAAATCTCGCAGATAAGGTAAACGAATACTATAGAAATTATTTCAATCCTTATCTTAACTTTCACAGACCGTGCGGTTTCCCAACAATCGTAACAGATGATAAAGGGCGCAAAAAGAGGATGTACCATACATACCTTACTCCTTATGAGGCCTTAAAAGGCATTACAGAACGACATAAGTTTCTAAAACCAGGACAAACCTTTGAAAAACTTGATAAAATAGCATACAAATATTCAGATAATGAATTTGCCGAAATACTAAGGGCGGAGGAAAGAAAACTATTTGACTTAATTGCAAAAGAAAACAAAAATGGCGGTTCGCAGGAGCTATAATTTCATACCGTTTTTTCAATTAGGTAGGACTCCAGATAAGAGTACGACTTTGCATGCGGTCGTCTTAAAAGTCGTAACTATTAGGTAAACTAATATCATTAAGAATTCTTATAAGATCTTTGATTATCTGTGTCAAATTTAATGATTACCCTATAATTCAGCCTTACCACAAGGATTGACAAGCTTATAGTTTTGTGCTATAATACCCGCTAGATCCTAAGGTTCTTCTAGTTCACTAGATACAGCTTTAGGATTTTTTTTAACTCTAAGTTTCCCGATTTAATCGGGATTACTTAGAGTTATCCCGCCGAAGCTAATTTCAATCTAACCAAAATATTAGCGAAGGAGGATAAGTCGAGATCTTCTCGACTCGCCAGGTACAAGGCTGCACCTGGCCTTGCTCGAAGAATAAAAGAGGAAAACTATAAAGTTACCAAACGATTTGCAATATGAAAAACATACTTAATTTAGTAATCGGATTAATTTTCTTTCTCCTTATTGCCACACCTGTTAATGCGCAAAATATAGCCGGTCAGTCTGCTAAAATGCTTAAAATTGAGGCTAATAATTATGATACTCTTAGGCTGACAAAAAAAAGGCTGGCATTAACCAAAGTACTCACACAACGTAACTCGCCTTTATTGGAATCAGTTAATTCTTTCCTCCTAACTTGTAGCACTTATGAACTGGATTGTTATCTGCTGCCATCGATTACAGGCTTGGAGTCGAGTTTTGGAGTATATACTCATCCGGGATCTTATAATCCTTTTGGTTGGGGTGGAGGATACATAATGTTTAATAACTGGGATCAAGCTATAAACACAGTCGGTAAAGGCTTGAGAAAAAATTATATAGATAAAGGAGCAGCATCAGTAGATGAAATAGCTCCAATATACGCTGAAAGCAAAACTTGGGCTCCGAGAGTAAAAATATTTATGGCAGCTTTTGAAGAAGAAGAAGCTAAAATAGATGCGATTATAGGTGAAAATGTAGTACAATTGTAAACAGTCAAACAACGATTCTGGATGCACTGCGCTAAGCTTAACTTAGCTTCGTTTACCAGAATGACAACAAAATCATGTATACGCATACACTTAAAAAACTACCAAAAAATACTTCAGAAATTTTGGTAAATGTTGACAAAGATACAATTCAAAAAGAATACAAGATTTCGTTTGCAAAGCTTTTGCAAAATTTTGAGATGCAGGGATTCAGAAAAGGCAAAGTCCCTGCAAGTATAGCTGAAAAACACCTAAAAAAAGAAACGGTCTACGAAGAATTAATCCGCAGAATCATCCCTAAAATATACGATGAAATAAGCAAAAAAGAAGATATAAAACCCGTAATTCAGCCTAAAATTGAGCTCGAAAAAGCAAATGAAAGTGAAGATTGGCAAATTAAAATTACAGTGGCAAGTAAACCTACAATAACTTTAGGCGATTACAAAGAAAGTATTAAAAAAATAAAGTCTGATCAGAAAAAAGATCAAATCTGGACACCCGGTAAAGATACGACCAAAAGCGAAGAATCTGAAAAGGATAAATCGAAAAAACAGCAGGAGCTCATGAATCAAGTTCTATCAGCCGTGCTAAAGGAAACTACAATTGAAATATCGGATCTTATTATTGAAGAGGAATTGAATCAAAGATTAGCCAATTTACTTACGGAAATTCAGAAGATAGGTTTGACTGTCGATTCGTATCTCAAATCAAAAAACATGACCAAGGATGACCTGAACAAAAGATATAAAGACGAGATCGAACAGACATATAAGCTCGAATTTGTTCTTGCGGATATAGCCGATAAAGAAAATATTAAGGTAGAAAACAGTGATCTGGAAAAACTTTTTGCAGGTATATCAGACCCGAAGGAAAGAGAAGCTGCAAGAACCAATTCTTACTTTTATGCGTCTGTTCTGCGAAAACAGAAAACGCTTGATTATTTATTAGCTTTATAGTATAATGCAGGGCATTATGGCCAATATTATAGGTTCACAATCGGGTAAACAGAAGATCTTCAAAAACCAGAATCCTCTTGAAACTTTAAAAGACTCCCAGCAAAGCTCGGGATTATTAGACCAGTTTTTTGGCAATAACCAGGATTCGAGTCACGATGGCGAGTTTAACTGGATGGGTGAAAATAAGAAACCTGCCAAACAACAAAGAAAGGAATTCTCTATCTTCAATTATCAACATTATTACGAAAAAGAAGTCGTTAAAAAGGAAATCCGCCAGCTGACCGAAAAAATACAGGAACAGATCGAGATGATTAAAAGAGCTGACTCTTCCTTGATGCAGGAAGTGAAAGATATCCAGAATATGACACTTGAGTCGCTTCCTGAGAGTCCGGGTATATACCATATCAGATTTTTTGAAATTATATTGGGAATACTTAAAACAATCAGGGCTAAAATCGGCGAGTCCCGTACTTGGCTACAGGCTATGGTTTCCAAGAAAAAGAAAAGAGGATCATTATTTGCAGTCCGGTCCAAAAAAGCCGGAACACAGTATTCAATGTCACAGGAATTATCTAATGCAAGAAGTGTACAATAAAATTTTATTCCAAAGCCTTAAGAAAAGTGTTTACTCCGAATGCCCATGTTGACGAAGATGGAGTATATCTTGCCATAATTTTAGTCGCAGTTGTCAATCCTTCGTCTATATAATTTTCTTTTATTCCTTTCGCAACAGTTTCTATTGCGTCGTCATAAGAATCAAATCTAGTAACGGTAGTGCCGTATATTCCCCAACCCCAGCAGTTATGTGAATCAACCGGAATTGCTTTGCATAAAGTAGACTCCTGCATGGCAATTGCAGGTAAGAGTCTGTAATCAAAACCGTTCCTATCGGATTCTTTAACTATTTTTTCGGCAAAATCATAAAGAACTGAACCGTGTCTGCGGAAAAAGATTTTCAGATTAGCGGCTCTGCCATCGGATGTTTTAATCTCGGTTTTAAAAGGTCCTGTCTCAAAAGGGGCACTGGAAAAATTAAATTGACCTGCGGTATTATTATCATTCTCAATTTCTTCCAAAGTCTTATTCATGGCTATTACATGATTGGTTTTTTCAATAATCCTGGATTGAATATAAAAATTAAAAAGAAGAACCAGAATAAAGGATATCAAATAAAATCCGACTTTTTTCAGCATGATTTTAATATAGTGTAAATGCAGAAGGTTGTCAAGACTTGCGATAATAAAAAGTAGAAAAGGGTTTACCGTCGATTTTTTTATATAATTTTTTCTTCCATTCGACAATCGTAAAGCCGTGAGAAATAACAATAGTATTCTTTTTTAGTTCCTTTTCCAGCTTGGGAATAAGATTGGAAATAAGTTTCGGCATTAAAAATATGTAAACAATATCTGCTCCGGTTAAATCAGTGTCAAAAATATTTTGTTTTATAAATTGTACGTTTTTGGTTTTATTAATTTTGGCTAAAAATTTTGCATACAAAATTAAAACCGGATTGACATCGATACCGGTTGAATATAATTTATAATCTGTCGCAGCCAGTCTGGAAATCCGTCCGTCACCGCAACCAAGTTCGTAAAATTTTTGTTTAGGCTTTAAATTAGCGTTTATAAGTATTTTGTCCAACTCTTTCTTACGGGTCGGCACATAGGGTGAACCTTTCAGACTAGAATAAATAAAAGAACCGGTAACTATAGTAAAACCTATGGCAAAGATTAGTTCAAAAATTATTACGCTAAAGTACAAAATTACAGCCAGCATATCTGTAGTATAATAGAATAATCTTTTAAATGTTTTACTTGTCATTCCGGCTTGTCCGGAATCGTAGTTTTAATAACAACGATTCTGGATGCGGTCCGAAGCAACCGGACCTTACCAGAATGACTTCAACAAATTTGCTCCCGTAGCTTAACGGATAGAGTACATGGCTTCGAACCATGTGGTAGGGGTTCAATTCCTCTCGGGAGCACAAAAGCAGAGTAAAATAAGGGTCACTAGCTCAACTGGCCCGCCTGCAATGTTATATTACTTATAAAGCGTAGCATTTGCGGGCACGTAGAGCAGAAAAAATGTTTTACTTTACTTATGTTTTAAAAAGTTTAAAGGATAATCATTTATATATAGGCTGGACTGATAATTTAAAAGAGAGAATAAATGAACATAATAAAGGTTCAGTTATTTCAACTAAAAATAGACAACCTTTGAAATTGATATGTTATGAAGCCTGTCTCGATAAAAAAAGTGCAATTTTAAGAGAGAAGCAATTGAAAACCGGGTTTGGAAGAGTCTATTTAAAAAGAAGGTTGAAGAATTATTTTAAAATAAATAAAAATCCTGATAGCAGTCAGGGTCTGTAGCTCAACTGGTAGAGCAGTGCCCTCTTAAGGCATTGGTTGAGAGTTCGAGTCTCTCCAGACTCACAAAGCAACTGAGTTATTAGCTCAACTGGCCCGCCTGCAACGCTATGCTACTCATAAAGCGTAGCATTGCGGGCAGGTAGAGCAACCCCGACTTAGTCGGGGTGGGTTCAGGGTTTCCTTCGCTAAAGCTCAGGACTATAGCGAGTCCCTGGTAACTCACAAAAAATTTATAAATTATAATTAGCACTTTACAACAATCTATACCACCCCAGGGGTGGTATACCGGTAACATCTAGACAAAATTAAAATAAATCAAAAACTATTAAGTCAAAAATTGTAAAAATATTATGGCATTAAAATATCAAAAAATTGGCATGCCCTCCTCACATGTTGTAGAAATTTTGTCAGTTATGGATGAAGTTTCTAAGATAATAGGTGTTCAAGTAGCCTTTCCGTCTTATATCGTGAGAGATGGCAAGGGTTGGCAACCAAACTACGAAATTTACAAAGAACCAATACAAAGACCATTCCCTAAATTATGTTGGAAAGCAAATCTAATTTTTTTAGAAGCACAAAGAATGTTAAAAGATGAAAAAGTTGATGCACTATTAATTCCTAAACTTGAAACCGATAGATTTAGACCTTGTGCTGGCGCAAATGGGCTGATCGCATTAATAAAAAATAAATTACCGAATATTCCTCTGCTTGTCCCTAAATTCTATGACGATGATCAGCCAACTCTTGAAAGCATTTCTACTTTGGTAAAAGAGCTTGGAGGGACAGACGAAGACGCTCGTGTGGTTAGGGAAGGTTGTAGTCATGTTTCTGCTTTCGAAAAATCATTAGAGAGAGATGCTGGAAAATTTTCTATTTCTGCAGATTATCCCACAATCGCTGTTATTTCCCACTTCCGAGAAGTATCTATGCTTTATCGTTTAAGCGAGCGTTATCATGTTAATTTTGTTCCCTTGAGAGAGTTTGCTGATGCAAGAGAAATTCCATCAGACTTAGTTAGACCGAACCCTGAGTTTTTCCAAACAGAAGACGTTATTGCGAGAACTAATGAACTTTATAAAAGGGGTGATATTAAAGGGTTAATGATGGTAATGGATACTTTTTGTACACCACGAAAAGTTTTGAAGCGACATTTAGAAGAAAAAGTTAAAGCTCCAGTTTCCGTATTAGAACTCGATGAATTTGATTATTTAAAAATTTTAAAAGAAGGTAGATTAAGAGACGAAAACGAAACAGAAATGACTAGATTTATGCACGAAGCAGTTGTTTCGAAAGAAATTGATCGGGAGTTACAATCTGTTTCGCATGTTGAAAAGTGTTAAAATTCTCGACGGTAGCCGAGAAAATCGCGCGCACAAAAAATAACGGAAGCGCGGCAGGTGGGGGGCCGCGCAACATTGCGACCCGAGCGGAACGAGGCGAGCTAACACGATTCTTTGAAATGAGTTCGAATTTGTTGAAAAACGTTCACAAAAAAACAAAAAGTAATGTTTAGACTATTGCAAAAGTATTTCGAACTCTAGAGGTTCGTAAGTGCGGCCTAAAAACAGAAATAACTTGAAAAACCTACTAAAATCTTCTTAAAAAATTGACTTTGGGCCGATTTTTTGATATTATAAGCTCATAATATGACGGAGAAAAAGTTAAATGGCTTGGTTACATGTAGTTCAATAGGACTAGTCGCATGCTCTCTAGGTGCTGTTTCCTTATTATTATTACCAGAGAGTCCAACTCTTATTCAAACTCTTAACCAGGCCACTATTCAATTAGAATTAATGATTTCAAATTTCACCACCGTTGAAAGAATAATTACAGCAGTAGTTGCAGGGGTTGTCATAGGTATTTATTCTTCTCGAGTTAAAAAAGCATCATCTAGTATAAGTCCCAAAGAGTACTTAAATAGTACAAAAGAGGCAAAAAGAAATAAGGATACCAGAGTAGGATTTCCACTTAATAGAATGGCACAGGATTATATAAATCGCCACGATCCTGACGTTGTTGATGGAGAGGCAAACGAAGTAGAATAATCGCTTAAATAAAATTTTCTTCTAACACTCTTGAGTACATTGTCTACAAAACAATCTTCAATAACCGAGGTTGGAAACGATTTACTAATTTCTTCCATCGGAAATTTCAGGATCAACCCCCGAATGATAAAGCTGATAATGCGCTCTAATTAATCTAGCGGGTATTTCTTCAACACTTTGCAAAGGAGGATCAAATTCAACTCTAGAAGATTGACCATTGGGTGGTTTAGAGTTTGTTACCGTGTCATTAACATACCCTTTAGTATTATCGTCTAGTAGTACCACTACTGTTCTCGCATGATAACATAAGCCACACGTAAATATTATTCCTTTTCTATAATTTCTAAATTGTTCAGTTTGTTCAACTCTAGACATATAAATTTCTTTACAATTATACAAAAAAATTCACAATTATTTTAAATAATTTGCTATAATAGGCTAAATATGGGAAGAGAAATGTATGGAACAGGCGAAATAAGACCTCCTTTTGATTCAACCAAAGCTCAAGAGTTAGCTGAAGATTTTATTCGTATAAATCCTTTACAACTTTTTATTATGCCAAAACCTCCTGAATATAAAGTTGTTTTTTCCTCTGAGGGAACACGAAAAGCAAGACTTTACACAAGTGATTTTGCTTTCAAAGATGGTTGGGAAGTAAAAGGAAGAGAATACTATAATGAAAGAAGTAATATAGAACGCACTATATTTGTTGGATTAGATTTAATTCGTGAAATAAAGCCTCGGGTAAGAGTCAAAATTATATATGAATAATTTATCTTCATTAATATAATTATTTAGGGCAGTCGAGGGATTTTTTGAAGCCGGCGGCAGTAGCTTCGGATTCTGTGCAGAACCAGCGGTCTGAAGTGCCGGGCTTAATAACTATTCTTGCATAATTAAAACAGTCCGGAGTATGATAAATACGGGTATGTTCCGAGATCCGATAATTACCTTTGATAAGACAACCCTCTTTTTGTGTTTGACAAAGACTTGACCAAACTCCCCTGCCTGAGACTTTTGCTTTTTCTTCTGCCTTCTCAATAATTAAGGAATTCGGAGTCGGGGTTTTACTTTTAACATAATAAGCAAGTTCTTCTTCAATCAAAATTTCATTGATGAATAATTTATTAAAATAAACATATCCAAGCGTTCTACCAAAATTATCTTTTCCTAAATTTTCAAAGTTTATAGTCTTGTCAAGAATTAAATCCTTTAATCTTTGTTTGGCATCTTCACCCATACAGCCTTTGGGAAACTCGGGGGCGTCTATTTCATAGAGCCTTATCCTGGTTCCGTCTTAAATATCAAAAGTATCGCCGTCTATAACCTTAGTAACTTTGGTCTGAAAACTGATTCGGGCAGTCTGAAAAACGGATCTACTATTTTTATAGATCAGAAATAAGTTAAGACCAAGAGAGGCCAGAAGAACAAAGAGAATCGAGTTGGAAAAATAATTTCGTCTATCTCCTGAAGATTTACTCATTATTTTTAATATAACATGAGATTTAATGATACGCTATTGCTGGATTTCTCGCTAATCACTCGAAATGACCGGGGGGTTGCTCAGAATGACAGGCAGGAGAGAAGAGCTTAATAATTTACAAAGGTGGAGATTTTGGCGGATTTTTTGAGATCGTCGACTAATTTTTGGGCTTCGGTTTGTAACTTCTGCTGGCGGAGTTGATCGCGGACTTCATTCCTTGCCGGTGGAGTGGGAGTGGGTGTTAAACCCGTAACGGTTGTATCAGCGGAAAGTTTTTTGAGGTATTCGTCAATCTCTTTATCAGAAACTTTTATTTTATCGGCTAAAATTTTTTCCAAAAGTAATTGGACCTGTAGTTGGCTTTCAAAATCCGCTCTTGTCATTCCCTGCATTGTTAAGAGCTGATCAAGCTTTTGTCCCTGTTTTTCAGTACTTTTTTCGATTTCTTTGGATCTTTTTTCGATATCTTCTTTTGTTATATTTACATTTTTTTTAGCTGCTTCCTGCAAAATCAGTTCTTTAGACACCAGGGAATCAAGCACCTGTTTGCCGCCTCTTTTTTCCAGATCCTTAATAATCGAAAGTCGGGATATTAGCTTACCGTTAACCATGGCGGCAAAAAAAAGACTTTTTGAAAAAAAAGCTATAATAAGCAGAAGAAAAACTACGACAATCAATTTTGGATTTTTCATCAGGTTGAAGTATAACACATAATTAAATTTCTTTTTCAACTTCTTTTTCACGTCCAATACAAAACCGGATATTATCTATCAGCTTATTAATCTTTCTACAAAAATCTAAACTTATCCTTTTGTAGCTTATAATATCAAATCCTCTTGAAGAATTAATTTAGAATGGGTAATATAGTAGTATATGAGAAACTATAT
>Ga0155057_173_pt2 | contig 15721 bp, 14 predicted proteins | sample RifCSPhighO2_01_FD_106025 | JGI IMG/M metagenome (GOLD analysis project Ga0155057, IMG submission 106025) | Candidatus Roizmanbacteria bacterium RIFCSPHIGHO2_01_FULL_35_10
AACAGTTACGGCTCCCTTTTTTCCCGCATTGGCAATAATCATCGCTTCCCGTTCATGATTTTTTGCATTTAACAGCTCATGAACAACGCCTTTTTGTTTTAAAAGTCTTGACAAGTATTCGTTTTTTTCAATTGATGTTGTTCCTACCAGAACCGGCCGGCCTCTTTTGTAATTCTTCGCAATTTCTTCCACAACGGCATTAAATTTTCCCTTCTCGGTCTTATATATCATGTCAGACCTATCTTTCCTTACCATCTTCATATGGGTAGGAATTATCAAAACATCAGCCGTATATATTTTGTGAAATTCTTCGGCTTCTGTTGCTGCCGTACCGGTCATCCCTGCCAGTTTTTTGTAACCTCTAAAATAATTCTGCAGGGATACGGTTGCCAATGTCTTAGATTCTCTCTGGATTGGGACATTTTCCTTGGCTTCAATTGCCTGGTGTAACCCTTCTGAAAAACGCCTGCCATACAAAAGCCTTCCGGTAAATTCGTCAACAATAATTACCTGTTGATCTTTTACAATGTAATCTTTATCTAATTTAAAAAGTGAGATTGCCTTTAAAGCCGCTTCTATATGAAATAAAGTGTCAAAATCTTTTTCATAAATATTAGTTGTACCGATCATCGTTTCTATTTTTTTAATACCGGCTTCAGTTAGGTTGGCAGTACGAAGCTTCTCATCAATGACATAGTCAGTTTTCTCGTCTAATCTTTTTACAATTTGTGTGTATTTATAGTATTTCGAAGTATCATCATCATAAGGAGCAGAAATAATATGCGGAGTTCTTGCTTCGTCGATTAAAATTGAATCTGCCTCATCTATTACTGCGAAATTATATTTTCTTTGAACGACATCGATCGAACTGCTCGCCATATTATCACGTAGATAATCAAACCCGAATTCACTGTTAATTCCATAGGTAACGTCAGCCAGATAGGCCTCTTTACGGGTTACCGGCTTAAGATGCATAAGCCGCCGGTCCTGCGCATCTTTGTCTTCAAATTTTGGATCATAATAAAATGACTGGTCGGATATAATGGCCGAAGTAGATAAACCCAAAAGCTGGAAAACGCTTCCCATCCAACCTGCATCCCGCCTGGCCAGATAATCATTTACCGTAACTAAATGCGCTCCTTTACCGGTTAATGAATTTAAATATAAGGAAGAGATGGCGGAAAGTGTTTTACCTTCACCTGTTTTTTGTTCGGCAATCTTTCCTTCATGCAGAACAATTCCTGCCATTAACTGTACATCAAAATGACGTTGACCCAACACTCTTCTGGCAGCTTCCCTGACCAATGCATATGACCGGGAAAGGACTTCATCAAGTGTTTTTTTACCGGATTGAACTTCTTCTTTTAATTTTTCTGTCTCCTTTTTAAAATCTGGGTCTTTGAGTTTTCTGACAGTATCCTCAAGCGAATTAATTTCCAAAACTTTTTTTCGTAGTCTGTTTATTTCCTTTTCGTTATAGTCGAAGAATTTTTTGAAAATGTTGAACATAATAAATATAATACTGATCTACGGATTCTATGCGGATCTACCTGCCCGCAATGCTACGCATAGCGTTGCAGGCGGGCGGATATGCTGATAAATATATCCGTATTATCCGAATATCCGCATCATCCGAATTAGATCCGTAATCCGTATTACTTCACAAAGTATTCCTGCGGGATAGTTAAGATTTTTTGGGCTGAATACCTGTTTAATTCTTTTTCCGCACCGGTTTTCTTAACAACAAAATGAATCGAATCACCTTCTTTAATTTTAGAAAATCCTACGTTTTCAGGAACCAATGTTTTAATGTTTAATAATAACTGTTTTGTAAATGTTTCGATATCTAAAGTGTATTTTTCTTTATCCGAAGTAATCACGCTTATGAAATAATCTTCTTTGTTTACCTCGGTTACTTTACCTGAACCAACTATGAATAATTCATCAAGATAGACAATATTTGCGTCAATTGAATTGTCTTTAATAATTCCCGTTACAATTATATATATATTCTTTTTTAAAGATTTTAAATTGACTTCCTTTTTTTGTTCACCCGTAATTTGAAAAAATTTTGTCAGAACAGGATCAACTACTATTTGAAAATTTTCGTCCTTCCAAGTTTTTATCATTATTTTAGTACCAGTTAATTTATTTGAAGAGGTAAACTCCTGTACTACCCCGCTCACAGCCTTAACATTTTTTTCTCTGAGCTCCGCTACTTTTGTTGCGATCTTTTCTTTCAGGTTTTGAATTTCCTTATTTTCTATAAAATCTGGAGCTGTTGGTGTAGCCGAAAGTGTAGAAGTCTGAGCATAAACATTAAAAAATAATGGAATAAATAAAACTACCGCAAAGACTGTTACTTTATTTCCGAGAATTTTTAATATTTTATTTTTAATATTTAATATTGATTTCATAGTTCGTCATCCAAATTAAAAATTCGCAATTCCCTCTCCTGCGGCCGTACCTTAGAATCCTTTAAATAAGCCGTGATTTTAATTAAATTTTCACCCAAAGCGAGCGGAAATGAGACTGTAAACTCTCCCTTTTCATTTTTCATAACCAGTTCTTTTGTCGCTGACTGTATCACGATTAACGAACCATTATCAGCTTTACCTTTTATACTGACAGTTTTAGAATTAAATACTGCACCGTCCTTAGGTTCAAGAATTTCCAGTGATTTAAGGTTAGCCACTATATTTTTAGCAGCTTTAGCAGCTTTTCCGGTTGGAGCAATCGTTTTTGCTTTATTTAATTGCAGCTCCTTGTTTTTTGCCAGAAGAAAAACTGCAACTAAACCGCCAAAAATTACGCCAAAAAAAATAGCAATCACTGTTTCTTTTTTCATTTCATAAAGATCAAATTTTTCAATACCTGCGGGATAGTATCTATAATATTAGTAATATTATACCAGTATCCTTTTTGCAAAAAAAGCCGCTCGGCTGTTTTTTTTAAAATAAGGGAGGCAAAAACACACGATTCTACTGGTTTATTTTTTGCGTAAAAACTTGCTGATAGTCCTGCCAACACATCACCCGTTCCTCCCTTGGTCAAACCGGCATTTCCGCCTTTAATCACAAAGGTTTTTTCTCCGTCTGAAATAAAATCATCGACTGCTTTTAACAAAATTACGCAGTTATACTTTTTAGCTTGTCTTTGAACAGCTTCCACCTTTTGCTTTACCGAATACTTAACGACCGATTCACCGAATAACTTCGCGCATTCCCCCTGATGGGGTGTAATAATAGCTTTCGTCTTCAATCCGGTTAACCATTTTGGATCCATCATTTGCAAAGCTCCGGCATCCAGCACAAATTTTTTATTCGGGTAATTTGTCAATAAATATTTTGCTAATTGATAAGTATATTCCGCCTCATCTTTAATCTTTAAAATGTCCGAAAAATTCTTAATTCTTAATTCGTAATTCTTAATTTTTCCGCGTACCATTCCTGGGCCCATTAAAATAACATCATCTTCTTCGACATAGTCCAAAATATTTTTATTTGAAACAATTATTCCGTTCCTGAACTTCTTTTTTAAGGTTAGAAAAACTTCATTGTTCTCTTCAGTAGAAGAATAGTGAACCATATCAGCGAAGTGTGATGCTATTTCAGCAGCCCAAATTGAAGCAGAATGAAAAAGAGTAGACCCGCCGATAATTAAAATCTTACCATTTTGACCTTTATGAGAATTCGGTTTTGGTAAGGTTAACTTTTTGAGAAAAGGCTTTATTGAATTAATGTCTGATGTTTTTATAATCATAATTAATGAGATGCGGATTACTGATCTTATTCGGATGATGCGGATATTCGGATTTTACGGATTTATCAGCATATCCGCCCGCCTGCAACGCTATGCGTAGCATTGCGGGCAGGTAGATCCGCATAGAATCCGTAGATCAGTATTACTTTTTATTTGTTATAATTCTACCTATGCTGATTACCCATTTGCAACTGCGTAAACTATTCTCAAAGTTTTGGGAAAAAAAAGGCCACAAGCTTGTCCCGCCGATTCCGCTTGTTCCCAAAGAGGACCCAACCACTCTTTTTACCGGATCCGGAATGCAACAATTAGTTCCTAATTTGCTGGGTGAACCCCATCCCCTAGGGAAAAGATTATACAATATTCAACCGGCTGTTCGCGCACAAGACGTAGATGAAGTTGGTGATAACCGCCATACTACTATTTTTGAAATGATGGGTAATTGGTCACTGGGAGATTATTTTAAACAGGAACAACTCGAATGGTGCTGGAATTTTTTTACAAAAGATCTTGAAATACAAAAAAACAAAATTTATATCTCGATCTTTGCGGGAACAAAAACAGTCCCTCGCGATTCTGAATCGGCAACTATCTGGAAAAAACTGGGCGTTGCTGAAAACCATATATTTTTTTACGGCCCTGAAAAAAACTGGTGGTCAAGAGCCGGTATTCCGGAAAATATGCCAGCCGGGGAACCGGGAGGGCCCAATTCAGAAGTTTTTTATGAATTTTCCAATATGACACATAACCCAAAATTTGGCTCAAAATGTCATCCCAACTGTGATTGCGGGAGATTTATGGAGTTTGGTAACTCGGTCTTTATGCAGTATAAAAAAGAAAAAGACGGATCGCTGAGCGAATTACCTAAAAAAAATGTCGATTTCGGCGGGGGACTTGAAAGAATCCTCGCCGTACTGATGAGCAGTCCGGATATGTTTAAAATCGATGTACTCTTGCCGATTATAAAATTCTCTGAAGATCTGAGTCATACAAAATATAAATCAGATGAAAATACAACACGAACAATGAGAATTTTAGCCGATCATATGAGATCGGCAGCTCTGATAGCTGCGGACGGAGTTCTGCCGTCAAATAAAGATCAGGGGTATTTTTTACGGAGGCTCTTACGGAAAATGATCAGGTATGGAAAAAATTTGGGGATAGAAAATAATATCTCAACAAGCCTGCTGCCATCAATCGTCGGAATTTTTAAATCCGTTTATCCTCAAATTGAAAAAAAACAAACGGCTGTTCAAAATATTTTTAAGTTGGAGGAGTCCAAGTTCAGAGTTACTTTAGAAAATGCACGATTATCAGTTGAAAAGGCCATAAAAAAATCAAGCAATAATTGGGCCCAAACCGCATTTGACCTTTTTCAATCTACCGGTTACCACCCTGAATTGTTCCTGGAAGATTTGAAAGAAAAAAATATTGAAATTGATAAAAGAAAATTTAATCAGACCTATAAACTTATATTTGAAAAACATCAGAATATCTCAAAAAAAGGAGTGGATAAAAAATTCAAAGGCGGACTAGCAGATACTAAGGGACAGACAATTAAATATCATACTGCGACCCATCTGCTTCATCAATCTTTATTTGCTGTTCTTGGTAATGACGTAAGACAGGAAGGTTCAAATATAACAACAGAGCGGTTACGCTTTGATTTTTCTTCTTCCAGAAAGCCGGAAAAAAAAGATTTAGAGAAAGCAACTAAAATTATTAATCAAAAAATCAAAGAAAAATTACCGGTCGAGTTCAAAATTATTCCGAAAAAAGAAGCACTTAAGATCGGAGCCAGATCCTTTTTCAAGGAAAAGTATCCCGATATGGTCAAAGTTTATTTTGTAGGGAAATATTCTAAAGAATTCTGCGGGGGGCCCCATGTAAAAAATACAAAGGAGATAGGAAAATTAGAAATATTTAAGTTTGAAAAAATCGGTAGCAATCTCTACCGTATTTATGCAAGATAATGTCACATCCTGTCATCCTGAGGTGATTAGCCGAAGGATCTAACAAAGCGTTTCTTATTTGCTGTTGATTTTTTTATTTTTTTGATCTATAGTTTTTGCTTATGAAGAAATCAAACCTTTTAATCTTACTTTTAATAGCTGTTTCTTTCTTTGCCGGATATTTTTTCTTTAAATCGCAAAGCTTAGAAAAAGAAAAGACACAACAAAACCAAAATCAGGAAACAGCGCCCGGTAATGAGTTAAAGATAAAAAAACCTGACACAAAAGAACATTGGAACGGCAAAAATAATGTTCGCTACGTTTGGGTAGAATACTCCGATCTGGAATGTCCTTATTGTCAGACAATCCACCCCAACTTAACTAAACTTTTAAGCGTTTACAGCGGTGAAATAGCCTGGGTATTCAGAAACTTCCCGCTTCCCTCCCATCCCAAAGCCCAAAAATCCGCCGAAGCCACGGAATGTGCAAATGAACTGGGAGGTAATGATGCCTTCTGGAAAATGACCGCGACAATATTCGAAAAAATGCCGGCCTTGGAATTGGACCAACTTCCGGCTCTTGCTTCCGGAATTGGCCTCGATGAAGCAAAATTTAAAACTTGCCTTGATAGCGGTAAATATGAAAAAAAGACACAGGGATCTCTGGAAGAAGGAACTAAAGCCGGAATCAACTCTACCCCGACCAGTGTAATTTATGATCTGAAAACCGGAAAATCACAAAGTGTTATCGGAGCTCTTCCCTACGAAGATCTTCGCAAATCCCTCGACACCTTTATTTCACAGAATAAATGACCAATATTAAACTTCGAGCGAAGTGAAACGTAGTCGAGAAGTCGTTCTCGACAAGCTCGAACAATAAATACTCTTTTTGTCATTTCGAACCGCCCCTTTTCATTTCAAACCGCCCCTTTTCATTTCAAACGTCCCCCTTGTCATTTCGAGCGATTAGCGAGAAATCTAGTTTGACATTAAACCTATAATTTATTCATTATAAGCTACACAGAAGATTTTATACCTAAATGTTTTAATCTATTTATAGATTAAAACAAACTGTAAAAAACTTTATAGGTCAAAATTAATTAAACAAATTAATAATAATAGAAGTAACTATCGGAAAATAAAAAGTAAAGCTTTCTTACCGACTAAGTATTGTGACCCCAAGCGGACTCGAACCGCTGTTAACAGGATGAGAACCTGCCGTCCTAGGCCACTAGACGATGGGGCCAAGCATAGTTTGACTTTTATAGACGATTATAGTAGTATTTTATCAATAAACCCCTCACAGTACAATCACTGTACAGAAAGAGGGGATTATTGATTTAAAAATATCTGTGGCAATCCGTTAGTCATCCGTGGTAATCAAACAAATGAATAAAGTACAGTTAACACAATCAGGATTAGAAAATCTTCAAAAGGAATTAGACGAGTTAAAAAATGTAAAACGAAGTCGCGCTATTCAAAGACTTCATACAGCAAGAGCCATGGGAGATCTATCTGAAAACAGTGAATATACAGCTGCCAAAGAAGGTCTGGCTTTTATTGAAGGAAGAATAAGAGAAATTGAGGAATTATTAAAAAATGTCGAGGTTGTGCAAAATAATAAACAAAATGGAAAAGTTGCTTTAGGAAACTATATTAAGGTTTCAGTTAATAATATCGAGGATGAACTTCAGATAGTGGGTGAATTTGAAGCCGATCCTTTGAAAAAAAAGCTCTCTTCCAAATCACCAATTGGAATTGCATTATTGGATAAAAAAGTAGGAGAAACCATTGAAATCAATATTCCCGCCGGAAAAATAAAATATAAAATTCTTCAGATTAAGTGAAAATGAGTCTTCATCAATGACTCATTTTCATCCTGAGTAGCCATATACTTTAATTGGCTACGTAGGATCTACTACATAAGTTATAATTAAAATATAATATGGATCAAATTTCATTTGATGAATGGAAAAAAGTGGAGATGAAAGTAGGTCAGATTTTGGAAGTCGAAAGAGTTCCGAAAACCGATAAACTTTATAAGCTTCAGGTTGATATCGGAGAAGAAAAACCTAGACAGGTTGTTACTGGACTTGTTCCATATTATTCGGAAGAAGAATTAAAAGACCGTAAAATAATTGTCCTTACAAATCTTGAACCGGCAAAATTCAAAGGTAAAGTTTCGGAAGGAATGTTATTGTGCGCGACAAATGAAGAAAATGGAAAATGTGTACTTTTAAGTGTGGAAAAAGATATTGAAGTGGGAACTTTAATAACATAATTCCTGCCTGTCATCCTGAACGATTAGTGAAGGATCTAGCATAACGTTTCTAATATTTAGAATACGCTAACGCTGGATTCTTCACCCCGATTCAATCGGGGTTCAGAATGACAATCCGAACTCTATTAGAAATTAGAAATTTTAATTATATGATCTGGTTTGACCGCGAAGCAAAAAGACTCAAAGAAAGAAATTTGCCGTTAGAGTGGGTTGACGACATGAAGACACCCTCAGGCAGGATTCATGTGGGTTCTTTACGCGGAGTCATTGTTCACGACCTGATTTATAAAGCATTAAGACAAGCCGGAATAAATACAAAAACATCTTATGTTTTCAACAATATGGATCCGATGGACGGCATGCCTAGTTATTTGGACAAAAATAAATGGCAAAAATATATGGGTATGCCGCTATATAAAATACCCTCCCCTGAGCCGGGATTTAAATCTTTCGCCGATTATTTTGCCCAGGAATTTATCCAGGTTTTCAATTCCATAAACTGTCATCCCCAAATTATCTGGTCTTCGGAGCTTCATAAAGCCGGAAAAATGAATGAAGTCATCAGGCTTATTCTCAATAAAGCAGATATCGTGCGGGATATTTTTAAAAGAGTCGTCAAAAAAGAAAGGCCTTCCGATTGGCATCCTTATAACCCGATCTGCGAAAAATGCGGAAAGATAGGAACGACTTATGTCAATAAATGGGACGGTAAATATGTCTATTACCGTTGCCGGCCGGATCTTGTCGAATGGGCGAAAGGCTGCGGGCATGAAGGAAAAGTAGAACCGATCAATGAAAACGGTAAATTGGTCTGGAAATTGGACTGGCCGGTCCACTGGAAAGTAATTGGAATCACCGTTGAATCCTCAGGCAAAGATCATATGTCAAAAGGCGGCTCTTATGATATGGGAGTGCATTTCTGCAAGGAAATTCTTAACTATGAAGCTCCTGACTCATTAGGAGGATATGAATGGTTTACAATCGGAGGCAAGAAAATGTCATCTTCCAAAGGAATAGGAGCATCGGCTAAAGAGGTTTCTTCTATTTTGCCCCCGGATATTTTCCGCTTTTTTATGGTCCGGACTCCGATTAAAACCCATCTCGATTTCAATCCGTTCGGCGATACAATTCCGAATTTGTTTGATGATTATGACCGCTGCCTGAATGCTTACTTTCTAAAACTGGAAAAAAAAGTACCGAGAATTGAGCATTCTTGGAAAAATACAAAAATGCGAAATCCTGAACCGTCCGCTGCTAAGCGGTCTGGTTCATTGGGAAAACAAGGCGAAGTTATTCTCGACTTTGCCCGAATAATAGAGTTATCTGAAGTAAAGCCGCTGCCAATAAAAAGATTATATATTCCCCGCTTTAGAACCATTGCAAACTTATTAAAAAATAAAACTGACTTAACAGCATTTTTTAAAAATCAAAAAGGTTCAGAATTAACTAATGACGAAAAAACTATTTTAGAAGAAAGAATCAAATACGCAAAGATTTTCTTAGACAAATATGCAGAAAATCAATTTCAAAACTCTATGTCTGCACAGGAAGGAAATATCAAAAATCAAAGCCTTTCAATTAACGAAAAACAAAAAAAATATTTAGTCAAATTAGCTGATCAATTGTCGCAATTGAATTCTTTTAACCCGGACGAAATTCAAAAAATACTATTTGATTCAATAAAATTAAGCGAGGTTAAACCTAAAGAAGCATTTAAAACATTTTATTCCGCACTTACCGGTAAACCGTATGGTCCAAAAGCCTCTGATTTAATCTTAAAAATGGGAATAGATCCAACAATTCAAAAACTTAAATCTTTTATTACCTTAACCGGGAAAACAGTTGAGGAACAAAAATACAAAAATATATTTCAATTACTGAATAATAAAGAATTACTTTCTATAGATGAAGAAATAAATAAAAAAATTCCTTCCTTATTTGCGGGAATAGCCGTTATAAGAGGTGTCAACAACCAAACAAATAATCTGCAGGTTAATCAATTATTAGATGAATTTATTGACTCCCAAGCTAATTTAAGCACAGAAGATATTAATTCGTACCCGGAAATCCAAAGTTATAGGAAAATTCTGAAATTTATGGGTATTGATTATCACTCCAGAAGACCTGCCCCAGAAGCTTTGCTTCGACGTTTAGCACAAAAAAAAGATCTTTATAAAATCAATACGGTAGCGGATATTTTTAATATTGTGGCTATGAAATATAAAATGTCAGGTGGAGTATATGACTATGAAACTATTAAAAATCCAATGACTGTAAGATTCGCCAAACAAGGTGAGCAAATTCAACTTTTTGGCGACAAAGAACCGACTGCTTATGTAACTTCAGAAATAGCTTGGTTTGACCAGATCGGCGGATTTATAAACTTTGGTTATCGTGATGCACAAAGGACTGCCGTAACAAAAAAAACTAGAGACGTATTGATAACCCTTGAAGGGGTCTTTGCTGTAAATAGAGAAATTGTAGAAAAAGCCTTAAAAACAACAATTGATAATATTACTAAATATTGCGGAGGAAAACTAGAAGTTGCCGGAATTGTTGAAACAGGCAAAACTCCAACAAAATTAGCAACTAAAGTCGCTAAACCAACTGCTAACGATTCTGAACCAAAACCAAAATCCCTGATAACTTCTTACAACACTGTTCACATTCCCAGATTAAGCAGACCGGATATTTTTACTATTGATCCAAAAATGGCGCAAAAATATCCATCAATTAATATTGGCATCGCACTCATCAAAGGTGTAATTATAAAGAAAAATCACCCGGATCTTCGCAAAGAAATTGATGAATTTTTAAAATCACAGGCCGGATTAAATAACGAAATAATCAGTTCTTATCCTGAAATTCAGAGTTATAGAAAAATTTATAAAGAAATGGGTCTGGACTGGCACTCAAAAAGACCGTCACCCGAAGCGTTGCTCAGAAGAATTGCCTTGAAAAAAGGACTCTACAATATTAATACTTGTGTGGACGCATACAACCTGATCGTAATGAAATATCATGTTTCTTCGGGTGCTTTTGATTTGGATAAAATAAAGTTTCCTACAGTTTTGAGGTTTCCTGAGGAAGGTGAAAAAATATTATTGCTGGGTGATGATGAACCAACCGAATACAAACCAATTGACCTTGCTTATTTTGACCAAAACGGAGGTTATAACATTTATTTCAATTATAGGGATGCTCAAAGAACGGCTGTCACCGAACAAACCAAAAATATACTTTTAAATATTGATGGAATTTATGATATAACCCGCAACCAAGTTGAAAAAACTCTAAAAGAAAGTATTGAAATCATAACTAAATACTGCGGCGGCAAAGTCGAACTAGCAGGAATTGTTTCAACCAATAATGGTATACTTTAACCATGTTAAATCATCCACCAAAAAAACTTCAGGCAACATTATGGTCAACAGATACCAATAATTTAGACCTTGAAAAAGACAAAAATTATATAATTCATCAGACATTGTCAATCGGAGGTATTGAAGACTGGCGTTGGCTATTTAAAACCTATCCTTCAAAAACTATTATATCCACTTTTGTTAAAGAACCGGCAAAAATTTATATGCCACAACGATTTTCGCTTGCCAAAGTTATGTTAGGCTTAAAAAATAGGCAGTTTATAAGGGAATATTATGTCGTCAATACACCTAGAATTATTAGACAAAAACCAGCTTGAGGTATTTAAAAAGCTCTCTGTGTTCAAAAAAAAGGCTATTCTTGCCGGTGGAACTTCGCTTGCGCTTCAATTAAAACATAGATATTCTTTTGATTTTGATCTTTTTCAAACAAAACCTATCCATCCAAAAGATATTCATCTTCTGAATAAAACGCTTGATATAAAAAAAATAGTATTTAAAAGTTCCGATATGGTTACTATGAAGTTGGACAATGATGTAAGTTTTTCTCTTGTTTATTACTGGTTTAAACCTTTATTTCCAAAAATCGACGCTGGTCATCTGTTTATTTATGATTACAAGGATATTGTTTTAGATAAGGCTCATACAATAGGTAGACGGGCTACTTGGAGAGACTACTTTGATCTTTTTTATATACTGGAAAATAAATTATATTCTTTTGATGAAATCGCGGTAAACGCCAGAAAAAAATTTGGCGTTGAGTTCTCCATGGAGCAATTTTTAAGCCAACTCACTTATTACGACGATCTTACCGAATTTAATCTCAAATTTACTGATAAAACCTATACCAAAGATAAAATAAAAAATTTCCTGATTCAGGAAGTCGAAAACTACACCAAAAAAATCACCTCAAAATAATTTTTTTCCTTAAAGTGGGTATCGAAATCATCACCAGATACTGCAACGACAAAGTCGAACTCTCTGGAATAGTTTCGGCAACTTAATTTATTAACTTTGATTAATTTTAGAAATACATTCAGCGAGTTGCAGCGGCGAACCATAAATAATATTTGTACCTACTAACTCCTGCAATCTATCAATATTTCTTGGAACAGTTGGAACCATACATATTAAATGTGGAAAAGCTTGACTTACAGATTTAACTGTTCTGACATCATCATCTATAAACACAATAGTTTTTCCATTATCGTCATCTAATTCTAAAATTCTCTTAAAAAATTCCACTTTTGCGTTTGCAGGTTGACCACTATCAGCATTAACATCTATTACGGGGGCTACCGGCAGTCCATAAAAACTTAGAGAAGCAGCTGTAACTTGAGTCAAACTAGTAGGCCTAGCCGTTGGATAACCGCCAATTGCAAACTCACTTTTTACAAACGCGGCAACTAACTCTTTTCTGTCAGGAGTTGGCATCATTAAAGAATGAAGTCCCACATCATTTTGTACTATTTGAAATAAATTATAAAAATCCACGTTCATCATCTTTGCCGCTTCCTGATACCTCTCAACTTGATAATATCTACCTCCGGCTAACTTAACTTCATTTAAAGAAACAGGTTTAAATTCTGGTATTTCCTTTGATATTATATTGTTTAGTTGACCTCTTAACCAAGGTTCAGAATGAAAAATATTGTCATCTATGTCTGGAAATGCAACTAATTTAGAAGTATTTAATATTTCCAGAACAGCACGATATGCCTTTTCCGGCGATGAAAATAAGTATCCATTTAATTTGTCTTTAGGATAATTTAAAATTAATTTTTTCCTGGTTTCTTTTGGTAGAAACCTTCCATTCCATCTATCTGGAATATTCATACTTTTTATTTAAACTATTTAGGGCTTTTTTAACTAAAAAGGTTAGCTTGTCGTTTTTTTTTCCAAGATATTGAAAATTATTATTCAATTGATCATAGGTAATTATGGTTTCCCGTAAGTTTCTTTTATACAACATTCCTTTATAGTCTAACAGCATATTGTTTAACTGCTGAATATAACTTCCTAAGTAGTTTTTTTCATGTGTTCTTCCTCTTTTCATAATTCTTTTAGTAATTTCTGCCTCAGGTATATTTAAAAGAATACTTATTTTGATACTTGGAAGTTTTTTCATAAACATTCCATGAAGTTTCTCTAATAATTTCCATTCTTCCATTATCATTTCACCCTGTAAAAAACAGTTCTTAGAGTACACGTATAACCCCATGTCAAAGCCCTGATCCAAGACAATAGGTCTTCTTTTTAATATCTCTATTAATGATTTTATTCGTTGTGAGCGTTGGTAAGAAAATTGTAAACCCGTTATGAATGACCATTTTTTACGGTTCTTTGGGTATAGCTTCAGAAATGGGTTACTGGTATATAAGTCAGTATTAAAATACTGTAAATTACTATACCGACTTAGCATTTTAGCTAATGTAGTCTTACCCGAAGCGACACTTCCTACAATTTCTAAGCTGTAATTTTTAGCAAAATCTGCTTTGCTTTCCATTATTTATTTTATAACCACTTTTAACTTTTTATTCATTTTTTTACATTCTTCTGCTACCAATCTCCGATGGCAATGTTTAGGAGTTTTTTCCCAACATAAAATGGTTATCTTTCTTTTTAAAGCCATTTCCACCAATAACAATAAATATTTTCTTTGACCTTTGATTACTTCTTTTCGGAAGCGTTCTTCAAAAACCGGCCAAATTACTTTTTTTTTATGAAAATCCGTCAACAATTTTCCAGAAGGGGCTAAAATAGGCATCCAGATATCATAACTAACTGACCTATCGGGTCTTCGCATAATACAAATTCTAACTCCATCGCTTTTATTAATTTTACCTTGAATGCTTTTGGTGAAAATAGACATATCTCAAATTTTCAAATAAATATAGGTTATAGCTCTTTTTGCATTAGTGCAAATTTCGGCGTTGATTCTCCTCCATTAAATACTCCATCAGCGTGATTTGACCTACCAATGGTAACATATCCAAACTTACTAAACCAAGATTCTGACGATCCAGTTGCCTGGGTTTTAATAAATTTTATTCCTGCATCTCTTGCTAGATCTTCTGCACAAGTTAACAACTTTTGACCAATTCCTTTTTTATGATTTCGCATCTCAACATGAGCTCTTTTTATTTGAGCCATATTTTCTTCACCATTTTTTCTCAACACCACATATCCTGTTATTTTTCCCTTTAAATCCCTGGAAACTAAAACTACTATATTATCTGGATGTGAAATTAAGTCCCGTGTTCCTTCCACCGAGTTTGCCTGAATATATAATTGTTTCTGATGAGCCGATAAAAAATCATAACTATCGGCTGTAATAAAATTACTAAAAGCAACTAAACTCATTTCTTCAATTGTTTCAAAATCAGAAACATCAGCTTTTTCAATTAAAACAGACTCCGATTCTTTGTCTAATGAAAATTCTTTCCAATTACCTGGCATTTCTGGAAATATACTCCGTTGGTTTGTCCATAGTGTATCTTGCGAAATATTTTGTAATAATAAATTTAATTCCTGAGGAGCTCCCATTAATGAACTAAACAATCGGTTCAATTGTTGATTAAATCTATCGTCATTTAACCCTATTCCGTCTATTTCAACCATATGTCTTTGAAATAAAGGATGTAACCATCTTAACGCAGCTGTTGTTAATTTTAATTCGTCTGAACTTAAACCTTTACCTAATAAAGTTTCTTCATCCGGAGATATTTCAAATTGTTGTTTTAATTCGGATAAAATATCTAAAGCTGCTTGCGGAAAAGTTCCATCTTTACCGCTTAAACCGTATATATAAAAATCTATTTCTTCCCGGGTAAAAGAAGTGGATTTAAAAGAAGTTCGTAAGTCGGCTATCAAACCTCTTCCCATATCTTCTATATAATTCGGATCTTTTGCCAAAGCTGCAATATTTGCATGCGCTGTAAATTGCTTTTCACCTTCAAAAATTAATAGGTTGGATAATAAATCTTTTATTTCATCTAAATTAGAATCTCTGCTTGGTTTGTGTAGTATTTTTCCGTTGGCTTCTTGAACCACATCACTGGCTACGCTGACAGTAAAACCGGGCTTTGCAGGATCAGATTTAAAAACACTCCTCACATCACTTTCCGTTCCTCCCCAATCTATTACTTTTCCCGCCGCCTTTCTTCTCGGCGTTAAGTTTTTGTTCTCAGGCATATCTTCTTGGAAAGTCGACTTGTGCAGGTAAATTTCAGCATCTGGAGCTACAGATCGGACCAAGCTGCTTATCAATTCACCTTTCATACCCCCTGATCTAACCGCAACTATTCCAATGTTTGATACTGGAATTTTTTCATTCCCTGTAAATAA
>Ga0155057_115_pt1 | contig 15162 bp, 20 predicted proteins | sample RifCSPhighO2_01_FD_106025 | JGI IMG/M metagenome (GOLD analysis project Ga0155057, IMG submission 106025) | Candidatus Roizmanbacteria bacterium RIFCSPHIGHO2_01_FULL_35_10
AAATTTATAAAGACTTATTTCATTCAGGCAAAGAAGAAAGACTAATTTTGCTTGGCAAAACTCAAAAAAAAAGATTACTTTATACTGTTTTTACTTATCGTGGCAAAAAAATTAGAATTATTTCGAGCCGCGATATAAATAAAAAGGAGGTGTCCTTATATGAAAAAAAAACTTAGAATTCCAAAATTTAAAAATGAGGATGAAGAGCGGGATTTCTGGTCAAAGATTGACCTGTCAGAGTATTTTGAGCCGGATGATTTTGAACCGGTAAGTTTTCCTAATTTGAAACCCACTACTCGCGCAATCTCAATAAGAATTCCGGAGTGGCTGATAGATAGAGTCAAGGAAAAAGCCAACGAAATCAACGTTCCCTATCAATCTCTAATAAAACAGTATATTAAAAGAGGAGTTATGTCATCGTTGTAAAAAACCACAGTAATGTTATAAGTTAGGTATTTAATAAATCTATGGCTAAAATGAAAAAAGGCAGCGGGAAAAAAACAAAATCTTTATTGAAGAAAAAGACTCACTGGAGGGTTAATAAACTTATAAAGCGAAAAAGAGGATAAAACTAATCTTTAATAATTTTTTTGCTGAAAGCCAATATTTGTTATTTCGCTAATCGAAAGAGCAAAACATTCATTACACCCGTTTATCCAATGGCTCCTATAAAAAACTTCCGTTTTCTTTGAAGACGCTATATCCCTTTTACAAAAAGGGCAGTTATATTGCATAGGAATTTTTTGTTGCAGTTTTTTCATTAATAAATCACCAGGTTAAGTATAGTCCTATTCTCAAATTAAACAACACCTAAACAACCTGACCCACCTGCAGTTGTTCAGCTTTGGAAGAATAAATAAACCTTTGTCATTGCGAGGAAGTGCCGATTAGGCGCTGACGTGGCAATCTCTTTAATTGTTTTGAGATTGCTTCGCTCCAACACTCATCGCTCGCAATGACATAAAGGGCTAAATGGCATAAAGTGCAGGTGGGTCAGCTAAACAACACCTAAATAGAAATCTTTCAACGCTTTGGAGTGATTTTGCTTTCATATCAATACGTATTAACTATTAAAACAACATATCCAATCTTTGAATCCTAGTTATACCCACATTCAATATTGAAGTGCAACTTTAACTTGTAACGGCAACTTAGAATACTCCAATTTTAGCATCTCCAAAGGAGTATTGTATTGTAATGACTTTCTAGGCCTGTTGTTTAACTCATAAGCTATATCATCAAGGTCATCTTGAGTAACATTCTCCAAGCTGGAGCCTCGTGGTAAGTACCGTCTAACCAGACCATTTGTATTTTCATTAGTTCCTTTTTCCCAGGAATGATACGGATGACAAAAATATACATCTGTCTTTAACTCCCGTGAAATCTTTTGATGATCTTTGTTCTCAGATCCGTTATCTACCGTTAACGATTCAACGTAATGACCTTTTAAGGAATTGGTAAATGCGGCAGTTAACAGATCTGCTGTTTTTCTCATAAGTTTGTTAAGAATTGTATATTTTAATTTTCTCTCAACAATACTTTGTATGGCAGCCTTGTATTTGTAAATGATTGCGTCTCCTTCCCAGTGGCCAATGGTTTTGCGGTCATTAATATTTTTCGGCCTCTTATCTATAAAGGTACGGTTCTGGATGATTTCGTGCTTGGTTTTTCTACCCTTCCTTTTTGTTCTTCGCCGCTTTCCCTGTCTTAAATACTGAGAGAGGTTCTCTTCTTTTCCATAATCTGAGTCATAGATGAATTGGTAAATGGACTCATGATTTACATATTCATCGTGGGATCGGATTCCTTCCCATATTTCTTTTTTCAGTCTTCCTGAGATTTGCTCCGGCGACCAACCGGCTTTTATCTTTTCTATGACAAAGCTTCCTACGGGATGGTTTTCGATTTTGGATTTTACTCCGCCCTTTAGTCTTTCCACTTCATAATCTTTCTGGGCAAAGGAGGCAGTATATCCCCTTATGATTCCCCCTCGCTTTTTAATCTCCCGTGAGATTGTCGAGGCGTTAACTTTTAACAGACCGGCTATTTCATACTGGGATTTATTCTCTCCCAGATACACCTCTATACGAACCCGGTCGTATTCGTTTAGGTGTTTGTAGCTACCTTTTATCATGCTCTATTTTACTATAGGTAGTTGCACTTGATTATTGAACTTGGCATTTATTTTTAAAGTAAACTCGTGTTATAATAAGCCAAAATATGCGGGTTTTAGGAACTCAAACAAAACCAGAGTTTGCTTCACCTCAAATACTTGAAAGGATTGATTCCCCAGAACATATTCTTCAAAACTGGGCAAAAGACACTTGGGGTTCGATTGAAAGAATGATTGACCCGGAAACCGGATTACCCGCGGATATTTTAATGAAGGGTCAGAATGGTGCGTTCAGACGTTCGTGGAATACTTCTTTAACTGACATGGCTACACTAGTCTGGAGTTCGGTAGCAGCTTTAGATTTAGATATCATCGGTAGAGAAAAAGCTCAAGGGATTGTTGGCAAACTCCTGAGAACATATGGAAAATTAGAAAAATTTAATTCTTTACCGTTAAACTGGTATGATAGACGAACCGGAGAAAATCCCAAATTTTGGCAATCTAGCGGTACGAAACTCAAATTACCTAATATTCCTTTTGTATCTTCAATTGATTTAGGTTGGTGGCTATACTCCTTAGTTTTGATACAAAAAGCTCTACCTAAATTTACTGAAATCTCACAGCGCTATATTGACGAATTAAATCTTTCTCCGATTTATGATGCTAATTTTAATTTATTTCATGGAGGAATACTTATAGACGGCAGCAATTATTCTCCAAGCCAATGGTATATTGACGTTTTAAATCACGAAGGAAGGATGTTAGTGTATATGGCTGTAATGCTTGGTAAAATTCCAAAAAATGCACTTTATGCCTTAGGTCGGGATAAACCGTCGATTGGAAAAGCAAGACCTGACAAGAAAAGTTTTCAGGAAATAACACTGAGTTATTCCGGTGGCGGACTTGAAATGTTTGCTCCACCTATCTTTATCGATGAAAAAGTTTTTTTAAATGAGCAAACAAACGGTTTAATTCAAAGTCCAAATCATCAAGCTGCCACAAAACATCTTATAGAAATTGGGAATAAAAATTGTGGAGGAAGATTTGCCTGGACTCCTTGTTTAAATCCTAGTAATGTATATATGGAATACGGTTGTCACGATCTTGCAATGGGAGCCGGTTATCCTTCTTCAAATGTTGAAGCGATTCACGGGTATTATTTTACCTTTCCCTACGCTCCTAATGAATCTTACAGAGCTTTGGAACGAATACACGATCATCCCGGTGCCTTTAATAGTGGTTTAGGTTTTGTAAGTTCAATAGATGATACTAGACAAGATCAGTCTGTAGCTCCTGGAATATTAACAGTCGAACAAGGATTTATTATGGCTCAAACTAATAATATTTTAAACAAAAATAAAATGCGGGACTATTTATCTATTTTGTGAAAAATGTCAGTGTGTTTCTGTCGGTCGGTTGTGCGGGACTGATTATCAATCTCTCTCGTTATATTTTTCATTGCATCAGCAATACTTCTCCTGTTGCTTTCTGCAATCAGAATTTTCCCCGACTTGAGGTGCAGATGCAGCTTTACTATAAAGGTTTTATTTGAAAAACCGGCTGCATCTTTTGGCATTTCCAGATCAATCATAATCTGTTGAATCTGGAGTCTGTCCCGATATCTTTTAATAAATTGGTCAAGAAGAATATTAAGAGTTCCTATATGAAATAAGTTAGAACTGTTATGCGGTTTTTTCCAGATTATTGGTATCTCTTCTATATCTGAAACCATAAGTTATTGATTTAATTATACTCTTTTTCTAACTTTTTCTGATAGGAAATTAAAGAGTATAATCCATTTATGATTTCTTCACTTTTTAATAAAAACCTCGGAACGATAAATTATTTCCAAAAAGGAAAAAGTCCAAAATTACTTTTAATGTCAGGGACACACGGCGACGAGTATGGAGTCATCCAACCTCTGAAAAATATCATCGATAAATATTCCGAAAAACTTCCTGACTTTATCTTTATCCCTGAAGTCAGTCCTACTGCAGTTAAACTAAAAACCAGAAGAAATAAATTCAACCATGACGTCAACAGGAATTTTTTTGAAAACACTGATGATCCCGAAGCAAAAACAGTCATGAATATTGTTGCGAACTTTAATTTTAAAATGGGAATTTCCTTTCATGAAGATATTGAATACGATTCATTTTATATGTATGACAGTGAAAAAATGGATGCAAAAATGTTAAATAATTTCAAAACAAATGTTAAAAAGCTTGGAGTCGGACTTTATTCCGGAATCGATGACGTACACGATGTAGAACTGGGCGCAACTATCCAGGATGGTTATGTAGTGGATCCTGCCGCACCCGATAAAATAAAAGTAGGCGACTTCTGGCACTGGTCCCTTATTAATAAATATGTCAAAAGACTCCTCTACCCAGAAATCCCAAGTAGCCTAACGATAAAAAATAAACTTTTCCTGATAGATTTAATTTTCAAAGACCTGATTTTTCCCCTCCTTAATGAAAGAATCTAAATTCAAATTATTTGTGGGGTGGGTCGGACTTGCGCCAACCATGTTGACATCCTCCCGTAAGATTCCGCCATACGGCGGCGATCTAAACGCCGCTTCACCCTAATTAATTTTACCATATGTCATCCTGAACCAGTTTCAGGATCTGCTATTTTAAATCAGATGCTGAAATAAATTCAGCATAACATCTATTCAAGCGGATCTGATATGAGGTAAGAGTTCACCCTTCTTGACAAAACTATACCAGACTATGTCATTGCGAGGAGGAGGAACGACGACGAAGGAACGTCAGACGTTCCGAAGCAATCCCATTAATGAGATTGTTTCGCTCCAAAACTCACCGCTCGCAATGACAATTGATTATAATCTTTGTCAAGAACTGTGAATAGTTACGTTATGATATACTTATAATTATGCGAGCATCTATAAATAAAATAAAAAATCAAGTTGTGCCATTATGTAAAAAATATAACTGCAGAAAGATTGCGATCTTTGGTTCGTATGCAAAAAATGCTGAAAATGAGAAAAGCGATATAGATATACTTGTAGAACCACCACCTAAATTCGGCATCTTTCGTTTTGCAAGTATGAAATTAGAACTTCAAAAAATTCTGCAAAAAGACGTAGATTTAATTACATATAAAAGTATTAGTCCGTACATGAAGGATTCTATTCTAAATTCTGCCCGAATTTTATATGAAGAGTAATGCGTATATTCAGCATATACTTGAAGCAATACAAGCTATTGAACAGTTTACAAAAGATGTAATTTATGAAGAATTTCTTAAAAATAAAGAAAAACATTCGGCTGTAGTTCGCCAGTTTGAAATTATCGGTGAAGCCATTAATCAGCTTGAAAAGTTTCTTGAGGAAAAAAACCGATCTCTTAAAGATGTTGGTGTACCTTTCGAGGCTATCATCGAAATGAGAAATATCCTGATTCATGAATATTTTGCAGTAGATCTAGAGCTAGTATGGGATACAATTCAAAAAGATCTCCCTGATCTGAAAAAACAGATGAAAAAACTCCAAAAAATATCATATTGATAGCTCGTGGACGATGTTAAAACTTGCCATTCTCAAAATGAGCTAGGAATTTTGAAACCCTCAAAGTAAAATAGAATCGTAAAATCAGAAACATCAAAATTCTTAGTGATAAATGGCATTTCTAAATATTTCATTCAACTTACTGCTATCAGGAAAAGCAATACTTTTTACATTTTTTACTTCATTACTAAAATACCGGATGCGTTCTTCTATAAAAGAGTTTAGGGCTTCATTTCTTGGTTCAATATCCAATTCTTCACCATTTTTTTTCTGATCAATAATTCTTCTATCTGCTTTTAAAGCATAAACTATCATTAGATTCAAATCCCCATGCTCTGCTGCCCGATTCGACGGCATATAATATTTTAATTCGTTTTGATTTTTCAATTTCTTTTAATCTGGCTATGATTTTTTGTCTTTGCATGATTTACATTTTAACAAGTGTAGTAAAATCAAATTGATATATGAAAATTTACCATAACCTTACAAACCGTCAAGTCCAGGGCATTGCTGAAATATTTTCTAATCTTGGCTTATTATTTTTTGGATCGATCATAGTTCCAATATTTTCAGATGTAGAAAAGCTTAATCTTGTTTTAACAGTGGTAGGATTTTTATTGACATTATTTTGCTGGTTTGTTAGTATTAAACTGTTTAGAAAAGTTAAGGATAATTAAATAATATGAAGATAGTTATTGGCCCATTAGAAACCTTTTATATTGTTGGTGCTATTTTAGTCACACTTCTTGTACTACTAGTCCTGCCTACTTTACGGACAAAAAGTGGAAAATAAATTTTATCATACTATTAAATCCTTTCATTTTGCTTTTCGTAATATTTAACCCACTTAATCAAATTTTTTTTCGAACCAGCTTCTGAAAGTAAAATGTTTAAATTTAAGGAGTATTCTTTCTCGCTAAACATTTCTTCAACTATTTCTTCTATTGGCGCTTCCCATTTAATTCCCACCTTTCCAAAAAGTCCACCTATCTGATCCTTTTTTAATTTCAAAATTCGCTCGGAAAGATTATGATATTGTTTGTCATTCCACTTTAAACAAAACTTACACATAATTAAATCGTAAATAGGGGTGGGTCGGACTTGCGCCAACCATGTTAACATCCTATAGCCTGCCGCAGCAGTTACCCATAGGCTTTCATGTACTTGCAGATTTAACCGCTGACATCCTCCCGTAAGATTCCGTCATACGACGGCGATCTAAACGCCGCTTCACCCTTATTACATTTTATAACACCTGGTAGAATTTTTTTGATGCAATTTAACCTCGGATGTTGAATTAGTTATCTTAACAGTCTACAAATTATTTCTGCTATTACCTTAGAAGGGTAAATATTAACCAAATTGGCAATGATAAAAGAAGTATTTTTCCTGTCATTCCTACTTTATTTCTAATTAGAACAATAGCAGAAGCTACAATTCCAAAAAGTTCCGGAGGAATAGTAACGTAATTACAATAAGGTTTACACCATTCATGAAGCCGATGTCCTATGTTAGAAAATAAATTATTTACATTTAATATTTGCAGTATATCTCTTATCAAGTGATATATGAAAAAAATAAGTAACACTAGAAAAATCCACCTAATTGTCGTCATAAACAAAGTATAACAAGTTAGTCTAAGCGGGAACTTTTTATTAGCTTCAAAAATGATATAATATTTTTATTCTTTTAAAATAATGAGTTAATTTTTTACCAGGGGTGGCGGAGTGGCCAATCGCACTAGACTGTAAATCTAGCGGCTTATGCCTGCGAAGGTTCGAATCCTTCCCCCTGGACAGTGAAGTAGAGCGAAGCTCACTTCACAGTCATGTAGCGAACTTTGTTCTGCTACATGACCCGAAATGACTCTATATAATAAAAAAGTCAACCATGAAAAAACTTTTATACTGCGTTTACATTTTATTTTCTTTAAAAGACAATAAATTTTACATTGGTTATACAACTAATCTTCACGAAAGATTGACTTCCCATATCACAGGAAATTCAAAATCTACTGAACCGCGAAGACCATTTACTTTGTTATTTTGTGAATATTATCTATCTAAACATGACGCAACCCGTCGAGAGAAATATTTTAAGACTACTGCTGGTAAAAAAACATTGAGAATTATGTTAAAAGAAAGTCTAAATGAAGTAAAGCTCCAAACTACTTCGAAGGAATGAACGGTTAGAACTTCTTGATATAATTCATTAACGAAATTATTGTCAGATATGGAAAATCAGCGACTATTGCTTATTTCTACTTCAATTACACTTGTCATTGTTAGAGCTTGGGAAACAATAATGGTAGTCTTTTTTGAAAATTCTTCATTGTGGCAAACTGTAAAAAACGATAACCTAGAACACTATCAGCTTGGATTTCTTTTATTTATCATTAGCTTTATATTCTCAAATATGCTGAGCAATAAAAGTCGGATTGTTATCTGCGGAGTAGGAATAGGTCTAATTATCGATGAGATTCATTACCTTCTTTCTGTAGTGTTTAGATTTCCATACACTTTTAATAGTTCTCAAGAGTGGTTTTCTGTTCTTATAATATATTTTGTTTTTTTAATAACTTTTTATATATATCACAGAGTTAAAATACTGAGTAAATCGAAAGCCAATCAATAGTATAAATAGTTTTAACCTTAATTTTTTATGAGTTATTACAAAAGATTCAAATTAGTAATAGGGAGTCCAATTTTTAGAAAATATCTAAAATGGTCTTAAGACAAAAGTGTGAAGGATTTGTCAGTGTTGAATTATTCACCCAAATTCAAAAGAAAGGGTTTTACGGCTTTATTATGCGGTGTTGGAAATGAAGGAACGGCTGACGTATTTATAAAGTTTTTAACAACTAGAAATCCAAAGGCTAAAATCATAATAATTGATTTAGGAAAAGAGCGGATTGAAAATGTAAATAAATTAGTGAAAGAGAAACATTCAAGCTTAGATATTTTTGTTAAACAAATAAATGCATTATCCCTTCAAAAAATAATAAAAAATGGAACAATAGACTGGATAGAGAAAGATGGCTTCTTAGAGTTTTTTGACAAAAAATCACTAAGCAAAATGCTTTTTGTTTGGCGTCAAATTCTGAATGATGAGGGATTTATAACAACTCGAATACCTGTTTATAGAAACTAAATTGAGGAAATAATTTATAAAAAAGCAGTTTGGAAAGCTAAAATTTGGCTCGGGGTAACTATTTATTCATATCAAAAAGATTATTTTGACAATCTCTTTACTAGATCTAAATTTACTTTTGTAAATCATTCCACAGATTTACCTATCCTGCAAGGCTATTCTTTGCTTAAAAAACTATAGTTGAGAGTAAAAAAGTTCTCACAACTTCTCCAAGTCTGGACGAAGCTTACTATAATAAGCTAAACGCTTATTTAATAACAAAAATCTGTAAAAGCAGGGCGAGTAAATAACTACCTAAAAGTACACTTCCTTCAAGTTTTGAAATAGTTTTTCTTGTGGCCATAAAAATAAGCAACATTAAACTCATTATAATCATTACAGGTATATCGAAATAAATCCATCTTTCTGAAATTTTTACCGGGGATAAAAAGGCGAGAAAACCCATAGTTACAAGTAAGGTAAAAATATTCGAACCTAAAGTTTCCGATACCGCAACATCACCCATACCTTTTTTAGTCGCTTTATAGGCAGCTAATATATTAGGGATCGACGGTCCAATCGCTCCTATCGTAAGTCCTATTATTAGCTCATCTACAGGAAATTTGTTTACGATCTGAATAATTGTATTGGTAAAAAATTGCGCTCCGAAAAGAAGTAAAGCGATACCTAATGAAAAAGACAGCCAACCTGATTTTAATTTTCCTATATCAAATCCCAATAACTCAAGTTTTATTTCAACATTTTTATAATCTTTTTGTTTTTGTGACTTGCTCGTGAGCTTTTCCTGTAGAAAAACATTAATGACATAAGGAATAAACAGCAGCATGAATGCTAAACCTTCAAAGCGGGTCAATTCGCCTCCTGAAGCGACCGCGAATACTAAAATAGGTACAACAACTGAAAAAACACCGTCACGCAGAATTACATAAGTATGAACTTTTAGAGGCCTGACAAGCGCTGATATGCCTGTCATCAGGCCAATATTGCAGATAATAGAACCTAATGCAACACCGAGGCTTAAATTTGGATAACCATTTAATGCGCCATATGCAGCGACTAATATCTCAGGTAGGCTTACAGCAATTGAAACAAGAATAAGTCCAACAGAAACACCGGATACTCCAAGCTTTCTTGCTACGGGGATTAACGAATCAGTAAACCAGTCTGACCCTTTTCCTATTGCGACCGTACTGATCAATAGATAGACAGCTATGATAACTAAATCCATTAAGCTATTATATCATCGATAGAATCAGGAGTATGACAGGTATAAGATATATTTAATTTGATGGGACATCTATAAATAAGTAGTTTCTTTGATAATAAGTTCCAACATATTCAACCAGCCTGGACAAGGCACAATACTGCGCCTTGCTCCGCCAGGAGCAAAAGCAGTATTTGCCGCAGACAGGTGCCGAATGGTACCTGTCAGACAACATGAATTTTTTCTACGTTTATATTATTCAAAGTATCCATCTGAATTTTATTTATATCGGATACACTGATAATCTCAAAAGAAGATTCGAGGAACATAATTCTGGCTTAGTAATTTCAACAAAACATTATCTTCCACTTGAACTTATCCATTACGAGGCATATAAAAATCAAAAAGACGCAAAAAGAAGAGAGAAATACTTAAAATGTAATCGTGGTAAAACTACACTTAAAACAATGCTTAAGGAATTTTTCAATAAGCAATAATATTGGATAAAAGTGCATCAGAAAAAAACTCCTCCGAAGCTTTATGCGAAAAAGGGAGGCCTTGGTATCTGAAGTTTTAACGAAAGATACCTTCCCCTGGACTTAAAGCTTCCTAACGAGATATTGAAACTCCCTGATCCTACGATCAGGGAATCTTTGACAACGCTTCGTCAGGAGTTGAAATCCTTCCGAAGCGAAAATATTTTTCGCTTTAATCCCTTATCTTACGATAAGGGTATTTCGCGAAGGAGGAATAAATAGTATTACTTGAAAAGAGTAGATACCTATAGTATAATATACTAATTATGTTTGAACAAACACCTCGACCAGAAGAGAAAGGCTTTCAGCTATCGGTTTTAGCGCCTGGTTTTTATAGAATAATTGACTTTTTAGATAATACATTTAAAGGTCGCAAAAAAATTGTAGGACCATATCCAAATAAAAAATTAGCTACACCTGCACATGATAAAATGGCCGCAAGAGTATATTTTCCAACTACACGCGTAGAATTCCATTTTTTTAAACCAGAAGGTGCTGTGAGGCTTGATCCTTCCGAACTTGAAAAAATTAAATAAATTAACTTCTTAATAAGCATAGAGTAATCCCACCCTGTGGGCTATAGTCCCCTTTACGGGGATTGACAGGCACGAACTTTGTAATTTTTCCTTACTCTTAGTTTGGAAAACCTGCTCATACTTTGTTAAAATTAAATATATCGATGTTGGAAAAATTCAGACACTGGTATCGCAAACTACCCGATAAAAAACGCTATCTCGAATTTGTCACAGCCTTATTGACTATTCCGGTTCTTCTAACTGTAATTTATACAAATATGGTCAGTATTCGCGAAGATAAAAAGTCAAATGCTACTCCGACCCCTGAAAAATCAGAAAAAATAGTCATCATCAGAGAAGACGAAAATAAAGAAAATGAAAAGTCAAATACTCCGACGCCCACCCCTACCTTAGTTCTGTCTCCGACTCAAACCGCTAAAGAGTGCAAAAAAGAAGTCGGACCGGTAAAAATCAGTAATCCTGCCGAAGAAGAAGTAGTTAATGAAGATCTTATCTGTGTAAAAATCGACTATACAACCGGAGAATATTGTTCTGTAGCCTGGTCTTATAAACTGGATAATAATAACTGGTCAGACTATACAAGTAGCCCTTTCTGCTTTTCAAAACTTGATCCGGGCAAACATGAACTCGATCTCAGAGTTCAAAGCACAGTTTCAAATGATGAAACAACTCTGAAAAGAACTTTTTATTATCAGACCAAAGAACCTCCAACCCCAATCCCGACAGTTTCTCCATAAAAACCATAAAAAATGTAACCGTTCAGGATTTGACAAAACTTTGTCATCGCGAAGCTACGAAGTAGCTGTGGCGATCTCATAAGATTGCTTCGCTACGCTCGCAATGACATTTTCATTGACAACTCCTGAACGGTTACTAAAAAATCCCTGGACTTTTTAAATATTAGTGTTATAATTAATACTAGGAATTCTTTGAAGGCTTCCCGTTTTTCAAAAGAACTTCTGGAAAAAAAATATTAAATGGCAAATAAAATATACGTAGGCAATCTCCCCATTTCAATTACAGAAAAAGAACTTTTTGAACTCTTTGTTCCTTTTGGGGAAGTTATTTCAGCCCAGATAACAATGGGTATGGATGGTAAAACTAACTCAGGATACGGATATGTAATGATGGTCAATGATAAAGACATGCAGAAAGCAATTCTTAAGTTGAACAATTCCCTTTATAAAAAGAGAAATATAAGAGTAGTCAAAGCTCATCCTATAGATCAGGACAGCGGTTATCTGGCCAGGAAAAACAGATTCAGCCGGTATAATAAATTCAGTAAATTTAAGAGAAAATAATTTTAAGAAAACTCTAAATTCTAAACCCTAAATCCTAAACAAATTCAAAGTTCCAATTTCCAAATAGAAAAAAGTTTTGAATTTTATAATTTTTATAATTAGGATTTGTTTAGAGTTTAGAAATTAGAATTTAGGATTTAATCGATATAATAAGGTCATAGGAAACTACTTTACTTACAGTTAGGTAGTAAGATTGGAGGTGATAATGAATGGATAAAAATAAACTATTCGTAGGAAGTCTTCCCTGGTCAGTAAATAGTGACGGTCTTAAGGAGATGTTTGCCCAGTACGGCGACATTACCGAGGCTGTTGTTATAACCGACCGAAACACAGGAAGATCAAAAGGTTTCGGATTCGTAACATTCGCAAAAGAAGAAGATGCTGCAAAAGCACTTGAAATGAATGGTAAAGAAGTCGAAGGAAGAACCATAGTGGTCAACACTGCACGCCCTAGAGAAGCAAGACCGGCAGGTGGTGGTGGAGGCTATCGTGGTGGTGGCGGTGGTGGCGGCGGATACCGCGGAGGCGGCGGCGGCGGCTACGGCGGAGGACGAAGAGATCAAAATTTCTAAATTTATTCTCTTAGATCGCAGATACCCAACTCTCAAGAAACAAAGGGAGAGTTTATCGAACCATTTGGTAAACTTGTGAGTTGGCATTTGGGATTATATAAATAATATGAGTAAAGACTACAGTAATCTGTGTGTGAGATGCGGAAAACAACGAATAATAGTAAAAACCTGGAAAGAAAAACTGGGTTACTCTACTATTACTGCAACAATGACAGCTTGCCCGGATAAAGAATGTCAAAAAATAGTCGATGCTAATAATAAAAAACAAAAAGCCAAGCAGGATGCATTAAAATTACGCAGTAATCAACGCCTCCAGGCCCGAAGAAGAAAATAACTGTGACTAAATTAAGATCACCTACCATTTTAAATGAACTACCCCACAGCAAGCGGACGGGGTATCTTTATGTCATTCCCTCGAAGGAGGGAATCCAGACTAAAATAATCATATTTGTAATGGAATTTATAAACTGGATCCCCGCCTGCGCGGGGATGACAAACATTTCGCAGCAAGCTGCGAGGAATTAAACCACTAAGGTTAAATATTAAAAAAAAGGTACAATATCCTATTGTAAGCTTAATTTCATATTTCAGCTTAAAATCACATCATGGGAGAATTACCAATAACAGTATTCGCTATAACAAGAAATGGTATAAAAGAAGGTTATACTCCTCCACCCGGTCATAGTACCGTTAATATTATTGGAGTCTACCAATCAGGAGATATACAAGATACACCCCTATTCCTTGGAGAAATTATAACACCTTCCGGAACTAAAGATCCCTCAGGTAGCCCTGCAATATATATTAACCCTCCTGAATTGGCCGATAAATTAATCAACTATAAGCAAAATGGTGTTCCAATAGAAATTACAATTTCTCAAGCACTTCAAGGTTTTTAACTAAAATAATTAATTTATAAAAATTCTTCCTTTTTGGATTTTTTTCCTACTGCTTCAAAGAAAAGTTGGAATACTCTCTCCATTACTGCGGCCCTAACCGGCCGGCGGGAAATTCTAGTCATACTCTAAGTTAAATCTATCGGTTATAGAGGTATGATGTTACAATCTCAGAGTGCTTCCGCTGAGCTACCGCTGTTCTGCGGTTGAGAAATATTTCTTAAAATAAAATCACTTGAATTATTATCAGAATCAGAGCTATTACCTTTTAACTCATCCACTCCGCCAGTATACATTGAAATTGAAGTTGACGAATCATACGCTTTTCTCTCAATGCTCTGGCCGGCTGCGGGATTATTTGGATAAGCAGGTGTTTCAACAAATTGATTTGCTCCATTTCCCCAAGCTAATTGATCAACAACTGAATCATCCGGTTTTAAAAGAACAATACTGTTATTTCCAGCTAAAGTGTTAGTATTGCTGACATCGGCCCCAATCGTTGCGTTATAACCATCTGCACTGTTTGCCCAAAGAAAAAAACCATAAGAGGGAATTGATTTTCCCGTTCCAATTACGATTAATGAATTTTCCGACCCTGTTGAAGATTTTTTCCTTAATTTCCAACCGCTAAGATCGATGCTTGAATTTGTCGGGTTATAAACTTCAATAAAATCCTGAGTTATTGCTGCTCCATTGATCTGAACCTCGCTTATAACAATATGATTTGCCAAAACCGGGGTTGGGCTTGGAGTTTGTGTTACTGCCACTGTTTCCGTCGGAGTTATTGTTTCTGTTATTGAAGGATTTGTTGGAAAATTTTCTGACGCTGAAAATACATTACTGTTGCTGCTGCTAACACTACTAAAAAACCCGTAAGAAATGTTGAGGATAAAAAATCCACTGAATAAAAGAATAAGGAACAAAAAAATTAATCTATTTCTTTTCACTTTAAGGACTTTATAGACTTTATGGACTTTTATGTCTATCGCTTATAAACTACAAAGTGAGTGATTTAGACAGTAAGAAGAACGAAAAAAGTTGGAATTATAAAGCTAGTTTCCCGGAGTTGGAGAATTTCGATCCAGCCAGTCAGAAGCCGCATCAGTATCAAATCCCGGAGCCTGTCTTTCAGTCGAATGACCCTTTGCTACTTTAGGATTCGTCCCGGGTGGAGTAAATCCGGAAGTATTATCTCCCCAACTCATTCTGTCAATCTCATCTCTCTGCGGATTTTTAAGTATCAACACATCGCCGTCAATATCAAGACCACCGGCAAAATGTGCCCCAATTTCGATGCGCAACGCCCCACCCGCCACCGTATT
>Ga0155057_110_pt1 | contig 14321 bp, 18 predicted proteins | sample RifCSPhighO2_01_FD_106025 | JGI IMG/M metagenome (GOLD analysis project Ga0155057, IMG submission 106025) | Candidatus Roizmanbacteria bacterium RIFCSPHIGHO2_01_FULL_35_10
AGAACGCCCACAAAAACAAGAACTCCGACTCCGGGAGGTCTAAATCCAACCAGAACTAGAACGCCCACAAAAACAAGAACTCCGACTCCGGGAGGTCCAAGTCCGACCGTACCACCCGGATCAGGCGGATTAATGTTTGCGATTAGGCTTCCGGATATAACAAGCTTTAATATTCAAGCCTCTGATGTTCAGGTTGAATTAAGAAGCAGTACCACTACTTTAGAAACTGTAAATATGGATTTAGTGCAGGATGGACTTTATTTCCGAACCGGTTCGCCGGTTATATTTAATTCTGCTCAGAACCAAACTTATAATATCTTTGTTAAGACCAGCGTAAGCTTGGGCAGGGCTTTTGGTGGAGTCACATTGAATTCATCCCAAATGTTCGATTGTACAGTCGCGGGAGATCCGAACTGCGGTGAGTTAATAAGTCAAAGAGATAACAAATTACTCCAGTCCGGTGACAGCGACGGATTTGATACAGCTTCAGGCAGTTACAATAAGATTGATTCGTCAGATCTGCAAGCTTTGAATCAATTTTTTAACCAACCGGCTACTGGTCAGGCTTCCAGCGTAGATTTCAATATCGACGGGAACGTAGACATCAGTGATTTGGAAATAATTGGAAAGAATTACGGACTGCTAGGAGACTAAAATACCATGCCAAACAGATTATTAATAAATTCCAGAAAGACGGCAATTATTATTGTTGTATTAGTAACTCTTTTAGCAGGATCCATCTTTTTATTAAGACAGGGCAGAAGATCAAAGGCAACTCCCGGAGTACCGACACTCTTTTATTCTACAGAACCCGGATCTCTTCAATCCGGTCAAAATTTTGACTTAGTATTAAAAATAAATCCAAACGGAGCAACTTTATATGCTTTTGAACTTTATACAATTTATGATCCACAAAAAGTTGATTTTCAAAATACGACTATTTTAGCTCAAAATATATCTTCACAGTTTATATTGATCAACTCAACAGTTGACACTGCTAACAACATTATTTCAATTACAGGAGCAAAGACCGGCAGTGCATTTCCCAGCAGTTCTAATACGGAGATAGCCAGAGTTAAGATGAAAGTAAAAAGCGGAGTTTTGGGAGATGTTGGTTTTTCCTGGGGAGGCAATACCAAAGTGGGAAGTAATTTAAATAAAGAATTATTAGACGGTCTGTTTACAATCAGCGAAGTAACGATCCAACCTACTTCAACTCCGGGACAGCCAGCCGGTCCTGATTTGCATCTTGATATTCCTACATTACCCAGAGTTGGCGGGTCAGGTATAGCCCAACGCGGGGCAAATGTTGATGTCCAGGTATTTTTAAAAACAAATAATATTCCGGTTAAGGCGGTTGATTTTATCCTTCCTTATGATGATTCAATGCTGACTTTTCAAAATACCGCAGATCTGGTGGCAAATATTGAATTGGATCCGAACTCAGGTTTTAACACCCAGTTCGTAATTAAAAAGGTCGATGTTGTAGCCAAAAAAATTATTTTTGCTTTAGTTGTGCCTGTGGTGAATCAACAACCTGTTCCTGTAAGCAGTCCTAATGATATTCTTTTGGGAATTATAAAGTTTAAGGTTAGAACGGACGCCCCGGACGGTCAGGTTTCTCTATTACCCGATACAACCAGTACTATTTACGATCTTCAGACGCAGAATATTTTAACCTGTACCGGTGGTATTCGTTTTAATGTCGGTGTCTTAACAGCGACAGATACACCTATTCCTACTTCCCCGCCTTTTATAACTGATACGCCTTGGCCAACATTTCCTCCTCCTCCGACTAATACGCCGTTTATTATTTTACCGACTTCAGTTCCAACAATAACCAATCCACCGGTCGGAGTGGCTATGGCATTGGATTTTAAATTCAGATTTCAGGGTATTCTGGCAAAACCCAACCGGTTAAATTCGATTCCGGTTAAAATTACCGTAAAAAGTAGCGCAGCTTCAGCAAATACAATTAAGTCTGTTTCGGCTAATGTGACGGTAGATGCAAGCGGTATCTGGTCGGGGCAAGCCTATTTCCCAAGTCTTTTGGAAGCTCCGGATTACATTATTTTAGTCAAAGGACCAATGCATCTGCAAAAAAGAATCTGTGAAAATAGTCCCAGTGAGACTGAACCCGCTAAATACAGCTGCATTTCCGGCAATATACAGCTTCTTGCAGGCACAAATCTTCTTGATTTCAATCAAATTAATCTGATTGCCGGCGATTTACCTCAGCAGGATGGTGTGGCAAATGCTTATGATGTTGCTTTAACCAGAAATAATCTGGGTAGTACGGATCCGGCCATCTTAGCAATTGCAGATGTTAATTTCGATGGCATCGTCGATACTCAAGACTATTCTTTGGTCATCGAGGCTTTAGCAATTAGAACCGATGATGAACTATAATAAAAATATGAACGATCAACCAAATAAAAATTCAAAATCCAAATTGAAGTTAATTTTACTTTTAGTCTTTATAGTTTTCGCTGTTTTATTGCTGATTTTAAACAGAACCGGAAAAAAAGATAAAAATAAGCAGCAACCTGCACCTTTGGTAGTTATTCCGACTCCTATAATTTTAACTGAAGGTTCTTTGTCAATTCAGACGATATCAACAAAAGTTACCACCGAAAATACAAAAGATATAGAAATTATTGCCAGTTCCAATCAGAAATCGATAGTTGCTTATGACATTGTTATTACTCATGAAAGAGGAGCTTTGGAAGTGCTTTCAGTTGAGTCGCTTTTGCCGGACTTCAAGGTATATCCCCTGGAAAAAAACAATCACTTCATTATTACCGGCGTAAAAGAACCTGAAAGCAAGTCAAATTCCGTGTTTGAAAATTTACCGATAGTAAAACTTAAAATTTTACCCAAAAAAAGTAAAAATCTAACTCTAAATTTAGTCAGTTCATTGGGAAAAGAAAAGAGCCAGATGGTAGATGAAGAATCTAAAATTTTAAGACCGGAACTTACGTATTTTAAGTTAAATATAAATTGATGTTTTTATACTAGACTAATAAATAATGAAACAATTTGTATTAAATATATTAATCAGTTTTATCCTGTTTATTTTTTCGGCTAGCGTTTTTGGTCAAATCCAGGCTGCTTTTTTGGATTTTGATAAAGCTACCGCAACGGTAAATATAGGTGGAAATATTGATATTGGCGTGCGGATTGATTCGGGATCAAATCAGATATCTTCAACAGATGCTTATGTGTTATACGACCCGGTTTTGCTCGAAGCTGTAGCTATCACACCCGGAACGTTTTTCCCAACCGTGGTTAATAATATAACTTCCGGAAGACTTTATATCGCAGGGTTGGTAGATGATGCGGCAAGCTCTAAAACCGGAACAGGAATTGTAGCAACAATAACTTTTAAAGGATTAAGTATAGGACAAGCCAATCTTGCCTATGATTGTCAGCAGGGTGTATATAATAGTTCTAAAATAATCCAGAACGATCTGGATGCCACCAATATAATCGACTGCGAGCAGAGCGGAACGAGTTTAATTAGCGTTGAAGCGGCCGGCACAAATCCAATCAATACTACGCCAGGAGCTGTAAATAGATACCCAAATAATGCTACAAATTCAGCTCTGCCAAAGACCGGAATATTTGATAATATTTCTAAGGTGGCAGTTCCCGGAATGATATTATTTATAGTTGGCGTTGCTTTAAGGCTGGTTTTGTAAAGATATAAAAGATTAAAAATAAAAAATAAAATATACATATCAAAAATGAAAAATATTTGATATTTTATATGTATATTTGAGATTTAATATTTAATTTTTAATATTAACTTATGAGGTTTCCAAAAACTCCGGCTTTAATTACTGGAATAGTTTTAGCAGTAATTTTACTGGTCGGAAGTTTTATGGTTGCGCAAAATTTGCCGGGACGGGCTGCCGATGAAGAGCCGCGTGATGTCGTGGTTTCGGACCTTACAACTAATTCTGCAAAGATAAGTTTTGCTACAGGATCTAAAACGCAGGGGGTGGTGGAGTATGGATTGTCACTTACGACATTAAATTTATTGGCTCCTGAAAGTGAGTCGGCAACGAGTCATGAAGTTGAATTGACACTATTATCAGAGTCTACTACTTATTATTTTCAAATTTCTATCGGTGGTAAAAAATATGATAACGCCGGAGTACCCTGGACATTCAGCACAAAATCACCTGAAGAAGAATCAAAACGTGTAATACCGACACTGCCAACCGGCAGGCCGTTACCGACAAGCAGAGTTTTAATTACAGATGGCCCCAGTTCCTGCACCGAATCTGTCTGTGAAAAAATAAAGTTAAAGCTAGGCAAGGGTTGCACAACCCAGGATTATATAAGATGTATTAAAAAAGGCGCTACCCAAAAACCCTTAACAACTCCTTAAATAATTCCGTTGCCCAAGCTTGAAGGAATGAGGAAATTTAATATAAAAGAAGTAACCGGACGAATTATTATGTCAAGCATAGACGAACCACCGAAAGGAAAAATTAACATAAGTAAAAATATCATTCCATAACGTTCGAGTTGATACCATTCATGAGCTTTTTCGTCAGATAATAATCCACCTACGATTTTAAAACCATCCAGCGGATGAATAGGCAGAAGGTTGAATACTCCCAATATTACATTTAAAGAAATCATCGGAACGAGCAAAAAATAAGCCGAAGTGAGCCGCAAAATAAGAGAAAGAAGAATTGCTAAAACAAAATTTGAGAAAGGACCTGCAAGTGAGATAATTGCGGCATCTTTTCTTGGGTTTTTTAAGTTGTAAGGATCGAATCCAACCGGTTTTCCCCAGCCAAAACCAAAAAATAAAAGAAAAAGAAGCCCTAAACCGTCTATATGAACTAAAGGATTAAGCTTGAGTCTACCGGCAAGTCTGGGTGTAGGATCGCCAAGATAGTCTGCAGCATATGCATGTGAAAATTCATGTACTGCAATTGCAACTAATAAGGCAACAAGGTAAACGAAGAAGAGTAGAGGATTAGAGAAAAGATAAGATAACATACAAATTACTAATATCTAATTGACCTAATTAACCTAAATAATTCACAATTTTTAAATTTTGAAATTAGGATTTTGAACATTGATTAGAAATTAGATCAATTAGAATAATTAGAGCAATTTAAGTTTGAATTGTCGTATATATTATGATATCATAAATCTTCTATGAATATCTGTTATCACTGCGGAAAAGGCTTGTTATTCGGTCGTAGCCACACTCATCACAGAGGTGTAGCCGGAGGCAGATGGAAAAAAAGAGCTCCCAAGACAAGACGAATATTCCAACCCAATCTTCAGAGAGTTGAAATTATGGAGGACGGAGAAGCAAAAAGAGTTAAACTTTGCGCCAAGTGCTTAAAAAGGGTTAAAAAGGATTTAAGAGATGGAGTAAAGCCATTTTTTCAATTAGCTCAATATCAAATAAATAATTCTGCTTTTAATAAATCTGAACCTTCTCCAATAGCCACCGTAGCTTAATTTTTAATATATAATTAAAATTATTATGCTTCTTTCCAAAAAGAAACGCTATCTTCAGGTTGCTTTTAACTCGACTCTGGATGAGGCCTATGAGATTATTCAGACATTGCCTGCAAGTGACCGCATAATACTCGAAGCAGGAACTCCGCTTATAAAACAGTTTGGTGTATCCGCGATTCAGAATCTTTACACTTGGTGGAGTATAAAAACAAGACCCCACGACATTCTTCCTTATATTGTTGTCGATCTAAAGACTATGGATCGCGGAGAGACAGAAGTCGGCTTGGCTAAAAATGCCGGTGCATCTGCTGCTATCTGCCTCGGTCAGGCACCCGTCGAGACAGTCAATAGTTTTATAGAGAGTTGTGAGAAGGTGGGAATAGATAGCATGGTTGATATGATGAATATTGATTTTCCCATTAATATTTTAAGAAAGCTAAAAAAGCCTCCTAATGTTGTTTTGCTTCACAGAGGGGTAGATGAAGAAATATTTAACAAAAACAAACCAATACCTTATATTCAAATAAACAAAGTTTTAAGTTCGTATAACGTATTGATTTCAATAGCAGGCGGGGACTCTATTAGAGAAGTTCAAAGAGCTGTATTTAACGGAGCCAACATAGTTGTAGTTTGGAAGAATTTTTATCATTCAGATGAGAATACAGGCAAGTTAGCCGAAGAATTTTTAAAAGAGATTAAATAAACTTCATAGCTACTTAAGGAAAAGTCTTGAAAAAGCCAGCAAATAACCTGCGATAGAATAGGAAAAAGTAGTCAATAAAATATTTTTAATCATAACGTCTACAACTTTTAGAAGGTCATCTTTGCTCAGATGCTTTAAAACATAAAAAACTCCTATAATAATTAAAACTCCCGCGTAACTTTTAAACAGTAAATTTCTCAATCTGATAAACTCTTTCAGAGTAGATTCAATTGAACCCATATCCAATCCTAACTTAGTCAGATATAAAATAAGAAATATATTAAGAAGATAAAAAATACTTAATAAATAAGTTAAAAAGTTAGAGTTCTTTCCTTGTTTAGCAAGATCCATGGAGGTTTTACTTACCAATTTTTTCAGTCATTTTTTTAAATCCCTCAATTATTTCAATAGGTACAGCAAAAATCACCGTATTTGCAGGATTGGCAGTGGTTGATTCAATTGTTTGCAGAGTGCGTAAAGAAATTGCACCGCTATGCGATAAGTTAGTCATAGCTTTATTCAATTTTTCGGATGCGCTTAGTTCTCCCTCGGAGCGAATAATGGTTGCTCTTCTTTCTCTTTCGGCTTCGGCCTGCTTGGCCATGACGCGTTTCATATCGGCCGGAACTTCAATATCCTGAATTTTTATTGCCGTAACATCGATTCCCCATTCGGTTGTTTCTTTGTCCACTATGCTTTTTATTTCATCAGCCAGCTTCTGTCTTTCTCCCAGAAGCGTATCAAGTTCGACTCCGCCGATTACATCACGTAGCGCCGTTTGCGCGTATTGAGTAATGGCGTAAGTATAATCCTGGATTTTTAAGACTGCGTCTTCGGGTTTTGTTACCTGGAAATAGACTACGGCATTTATTCCGACCGGCACGTTGTCTTTGGTAATTACTTCCTGTTGTGGAATATCAGAAGTCGTGATTCTCATGTCGACCTTTATTACTCTTTGAATAATCGGAATAAGAATATTCAAACCAGGATTAATGGTTCCGGAATATTGACCTAATGTGAGCACAATACCGCGCTCATACTGATCGATGATGACGAGAATTTTTAAAAGAAGAATAACTCCTATTACAAGAATTGGAAGCGTAAGAAAATACATACATTAATTAACGCAAATTCAGACTATTTTGTCAACAGTTTTTTTACCACTTCGCTTTGATTTTGAAAAAAGTGGTAATGCCCACCGTAGCTTTCAAATTTTAGTTTCTACTTCTAATAGAAAATAAAAAAATATAAAATCAAAGCTACATTAGGTATTAACCCCTTCCTTTTGAAAGCGAAGGGGTATTAAATCTCCGTCTTTTTCTTCGAAAAGCTGTTGATTTTGTTCCAAGGCTCTTTGGGTAAAAAGTACACCTCTGAGGTGGTCGGCTTCGTGTTGAATAATAAGAGCTTTAAATCCGCTAAACCATTTTTTATGTCTTTTACCCGTTTGGTCCTGAAATTCCAAATAGACTTTATGGGCTCTATCAACATTTCCCCAGATTTTAGGAATAGATAAGCAGCCTTCCAGCCTGTGTTTTTTTTTCTTTTTAATTTCAGAACCCTGAGGGTTCCCAGCTTCGACTTTGATAATTTTTGGGTTTATGAATATTTCGGTTTTCGCCTCGGGTGTCGGTTTAATAATAAAAATCGCCATATTTTTGTCTATTTGAGGAGCTGCCAAACCGACTCCCTGTGGATTAACCTGCGCTCTTAGAGTTTGATCCATATTTTTGACCAGTTCAACCAGTTTTTCGTCAAACCGTTCAACTTTTTTAGTTCCGTCTGTCAGGACAGGATTTGGAATGGTTACAATTTTCAGCATGCGGATATTATATAATAACAATAATAGAAATTAATAGAAATTTCTAATTTCTAAGTACTCTAATTGATCTAATCAAATCCAAATGTCATAATGACTAAATTTAGAAATTGGGAACTTGGGAAATTGATTAGAATAATTAGAAATTAGGTCAATTAGATCAATTATGAAACTATCTCTCTGCATCGCCACTTATAATGAAGAAGCCAATATCCATTACCCGTTAGACTCCTGTTATGATTTTGTGGATGAGGTCATTATCGTTGACGGTGGATCAGCAGATAAGACCGTTGAAAAGGCAAAGTCATACGGTAAAAAAGTAAAAGTTTTTATAGAGCCAAATCCGCCGATGTTTCATCTTAATAAACAGAAGGCAATCGAACGGGCAAAAGGGGAATGGATTTTACAATTGGATGCGGATGAAGAAATAGCCGATGAATTAAAATTAGAAATAAAAGAAATAATTCATCGGAATTTCCAATTTCCAATTTCTCCTTCGACAAGCTCAGGATCCCGAGCAAAGTCGAGGGACAATTTCCAATCAAATACCAAATTCCAAAATTCAAATGTAAGTTCTCGACAAGCTCGAACTATAAAAAATTATTCTTCGAGCGAGCGGAACGAGTCGAGAAGTTATGTTGCGTATTATCTTCCCCGCAAAAACTTCTTTCTCACCCGTTTTCTGCTGAAGGGCGGTCAATATCCTGATTATACTATTCGCCTTTATCGCAATGGCGCAGTGCGATTTCCCCTTAAAAGCGTTCACGAGAATGTTGTTATAAATCCAGAATTTAAAATTCAGAATTCAGAATTAATTGGGAATTGGGAATTGGAAATTGGATATTTGAGCAGTCCTATTCTTCACTATGCTGATCCTGATTTTTCCCGCTACCTCAAGCGCTGGGACAGATACACGACCTTAGACGCAGGTATGTTAGCAAAAGAAATAAAATACCAAATATCAAATATCAAATATCTGCTTATGTTTTTAGATTACTTTATGTTGAAGCCAACCGCAACCTTCTTTTCCATGTATTTCCGCCACCTGGGCTTTATGGATGGTTTCCCCGGTTTCGTCTTTGCCCTTTTTTCCTCAATCCGCTTCTGGGTGATTTATATAAAACTCCCTACTTTAAGTAAGAGTTCACGCTTCTTGACAAAACTATACCAGACTATGTCATTGCGAGGAGGAGGAACGACGACGAAGCAATCCCATTAATAAGATTGCTTCGCTCCAAAACTCACCGCTCGCAATGACAATTGATTATAATCTTTGTCAAGACTTGTGAATAGTTACAAATAATTTATTGTTGACAATAATTCTGATACAGTTATTATTAATAATATGTTGCTGAAGAAAAATACTGCAAAAATAATTTTTATTTTATTTCTATTTATTGTTCCATATATTATATCTGCCCAGGAATTTCCCCCTCCGGATCCGCTTACACCAACCAGTTCAGGCAAGCAAAAATCTATGCCGCCACATCCGAGAGTTATACTTTTGCAGAAATTAAAAACTATAACCGATACTATAAAAGCAGAAAAAGTTGCAGATATTTTTATGAAACTGGCTGATATTAATCAGCAAAGAACTGGACAAATGCAGGATGTCTTGGACCGAATGAATGCTGTACTGCAGAGTTTATTACAGAAAATTGAACAGGCAAGTGCAGGCGGGGTAGACATAACTTTGGCTCAGCAGGCAGCAAATGAAGCCCAGGCAGCCTTTGACGTAGCCCAGGCGGCAGTTGCCAGCCAGTCGGCAAAAGTCTTTACTCTCGACGCCACAAATGAAGCCACATTAAAGCCAAAAGTCGGTCAGCAGGTATCCCAGCTTCAGGCGGATTTACAGGCAGTCCGAAGTTTAGTGATTGAGGCAAAACATAAGATTTCAGCAGTAATCAGAGAGTTGGCAAAGACCGGCGTAGGCAAGATCGGTCAGAAGGACAAATCAGCCACATCTGAGCCCGCTCTATTCCAACCGTTTATACCGTAGTAAATTGGTATATTTGAAATTAGTTATGGAAAAAAATCAAATTCCGAATCAGGCACAGAATCCACAGCAGAGCGTTAATCCTGAGCCTGAAGTTCAAAATAAAAGCAGTAAGAAAATGATGGTTATTTTAGTGTTTTCGGCTGTTTTGCTAGCCATTATCGCAACCTTTTATTTTGTTTTAAACAGGAGCAGTAATAATGCTCCAACCGAAAAAATCAATTCGGATGAGTTCCAATCCGTGTCTGTTACACCTTTTCCGGAAGAAAGTGAGCTTGAGAGTATAGACATCAGCGAAGATGAAAGTGAATTCCAACAACTCCAGGAAGCTGCAAATCAACTGTAGTCCAAGAACGCCTGCTATAAATACTATCCTATAATAAGAAAATGTGGTATAATAGAGCTGTATGAAAACCAGTTCTTTTTCTATAATTATACCTATATACAACGAGGAGCAAATTCTTGAAAATCAGGTAAAAAAATTGATCTCTGAAGTCGGCAGAGTTCTGCCAAATTCCGAATATGAAATCGTGTTAGTTGAGAACGGCAGTACTGACAATACCTACACTGTTGCCGAAAAACTTTCCCAGCAATATAATCACATTAAACTGATTCATCTGGAAAAACCTTCATATGGGCAAGCTTTTAAAGAAGGCTTAAAAGAAGCTGAATATGATATTGTAGTACAGTTTGATATAGATTTTTGGGATATGGATTTTTTGGATATATCTCTTTTGCTTCTTAGCAGATATGATTTTGTCATTGGTTCCAAAAACCTTGGAACTTCCGAAGATTACAGACCATTTTTGAGAAGATTGCTTAGCAAAAGCTTGGAACTATTTCTCAAAATATACTTTAATGTACCTTTTTCTGACACTCACGGTATAAAAGCTATGCGGAGAAAAGTTGTTTTACCCTTAATAGACGACGTGCAGAGTCAAAATCATTTTTTTGACAGCGAACTATTAATCATGTGTTATTATCTGCACTTTTCCTTCAAAGAGTTGCCTGTGAGTTTGCACGAGATAAGAAGTACAAGATTTTCATTTTTAATCCGGACTCTACAAACAATGCAAGAATTTTTAGGATTGATCACGGTTAAGAAATTATTAGTTCGCTACTCTTATTCTTAAAATGAAACTATACAGCGACGACTTCGGATACAACAGCAAGGTAGATAAGGGTATAATTAAACTTATCAGGAGAAACAAACTGTTTGGGGCGTCTGTGCTTTCGACGATGGTTATATCTCCAAGTTTAAGATGGTTGTCGTACACGCTTAACCGTAAAAAAGATTTTATATTAGGACTTCATATTAACCTGATTGAAGGAATACCTGCGAGTCACTTTTTGAACATCCGCAGTTTAGTCGATAGGGATGGGAAGTTTTTTCCGCTTATTTTTTTTGTAATAAATTTATTCTTAGGAAGAATTAGCAAAGCTCAGATTAAGTCCGAAATAGAAGCGCAACTAACTAAGCTATTAAATAGAGGTTTTAATGTCAGGATGTTTGATTCTCATCAACATACGCATGCTTTATCACCTGTTTCAGAGATCACTGTTGATCTTGCCAGAAAATATAATATTCCTTACATAAGGAGTTTCAATTCGATCAAAAATTATTCACTTAAAGCGAGATTAACTTACGCTTTTATTAAAATTACTGCTTTTATTTCTTATTTTGTCGCCTATAAAAGAATTGGTATGCCCGCTACCTGGCAGTCTAAACAGGAATTTAACTGGACAGTGATGAGCTGGGAGAGCAATACTTTTAATATCGATTCGGTTGAACTGGAAAGTTCGGCTTTTGTTATTCATCCCTATCTGCCTTTTGATACGAATAAGAGTTACAGAAGCTTCATAAAGTAAACTTTTTAAGTCATTCTGGGGAGCTATGAGTTTTGGAGCGACTCCAGAATCTAACAACGACTCTGGACCCCACTACGCTAAAGGTACGAGGGGTAAACAAGCCAGAGTGACAAGTGAGGTACATTATAATTTTCCACTTGCATCTTCAATTTTCAAGTGCTATCATAAAATTATGAACGATAATAAAAATGATAAAAAACCTGCACTTTTTGGTTTGGGAGTAATCGTAGGTACAATTTTAGGCGGTTTAGCTGCTTTTTTTCTTGCTCCCAAATCAGGCAAAGAAAATAGGGAAGCCGTAATGAAAAAGGTCAAACAGCTTAAAAAAGATATAGAAGCTATGGAATTGGATAAAAAAGTTAAGGAAGTCTGGGGAGATGTTACGGAAGATGGTAAGAAGACCTTCATGAAGGCGAAAAAAAATCTGCTTAAAAAGCTTGATGAACTTCAGAATAAGTGGGAGGGTTTTGATCGGGAAAAATATATGAAGATGGTTGAAGATTCGGTTGAGAACGCCAAAGAAGGAACAAAAGATACCGCAGAAAAACTAATAAAACTCAAAGAACTCTTCGTGCGCGATTGGCACAAAGTCTTCGAAGAAAAGAAAAGTTAACCATTAATTCCCTCTAAAATCCTTTATATTCCTTTAAACTTTACGGCCATAGCGTTCTTTAGACAGTTTAATTATTTTCTCCTTATTTTCATTCTTTAGGGCAGGAAGAGGTAGGGTTGTAGCCGGGAATGGGGCAGAGGTCATTCCGTCAATCGAAAGTTTAAGTACAGTTTCATATTTACCAAGTGAGACAAGCTCATTTTCGCTGTATATTTCGGCGAACTCAAACGTCAATAAATGCGCATCCCTGGCACCGACAACAAACGAGATAAGACTTCCCACGTTACCGAATATTGCTTTCTGTATCTCAAGTTCCAGTTGTTCAACTTGTAATTCCCTGTGGTCTCTGCCACAGGGAAACAACTAAAGGGAAAGAGTGAAAACCGAATTAGGTTTTCACATTATCTTTGTCATATCGAGCGATTAGCGAGAAATCTAGCGCTAGCGTAGTTTACGTTTCACTAGATTTCTCAGTCTGCCATGGCGGGATCCTTCGAAATGACATATGATACCCTGTGGTCTCTGCCACAGGGTAATTCATTTAGCCAGAGTCAATGCAAGCCTGTATTTACGCGCCTCAGACAAGATCTTGACAAAAGAAGTGGTCGCAAAATTCTGAAACTCGTCGACATACAGAAAAAAATCTTTACGTTCTTCTTCCTTGATGAATGACCTATTCATGGCTGCAAGCTGGATTTGGGTTATGATCATGGCTCCGAGAAGTGCCGCGCTGTCTTCGCCAAGCTTTCCCTGCGAAAGATTAAGAATAAGAATTTTTCCTTCATTCATGATTTGTTCAAGATCGATTGATGATTTAGGCTTACCTAGTATATTCCTTATCATTTTTGATGTCACAAACTGACCTACCTTATTTTGTATTGGAGAAATTGCTTCGGCCCGTAGCCTGTCCGGCATTTTTTCAAATTCTTTTTCCCAGAAACTTTTAAGCACCGGATCCTGTAGTTTACTGACAATTTTTTTGCGGTATTCTTTGTGGGATAGGAGGGGAAGTATATCGACCAGTGTAGTCCCAGGGCTTTCTAGTAAGGTCAAAATTACATTTCTTAGAATATATTCGAGTCTTGGCCCCCAGCTTTCTTTGTAGATTTTATTGAAGATCGAAACTATTCCCGAGGCAACAAGTTCTTTTTGCTGTTTATTTCTGACTTCTAGAACGTTCAATGAAAAAGGTCTTTCAGTATCAAATGGTTCCAGATAGACAACGTCATTTAATCTGCGTTTAGGAATGTAGTCGAGAATAACTTCGGACAGGTCACCGTGTGGGTCAATGATTCCGATTCCGCGGTCTTTTCTGATATCGTCGATAGCCATATTGGCAATGAGAGTTGATTTGCCGGCTCCGGTTTTACCGATAATATATACATGTTTTCTTCGGTCGGGTGTTTTAATTCCAAAGATAGTCTCCTTATTTTTAAATTCCGTCTTGGCAAAAAAGTTAACATCTTTCTTTTCTTGTGCTTGCAAACCCTGAGGGTTGTTTGAGGCTGGAACGACCGGTAAACTCTCAGGCGGTTCGCCGGAAAGAGTTTTTCCCCAGGCAATGTTTTTAATTCCGGCCAAAAGAAAGCCGGACGGATGCCAGAGAGTTGCGAGTTCCTGGGCGTTTAATACCTGATATTTTCGTTCAAAATAGTGAGTTTTTCGAAGCCTGGTCTGCTTCAGCATAAATTTTTTAAACATTAATGTCCTTCTAAAGACAAACTGATTACCATCTCCTAAGAAGTCATTTCAAAACTCAGTAGTGTTTGAAAGTAGGGCTCTTTAAGAACTAAAATGGACAGTACACTAGGAGGTGAACTGTCCATAT
>Ga0155057_172_pt1 | contig 13495 bp, 12 predicted proteins | sample RifCSPhighO2_01_FD_106025 | JGI IMG/M metagenome (GOLD analysis project Ga0155057, IMG submission 106025) | Candidatus Roizmanbacteria bacterium RIFCSPHIGHO2_01_FULL_35_10
TGGGTTTGAGGGAAATATAGTTTCTCATATACTACTATATTACCCATTCTAAATTAATTCTTCAAGAGGATTTGATATAAATTAGTCCAAACTGTGCTCTTTCAGATCCAATCTTTACGTTTAAAGACACATACATAACTCCTTCATCTACAGCTGCCATTGATACTATTTTTGCTGCATTTTCACGTCTAACAAAAGAAGAACAAACGGAAAAAAATCGGGTTGTAATTTTAGGACCAAGTTATTATGTTTTAGCACTGTCCGCAAACGATAATGGTCTACCCGTTACAAGAGTATCAAATCTCAAAGACGGCTCATTTGGAATACGTACTTTTTTCCCTTCAGTTGAAGAATTAAATACAAATCTTCCGGAAGACACCGGAATGGTAGTGTTGACCTTACCGAACAACCCAAACGGTGAAACTATTAATGAAAACCAACTTAAAAAGTTATTTCAATTTGCAAACGAAAAAGGAATTTATATTTTTGTTGACATGTTATTTGACCAACTTTCCTTCGAAGAGGATCGAAACAAACGGCCAAATCCTATAAAAATTGCTAACGAGACTGAAACGCTTAATCAGTTAGTAGTTGTTGACGCACTTTCTAAAACTCAAAATCTGGCAGGTATTCGTTTAGGTTGGCTTGCAACAAAAAATACAACATTAGAAAGAATTATAAACAGAATAAGTATTACCCTACTAAGTAATCCGTCTCTGACTATTGAACCTTTACTACAATTTGAGGCTTTGGCAAGAATTATAGATAGTCAAATTCCAAATGGGGATCGAGCTTCAATTTCTACTCTAGGAAGAAAAACAAAAACAAATTTAGCTTTTGAACGTGCAAGAGCTGATTTAAACATTATGTCGGGAACTCAGTGGTTAGAAAATATACCTTACTGGCGACTTAATGAATGGTATCAGCAGCGTCAGAATTGGTTAAACGAAACAATGAAATACTATAAAGATAATCTTACTCTTATCCAATTCATTCTGGATGAAAGTCAAAGACCAATAACCCGTTCTCCTGATCAAGCTGCCTACAACACTTTCATTGGTTTCGGAAATACAGAACAAAATGCAGGTTTCGATAAAATACTCAAATTATTCTTACTGACTGGGATTGTTGCCATGAGCGGTCAATGCTTTGGTCAGCCGAATCCGCAAAGTGAATTCTGGATACGGATAACATACGGCGGTTTATCCAGGGAACGAATTCCCGAGACACTATTCAGGTTATTAGGATTTCTTAATCTTTGGGATGAAATGGAACTCGGAAACTCTCAAAAATTCCCCAAAATAGATACGGATTTCAAAATTATTTAGAATGAAAAAAATCGTCATTCCATCAAAAGCTTTTTTTAATAAAGCAGAAAAAATCATTTCAGGAATTATCAATCAGCAACCATTGTATCAAGATTATTATCATATTAACGATATAATTACCGATGATACTCCAGAGCTGCAAAAACTCATTTTGAAACAGACCGAATTAGATAAATTCAAAATCTCCGCCGGTACTTCTGATTATGTTATGTATAAAGCTTATAAAGATAAAATAATTGCCGATTTTAAAAATAATTCTTATTATCGGAATTATAATAATCCGCCAGGAAATAATGAGGCCCGATTTGCACTCGCTGAAGTAGAAAATGCAAAATTTGACAATGAGCTGATATATACTTATAAAGATTTTTCATTGGCAGAAGGTAGTACCGGAGCTATTAGTGAGATTTTCGAATATATTAAAAGATCATTTCAGGTGCCAGAAATTATTATCGGAACACCTACCTATTATTTATATAAATATCTGGCCAAATTTTTTAAAATTAGCTATCAGGAGGCTTTTTCTATTGAATCAGTTAGAGAAAAAACTGTCTTTTTTAACCCTATTCAAGATATTTTAGCTAAGTTGAGTAAAAAAACTAAACTGGTGGTAATAGTTCAACCAAACAATCCAACTAATCAAATATACGTCATAAAGGATGTAAAACGACTTCTTAATGAATGTAAAAAAAGAAAAATATTGCTTCTGGTCGATGAACTTTTCTCTGAATTAATTTTTGCTAGCTATCAGTTTACTCCTACTGATATATTGGCTGAAAAAATGGGATGTCTAAATAATCTTGTGATTGTTAAGGGATATTCAAAATCAAAAAATTTAGCCGGTCTTCGTATTGGTTACTTATTTTCAATAAATAAAAAATTAATTGAAGGAGTAAATCAGATTTCAGAGCAAAGACAATGTTTTGCCGGTTCATCAAACTATTCAGGATTAATAGCTTTGGATAGTTTTGTTCAATCGGTAAAATCAAAAGCACAAAAAAATCCGAATATCTCTGAAATTCTAAGGAAAACCAAAAAAATATTCAGTAAATTTAGTCCAACTATTGCCAATCTTAAAATTGTTAAGCTGAAAAAAATATATGTTGGTTATATAGATTATTTGACTAAATTAAAAAAGTATTACGGTGAATATTGTAAAGAAGCTTACGAAATTCTAGAGGATGAGATAATCCAATTCGTTCCAAAAATTGTTGCGTATAATACAATCGTTAAAATAAAAGGTATTGATAACGTTAACTTTTTTGATTTTTGCTTAAATTTTTATTTATGCTGCAATGTCGTCACTCAAATTGGTCCCTGCTTTGCCTTTGACCAAAATAGGTGGCAAAGAGATAAGAATTTAGGATTTTGGCTTCGTTTATCTTACTCTAGAAAAAATAAAAAACAATTTATGGATTCTTTAAAGCTGCTCATTCAGTTTAAAAAGATTTACCTCAATAGTCCCGAGAAGTTTCTCAAGACTAATCTTACTTTTTGATGTTTGATTTCTATAGGCATTTTTACGTGATTACGTAATTTTGTCAATATTAAAAATTAGTTTTTCTCAGATTGCGCAGCGATTTACGAAAATTAAAAGTTGCAATTATTTCATGAAAAAAATAAAAGACATCAGTGAAGATGAAATGATATCAGTATTCTTAAGAACGGAAATTAATTCAAATCGTTGGTCCAAGTTTATTCTGTCTCTGCTTAAAAAAGATGGAAAGAATAGAAATATTATTGATAATCCTGATCTATCTAATCAAGAGGAAAATATGTATCGCAAAGACTTATTAGGAAATTACAGAGGATACGGTGGAAACTCAGATTTATTCACTGGATTTCCTGATGATGTAAATTGGATTAGAGCAAAAATAAACAAAGAGGAGTTAAAGAAAGTAAAGTATATGAGATATAGTTATTGGGATAAATTATCAAAATATACAAGATTTGCAAAAGTTGGAGCAGAGACTATACGAAAAGGAACTATAATATTTAACGAAAGTAATGAAGGATTTTTAAAAACAGCAGAAGTGCTAAAACAAGGAAAACAATTTCCTGAGATGATTCTTGTAGGTAAGGATGAAAGATCTGAACTAGTAGTCCTTGAAAGACATCAAAGAATCACGGCCTATTTCTTAGCTCCAGACAAAATTCCGGAACAACTTAAGGTCATTATCGGTTTCTCAAGCAATATGACGCAGTGGAGTGGATATTAATAATTGTTGCTGACATTTTGAAGCGTACGCGGAGTTTTGTCAATTTTATCAAGATTGTAGTTTACTATTATTCCATCTCCAACAATTTCCCATTTGTCACCCTCTACTAAAACTGCTTGTTCGTCGTTAAAGGTAACAGATGTTTAATTTGCGTTAACTAAATTTGATTAAGTGGCATTTTTTGTATTTTTTGCCTGAACCGCAGGGACAGGGATCATTTCTGCCAACCTTACCTGACATAACTTTTTTCGCCATAGAATAGAGTGACTTTAACTCCTTAATTAGATTTTCAGGCAGTTTAAAAGACTCGATTTCATCCTGTTCGTCAAGCAGGCGACTTCTTTCATTTCCCGGTTTTTCTGATTTTAAAACTTCAGCTAATTCAATCCATTTTTTAAGTCTTATTTGGACAATTGGATGGCGATAAATAAATCCCAATAAGCTGGCGTCACCTGGACCTTTCCAAAGATCAAGATATCTTCCCCAATAGTCTTTCGCATATTCAAGTTCTGCTAAATTTGTCCCATGCCAAATATCAAGTTCTTTTACTTTTTGTTTTTCAAAAAACAAAGCAGGAATGTAAAAATTCTTAAATAAAGCTTCATAAAGCAATTGAATCCCTTGTTCAAATTTACCGATCTTGACAAGACATAGGCCTTTGTTAAAATTAAAATGAGGATCCCAAACATCATCAGGATAGTCTTTTTCCAGTTTTATAAACCATCGATACGCTTCTTGAATATCACCACTCAATTGGTAAAGTGAGGGAATCAGATAACGAGCTCCCTGATTATCATTTTTATTTCTTCGCAATAATTCTTTAAATTCCTTAATGGCTCCAATAAAGTCCTTCCTTTCCTCCCATAAAAGATATCCCAGTCCCTCTATCGCTCGCATATATGGGCGTGTCTCAACATCTAACCACCACATAAAAGAATTAATTTCATCCGTACCCAAGTGATTTTTAGCTCGGTCAAAAGCTTTTTTATATAAATTCTCCGCCTCATCTATTTTTCCCTCACTCAAACTAATTTCTGCAAGACCGTTAAAAGCGTCAGCGACATCTTGGTATATTCGAATTGCTTTTCTGAAACTTTGCTCGGCTTTTTTTACTTCACCTGTACCAAGCAGTTCCCAACCATCATATACTTTTTCCATGGCTTTATCGTATTCTGAATCTTTCCTCTGGAATGGTAAAAATTTCTCGAATTTTAAAGTCTTTTTCATTTCTTTTTACTCGACACTTTTTAAGTTCAGAGCATAAAATTAATTGACAATTTTACACGATCGCGTTAATTTGTCCAATTATAAGTTAATTTTTCTCTTTCACCGACAATTTTCCATTTTTCATTCTCAGCTAAAACCGCCTGCTTGTCGTTTAAGACAATTATTGGATATTTTGTGGTCTTTGCTGGATTTTCTATATCTATTCTCCATTTTTCTGAAAAAATGGATAATTATTCAGGCTGAATTCCCTGCGAAGTTAATAATAGTTTTTGTTTCATGAATAAAAATATTATAGTATAATTTCAAAAGGATGATTCCAGTTTATAAAATTAACAAAGTTAAAGAAGAAACGGCGAAAAAGGCTACCACATATGATTATAAAACCAAGGAGGAAAATGGTTTTTTGATTGAAATGTTTAAGGATTATGACGGGAAAAAAACCGAAGTATATCTAAGCTGCGCAAAACCCGGAGCATTTAAAGGCTACCACTTGCATAAAGTCAGAGCTGCCAGATATGTATGCTTAAAGGGCAAAATGATGATAGTTCTTTATGTAAACGGCAAACGAGAAGAACACGTTTTAACACCGGAAAACCAGGTCAGACTATATATTCCACCAAATATCCCCACAGCTTTGGTAAATATAGGAGAAGAAGACGGCTGGCTGGTAAATTATCCGGATCCGGCGTATGATCCCAATCTTAAAGGTGAACAGATCGACTTCACTCAAGAAGAGCTCGACAGCGGCGAATATTTAAAAAAGCTTTAATTTTTTTGTGGCTGGGGAGAGAGTCGAACTCTCGACCTAACGCTTATGAAACGTGTGCTCTACCGCTGAGCTACCCAGCCTCCCGCACACTATACTGACCATGCTATAATTATAGCAAATGAAAACAGTGGATCTCTCAATTATTGTCATATCCTACAACACTAAGCAGATTACAAAAGACTGTCTTGAATCAATAATAAAATCTCTGAAAAATTCTTCAATAAATTACGAAATTATAGTTATAGATAATATTTCGAATGATGATTCTCTAGAAATGTTAAGAAAATATTCTAATAAATATTCAAATATTGAGTTAATTGAAAACAAGGAAAATGTTGGTTTTGGTAGAGCTAATAATCAGGGAGTAAAACTTGCCAAGTCTGATTATATTTTATTTCTTAATTCAGACATCATAGTATTAGAAGACGCAATTGAGAAATTGTATAACTTTTATAAGCAGAATGAAAAAAAGATCAATTTTTTAGGTGGAAAACTTTTGAACAAAGATATGTCATTGCAACCATCCTCTGCTCCATTTTACACATTACCAGTCATTTTTGCAGCATTATTTTTGCGTGGAGATTATTGGGGACTAACACGTAATTCTCCGAAAACCCTAAAAGAAACAGATTGGGTTTCGGGAGCTTGCATATTAACAAAAAAGAAGTATTTCAATAAAATTTCCGGTTTTGATGAAAGAGTTTTTATGTATATGGACGAAGTCGATCTTCTTTATCGTGCTAAAAAAAATGGTATGCGGGTATTTTTTTATCCCGAAGCAAAATTTATTCATCTCGGTTCAGCCTCCAGCGGTGGAAAAACTTACCCTATCCTACAAGTATTTAACGGACTAATGTTTTTTTATGAAAAGCACTATTCAAAAGCCGAACTATTCTTACTTAAAATTATGTTAAAATTGAAAGCATTAATTGGCTTGTCAATAGGACACGTAACTAATAACAAATATCTCAAGGAAACCTATGGAAAAGCTTATCAAATGGTTAAGATGGGTTGATAATAATCTTGTTAAACTACTTGCCGCTGCGTTTATATTTTTAATTCCGCTTTATCCCAAATTTCCGCTTAAATTCATAGACTATACATATATTTCCATTAGACTTGAAGATGTATTCGTAGCTTTAATTTCATTTGTCTTTATAGTCCAATTATTCAGGAAAAAGGTTGACCTTAACAAACAATTTTTAATTTTAATTGTTTCTTTTTGGGCTGCCGTGATGTTATCTTTTCTCTGGGGAGCATTTGTGCAAAAAACAGTAATCTATAAACATCTTGGATTCCTGCATGCCTTAAGAAGAATAGAATACTCGCTTATCTTTTTTATCATTACGTCAACTATTAAATCGAGAAAAGACTTTCTCTTTTATTTCTGGAGCGCAATCCTAACCCTAATAATTGTTTGCCTCTATGGAATCGGCCAAAAGTTTTTCGGTCTGCCTGCAGTGCAGACAATGAATCCGGAATTTGCCAAGGGACACATACTTTTTCTTACACCGGAAGCCAGAGTTTCATCTACGTTTGCCGGTCATTATGACTTAGCAGCCTATCTAGTCTTCTTTTTACCGATTTCTCTGGGTATTTACTTATGGAAAAGAAAATTTATCTATTTTTTAATTTTTGTTCTTGCCTTATTTACTCTAACTTTAACCGCTTCCAGAAGTTCTTCATTGGCATATTTACTTTCCATCTGCGCGTTTCTTATCTATCTAAGGAAATTTAAGCTGCTTATTTTTGTGGTTACTCTATCTGTTGGTTTATCTTTCACCACGAATAATTTATCTTCCCGCTGGGCGCAAGCTTTACGCGTCAAACAAATATATGTTAATGAACAAACCGGGCAGATTGTTATCCCGCAAAAAATGTCTACTGATGAGCTACCCGCCGGCTCTTTTTATATGGAAATTGATAAAGCTACCGAAAAAACATCTGTCAAAACTCAGAATTTATTAAATGAAAGAATTCTGGCAGACATTCGAGACGAAGCAAAAAAATCCGGCACAACCTTGACAGCGAGCGAAGAATCTCAAATGGTCGCTACAATTTCCGCCGGTCTTAAACCCGTAAGTACTGTTATATCGGATATTTCTTTTGCCACCAGGATCCAGGTTGAGTGGCCGCGCGCTATTAAAGCTTTCTTAAAAAATCCTGTCCTCGGATCAGGCCCCTCCAGCATAACAGAAGCAACTGATGGAGATTACTTTAGGTGGTTAGGTGAGATGGGCTTGTTGGGAACATTAATCTTTTTTTACTTCTTATTTTCAATAATTAAATTTATCTGGCAAAAAATAAAAATTTTACCACAAGTGGAAAAATACCTTTACTTTGGTTTTATATTTGGATTATTTGGACTTTTATTAAACGCTGTTTACATAGACGTATTCGAAGCATCTAAAGCTGCCTATACTTTCTGGACTGTTAGCGGAATCATAGTTGGATCTCTATCGATAGATAATTCCGGAATTACTGACTCTTAATAAAATGAAAAAACAAAACTTCCAATATAGGGATTTTATTATTCTTTCTTCCATATTATTACTCGCTTTTGTATTCAGACTATACAAAATCAACTCGCCTTTAGCCGACTTGCATTCCTGGAGACAGTCTGACACTGCTGCGGTTGCTCGAAATTTTACCAGAGACGGCATTGATTTATTGCACCCCAAGTATGACGATTTATCCGGACGGGAAGCCGGAAAAGAAAATCCTGAAGGTTATCGTATGGTTGAATTCCCCATCTACAACAGTCTTTTTGCCATTAGTTACAGGTTAATGCCAAATTTTTCTTTAGATATTCACGGCAGATTAGTAAGTATTTTTTTCTCATTAATTATCATAGGGATAATTTATTATCTGCTTTTTAAAGAAACAGGCAGCCGACTGGCCGCGATTATGGGAAGTTTCGTATATTCGGTATTTCCATTTTTTGTGTTTTTTTCCCGTGTTATCCTACCGGAAACAACAGCAGTTGGGCTGACTTTTTTATCTATCCTTTTTTTATATTTATATACTGATAAAGATATCTCCCGTCTGAAAGAAATTACATACCTCACATTATCTTTAATATTTTTTGCTTTGGGCTTACTGGTGAAACCTACTATTATTTTCTACGCCCTGGTCCTCGCTTATTTATTCTTTAGAAAAAGAGGTTTTAAAACTTTTAAAAATTTAGATGCATATTTATATTTTATTCTTACTTTTGTTCCATTTATACTTTGGCGTCAATATATAAAAAATTTTCCGGAGGGGATTCCTGCAAGCGATTGGCTCATCACCAGTGTCAACACTTACCAGGGTCTTAAGACTATTTTCCTGCGTCCGGCTTTCTTTCGCTGGATATTTTTTGAAAGACTGAATCACATGATCCTGGGAGGATATATGTCTGTTTTTTTGCTGCTTGGTATTTTAAGAAAAAAATCCAAATATTTTTTTCACAGCTTTTTAATTGGAATAATTCTCTATCTATTCATATTTGAAGGTGGGAACGTGCAACATGAGTATTATCAGACAATGATTTTGCCGACAATTGCAATTTTTATTGGATTAGGAATTGATTTTTTATGGTCAATCAGAAAGAATTTAATTTCACCTTTATCAATGATAATAATCACGACAATAATATTCTCAGCTTCTTTTTTCTTCTCTTATTACACTATAAGGGAATTTTACAGCGTTCCAAATGATTTAACTACAATTGCCAAAATTATAAAAACCATAACCGGTCCCACGGATAAAATTATTACTGATCGGTTAGGTGATACTACACTTCTCTACTTGGCTGACAGGAAGGGCTGGCCGGCTTATTCGGAAAATTTAGACTATCTTAAAGCAAAGGGCTATAAATATTTTATTACTGCAAGCAAAGATTTAATTTTGGAATTTAAATCGGGTAAAACACATAAAGTTGTATTTGAAAACGACCAATTCTCGATATTTTCCTTATGAAGATTCTCATGTTAACGCCCTACCTGCCTTATCCACCCGCCTCAGGTGGACAGATAAGGACTCTCAATCTGCTTAAATATCTGAGTAAAAACAACGAAATAACGCTGATTGCGCTCTATAAAAATGAAAAAGAAAAAACCTATGCAAAATATCTTGAATCGTACTGCAAAAAAATTCATCTCTGCAAAAGAGCTGAAAAACCCTGGCAAATAAAAAATATCTTTAAGTCGGTATTTTCTTTACTCCCATTCCTGATAGTAAGAAATTTTTCCGAAGAAGCAAAGCAAACTGTGGAAAAATTATTACAGAAAGAATATTACGATGTAATACATGCAGAAACTTTCTATATCATGCCTCATATTCCGGAAACAAAAATACCGATTTTTCTGCTTGAGCAAACTTTGGAATATAAAGTTTATCAGCATTTTGTTGATTCATTACCGTTTTATCTGAGATCTTTTTTTTACTTTGACATTTTAAAATTAAAATACTGGGAAAGGTATTACTGGAAAAGGGCTTTTCTTGTTGGTGCAGTTTCCGAAACTGACAGAAAACTTATTAATAGTATAGAATCCGGGATTCACCCGGTAGTCGTACCCAATGGGGCAGGTGATGAATTCATAGCATTCCAGCTTACAAAAAAAGATATGAGCAGTCCAACGGCATTATTTGTGGGTAACTTCGCCTGGTTACAGAATATTGAAGCTGCTTCTTACTTAAGCCGATTAATCCTGCCAAAACTAATAGATAACATACCTAATTTTAAGCTTGTGATTGCCGGTCAAAGGGCAAAAGAAAAATTAAAAATCAACTCAACATCTAATCTGCAAATAGTAGACATCGATACGGATGACGTGCATTTGGTTAAAAAAACTTATGAAACCGCAACAATTTTTATTGCTCCGATTTTCGGACCCGGAGGAACAAGATTGAAAATCTTAGCCGCTATGGCAACCGGCATTCCTATTATTTCAACAAACACCGGAGTATCCGGTCTTTTGGCTAAGGACAGTTATAATGTTTTAATTGCCGATACTCCTGAGGATTTTGTAATAAAAATTAAAAAAGTCCTGACGGATAGAAAACTTTATGAAAAATTAAGGACAAACTCATATAAATTAGTGAATGAAGTTTACAACTGGAAAAAAATTTCCCAGAAATTACAAATTGTCTATGAAAGCATAAAAAAACATGATACCACTCCGCAATCAAAGTAAACTTTGATAGCTACGTTAGGTATTTGATCTAGATTTTATATAAAATCTAAAATACCTAACGAAGCTGTTAATTTTAAATTTCGTTAACAGCGAAGTGGTATGAAAGTCGGAATTGACATCTCTCAAATTGTCTATGAGGGTACCGGAGTTTCACGTTTCACAAAGGGACTGGTTAATGCAATTCTGGACTTTGACCAAAAAAATGAGTGGACATTTTTCTTTTCTTCATTTCGAATAAATCTTGATCCTGTCATTGAGCAAAAAATTCTTGCAAAAGGCCATAAACTGATAAAATGGAAATTACCGCCTACATTGCTTTCATTTTTATTTAATAAATTGCATTATTTGTCAAAATTTTTAATTTTTAATTTTAAATTTTTAATTTCCTTAGATTGGTTCATTACATCCGACTGGACAGAAATACCCTTAAATATTAAAAAAGCGGCAATCGTGCATGACCTGGTATATCTCCGCTATCCGGAAACAGTCGATTCTTCAATTTTGCAAACCCAAAATAAAAGACTAAGTTGGATTAAAAAAGAATCAGATATCATCTTTGCCGATTCTCTCTCAACAAAAAGCGATCTGAATAACTTACTCAAAATTGATAGTAAAAAAATATTTGTAAATTACCCCGGCGTAGAAATAAAAAGACCATCCAAAGAACAAATTAATTTAACGTTAAAAAAATATAATCTAAACCATCCATTTATACTAACAGTAGGCAAATTAGAACCAAGAAAAAATATTAAAAGGGTAATTGAGGCTTTTTCTACATTGGGAGATAACAGTTTAGATCTTGTAATCGTTGGTCCTGAAGGCTGGGGTGAAGAAAAAAACAAATATCAAATATCAAATATCAAATATCTTGGAAAAATTAATGATCAAGAGCTCTTCTCTCTTTACTCCTCTTGCTTATTTTTTATATATCCATCTTTATGGGAAGGGTTTGGCTACCCTGTTGTTGAAGCAATGAAGCTTGGCGTTCCCGTAACCACATCAAACACTTCATCGCTTAGCGAAGTTACCAAAGGCGCAGCTTATTTGTTTAACCCTCTAAAACCAGAGGAAATATTTCATTGTATTAATTTAATGAAATCCGATGAAAAATTAAGAAAAAAACTAAGTAAAACGGGTTTAGAAAGAAGTAAAATGTTTATATGGGAAAAATATTACGATAAATTAATTCAGACTTTATATGATAATCGGAGTTGATGGAAATGAAGCAAACGTTTCTGAAAAAGTTGGCGTTTCAATTTATACACTAAAGCTACTGGAATATTTCAATAAAAAAGCTACGGATAAGCTGCAATTTATTGTCTTTCTTAAAAATAAGCCAAACACTGATCTGCCGGAAGAAAATGATTATTACAGATACTCGACTATTCAGGGAAATTTTCTTTGGTCGCAGACTTTCTTACCACTCGAACTGTATAAAAGAAAAGCGTTCGGCCAAAAGATTAATATTTTTTTCTCGCCGGCTCACTATATACCGAGATTTTGTCCGATTCCCACTGTTGTGACTATTCACGATCTGTCTTATTTTTATTATCCCGAAGAATTTCTGAAAAAAGATCTTTTTCAGCTTAAAAACTGGACAAAATACTCGGTTGAAAAGGCCAAAAAAATAATAGCCGTTTCCCAAACTACCAAAAAAGATATTGTAAAGTTTTACCATATTCCTGAAGAAAAGATTGAAGTTATTTATAACGGCGGCCCCTCCCGTCATTCTGATCCTGAGCGAGCAAAGCGAGTCGAAGGTGAAGAATCTAAAAAAAATAAAAAATATTTCCTCTACGTTGGTACACTCCAACCGAGAAAAAATATCGACACTCTTATCGATGCATATTCTATTTTTAGAAAAAATCATCCGGAGTATAAATTAATAATTGCCGGTAAAAAAGGTTGGCTGTATGAACATATATATAAAAAAGTTGAGGAACTGGATCTTCAAAAAGAAGTCGAATTTAAAGGATATGTAACCGATAATGAACTTGCAGTTTTATACCAAAATGCTTTTTGTTTTGTTTTACCCTCTCTTTATGAGGGATTCGGAATCCCAATACTTGAAGCAATGAGTTTTGACTGTCCTGTTATCACGTCGTTCACATCCAGTTTACCTGAGGTCGGAGGAGGCGCCTGTCTTTATTTTAATCCCAAAAATCCCAAAGAACTAACAGAAAAAATGATTGAACTTAGCGAAAACAGGAAACTTAGAAGCGATTTGATCAAAAAAGGCCGGGGAAGAACAGGATTATTTTCCTGGAAAAAATGCGCCGAAGAAACATTAAATTTATTAAAAAATTATGGTACTAGTTGAAGGTAAAGTTCCCTGGATACTAACTTCAAGACGGTTATTACCTGAAAAAGGCGATCTCGGTCAATCTGCTATGAATCTTTTAGGAATTACATTTCAGGAATTAAGAAATTGGGGGGGGCTACATCTTAAATTACTAGAAATTGGTGTAGGTAGAGGATTAACATTGCAAGATTTAAAATGCTATGGCTGTCAAATCTTCGGAATAGAACCTACTTTACAGGTTGATAGCAAAGGTGAGTTAAAATCAGAATACAAAAGTAGAAAAATATCAGATCTAGTTTATCCCCTTATGGTCGAGGATCTAACTGAACACTTTAATGAAGGTACTTTTGATATTGCTTTAGCAGTCGGTCCGAATTTTCAAAATTATAGCTCAGCAGCACCTGAATTAATCGCACGAATCGTTACTGTCTTAAAAATAATTAAGATTGGAGGTTTTCTAACTTTTGAGACAC
>Ga0155057_111_pt1 | contig 12431 bp, 11 predicted proteins | sample RifCSPhighO2_01_FD_106025 | JGI IMG/M metagenome (GOLD analysis project Ga0155057, IMG submission 106025) | Candidatus Roizmanbacteria bacterium RIFCSPHIGHO2_01_FULL_35_10
TATAAATCAAGATGGAAAAGATTATTGAAACGAGTGATTCTTTGGCCATTATTTAAGCTGTCCCATAAGATTCTTTATATGGGCATAGAATCAAAAAAGTTTTTTGAACATTATGGAGCTTATTCTAATCAATTAATTTTTATGCCATTTTCAGCCGACAATAAATACCTTATTGACGCAAGGAAATCTATAGATCGGGATTTTGAACGAAGCAAAATGGGATTGCGCGATTCGATAGTCATCTTATTTTCCGGAAAGCTTGTTCCGCGAAAACGGCCGATGGATGTTCTTCTCGCATACGAAAAGCTTTCTCAAAGCGTAAGCGTTCCCGCAGGCATTAAATCTCGTTTGGCTATTGTGTTTATGGGCGATGGAGAATTAAGGGGAGAGTTGGAAAAATATACGGCTACGCGCAATATTCAACATGTTCATTTTATTGGATTTAAGAATTTAACAAAATTACCTGCGTATTATGCGATTGCGGATATTTTTGTGATATCTTCGTTTAATGAATGTTGGGGATTAGTGGTAAATGAAGCAATGTGTTTTGGACTTCCGATAATTTCATCTAATCTTGTGGGAGCTACGCCGGATTTAGTTCACGAAGGAGAAAACGGTTATATATATCCATGCGGCGATGTTGAAAAACTTAAAGAATGCCTGGAAAAAATGATTATTTCAAAGAAGTTAAGAGAGCGATTTGGACAAAAGTCATTTGAAATAATAAGTAAATATACATCCGATGAAGATGCCAGAAGTATTATGTCAGCGTTAAAATGATTAACTTTTCAAAAATATCAAATAAAAGTTTTTTTGGGAAATTATTAAGAGGATTTTTGACGATTATTCCCGATAGAATGACGGTTAGAATTTTGCAAGGGAAACTTAAGGGAAAAAAATGGATAAAAGGGTCCGGAGTAAACGGTTATTGGCTGGGCAGTTATGAGTCGGAGCAGGTTTCAATTTTTGAAAAAGAGTTGAAAGATGGAGATGTGTTTTTTGATATCGGCGCCAATGTCGGATTTTATTCGCTTTTAGCGGCTGAAATTATCGGAAAAGATGGAAAAGTTTTTTCATTTGAACCGCTTCCGGAAAACTTTAAATATCTTAAAAAACATATAGAAATAAATAATTATAAAAATATTTTTCCTTTTGAAACGGCTATTTCCGATAAAGTTGGAATTGCTTTTTTGGGCAATATTATAAATAGATCTCAAGGATATCTTATTGACTCGGGCGGCTTAAAAGTTGAAACAATATCAATTGATGAATGGGTAAAAGAGAATAAATTACCGATACCTATAATAATAAAAATCGATGTGGAAGGAGCGGAAATGGCGGTTTTAAATGGCGTAAAAAACACAATGGCGAATAATCATCCTAAAATTTTCCTTTCAACCCATAGCGAAGAGCTTCATAAAAATTGCCGTGATTTTTTAATTTCTTTAGGATATAAATTAATTCCCATAGGAACCGATGATATTGACAAGGCGGCCGAAATTTTGGCAAAAATTTGACTTCTTATCTTTTTTATACTTAAATTTTAAAAGCAATTTGAAATAAACTTAATAAAGGAGGGAAGAAATGAAAGAAAAAACAGGGTCAATTTGTCTGATTATCCCTCCATCAGTGTTTTTGTTGGATGAGAGGGTATTTGTTTCGCTGGGCATTTTGAAGGTTGCCGCGGTTTTGGAAGAAGCTGATTATCGCGTGGAAGTTCTTGATTTGTCCGGAATAAGCAATTACGAGGAAGCTTTGACGGATTACATTTCTTATTCAGAAAATTCAGTTTTTGGAATAACTGCTACTACGCCGCAAATGCCGGCAGTGGCAGAAATCGTCAAGGTGATAAGAAAGTTGAAGCCTAAAGCGAGGATAATTCTTGGCGGTCCTCACGCGACGCTTGTTAACGCAGCGCGCAAAGGAGAAGAAATAAGGGGAATTATAGGAAGAGCGGTAAAGATCTTTCAGAATTTAGAAAAAATGTTTGATGTCATAGTGGCGGGCGATGGCGAAGAAGCGATTTTTCATGCTTTAAAACCAAACGTCTTAAAATTGATAGATGCAGATGATATCAAATCTAATTTTTTTTTGGATAACCTTAGATTGAATAATTCTCCTTTTCCCGCAAGGCATCTTGTGGATATGGAAAGTTATCATTATTCAATTGACGGAGAAAGAGCTATCAGCTTAATCGGTCAGCTTGGATGTCCTTTTGGTTGCGGATTTTGCGGAGGTAGAAAATCGCCGACTTTCAGAAAAATCAGAATCAGATCCGCAGAGAACATCATTCAGGAAATAGAATTTCTGCATAAAACTTATGGGGTGAGTGGATTTATGTTTTATGATGATGAACTTAATGTAAATCCAAAAATTTTTGTTCAACTTATGGATTCTATCGGCGATCTTCAGGAAAAGCTTGGAGTAAAATTCAGATTGAGGGGGTTTGTAAAGTCCAACTTGTTCAATGATGAGCAGGCAAAAGCAATGTACAGAGCTGGTTTCAGGTGGCTTTTGATTGGATTTGAATCCGGATCAGAGCGCATGCTTTTAAGTATGAACAAGCGATCCACGGTTGCGCAAAACACCGCTTGCATGGAAATCGCAAGGAAAAACGGCTTAAAAGTAAAAGCCCTTATGTCAATTGGTCATCCTGGTGAATCCGAAGAGAGTATTATGGAAACTCATAATTGGCTTTTAAAGGTTAAGCCCGATGATTTTGACGTGGCAATTATCACTGTGTATCCCGGAACCGGATATTATGATGATGCAATGCCGCATCCGAATAAGCCCGGTATTTGGATTTACAGGCATAACGGCGAGGTTCTTTATAGCTTGGAGGTGGATTATCTTAAGGTGGCGGATTACTATAAGGGCGATCCAGAAGGCGGTTATAGGTCGTATGTTTATACGGACTATTTAATTGCCGAAGAGATTGTCAAATTCCGCGACTTTCTTGAAAAAGACATCCGGCAAAAATTGAACATCCCGTTTAATCCCTCTTTGCCGGCAAAGCGTTACGAACATTCTATGGGAATCAGGAGGAGTTATTAACTCCTCCTGTTTTTTGATATAATAAAAAGATTATTATGAAAGTAACAGTTTCAGTTGGCGGAAGATTTCATATTTTTAACTTAGCTCAACAACTTTTTAAACGTGGATACCTCCAGCGTTTTATAACTTCTTATCCTAAATTTGAAGTTGTTAAATATGGAATTCCCAGGAGATTAGTCAGATCTATTTTAATAAAAGAAATAATACAAAGGGGTTGGGATAAATTGCCGAAATTCGCGCGCGATTTTGTCGATCCAGTGCCGTTTATTATTGGCATATATGACTTTCTTGCTTCTTTCTTCGTAGGTAAGCCGGATATCTTTGTTGGAAATTGCCTTTTTTCTTTACGCTGCATTCGCGCGGCAAAAAAAGTTGGAGCGTTAACCGTTTTAGAGTTTGGAAGTTCGCATTTTTTGTATCGCGCCAAAATATTGAATGAGGAATGCGATAAATACGGCATAAGAAGAGAAAAAAGCAATTCCAAAATAAGCGAAAGAGTAATAAATGAGTTTAAAGAGGCGGATTATATTTCCATACCATCTAATTTTGTTAAGCGGACGTTTATAGAAAATGGAATCCCGGAGTCCAAGCTGATACATGTGCCTTATGGAGTTGACTTGTCCAGTTTCAGGCAAATTCCGAAGGTTGATAACGTGTTCAGGGTTATTTTCGCGGGCGGAATGATTTTACGAAAAGGAGTTCATTATTTGCTTCAGGCATTTTCAGAATTAAATTTATCTAATTCCGAATTAATGTTAATCGGTTCAATAAGCGATGAAATAAGGCCATTTTTCAAAAAGCATGAAGGCAACTATAAATATATTGGCCACGTGCCACAGAGAGAACTTTATAAATATTATTCTCAAGGATCTGTTTTCGTGATAATGTCGATTGAGGAAGGTTTAGCTTTAGTCCAGCCGCAGGCCATGGCTTGCGGATTGCCGGTTATTTGTACTACAAATACCGGTGGCGAAGATATCATTCGCGATGGCAAAGACGGATTTATTATTCCAATTCGCGATGTTGAAAAATTAAAAGAAAAACTTTTGTATTTGTATAAAAATCCGGAGATTTGTAAACAAATGGGCCAATCGGCGAAAAAACGCGTTTCAAGCGGGTTTACTTGGGATGATTATGGCGAGAAAATGGTTATGGAATACAAAAGGATTTTAAATTTGCGCAATGCGCAAAAAGCTTAATCTTGCGCCATAACAATTATAGTGATAATTTTATATTATGAAAAAAGCTCTTATTACCGGCATTACCGGCCAAGATGGCAGTTATCTCGTGGAATTACTTTTGGAAAAAGGGTATGAAGTCCACGGCATAATTCGCAGAGCTTCAACTTTTAATACTTTAAGAATTAATCATCTTTATAAGGATTCTCATTCTAACACAAAATTATTTCTTCACTATGGAGATTTAAGCGATGCTAATTCGTTGAGAAAAGCTATTTTTGAAGCTTATCCTGATGAAGTTTATAATTTAGGAGCTCAGTCGCATGTTAAAGTCTCTTTTGATATGCCTGAATATACGATGGATATAACTGGCTTAGGAACATTACGTTTATTAGAAATTATCAAAGATTTCCAAGCACGCACTGGAAAACAAATCAAGTTTTATCAAGCATCTTCAAGTGAAATGTTCGGTTCCTCGCCTGCTCCTCAGAATGAGAAAACAGCATTTCATCCGCGCAGTCCTTATGGTTGCGCAAAAGTTTTTGCCCATCATTTAACAATAAATTATCGAGAAGCTTATGGTATATTTTCGGCTTGCGGAATTCTTTTTAATCATGAAAGTCCGAGGAGAGGTGAAACATTTGTGACAAAAAAAATTACACGCGGAATCGTCAGGATAGCGGCGGGGCTTGATCAAAAAATTTATTTAGGAAATTTAGATTCGCGGCGAGATTGGGGATATGCCAAAGAATATGTTGAAGTTATGTGGAAAATGCTTCAACAACCAGAGCCTGATGATTATGTAATCGGCACTGGAGAAACTCATTCTGTTAAAGAATTTGTTGAAGCGGCTTTTAGGCACGTCGGAATTAATAATTGGCAGGATTATATTGAAATTGATCCACGTTATTATCGGCCGTCAGAAGTTGATAATTTAATAGCCGATTCCAGTAAGGCAAAAGAAAAATTAGGTTGGGTGGCTAATGTTAAATTTGATGATTTAGTAAAGATAATGATTGAGGCAGATTTAAAAGAATATGGAATTAAAAAATAAAAAAATTTTAGTTACAGGCGGCGCAGGATTTCTTGGCTCTTTTATAGTGGAAAAACTTTTAAAACGCGGTATTTCTATGAAAAATATTTTTATTCCTCGTTCTAAAGATTTTGATTTAAGAAAATTGGATAATTGCCAGAAAGTAGTCAATGGCCAGGATATAATAATTCATTTAGCCGCAAAAGTTGGGGGAATTGGATTTAACAGAGAACATCCAGGAGAGCTTTTTTATGACAATTTAATAATGAGTACTCAATTAATGGAAGCGGCTCGGCAGGCGAGAGTTGAAAAATTTGTTGCGATTGGCACTATTTGCGCCTATCCTAAATTTACTTCGGTGCCATTTAAAGAAAATGATTTATGGAATGGTTATCCAGAGGAAACTAACGCACCTTACGGATTGGCAAAAAAAATGATGTTAGTTCAAGCGCAAGCTTATCGTCAGCAATATGGATTTAACGCGATTTATCTTTTACCCGTAAATCTTTATGGACCCCGCGACAATTTTAATCCGGAAAGTTCGCATGTAATCCCGGCATTGATCAGAAAAATCGCTGACGCCAAAAAAGAAGACAAGGATTACATCGAAGTTTGGGGAACCGGTAAAGCCACGCGAGAATTTCTATATGTAGAAGATGCGGCTGAAGGCATAATTTTAGCCACTGAAAAATATAATAAGTTAGAGCCGGTGAATCTCGGTTCGGGGATGGAAATATCTATTAAAGATTTGGTTGAGTTAATTTGTCGGCTTATGGATTTTAAAGGAGAAATCCGTTGGGATACCATGAAGCCCGATGGTCAGCCCCGCAGGTCGCTTGATGTAAGTCGGGCGAAAAAAGAATTTGGATTTGAAGCGAAGATGAGTTTTCAAGAGGGATTGAAGAATGCATATAAGTGGTACACAGGAAGAGAGATAAAAGATTAATTGCCGCAAAGCGTCAAGATTATTATATAATAATGAAAATGAATACGCCAAAGCTTTCGTTCGAGGAGGCATTTCCTAAAATAACCGAGGAGGAGTTTAAAAGAGCAAGCAAGATTGCCTTAAAAATAAACATTGCCAATGAGAGTGATTCAATCTCCTCTGCAATATGGGAGATGTCACGTTTGTTTTCATATATGCTTAAACCAACATATGAAATAGTTAACGTATTACGGTTACATTGCGAACGGTTCGGTGGCAGCGACCTTCTGGCTGAAACGATATTCGCACGGTTAGGGGGGCCCATACCCGCTACTTTAAATAAAAAATATCAATTTTATATAAAAGGGTTACCGAATGAGTACATCTGTCGCCCTCCAAGAATTCTCGGCGAATGTGGATGGGAGATAAATGGAGGGATTGTGAATCGTGATGTACTTGTGTATCAGCGACATATTGCAAATCTTTATTTCCATGGCGTTATTCAGCGTTTTCAAGCCATGGAAAATCCTGTTATTTTAGAAATCGGAAGCGGTTATGGGGCAATGGCCTATTTTCTTAAAAAACTAATTCCTCGTGCGCGATATTATATGGTTGATCTCCCGGGGTCGTTAGTTTTTGCTGCAATATACTTGGGAATAACCATGCCACAGTATGTCAATGTTGATGACTCTGTTTATAACGGGGAAAAACCAACTGAGAAAGGAGAAATGTTCACATTTATTCCTAGTTCAAAAATCAATGAGATTGAAACGGATTTTGATTTGGTAATTAATACGGGGTCGTTTGGAGAAATGACACAAAAACAAGTTGAAGATTACGCAGATTTTATAGAAAAAAACCTTAAAGCTAATGGAATTTTGTATGATGAAGATTGGGAAACTTTTGTTCCTGTTTCAAGCATCCTAAAAAAGAAGTTTATTTTTGAACCAGCAATTGGCTTATCAAATATCTGGGCGAAAAACATAGATGCTCTTGATAGTTTAAAAACATTCCAGAAAATGAATTTTAGTAGAAAATTTATTGAATGGGAAAGCCGAGCATCAAAAAAAGTTCCGAAGATACAATCATTTTTAAGAAAAATAATTTTTCGCTAAACATAAACAAGATTATAGAGTTTTGTTGATATACAAAAAGTTTCAGAGCTACTATATTAATAATGAAAATGAAAAAAAACATAACTTTTATTTTATTTGCGCGTAACGAAGAAAAAAGAATTGAATTTGCCATAAAAAACGTTATTAATTACGGATATGTTTATATTTTAGACGGCGGAAGCACGGATGGTACGCGCGCCATATCCGAAAAATTAGGCGCAAAATTTTTTATTCGGCCTAAAAATAAAGATATTGTCGAAACAGAGGAAATGCTCGAGTTCATAAAAAAAATTGTTAAAACAAACTGGATTTATTGGGGATTTGTTGATAATCTAGCGCCAAGAAAAACATTAGAGAAGTTTGTGGAGATTTCCAATCAGTCAGCCATCAAACATGTATTCGTTCAGGTGTATACATATCTATGCGGCAATACAGAAAATATTATAACAAAAACAGACTCGTCACTTTTTTTTATGAAAGATTTTATGGACTTTTCCAACGGTAAAATTCATAAAATGGGGCGGTTTATCGGGAAAGAATCGGAAATTTTACATCTGCCGAACACAAAAGAATACGCCATCAGGCATTACAGTCTTTATGATTTAAATAAATTTATCAGCAATCATTTAAATTACGCGGAGATCGAAGCAAAACAATATTTTAGAGACGGCAAAAAATTTAGTTTGATTTATCTAATAGGGCATCCAATCAAATATTTTTATATGTATTACAAAACAGCATTTAAAAACGGCGTATATGGACTTATAATTAGCTTGTTATATGCTTCTTTTAGATTAATGGTATACGCGAAGTTGTATGAGTTGGAGAACAAAATTACGCTGGAGAGTATGGAAGAAAAATACGCGCGAGATAAACGCGAGCTTCTAAACGAATTTAATTTATAAATTATATGAAAACAATAATTCTTTGCGGCGGACAAGGCACAAGAATGAAAGAAGAAACGGAATTTAAGCCAAAACCGCTGGTTTTTGTAGGCGGCAAGCCAATTCTCTGGCATATAATGAAAATCTATTCCCATTACGGCTTTAATGAGTTTATTTTGGCTTTAGGTTATAAGGGGAATATGATTAAAGATTATTTTTTACACCAACAGGCGCGAACAAACGATTTTACTCTAAACACCAAAACAAATGAAATTATTTTTCACAATAATTTTTGCGACGAGTTTAAAATCACTTTTGTTGATACCGGTCTTGAAAGTTTGACCGGCGAAAGGATAAGGCGGCTTAAAAATCATATTCAGGAAGACGATTTTATGGTTACTTATGGCGACGGTTTGGCTGATATTGATATAAAAAAGTTATTGGCCTTTCATAAAGAACAGGGAACTTTGACTACAATTACCGCGATTAAACCCTCTGCGCGTTTTGGTTTTTTGGATATTGACCATAATAAACAAAAAGTTAGGAATTTTTATCAGCATAAAGTTACCAATTATAATGAATTAGACGACAAGGATGACCGTGGCCATATTAACGGCGGATTTATGGTGTTTAAGCGCGGTGTTTTGGATATGATCCCAGAGAATTCAATGATTGAAAATATTTTCGTTTCATTGGCGCAAAAAGGAGAATTGTCGGCCTATCTTCATCCGGGCAGATGGAAATGCATGGATACTTACAAAGAAGTTGAAGAAATGAATAAATACTGGGAAGAAGATCCATTTTGGAAAGTGTGGAGATAAAAATAAAATATTTTTATGGCGCATAATTTAAAAGGAAAAAATGTTTTAATCACCGGAGCTATGGGGCTTGTTGGCGGGCATCTCACTGAAAAGTTGGTTGAAATGGGAGCCAACGCGCATATTACCTATAGGTCGTTTAATCCTAAATCATATTTTGCCGGCAAGAAATTAAACAAAAAAGTTATCAGCGCTGTTTGCGATATTAAAGATTTTAACAGGGTTTTTGATATTATCGCTAAATATGAAATTGAATATGTTTTTCATGTTGCAGCCCAGCCGATTGTAGATGTTGCCTATGTTAATCCACGTGAAACGTTGGAAACGAATATCATGGGTACGGTAAATATTTTGGAAGCATCAAGGTTTTCTCCAAAAATTAAAGGAGTAGTTATAGCTTCAAGCGATAAAGCGTATGGAAAAAAATGCAGTAATGCTGTTGAAATAGAGCCAATGGCCGGCGATCATCCGTATGATGTTTCAAAATCCTGCACCGATTTGATTGCCAGAACTTACGCGAAAACTTACGGTTTGCCGGTTGCCGTGAGCCGTTTCGGCAATATTTACGGCCCTGGAGATTTTAATTTTAACCGTATAGTGCCTGGAATTATGAAGGCGATTTTAAAAAACGAAACGCTTGAAATAAGAAGCGATGGCAAATTTGTTCGCGATTACGTTTACGTGAAAGATGTGGCTGACGGTTATATCGCGTTGATGGAAAATATGGACAAGGCCAAGGGAGAGGCGTTTAATTTCAGCACCGGATATAATTTTTCCGTTCTTGAAATGATAAAAAAAATTGAAAAAATTTTAAACAAAAAATGTGAACACAAAATTTTGAACATTCAAAAAAATGAAATTCCTTTACAAAGTTTGAATTTTGAAAAAGCGGAAAAAGTTCTTGGCTGGAAATCGCAATATACGTTTGAGGATGGAATTGTTGAAACTTACGATTGGTATAAGGAGTATTTTAAATAATTATCGGAGCTGGCGTGTTGACTTTTTTAATAAGAACTATTATAAATAGGTAGCACATAAAAAAAGAAAATAAGAAAGAAAAGGAGGGAGTTGAAATGTTAAATTTATTTTCCGAAATAAGAAACAAAAAATTGCCAGTTGTAATAGCCGGAGCCGGCATTGTCGGCAAAGTTCTGTTGTCTCTTTGCAGGGCCGAGGGAATTGATGTTGAATGTTTCTGCGATAACAGCAAAAAAGTTGTTGGATCGGAATTTTGTGGCTTGAAAATTATTTATACGCCAGATTTGAAAGCAAAATATAAAGATGCGGTTATTTTAATATCTGTCGCGTCCATAAAAGATGTAGTTGATCTTCTGGAAAATTTTGGATTTTCCAATTGGTATGCAGGCGGTTTGTTTTTGAAAGATTTTAATATTTTTCAAAATTCAGTCGACGCTTCCATAGATTATGTTAAATTTGTGGTAGAAAACTGCATTTTATGCCACGATGGTTATTTGCATCCGGATAAGCTTTTTTTGAGAAGCATTGATATTATTATCACCGAGCGCTGTTCTTTGAAATGTAAAGATTGTTCAAATCTTATGCAGTATTACAAGAATCCAAAAAATTGCGATACCGGTATGCTGTTAAAATCATTAGATATTTTTTGCGCAATTGTTGATGAAGTGATGGATTTTCGGATTATTGGCGGAGAGCCGTTTATGAACAAAGAATGGCATGTAATAGCCAAAAGGTTAATTGATGAGCCAAGGGCAAAGAGAGTTGTGATATATACAAATGGAACCATTATTCCGAGAAAAGAACACTTGGAGCTTTTGAAAAATAAAAAAGTTCTTATAATGGTTTCGGATTATGGCGCTTTGTTAAAAAATTTGGTTGGGTTGAAAAAAATGTTGGAAGAAAACAAAATTGCCCATTATGTGTTAAAAATAATCGAATGGCTTTCTTGCTCGGCAATAGCACAGCATAATCGTGGGCCGGAAGGAAACAAAGAGATATTTAAACTTTGTTGCGGCAAGAATATGGCGAGTTTGTCGGATGGAAAGATTTTCAGATGCCCTTATGCGGCAAATGCTTTCAGGTTATCGGCTATTCCGGATTATAAAAGCGATTATATTGATTTGTTTCAGGAGCCGTTTGTTGCAAAAAATATTTTTAAGATGAAGAAAAAAGTCATTGATTATCTTTTGCTCAAAGAATATTTAGAGGTTTGTGATTATTGTGATAGCAGACCTTTGTCTGGGAATGAGATAGAACCAAATATCCAGATAAATAAGCCTTTGAAATATCATAAATATTAGAAACAAATAACAATGGCGGAGATTAATCTCTTCGCCATTTTTTATTGACATTAATATTTTTTATAATTATTATTTATAAAATTAAATGGAAATCAAAGAAGTCATAGAAATTCTTGAAAAATATGTTTCTGATCCGTCAAAAGGTTTGCCTGATGAAGTGTTTTTTTATATCAGTAGGACAACTCCATTAGTAAATGTCGATCTTTTAATAAAAGATGAAAATGGGCGGACGCTTTTGTCTTGGAGAGACGATGAATATACCGGAAAAGGTTGGCATATCCCAGGCGGCATTATCAGGTTTAAAGAAACTCTTGAAACAAGGATAAAAAAGGTGGCTAAATTGGAGATAGGTGTTGATGTTCAATTTAATTCTATTCCAATAGTAATAAACCAAATAATAAATAAACATAACACAAGAGGCCATTTTATTTCTATTTTATATAAATGTTTTTTATCTAAAAATTTTTTTAAAAATAAAAAGCTTTCCGAAAATAATATTGGCTATCTTATGTGGCACGATAATTGTCCGAACGATTTATTAAAATCTCAAGAAATATATCGAGAATATATAAACAAGAAATTTAATTAAATGAAAGAATTTTTATCAAATTCATATTTAATCAGCGTTGTCATTCCTATTTATAACGCTGAAAAATTTTTAAAAAAATCTATTGAAAGCGTTTTAAACCAGACTTATCAAGATATTGAACTTATATTAATCAATGACGGTTCGATTGATAATAGCGAGGCGATTTGTAACTATTATGCCTTTGCTGATAAAAGGATTAAAATAATTTCACAAAAAAACAGTGGACCGGCCGCTTCTAGAAATGTCGGAGTTCGCAATGCTACGGGAGATTTTGTGTTTTTTCTTGATGCTGATGATTTTATTGATAAAAAAACTTTTGAAGTATTAATTGCCGAATATAATAAATATCAACCCGATTTGATTATGAGCAATTTTTGCAAGCTTGAAAATAGTGGAAAGATTATATATCAAAAAATTACATTTACTCCTGATGGCGAACCATTCACAGATAAAATTAAAATTTTATTAAAAAATGATATCGCGGATTATGTAAAGCATTTTTTAAAACATTCCAGCAATCATTTGATTAGTTATTGTTGGGCGAGATTATATAAAT
>Ga0155057_114_pt1 | contig 10958 bp, 11 predicted proteins | sample RifCSPhighO2_01_FD_106025 | JGI IMG/M metagenome (GOLD analysis project Ga0155057, IMG submission 106025) | Candidatus Roizmanbacteria bacterium RIFCSPHIGHO2_01_FULL_35_10
ATCTCTACAATTAAAACTGTTCTCTAAAATCAAAGCTACGTTGGGTATTATACCCAACAATTTGAAAGCAGAGGGGTATAACAACCTATTTTGTATCATCTTGTTACGATTGTGTTCCAGGTGATACATTTATTTTCACACATAATAATTACGACTTTTGCGACGACCGCATGAAAAGTCGTATCACTACTAAACTTATCATTACTACAACAACTAGTCTTACAATATTTTCAAAAACTGATACTTGCGGATTTACCCGTTTTTGATCTTTAGCTTTTACAATCTTTACATCCTCAAGTTGGGTCATCGGTTTATAGCCAATAATCCGGGTCAAAAATTTATCTCCTTCTTTATCGGCAAAAACTGTCGTAAATCCCTTGGCTTCGACCTTATATTTTGTCCTGATGAAAAGATCAATCTTCAGCGTCGCAAGATCAAGCAAAAGCGGCGGATACATACTCGATGATTGAGTTGAAAGCAGATCATTAGCTCTGGCATCTTTAACTCCCAGTATGCTTTCCGCTGAACTTCCATAGGGAAAAGATAAAGGTACTGAAATTGAGTCCCGGTCAGGCTGAATAGCAACTAACTTAAGAGGATATATAATATTTTCAGTCCTAAATTTAGCCTGAATCGGTATATTGTGAGCCGCACTGATAGTCAAACTTTCTTTTGCATCCATTTCAACGTGCAGTCCGTCAATGACAGCCAGTACAAAATGCCAGTTTTTTTTCAGATATTCTGCGAATAATTCTCTGGAATTTTTTGGGATCGAATAGGCATTAGCTTTAAACCAGGCTTCCAACTCTTTCATGTTTTTAAAATCCGGCACTTCTTTTATATACTTTATTAACGCCATCCGGCTGAAAGTCTGAGAAGGAACCGTTTCTTCTTCGATCAAATCCGGATACAAAAGTTTCTTAAAGAAATTGTCTTTAGAGAATTTTTTTACGGTTTTCTTCTCTATTTCTAAAAAAGAATCCGTCAACACATTCTCCTTACTGTCAAGTTTTTTAATCTCTACTTTTGTAGGATACGCCATCACCCAGTAAAAATTACTCAAAACCAAAGGATTAAAACTAAAAGTTTGAGAAGAAGTAATCGTTTCGGTTTTCCCATCATAGTCGATGATCGCCTTCACCTCCACCGGCGCCACCTGCCCATAATCCCCGGTCAAATAGCCACCCAATGCCTTAACTTCTTTTGGGAAAATAAAAAATATCAAAGCCAAAATTGAAAAAATATAGATCGATTGCCTCATATAGAATCAATTAAATATTTTTTGGCAGCAGAAGGATATGATTTTACCCAACGAAATAATTTTTTTTTATTTAATCTTGATAGATCCATTTCTTGCCAGGATACCGTTTCTACTCCGCGTGAGACAAAATAGATAAGATCGAGTAATGCCTTCTCCGGATAGGCAATATACTGATTTTCCTTCTGATAAAAGCCAAAAAATAGTTCTCTTTTTACCTGTCGATAAACTAAAAGAATATTATTAATTTTAGCCTGATAAGATTTATTCAAGGTCACACTATAAATCTGACGTGGAATCTGATTGACAACTCCAACCTTACTCAACACTGTCTTTAAAGACAGATAAGACGGGTAATAGATCTGCGAAGTAACCTGCTCCGGTATAACTATTTTGTTATAAGCACTGTACCAACCTCTCCCTAGCTTTTGAATCACTCCCCTTTTGCTTAAACGGTGGATTACTGTACGTAGATTTTTTTCTTTGCTGTTTAAAATTTTTCCCAGATCAGATACGGAAAAAATCGAATTTGGATACTGGTTTATTCTCTGCAGAATCTTAAGATCGTTCATAATTTTTTATACCACTTCGCTATCAAACAAATAGTTTGATAGCTTCGAGGTATTATACGATTAGATTGTCAATGTAGGTTAATACCTAACGAAGCAGTCATTTTTTTATTGATGGATGACTGCGTAGTGGTATTAAAAAATTTTTCGGCCAACTCTTAAGATAGTCAGGCAAAAGCTGACTTATCTCGCCTGCGAACTTACCCCTATGAATTTTAGGTTGGCCGATCTGTATTTTTTTACCCAGCTTCTCCCCCAGCCACCAAAGATCAAAATAATCCCGGGGCTCCTGTCTCGATTTTACCGCCAGCTTTTTTTCGTAAAAAATCCTCTCTAACGAGTAGGTGTCGATTAGAGGAGTCAATATGCTTACCGGCGATCTCACCGCTTTAAGTTCGTAATCGCTCTTTTTAAGTCCGTACTTTTTTTTGGAGATCTCGACTTTTATGAAAAATGATTGATTCAAAAGCTTATTTTTTACCAAAAGTAAAGCAAAAAGAGTATTTCTTTTATCGTAGATATCCTTTATTGCCAGTCCATCACGGCTTTTTTCAATCTTTTTTATAACTCGGACAAATTCGGGAAAATTGCTATTTTTAATAAGGGAAAAGTCAAGATCCTGGGAAAATCTGGGCGAGCCTTAGACCAGTCTCAAGGCTGTTCCGCCTTTGAAGACGATTCTATTGCTTATCTTGGATCGCGAGAGTGCGTCGACGATAAATACCTCCATCTCCTCCCGAACTATCTCAACCGGAGAAATACCCAATTCCTTTGCCTGTTTGTTCACCAATTCTGGTTCCATTTTTATAGACAATTATGTATATAAAGTAAGAATAACAAATCATGCGATCTTTGTCAATATTCCTTTACCTGCTCCGCCGCCACCTGACCATAATCCCCGGTCAAATATCCGCCAAGAGCATTTACTCCAATTGTAGAAATAAAAAAAGTCGAAGCTAAAATTGGGATAAATAAAATTATTTTTCTCATGTTATATATCGTCAATATCCTATTATTTTTTATTGCAAAATGCAATTGCTTTCAAGCTAAATTAACTGACCCACCTGCACTTTGTGCCATTTAGCTCTTTCTGTCATTGCCAGCGGTGATTGTTGAAGCGAAGCAATCCCAAAACGATGAAAGAGATTGCCACGTCAGCGCCTAATCGGCGCTTCCTCGCAATGACAAAAACTCGATCATGGCTTCAAAGTTAAACAACTGCAGGTGGGTCAGCTAAATTAATTATTGCTTTTTAGGGCTAGTGTGCTAAAATAGTAATGTAAATTACAATTATTATGACCTCGAATAATTTAGCATCTCAAGCTGCAGCGGCAGGATTAATTGGATATTTTCTTATTTTAGGCATCGGAGCATTGGGATATATTCATATAGCGAACGAAGGAGTAACTACAATTATAGAAAGAAGAACTGACACGTCTTCTATAATTACTTCACAAAAATGCTACCCACTGTCTTTTCGATATAGAGAATGTGAACCGGCGGAGGTATTTATATATCCGCTTCCGGAAACTGGTGGAAAATAAAAACTTTAGAAACCTTCAATATCTGCTTCATTTATCATTAAATCAGAAGCCATTTTTGTCAACCGCTTCTGTTGCCATTTTGGCTCTGCAAAAAAACCAAGTTAGTTTATGTAAATTTTTCTGCTAAATAGACTTTTATCAACGATTGATAAGGAATATCCCTTTTATTCGCCTCTTTTTTTATATCTGGATGGCCATTTGTCAACCGAAGCGGTTGCCATTTTAGCTCTAAATCTACTTTTTTCCCAAACCTATATCATGCATTCCAATTGAAGTGATATAAAAATACTCAGCTGCAAATTCTCCGGTAAATCGATAATGAAAATCTATTCTTCCCTCATACTGATCCGAGTTTGCTTTTTTGCGAAAATTTAGAGAGGGATGGTCAATATCTTTTTGCAGAAGTTTAAGTTGTTTATGCAACTTCCTCAAAATTTTAGTTGGCAATTTGCGAGCTTGTTTTTCAGCTCTAGCCGCGAACCTGATGGTGATAGCGTTGGTTGGATCGGTCATTTTTTATATTTTTGAAAAAATCAGCCACCTCTTTTTTATTTCTTAGTTCATAAAAATCACCTTTTTTTATATCCTCTTTCCCTTTTTTAATTGACCAATCCCACCATTTATCACTTCCATAAGGCGGTTCCTGCTCAAACTTTTCCAATAAAGTGCCAAGCATTTTTTCCAACTTGCTTATCCGGACCAAAAGCTCTTTATACGCTGATTGTGATAGGGTAACTGTATTATTCATATGTCAATAAGTATAACACAATTTTGTTATACCACTTCGCAGTCATTCGCTAATGAGCATAATGACAGCTGCGTTGGGTATAATACCTGACGAAGTTATCAAATATTGATCTTTGATAGCGGAATGGTATTACGCTTTTTTCTTATGAGTTTTCACCTGAGAGTTCATTCTCTTTAACACAGATTGTCATTGCGAGCGATGAGTTTTGGAGCGAAGCAATCTCTGTTTTAGAACGTTATAATAATTAGATTGCTTCGAAGTTTCAACTAAAAATCATCACTCCTCGCAATGACAAAATTGTATAGTCTGATATAGTTTCGTTAAGACTTGTGAACTCTTACGTTTTCACTGAAGATTTTTCGATTTCTGTTTATTTAATTGTTTAGAGGTTGTGGACCCGTGATTGTGCTGCAGATTAATTGACCGCAGGTTGTGCAGTTATCCCCTCCGTAATACTTGCAGCCGTAAGGCGGGGTTGGACAATAAAGCGGCCCACACGGGCCTCGTGTCGGAGTCGGTGCAACTTCACAATAACCTCCAATCCCTTCCGGAAATGCACAATACGGGGGGGTATCAAGACAGGTCGGCCGCGGTATACAGGTTGGCGTAGGAGTCTTTGAAGGACAGATATTCACTCCGGGATTTTTTTGCATCCATATTTGATAATCAATTACATTTATTACTCCATCATTGTTATAATCAAACGGAAATTTAATAAACCAGACCATGTAATTATTACAACCTGGAGTGGGGGTTGGAGATTTATAACTCGTTGGTGTGATGTAACTTGGTTTTACCGCACATTGGGGTGAATATAAAGTCGAGTCAACGCACGATGTCGTAGAACCGGTTCCGGTTACGCAGGCACCTGCGGTCTTTTGATAACAGGATGAATTAGCATCTTTTAACCATTCGGCAGCGGTTCGGCAACGGTTTGAATTAGTCAATACATATGTCCCGTTTGTAGAATCATTTCTGCAGCTATAGGTAATATATACATATTTACTTATACTTTTAAAAGGAGGTGTCGGTGTTTTATAGGCTGAGGTTGGTGTTCGCGTTGGATACCAGGGAGGAGGTGTAACTGATACGGGTACTTGTGCTGATGTTTGTAAATTATTTTGGTTTTTCGGGTATAAAAAAGAAAACTCCAATACTAGAATTGCTAACAAAGCAAAAAAAGCAGTTACTAAAATTTTATTTTTCATTTAATATTCACTCTAATACCAATTTAATTTTTTGTCAAGAGCAGATAATCCAATGTCAAACCAAAATAGAAATGTCACCCCCCTTATTAAATAACCCGAATGGCGAAATTTAATTAAACTGTTCTATTAATACGATTTTTGTCATTGCGAGCGGTGATTGTTGAAGCGAAGCAATCTCGTTAATTACATAATAGATTGCCACGTCGCTTCGCTCCTCGCAATGACATAGCTGCAAATTTTGTAATGCATGTTAATTACTCAATTATTTTCTGTACCGTCGTTTGTAAGAAACTCATTATGGGGGTGACATTTTAATCTTGGACTAAGATTCTATCAATTTTTCTTTATTTAAACGTTAGTTTGTGCTAAAGTTTATTCATTAAAAACAAAAAGGACTCCAATCGGAGCCCCTTTTTGCTAAAAGAATACTATATTTTAACACGGATATAAGACTATTATCAAATCATATGAAGCTTTTTTCTCATAAATTTTTTTTCTCTATATTTATTTTTTTGTTTATTTCTTTATTTGTAATTCCCTCATTTGCCCAAGCTCACCCGCTTGATGAACTGGGAAACGTTAAGGTTTATGACGAAAAACAGATTCTCACAATTGACAAGAAATTAACAGAGTTAAAAATCGAAATGCAGTTTTTTGCTTACGAAAAAACTTTAGTCTGGGAAAGTATCGATACCAACAAAGACAGGGAAATTTCCAGTGATGAAAAAAATAACTGGATGGAACTGGGAAAAGATTCTTCCTGGATTGTTTTCAATGGAAAAAAATATAACTTCGAACCAAAACAAGTAATACTCTCCGATTACTACACTTTCTTCTCTCCCCCGCCAACCAGAATAACTTTAATTTATACAAAAAATATTTCATTGCCTCAAAAAGGTTCGCTCGACTATTTTTATAATGGCAGGGATAAAAAAATAACAGAAATACAACTTGAGATCAAAGGGTCAAATAATTTGACTCCGCTTTCAACAAAAAAGATTCCTCCCGATCGGGTTAGTGTTATTTTTGGCAAGGTGTCCACCCTCAGGGTGGACGAATCAATAAATCCCCTCCTTGAGGGTGGATCTCTGAAAACCGGCGATCGATTGCAAAATTTCTTAAACCGATACATTAAACCAACCGAGGAAATTCCGCTTTCCTTAAAACTCTGGGCAATAGCGATAGCTTTCAGTATCGGAGCACTACATGCCCTAACTCCGGGTCACGGCAAAGGAATCACAGCAAGTTTTTTAATCGGCGAACGCGGAACTTTACTGCAAGCTTTATATCTCGGATTAATTATTACAATAACCCACACTTCGAGTGTATTCTTATTAGGACTCGGGGCTTTATTATTAACCCAATACATTGTTCCTGATACTGTCATTAGGTGGCTTAATTTCTTTTCCGGTCTTTTAGTTCTTGGTTTTGGCCTTTATCTAATCTACATCCGTTCTAAAAAAATTCCGTTTTTTAGCACCCTCAGGGTGGGTAAGTCAATAAACGCCCTCCCTGAGGGTGTACATTCACATAATCATGAACATCTATCTCTCAAAACCCTTCTACCCTTAGGAATTTCCGGAGGAATAGTCCCTTGCGTCGATGCTCTGGCAATATTGATAGTCGCAGTTTCTCTCAATAAAATTTTATTCGGTATAATTTTACTCTTATCTTTTAGTTTGGGGCTCGCCTCGGTCTTAATCGCCGGTGGAATTTTAGTCGTAGTAGCCAAAAACAAAGCCGCCAAAAAATTCAGGAATATCAGCCGCATTGAGCCTTATTTGAGTTTAACTTCTGCAATAATTGTAACCGTCTTAGGAATAGCACTACTTTTGGCTTTCCTTAAATAAAAGTATTTACTATTTACTATTGACACCGATTCAATATTAGTACTAATATCAATTAATGTCTATAAACGATAAGAATGTATCTTTTTCTAATTCAGAAAATAAAGAAAAAATAAGAAATATTTTATTAACTTCTTTAAAAATTCTTCCTGTCTTTATATTAGTTCTCGCAATGATAGGCGCCGGATTAAATCTTCGTAAAAGTCAGGATCCGCGATCAAGTGCAGTGGGAACAAACAATAAAATCAATAATTCTGACCGCATTAAGGCAATAAATTCCGAGTTTTTAAACTATGTCAAAAGCACTAAGGGACAAGCAATAAATCAGCAATCAACGGATAATTTACATAACCTTGCGGCAGAACGCAAGCAACTTATGCTTTCCTATCTTCCCGACGAACCCGATAAATTTCTGGAAAATTTAATTCCTGAAGATGTTAAACAAAATCTCCCCCGGGAATTATTTTCTAAAAACCTGATCGAGAAAAAAGAAACCGTTAAAGGAAAATTAAAAACAACTGTTTACGATGATTTTGAAAAAAATCAAGCGAGATACGAATATTTATTAAACGGTTTAAACCTTTATATCTCGGAAAAAAGCGGCTCCCTCCCATATGGAGACGTGACTGTTAACGGATATCTTATAGATAACAATCTTGTTGTTGCCGATCCTCAACTAAATGTTTCGTATGGTTCTTTAAATAGATATGAAGTCTTTGGTCCTCAAAGAACTTTAATGGTTATTGTTGACGCAGACTATGATCCTGCAGAGATTACAACTCAAGCACTAGACACAGCGATTTTCGGTATTACGAGTTCGGCAGCAACATATTATAAGGAAACTTCAAGAAATAAAATGAGCTTAACAGGAGAAGTGACAAAGACGACTGTTAACTTCAGTAACGTAGCAAATAAATGTTATATATACGATTTAGTATCCCAAACGGATTCGGTATTGAGTCAATCAGGTTTTATATTGGATGACTACCGGATAATACAGTATTACCTGCCAAAACCCCCTGGGTGTGGTTGGGGTTTTAGTGGTGTTGCATTATCGGATAAGCGTTCTGTGGTTGCCTGGAATGAGTATATTAACAAAGGTATTAGTATTCACGAAATTGGGCATAATTTCGGACTTTTACATGCAAGTACCTATAACTGTGGTAGTAAAGCGTTCGGGACCGAAAGCGAATGCCAGGTAATAGAATACGGAGATAACTATGACATTATGGGTTTGTCATCAGATAATGCACCGGTTTTCAACGGACCACACAAGCTCGCCTTAAGCTGGATTGATGAAAACGAATACTCATTTGTTAAAAACGATCAGGAGTTGGAAATCTTTGCTCATGAGATTACAGATCCGGGCTTAAAGGTTGTGAGGATTTGGAGGAATGTGGATGATAATTATATGTATCTTTCCTTCAGAAAAAAAGTTGGCATAGATACGGTGTTACCGGATACTATCACTAGGGGAGTAAATGTTCATTTAGCCCAAGCTATCTCTGATAGCAGAAAAACATTATTTATTGATGTAAATCCTGGTGAACCTGGAACACTTAAAAGTTGGTACGATGCTAGCATGTATGATGGACAAATATTAATTGATGAGCTGTCCGGAATTAAAATTACTCAGGTGTCACATACAGTAGATAAGGCCATTGTTCAAATTGATGTTCCTGATAACTATCCTCCCAAACTTAGAAGTGCGAACTTTAATGGATTATATCAGTTACCGGATGGCAGATGGTTTGCATATGAAAATACTTTAATCCAATCCTTAATCTTTGCGCATGACTTTTCTGATGATATAACTAACATATCAAGAGAAGTAACCTATCCCGATGGATTTAAGCAATTATCAGATATGACAGTAAGTCCACATGTTGGTAGTAAATTGTGCGAGGAGATTAAGTGTTTTGACGGAACTGGAGGGAATTTTTTCACATATCAAGCGGGTAACTATAAATTGACCTTTACAGCTAGAGACTCAATAGGTGCGGATTCCAATCTGTTAGTCTATGAATTTATCGTAGGTTCAAAAATCCCGCCTTTACTTACTCCGACCTCAACGCGAACACCAACGCCCACTTATATAAAAGTTACTCCTACTTTGACTCCTTCTATAAATCTCACTCCAAAGCTAACATTAACTCCAACACCAACTAGTCATATTACGTTAACGCCGACACCTACAGGTCCTATAAAAATAACACTAACCCCAACTCCGACTACTTATATTCCTACGAAAACTCCTACCATAACTCCTGCATTATTAAAATTAGAACCGGTTGCCGATTCATATGTAAATTCAAATTACCCTAATAATAATAGCGGCAAAGAAACGGATCTTAAAGTTAAGACGTCTCCAACGAAAATTACTTTTATGAAATTTGACTTAACTCAACTTGCTTTATTAAAATTTAATTCTGCAAAACTTAAAGTCTGGGTTAATGACCCGACTAACGGTACAATAAATCTTTACCTGGTTCCGAATAATTACTGGACCGAAACCGGAATTACTTACAACAATAAGCCTGCTTTAGGTAACTTGATTTTGTCATTTACTACAAATTATTCCGGCGCATTTAAAGAAATAGATATAACTAATTTTATAAAATCAAATCCAAGCAAAATAGTATCTTTTGCATTTCAGACGACCAGTACAAATGAGTTATCCTTTAAATCAAGAAATATTGCAGACACTTCCAGACGCCCAATTCTTATATTCCAATAAAATCTAGCTTCATTCCACCCGTCGGGTGGAATAGGCACAAAATTTCAATTTTTATAATATGTACAGACACCTATAATAGGTGTAGGAGATACAATAGATTGGGTTGGAGTTCTGGTCGGGGTCGAACCGCCGGGCGTTGGTGTTCTGGTTGGTGTAACCGGTGGCGGTGGAGTCGTTCCGCTTTTAATAAAAGTTTTTGAATACTGAACTGCGGTTGTTCCGCCTTTATAAAAATCTACTGTGAACTGTCCTCCGTTCACGTTAACCATCAGGAATCCGCCGCCGGTACCAACGTCCAACCAATAATCAATACGCGCACTGCTCGGTGTTGTCGGTCCGGCTCCGGCGTCACCCGAGACAAATTGCTCAAACTGTTGTGTTATTCCGGGAATCCGTGAACCGTTAATATGGGTATATGCTACAGAGTGCTCATGTCCATAAAATCCTGCTGAGACAATCGGGTGTTTATTTATCACGCTGATTAAGGAAGCTGGAGGAAGAGGACTGACATGATTTGCTATATAATAAAAAGGTCCGTGCCAAAAAAAGAAGGCATGCGTCAATCCGCTGGATTCGGCATCGGTCAATCTTTGATCAAGCCAGGCAATCTGCGCCGCAGTCATCTGAGTCACATTCCCCGGGACATCAATTCCGATTATTCTTGAGTTACCGTAATCAAAAGAGTAGGTCAGATCATCGTTTAAAGCCGAATAATTTGTCCCGCCGATAATTTGTACTTGCGCAGCCAGATTAAAATAATTTTGCCAGGCGGTACTGGCTCCGGCAACAGCATTATCATGATTTCCCCTCACCGGAAAAGTAATATTGAATAATCCGTTATTTACTCCGCCGTTCAGGGCATTCTTCCAGACATTCATTCCGGCAGCAGTGAATCCTGCGGTTTCCAAATCACCTGCATAGATTGTAAATACCGGATTTAAGGCTTTAGCTTGGTTGGAAAGATTGGTTAAGGTTTGAGTGTCCCCTTTAGTATCTCCCCAGGCGACGAACTTAAATACAGTTTGAGCGGAAGCGGGCAGAACCGCT
>Ga0155057_118_pt1 | contig 10343 bp, 10 predicted proteins | sample RifCSPhighO2_01_FD_106025 | JGI IMG/M metagenome (GOLD analysis project Ga0155057, IMG submission 106025) | Candidatus Roizmanbacteria bacterium RIFCSPHIGHO2_01_FULL_35_10
TTACATCTCACATCATCAATCAACCATTTACTGTTTATATTGCTGAGCAAAACCTTATAGGAAGCACCTCCTGTAACCGTATCGTTAAGAACAACAGACGCTTTCAGGTTAGATTGATCATAAACTGCGGATTGAACAGCTAAACTTTTAATGAGTCTTACTTCCACACAGGCTAATACCGGATCTCCGGTCAGATGATCATTTGTTAATACAAATCCATTAAGCGTCTCCAGGAAATAGTCAGATAGCAAAGGACTTCGTTTATAAGCTCCTGATCCTAATGGATTTTCAGTTGAGGTATACCATTCATAAAATCCTTTTGCTACCTCTTCCGGAGTTCCCTTATTCATTGCCAATGTTTCATCATTGTCAGTTAAATCCAATGTTTGTTCACCGGTATCAATTGCAGCAGGAGGTTGTTGTGTTTGTAAATTTGCCGGAACCTGTTGTTTTTTAGAATTTAAAGCTGTTACTAAAACAATAAGAACAATTAAAGCAAAAACCATCACACCTGCGACAATATTAAAAATTCTTTTATCCATAAATTTATTGCTTTAATATAAATATAAGATTTATCCCCCTTATTTGTCAACTCACATTTAAAAAACTACCGTTGTATTTGGCAGTGACAACCTAATCTTTTCTACATCCGCCGGATTAATTTCATTATCGGAAATATTTAATATTTTAAGATTTTTAAGCTGGTAGATTGGTTCAGGAATAGTGCTTAAGCCGGAGCCGTTTAAATAAAGCTCTTCCAGAGATTTAATTTCACTTAATTCCGCGGGCAAATCAACTCGAATTGTATCAGTTATAGCCATGACTTTTAAATTTCTTAATTTTGCTATCTCAGGCGGCATAACTACTTTTGCAAAATTATTATTCAAAGTCAGATTTTCCAGACTGTGCAAATCTCCTATTTCCTTAGGAATATTTTTAATATCGGCTTTATTCATGCTTAAAACTTTTAATGACTTAAGCTTTCCTATATCTGGCGGTAATGAAGTCTTAATAGAATGATGAAAATTAATTGAAGTAAGATTTTTTAAATTACCTATCTCCGCAGGTATTTCAGTATTTGGAGTTTTTCTGAAATATAGCGTTTGCACATTCCCCAAGTTTTCACTGGCAAGAGCTAACTTTGCAAAATCAGCATCCGTACTTATCTCAACATCACAAACTTGAGGATTTACAATTGCCTCATCTATTGAATATCTCCGGCCTTCCTGTAAACATTGACTAACCTCAGGAGTTTTTTTACCATAAAACTTTAAGCCATAAAAGGTCAAAAAAAATAGCTCAATCGTGATAAATAAAATAATTATTTTATTCAATTTATGAAGCGGTTCTCTAACTTTGGAAACTTTTTTTCTTTTCATTTAATTCATTATGTAAGAAAATTACAAAATAGTCAATACAAAGCCGCCATTGCTATTCCGCCATAGACGAAAGAAACAATCAATTTGTCATTCTGGCTTGTCCAGAATCTACAAATTGTTTATTAAAATTCTAATTGCTTTAGTATACTTTTAATATGTTTCCGAAAAACAGAATTTCATTCCTTCTTAAAAAACTCGTTATTATTCTATTTATCCCGTCAATTCTGCTAAATATTTTTTTGAGCTATAAAATTAGCTCACAAAATATTGCTAATAAAGTCAGAGTTATTGGAGTAATTGACGGCGACACGGTTGTTCTGGAAAACAAAACAAGATTAAGACTGCGTCATCTTGATTCTCCTGAGCTGGAAAATTGCGGCGGAGAAAATGCCAGACAACTTCTTACCTCACTGGTTGAAGGAAAATCAATAACAATCGAAGAACAGATCCCCGATCAAAACGGACGGGCAATGGCACTTATCTATGTTGACACCCTACTTGTCAATCAAAAGATGCTGGAGTCAGGCTGGTCGCACTACCATTCTGATCAAACTACAAAAACATCTGAACTTAAAAAAATAGCAAATGAAGCCAGATCAAAAAATCTTGGCATCTTCAGTCCGCTTTGCCTTCAGGAAACAAATCCCGATAATCCTGAATGTATAATCAAAGGCAATCTGGAAAATAAACGAAAATCAGGCCGCAGGCTTTACTACCTTCCCGGCTGCGCCCAATACAAATTCGTCAAAGTCGAAAAAGACTTAGGCGAACGCTGGTTTTGCACCGAAGAAGAAGCTTCCACCGCCGGCTACCTCAAACCCGCAACCTGCAAATAATAATTCTTTATATAACGTCATTCTGGCTTGTTTACCCCACGTAGCTTTAGCGTAGTGGGATCCAGAATCGTTGTCTTTTAATTTAATAATTAAAAGTTTTTTGTTTTTACTATTAAAATAGTATGAGAACCATCCAAAGAATATTTACCACATTATTTTCGTATAAGTTGAATATAGTACGTGGAAAAATATTGTAACTTTATTAATAAATGGAGTTTTAAATTATTTATTAGGGCATTCGATATAAACGCAACCTAAGGAAGAACAAGTAGAAGATGTGATACCGCCAAATTTATTTATAGTTGCAACTTCAAATTGGACTGGGTCAACATTATATGCACAATATGGTTGCAGAAGTTTGGCTAAATCATTTTCCGAACAGGATTCCTTTAACTCTCGCAGAGTGCTTGCATCTTCTTTATTTAACTTAGCATAACCTTTTCCCACATCTGGATCAAAATACGATGGCATATTGGCAGCACGATTACGAATCAAACACAGTCCGCCCGAAGCTGAAGGCAGGACTGGTTTTGAATTTAACCTTGTAATTATCAACTCAACACAGGTATTAAGATCTTTAGTACATATTTCTCCCTGAATATTTAAATATTTTCTTACGATTTTATCAGTACTCAGTATCTTTTGATTGAGGTAATTATTTTGATTATATAAAGTTGAATTATCTTGCGTAATAGATTTAATTTTTTGACTCTGAATATATAGACCGATTAAACATGTGACTATAAAACCAAAGAGAACGCTTATCAGTATTTTAATAAACAGTGGAAATGTTGAAGTTGATTTTCTTTCTTTCATATTTACGTTAATATAACATATTTACTTTCGTTTTTTTTCTGAGCGGAGTGCGTTGGACGATGTTGGAATTTTTTTTATTAATAATTCGCCGCCACTTTTAGTTTGTTAAGTTTTTTATTATATCGTTTAAAGGTCTTTTCTAAGGACGTTGTTAAATCCAGATTAAGCTGATTTCCAAGCTCTAAAAGCGTAAACAAAGCATCACCGAATTCTTCTTCTAAATCACTGTGATCGGCCATAGCTTTTTCGCCGGAACCCGTTTTTCTATCACCTTTATGAACCGTTAAAGCTTCACCTAATTCTCCAACCTCTTCAACTTAATGAACAAATTGCACATAGTTAGACCAATTAAAATTAAATTTTTTTGCTAATTCTTTCACTTCTTCCTGATAAGCTTTTAGTGTTTTCATATCGAATCAAATTATAGCAAAAGTTCCCGCGTCTCTTCTTCCCTGTCAATAAATGAAGCTAAAAATCAAGACGATAAAAACGAGATTTAAACTTACAAAAATTAACTTCTCATGCTCGATTCTATAATTACCTTTTTGCTTTAAACTGTTTTTTACTTTCCGGAATTCTCAAATAATTTTTTTAGAAACCACACTTCCGCCTCTCTCTGCAACCTTTTTATTTTTTACAAATGTATCCGGCTTCTCTTGTTGAGAAATTTCGGTTGTTACCTCCTCGCATAGATGAGATTATGCTAAAAATGCCTTCTGTGTTAGCACAATCTGTTTTACGCATTTTTCCAACAGGAGCTGGCAGTTTCAACCCGTGACAAAATGTCACGACTTCACTTCCTTCTTTTATAAGACGATTTTTTAAGACTTTCCAATAATTTCTAGAAAGCTGAAAATCTTTCTGTTCCGTCAAAACTCCAATAATATCGATTACCGAAAAATACCACGTTTCGGTTTTTTCATCGTAATGTCGACGAATTTTAAAATTTTCAAAGACTGCCAATGTGTTTTGGTTATCTTTCATATTTTTGTAAAACTTGGCGGTGAGGGCGAGATTTGTCCCGCACCAGAGCGGAGGGTACAGGATTTGAACCTGTGAGGGCAAAAAGCCCACGAGTTTTCGAGACTCGCGCCTTAAACCACTCGGCCAACCCTCCAACTCTGGCTTTAATTTTAACAGAAATAGCTTTTATCGAACCGACAAATTAAGAAGAAATAAAAATTTTTTGACAGTGGATGTTTGAGCGCGCCTCGAAGAGTACCATCTACGATTTGGTTTATTTTATACAAACTATAATTGGTTGCAAAATTTGAGAGGCAAGCGAGTTCACTCGAATAAAAATTTTATTTCGATTTAATCAGATTACAATGTAATAACGCTTTTTGGCACGTCAGCCAATTCTAATAGCTCTACTTCTGTGGTAGTAACTACAGTCTGATATTTCTTAACTAAATCAATAATCAATTTTTTATTTTTAATATCCAGCTCTGAAAAAACATCATCAAGAAGTAAGATAGGTTTAGTTTTAAAAATATCTTCATATAATCTTATTTCGTTGAACTTCAGCCAAAATATTGCCAACCTCTGCTCGCTTCTTGAGCCAAAATGATGGAGATTTTTAACCGTTTTATTTTTTAAACTTATCTCAAAATCATCTTTCTGCGGACCGATCACGGTTTTCCTATATCTCTTTTCCAAATCGAAATTATCCTCTAACCTTTTTTGATTAAACTCATTTTTGAGATAATTAATTGAAAATTCCTTACTGTCAATTCTGGCATTTTGATTGAGAAAATCAATATATTCCTGTCTCTTTTTTGTCAGATATCCGGCCTGCTTTTGTAAATAATCATTCCAATATGAAAGTTCGTTAAATAAGTCTTCGTTATCTTTATATCTTTCCAGTATTTTGTTTCTTTTCCGGAGGGCACTCTCATAATTTATGAGATTTTTTTTGTAATCCATATCAAAAGAGCTCAAAAGATGATTAAAATATTTTCTTCTTTTGTCCGGCGGGCCGGTCATTATTTCTATCTGCTCCGGTGAGAAAAGCACTACTTTTGCAGTTTCTCTCTGGTACTGGAAATTTCTTTTTCTTGTCTTATTTATGGAAAAAATTTTATCTACTCCTATTACTGTTCTTTTAATATTAATCTGGAATAAAAAATTACTGTCGCCGGAATTAAATGTACCCTGTATAACTGACTGATCCTGCTCAAACTTAATAAGTTCATCCTCCCGGCTTTCCCTGAATCCTTCACCTTGAGTAGTTAAGTAGATTGATTCAAGCAGATTGGTTTTTCCCCTGGCATTTTCTCCAATTATTATGGTCAAAAATGAATTAAAGCTAAAACTCTCATCAGCAAAATTACGGAAGTTTCTTACAATGATTTGTTTTAAAAGCATAAAAGTAATACTGATTTACAGATCTTATTCGGATGATGCATATATCCGGATTTTACGGATTTATCCGCATATCCGTAGATCCGCATAAAAATCCGCGGCATCCGTATTATATTATGTTACAATAAGTTTTATGAATCAGCGTAAAAAACCTGCCTATAAAAGAGTCCTGCTCAAACTTTCAGGTGAAGTATTCGGCAAAGAAAAACAGGGATTGGATTTTGACGCTGTTAATAAAGTAGCTTCTGTAATTAAAAATGTCCACACAAAAACAGGCGTTGAGATTGCGGTGGTTGTCGGAGCCGGCAATCTTTTTAGAGGAAGATATATCGAGGGCACGGGAGTCGATCACGTTGTAGCCGACCAGATAGGAATGCTTGGAACCATAATGAATGCTATGGCACTCCAGGAAGAGATGGAAAGATTGGGTAATAAAACCAGGGTTATGTCGTCAATCGATATTCCTACTGTCTGCGAACAGTTTATCAGGAGAAGAGCCTTAAGACACATGGAAAAGGGCAGAATTGTAATCTTAGCCGGCGGAACCGGCAATCCTTATTTCACTACTGATTCTGCAGCTGCATTACGCGCTATCGAGCTTAAATGCGATATTATTTTAAAAGCCTCCAATGTCGACGGTGTATATGATAAAGATCCCAATAAATATCCGGATGCCAAAAAACTGGATAATGTTAATTACCAGACAGCCTTAGAAAAAAAACTAAAAATTATGGATAATACTGCCTTTGCACTTTGCCAGAGCAGAAAAATGCCGATTCTGGTTTTCAACTTCAATCAGAAAGAAAATCTCGAAAGAATAATTAATGGAGAACCGATTGGTACACTCGTATCAGATAATTCCTCCTCCTAAGCCGAATATTCCGCTTATCGTTCTTACGACAATATAAGAAAGTAAAAGTAAAACTAATCCGATTATTCCGGTGGTAAACTTAGCCTGAGCTGATTTTATTTTATCAGGCGCTCCCTGCGACATTATGTAATCATAACCGCCCCAGATAAATACAAAAAGCAGAATTACCGCAGCAAGAGGTATTAAAAACGTCACCACTCTGTTTACCAAATCCGCAAGGTTATTAATCTTGCCGGGGCCGCTCGTCGGCAAAGGTCCCACGACACACTGGGTACCGATACAGATTTTTTGCGCTAAATAACTATGCATGAGCTGCAGAAAAACTTGGAGGATCTTCTTGACTCTTTCCATTCGAACTCAAATTATTATCTTGCTGATCTGTTTTATCATTTTCCACTGGATCTTCCTTTGCTTGAGAAATAGGTTTTTTTGTTTCGAATGGTTCAATTTTAGGAGGCTCGATAACCTGTTGCACTTTGGTTGAAGCACACTTACTGCATATGGCAGTTGAGTTTTCCTTTACCAAAGTCATGAAGTGATTACCGCAGGCTTCACAGAGGAAATTCTTCATTGGATTTTTTTTCGCCTCTTCTGCCGACATCATCTCTACACTTTCTATATTAAAGATAAAGGCTTCTCCGTCGAAATCAATTTGGATTTGGTTGCCGGCGCTTACTTTTTTCTCGATTATCAGCGTCGAAATCGGATTTTCAATCAGTTTTTGAATTGCCCTCCGCAAAGGTCTGGCTCCAAAGATCGGATCAAAACCTTCCCTGACTATTTCTTTTACTGCGGCTTCGGTATAAATCAGTCCCATATCCTGGTCCTCAAGCAGTTTTCCTAAACTCTTAAGTTGCAGTCGTACTATCTTCATCATATGAACGAACTTCAGGGGTTCGAAGATTATTACTTCGTCAAACCGGTTAAGAAGCTCGGGTCGGAAAAATTTCCGCAATTCTCCGGTAACTCTGTCTTTTATCAAATCGTATTTCTTTTTGTCTATTTCTTCATCTACTTTTCTTTTTTCTTCCAGTTCTTTCTCCAGAGGAAAGTCTTTACCGAAATAATCATGTAAGGAAAGCGTATTCCATTTACTCTTAGCGCTGTTCCTAAACCAGACGGTTTCACCAACCACAATTATCTCTTTTCCGATCGGTGAAAAAGTATGAATGTCCCAATAAGCAGTTGGGAATGTTTTTGTTACCGATTCAGATTCCTTTTTCTCTGGTTTTGCGCTGGTTGTCTGAATATTATTATCTCTCTTTATTTTTTCTTCCTTGTCCTCCGACTTGTCCCCCGAAGATTTATCGGAGGGGGAAGCTTTAGCGAAAGAGGATTCAAATTCACTGCCGGCAAAATAGTCCTTCAAGTGTCCGGTCTGCCAGTCGTTCAATCCGGCCTTTCTTAACCAGTATCTGTCTTTATAACTTACTATTTCCTTTTCATCAGGTGAAAATGCATGGGTTTTTAATTTGGCTGTCGGCAATTGTTCATCCGGAGCATCAGGAATTGCATTCACCACAACTCCTTCTTTAAAGTACTCAATCAAGGAATTGGTCTTCCAGGATTTTGCCGTTGTTGTGGGTCTGATGAATATTTGCCCCCCTTTGGTAATTACCTCTTCCCCTTTCGGAGAAATTGCATGCGTAGTAAAACCTTGGATTGGAAAATCTGTCCTCTCCTTGCCCGGAGCTGCTTCTATAACAGGAGGTTTTCCCTCTGTAGCTTCAGCAGAAGCGGGCTTTTCTATTTCCTGTCCGGCAAAATAATCGAGAAGCACACCGTCTTCCCATGATATTGTACTAGGATTTTGCTCTTTAATTTCCTTTTTATCCTCGATTAAATTGTCTGTTAAATCCGCTGAAGATCTTTGAAAATACTTTGATCCGATTGTCAGGATTTCCCTACCACTTGGAGAAAAGGTGTAGCTTGATAAATACGGCGGTTCTTCAATCTCAGCTTTATCGCTTTTGATCATCTCATCCTGTATCATCTTTGTCCCAATATTTGATGTGCAGATTACAACAGTGTTTTTAAATGAGATAACGTGTCCTTTATTGTCTGTCAATCTACCATCATCCAGAATCTGCAGTAGTATATTAAATATATCGGGATGGGCTTTTTCCACTTCGTCGAATAGGACTACCGAATATGGTTTTCTCCGGACAACCTCTGTCAATTTTCCGCCTTCTTCATAACCGACATATCCTGGCGGTGCTCCTAATAGTTTGGCTACCTCGTGTCTTTCCATGTATTCTGTCATGTCGAAACGGATCATAGCTTCTTCCTGACCGAACAAAACTTCCGCCAAAGTTTTTGCCAGTTCGGTTTTCCCGACACCTGTCGGACCGAGAAATACAAAGCTGCCGATCGGTCTCTGAGTCGATTTAAGACCGGCCCTACCTCTTCTGACTGCCCCGGAAACCGCGGTTACCGCGATGTTCTGACCAATTAACCTTTCATGCATGATTTTCTCCAGTTGTGTCAGTTTTCCCAGTTCCGAATCGGATATTTTTGAAATAGGTATACCTGTCCAGCGGGAAACAATATCTTTGATTATGTCCGGGCTGATGGCAGATGTAGTCTGGGCCTTTTTCATGGCAAATTCATCTCTTTTTTCTTTCAAGCCGGATTCTATATCTGCGACCTTGGACCGTAATATTCTTACTTTTACTCTGTCTCCTTTTTTTTCGGCTTCCTGCACTTCCTGGTTAAGTTCAGAAACCCTGGTATCCAGCGATTTAATTTCTTCAGGTAATGATATCAAAGGCAGACGGACGGCTGACGCAGCTTCATCAATAAGATCAACTGCTTTATCAGGCAAAAATCTGTCCCCTACATATCTTTTTGAAAGTTTAACAGCCGCTTCAATTGCATCGTCAGGAATTTTAACCCTGTGAAAAGCTTCATATTTATCTTTAATCGCTTTAACCATCTTTATTGCCTGCTCAATGGATGGTTCCGGAACCAATATGGGCTGGAATCTTCTCTCGAGCGCCGGATCCTTTTCTATATATTTTCTGTACTCGGTAAGGGTTGTTGCCCCAATAAGCTGGAGTTCTCCGCGGGCTAAAGCCGGTTTAAGAAAGTTTGAGACATCCATGGCATTTTCACCCGATGAACCCGCCCCGACTATATTATGAATTTCATCAATAAAAAGTATTATCTGCCCTTTACTAGCCTGTACCTGCTCGATCAGTTCCTTCATTCTCTCTTCAAATTCTCCCCGGTGTGAAGCGCCGGCAATAATACTCATCAGATCAAGTTGCAATATTCTTTTATTAAGCAGCGGTTCCGGAACATTTTTTGTTACTATCTTCTGAGCCAAACCTTCAACAATAGCAGTCTTTCCGACTCCAGCCTCGCCCACAAGGGCGGGATTATTTTTAGTTCTGCGCGACAGAATATGAATTACCCGCTCAATAACCGGCGATCTTTCAACCACTGCATCGAGCAGTCCCTGCGAAGCTTTTGCTGTTAAATCAATCGTATATTGGTCAACTATATTTTTTTTGGCTTCTTTATCTTTTCCTTCCGGATCAAGACCCTCTTTTTTTCCGATGATTTTTTTATTAAGTTCCTGTTTTTTTAACCCCAGTTTAGATAAAATCTTGGCCCCGGCTCCTTCTCCTTCATCAACTAATGCCAAAAGAATGTGCTCCGGAGAAATAAATTCATAGCGGAGTTTTCTTGCCACAACTAAGGAAGTTCCAAGTATCCGTTTGATCCTCGGTGAAAGCTGGGGAATTTTTGCATTTGCGCCTTTTTTATAGATTTTTTGTAGTTCTTCCTCAATCAGTTGAGGATGAATTTTAAACTCAATGAATAAATTGTATATTTCGCTGTCCGCTAAAAGTCCATGCAAAAGGTGCTCACTATCAACCATATCAGCCTTTAATTCTTTGGCTTTGTTCTGGGCAGATAAAAATACTCTGTTTGATCTTTGAGTAAGATGGGTCATCAAATCAATCTCTTCCCGCTTTTTTTCTTCCTGGGTTTTTACTTGCGGTGTTGTCGAATGGGTAGCGGCCGGTTGCGATTGAACAGGTGACGGAGGATTTTTAACCGTAGTTGTTT
>Ga0155057_119_pt1 | contig 10257 bp, 8 predicted proteins | sample RifCSPhighO2_01_FD_106025 | JGI IMG/M metagenome (GOLD analysis project Ga0155057, IMG submission 106025) | Candidatus Roizmanbacteria bacterium RIFCSPHIGHO2_01_FULL_35_10
CATAAAAAGCAGATAATCATTTGTATTTTGTAAACCGGTGTCGAGATAATAGTAGTAATCGGATTTATGGTTATCCAGATATTCTTCAAAAGGAACAAAAAAACCTAAATCATAATTTTTAGCTTTTAAAATTGCAAAAATAAGCAGTCTGCCAACACGGCCGTTACCGTCCAAAAAAGGATGAATTTTTTCAAATATTAAGTGGGAAATAAATGCGGCTATCAGCGGAAATTTTTCCTCTTCAGAATTTATAAATTTATTAAGTTGAGTCAAAAGAGTAGAAACTTTTTCGGGCGGAGGAGTTGTGTAGATTACGACTCCGGCCTGATTGAATATTGCTGTCATTTCTTTTCTGAATTTACCTCTGTCTGGAGTGAGATCCTTCATCACTAGCGAATGAGTTTCCCTAATGATATTTAAATTTATTAATTGGCGGGATTTCACAGTTCTGTTTAAATTTTGGACTGCGTCTAAAATATTATAAATTTCAATTTTCTTGAGCTTATCTTTTGTAATTTCCACATCATCCATATTTAAAGTATTACCTTCGATTCGGGCAGAAAATAAAGAACTTTTGAGAAGACTGACCCTTTGAATATTATTTTTTAATTCTTCCGGAATTTTTTTATCTTTAAAAAACAAGCGGAAGGAATCAATTTTGGAAATAAGCTCTAAAATTTCAGAAGTAATCTGGTAAGTCGGAGGAATCTTCATGTGAAAATATTACCATATTTTGCCTAATGTTGCCGAATCTTGCCGGATATTTAGATAATTAATTTATTCCATCTTTTATTTGGTTCAAGTTAGTAAGTAGGCAGGGTTAATTTATTATCTTTTGAAAAAAATTTCTGAAACATTATCAACTGTGGTAATTATATTTAAAATGTTACCTGCACCCATTAATAATAATGGCACAGCTTTATCTCTGTTACTCTTAGCATTAGATTGCAAATAGTTTATTCCTATCAATACTACAGGTATTAGTATTAAAAAGCTTGTAATTAATCCATTTAAACCAAAATGTTCATATATTGGTTTGGTAAACCAATAGTTTTCTTTTGCGACCCCAGCATTAATTGCCAAGGCAGAAAGAGTAATATCAAAAGTACTGCCAGTTATCCAGGCATATTTAGATAACGACAAAATTTTTTCGTATTTAGTCATACCGGAAATTATAACATATTATAGGTTAAAATTAATTTAATTTGGATAAATCTTATTCACGATATTTTATTCAGCGGTGCCGACCAAGTAAACTGCCTGCCAAGGGCGGTAGACTGAGAGGAATTTTTTTTCAAATGTAGTCTTGTTATCTCTGGTTACTTTATAGTCAAATACGGCTTTTGCTCCCCAGGCCGGAAAGTCCACTTGTTTTGTGACTCCTTTTTTCAAAGTTGGATCGTCTTGATAAATAGCCGGAAACGGTGGAGATACATCGTAAACTGTTACCGGCGAAATTTCAACTTTTCTTTCATCCTTTTTTCCATAAAATCTGAATGTTAAAAAATTATTATCTTCATCGATTTCTGTCTGAATGAGAATTGATGCTGGAGTGTCATTCAGAATTTTGAGATCCGGAGAAGGGGCAAAAACAGTTGCATCAAATCCCGGTTTTGAGTCGTTTTCATAATACCCAACTCTATAGGCGTGAGCTGTTCTTTCAGTAATAGGAAGACCGGCATTTAAGGCGGCTCGGAAAAGAGTCGTTGAAACTTGGCATACGCCGCCGCCGTCGCCCAATACGGTTTTGCCGCTTTTTATTATGTATGCGGGTTTATAGCCGGTTAAGGAAGATATATCACCAATAGTGTCATTAAAAGAAAAAACTTTGCCTTTTGGAATCAAAACTCCGTTAAATTTAGTACTGGCAAGGATAATATTATGTATACGTTCAGGTATAGAATGACTAAAGTCCGATTTGCCAACTGCAATTAATTCTTCGATGCCAAATTCATTTGCTTTTGCTAGGGTAATCTCAGGTTCTATTACTTTTACAGGAAGCTGAAGCTGAATATTTACCATTTTTTCTTCGAGTCCTAGAATAAGTTCATCAGTATCCTTTAAAAATGTTTGTTCTTCAATCATTTGACCTTTTTCTTCCTGCCTGAAACTTAATACCCTTCCATTCTCAAAGTTAAAAAGTGCATTTTTTGCCGGCTTATTATATTTTTCTTTTGCCTCTTCTGTAAATTCTTCCAGTACGGATCTGTCATAACTTAATTTTGTGACAAATTTAAATTTTTGCCAATTCAGAATTGTTGCAAGTTTTTGAAAGATGCGTGAAGGAAAGTGGCTTGATCTGCCGATGAGATATGCCCTGTCTGCGATTCCCTGGGAATCAAAACCGATCTTTAACTGATCACCGGAAAAAGTCGCAACCGGATCATTTTTATACAATACATTCAGACCTGTTTTTTTAAATTTAGCATTGACATTATCGAAGTATTTGACTACTTCGGATTTTGGTTTTTTGCCAAAATCTATATCATTAATAATTACATTCGGATAAATTTTATTTTTTAGGTCGCTGTCCTTATTTATTATTTGCAGACAGGCCAGAATAGTCAGAATAGAAATTATTAATATTCCCGATAAAAATATTCTCATTTGATATTATTATTACTATGGATGATGATAAAGTAAATCCACCTCAAAATCAATCCGGCACGGTTTTTGAGTCTGTTCCTGCAGACAATTTACAGCCCGAAGAAGTAGCTCCGGATGTGGCTGAACCGACTGGTGAAGATGTATCTCAGGGACAGGATCTGCCTTCTGATTCGTCCCCTCTGGTATTTGAAGAAAATAAAAGTAAATATTTTATCATTGCGGGTGGTGCAATTTTTTTCCTGTTAATTTTAATATTTTTTCTGAAGTTAATTTTTGGAGCTAAAGCGCCGCCTAAGGATATCACTCTAACTTATTGGGGTCTGTGGGAAGACAAGGAGGTTTTTGCTCCGCTTATTACCGATTATCAGAGGAAAAATCCGGGCATCAAAATAGATTATCAAAAAATGACTCCTCAGGATTACAGGGATAAGCTATTGGCACGAAGCAAAAACGGCGAGGGACCGGATATCTTCAGATTTCATAATACCTGGCTGCCTGAAATTACAGACGTAGCTACTCCGTTGCCTGAGAAAATTATGAGTACGGGCGAATTTGATAAAACATTTTATAAAATACATCAGAAAGATTTAAAAATCGGAAATTCTTATTATGGTCTGCCTCTTTATATTGATGGTCTGGTTTTGGTATATAACGACAGTCTTTTTAAGCAAGCCGGAATTGCGACCGCACCGACAACCTGGGATGATATAACAGACGCCGTAACAAAATTAACCGTAAAAGATACGAATGGTCAGTTGGTTACTGCCGGAATTGCCTTAGGTTTAACTTCTAATGTTGATCATTTTTCTGACATTTTAGGATTAATGATTCTGCAGAACGGAGCCACTTTAAAGACGCTTGACCAACCTGAAGCTGCAGGAGCACTCGAAAGTTTCAGAAAGTTCGCTGAACCGCCAAATAATTTTTGGGATGAGACAATGCCCAATTCTGTCTCAGCGTTTATTCAGGAAAAAGTAGCTATGATTTTTGTCCCTTCCTGGGAAGTTCTGACAATAAAAAGTATTAATCCTGATCTGCAGATTAAAGTCGTTCCGGTTCCTTCGGTTCCCGGCGGTTCGCCTGTATCTGTTGCCAGTTATTGGGCGGATGGAGTATCGCGTTACAGTAAAAATCAGCTGGAAGCCTGGAAATTTTTACGCTTTTTAGTAGAGAAGGATTCGATGACAAAACTTTACGAAATAGAAGCCAAATTCCGGAGATTCGGTGAACCGTATTCACGAGTAGACCTGGGTTCACTTTTAGCGCAGAATGAATATTCCGGAGCTGTAATTAAGCAGGCAGACGCATATGTTTCTATACCGCTTATTTCCCGAACTTATGATAACGGTTTGAATGATGAGATTGTCCAGTATCTGGAAAATGCAGTTAATGCTACAGTTCAGGGAGTGGCTTATGCTGATGCTTTAAGTACAGCCAAACAGGGAGTTGACCAGGTATTTAAAAAATATAAAATTGAATAAAAATTAATTGTCATTCGGGGGAGCGATGAATTCCGAAGCGACTCCAGAATCGATTCTGGACGAGTTACAATCCCTTTAGGGACCAGAATGACTTAAAACAATGAGACTACCATTTTTTAATAAATCAGGTAATGAGGGAAAAACTTTTTTCGGCTTGTTTTTAAAAGAACAACAGGGAATTGGTTTTGTAATGAAGATGAAAGATGCGAACATTATCCTTATAGATCAGGAGAAGTTTACTTATTCCAACGGTTGGGAGCACGTTACAGAAGCAATAGATGAAGTAATTTTAAAATTAGAACAGCGGACAAAGACCAAATTGCACGAAACAATTTTTTTTATTTACTCTCATTTTATAGATGAAAAAACCAAGGACATAAAAAAAGTATATTTGGATAAAGTAAAAGATCTTGTCAAGAGACTGAATCTAAAAGCCTTGGGTTATATTGAAGCTTACGAGGCAGTACTGCACTATCTGGAAAAAAAAGAAGAGCTTCCTCTGACGGCTATTTTAATTGAATTGGATCATTCGAATCTTTCGGTTTTTGTTTATAGACGCGGAGAACTGACTTATTTAAAAGTTTTGGCCCATACCGACAAACTAATTGATGATCTTTTAATGAGTTTTATGGAGATAAAAGGCAGATTTGTTTTACCTTCGCGGATTATTCTTTATAACTCAAAAGATCTGGATAATGAATCTACAGAAATTGTTACTTACCGCTGGAGTGAGGAATTATTTATTCAGCTGCCCCGTGTCGAAATTGTTAAGGAACACGAACTTATCCAGGGACTTTTGGAAGTTTTTGCCGAACAATACGGGAAAAATACCACCGGAGCAATTTTTACGGAAGCAAAACCCAAAGAAGAAGTTATGGGTTTTGTTATAGGTGGAGATGTAGCCAAGGCAAAAAATATAAAAGAAGAAATAATATTGCCAGCCAGAATTTCATCTACATTTATAGCCGATAAAATTAGTAGTTTTACCCAAAAAATCTTAACATTACCAAAAATTATAAATAAACGCTGGACTGTATTGGCAGGAATTATTTTGATATTAGCAGGTCTTTTTTTGAATGAGTATTTTTTTCATAGAGCTACGCTTACTCTTTTTCTTCCGTCTAAATCCATAAAAAAAGATTTAAGCGTAACTTCGGATAACTTGACTATTTCTACTGATTCAAAAACAGTTGATCTGAAAGACTCAAAACCAACAACCGGTAAAAAAGAAATCGGGGAAAAAGCCAAAGGCTCTATCACTCTCCATAATTTTGACGACAGCGAAAAAACTTTTGCCAAAGGTACAAGCCTGGAAACCGGCGGATTAAAATTCAGTTTGGATCAGGAAGTTAAGATTGCGTCTGCCAGCGTTGTAACGATTAACGGCGGAGTAGTAAAGCAGCCCGGTAAAGCTAAGGTAGGCGCGACTGCCGATACGTTAGGAAACCAAAGCAATATTGCCAGCGGAAAACAGTTCAAGATTGCGGATCTTTCCAGCAGTCAGTATTTTGGTCTTAATGAAAGCGCGTTCACCGGCGGAACAAAAAAGGATTTGAAAACCGTGGCTAAAAAAGACATGGACGATTTGTTAAAGAATATCGGGATATTTGCCAAAAAACAAAAAACAGACCTATCTCAGGCCAAAAAAAATTCCGATGCAAAAATTCTTACTCAGTTAACCGAAGTTGAGATAGCCAAGGAAAAGTTTGACAAAGAAGTCGGCGAGGAAGCGGATACCATAAGTCTTCAGGCCGAAGTTAAACTGACTGCTTATAGTTATACGGACAAAGAAATGAAAGATGTTATATTGAAAATTCTGACTAAAGATGCGGAAAAAGGATTTGAGTTAAGCAATAATAAATTATCTTATTCGATTAAGGACGCCGCTAAGAAGGGAAATGAGGTTACTATAAATGTAAGTTCCGATGCTAAATCCATAAAAGATGTGTCTGCCGATGAAGTTATTAAAAAAGTAAGCGGTAAAAATACCGGTAACCTGAAAAATCTGCTTACGGAAAACTTTAAAATTGAAGGATATGAACTAACGGTTAAACCGAAAATTCCTCTTTTGCAAAACCTAATGCCTTTTTTTGAAAAAAATATTACTGTTAAAATCTCAAGTTTATAAAATCTCAAGATACAAGAAACAAGAAACAAATAAATTTCAAATTACAATATTTAAACATTCAAACTAATTGAAATTTGAATTATTGGTTATTGGATATTGTTTGTTTCTTGTGAATTGTTTCTTGGAATTTAAAAGGTTATGGCTTTATACAGTTACGTTAAAGAACAATATTCACAAAAGCGTAAGATTATTCATTACTCATCCTATGCCTCTTTGACCTTAGGCTGTTTGCTTTTATTCTGGTCTTTTTATCCGGTTATTTCTTTTGAAATATATTCAAGGCTTTTTATCCGCGAAAAAATAAACAGTCCAGTACCGCGAACTCAGATCGCTTCGTCATTGGAGTTCGCAAATTCGGTTTTGGGTAGTTACAATGCCTATTCAAACAATCTGAGGGATTTTACTCAGGTCAGTTTGTGGTTTCCGACAAAACCCCAGACAGAAAAACCGATAAAAGTAGATGTGAAAGAATACACTCTTTCAATTCCCAAATTAAATATTAAAGATGCTCAGGTGTTAGTAGGAGGTGAAGATCTGAAAAAGAGCCTGGTTCATTATTTACCCGAATCTCTGCCGGGAGAATACGGAAATGTGGCTATTTTCGGCCATTCAACTCTGCCTCAACTCTATGACCCAAAAAATTACACGACAATATTTACCTATTTGCCGTCGATGGAAAAGGGGGATAAGATTGTTGTTAAAGTCGGAGAGAATGAATTTGAGTATGAAACTTATGATATTTTTGTCGTCAATCCCGATGAAGTATCAATTCTTGAACAGTCAAACGACGCTTCTTATTTGACTTTAGTGACTTGTGTTCCTCCCGGTACCTACTGGAAACGCTTGGTTGTCCGGGCAAAACTGACCAAAATGCCAAGCAGAAATTGAATTTAAATTACTAACCTAAACCTATAATATCTGGTAAAATATGGGTCATGGGAAAAGGGGACGGCGTATTAAATATTTTCTTCAAATTTTTATATTTTTTAGTCAATTTCTTCATTGCGATCGGTGATTTTACAAGAAAAATATTTAAATTTATTTTTATCAGTCTGGCAAGTTTCTTTAAATATGTATTTGATTTTTTAAGGAAAATAAAACTGCCAAAATTCAGTCTCTCTCATTTCAAAAAGCGGAAAATAAAAGTGCCTAAAATCAGAGTCCGGGGAATTCATTATTTTTGGCTGAAATTGCGCTATTTTATATTCGGTTCGATATTAACTCTAATCGTCTTATTTATTTATCAATCATATGTATTTGTTAATACGCTTCCTTCCCCGCAGAATATCGGAAGAATAAATTATCCGCTTTCTACGCATATTTTTGACAGGAACGGAAGACTTCTTTACGAAGTATATAGAGATCAGAACAGGACTCCAATTAGGATTAAAGAATTACCTGCATATATAAAAGAAGCAACAATAGCCGTAGAGGATAAAGATTTTTATCGACATAATGGAGTTTCATTTGTCAGCGGAATTTTACGGGCTGTCAAGGATACGGCTGTGATGGGCGACTTACAGGGAGGATCGACTATTACTCAGCAACTGGTTAAATCCTCACTTTTGTCACCTGAAAGAACAATTAAAAGAAAAATAAAAGAAATTATTTTGGCACTTTGGACTGAAAGACTTTTTACAAAAGATCAGATATTGGAGATGTATCTTAATCAGGTCCCGTATGGTGGCTCCTCATACGGGATTGAAGAAGCTGCCAAGACTTATTTCGGCAAACAGGCAAAAAGTTTGACTTTATCCGAAGCTGCTCTTTTAGCTGGTTTACCTATTTCTCCGACTTATTATTCCCCTTATGTAAATCCAAATAAAGCGATTTCCCGGCGTAATGAAATACTGTCCATCATGAAGGGATTAAATTACATTAATAATGTCGATACTGAAAAAGCTAAAAAAGAAAAAATGAACATAGTTCCTTTGGAGGCAAGAATTTCCGCACCTCATTTTGTCTTTTATGCGAAAACCCAACTCGAAGAACTGTTTGGTATCAAACAGGTTGAAGAGGGAGGATTTAAAGTTATCTCTACAATTGACCTTGATATTCAAAAAAGAGCCGAGGAGATACTCAAAGAAGAAATAGATAAAATCCGTCATTTAAACGTAACTAATGGAGCAATTCTGATTACCAGACCGTCAACGGGTGAGATACTTGCCATGGTCGGATCGGTTGATTACCGTCTTGAGCCCTTTGGAGCATTTAATGTGACTACGGCATACAGGCAGCCCGGAAGTTCAATCAAGCCTCTTATGTATGCTCTGGCTTTAGAAAAAAATTATACTGCGGCAAGCATAATAGATGATTCTTCTGTTACTTTTCAGTTAGGTGGAGGATATACATATAAACCTGTAAATTATGACGGCAGATTTCACGGAAGAGTTACATTGAGATTGGCACTGGCTAATTCGTATAACATTCCGGCAGTTAAAGTACTTAATTCTTTGGGAATACAAGAATTTATGAGGCATGGGAGAAAATTAGGAATAGAAACCTGGAATGATTCATCCAAATATGGATTATCGCTTACTTTAGGCGGCGGGGAAGTAAGCTTGGTTAACATGGCAACAGCTTATGGGGTATTAGCCAATCAGGGTTATAAAATCGAAGCAACTCCATTTGTTAAAGTTGAAGACCTTTCCGGTAATTCAATTCTGGAAATAAATCATTCAAAAAGTAAAGTTATGAATGAAGGCGCGGCATACATTATTTCGGATATTCTATCGGATAATTTTGCCAGACAACTTGCTTTTGGATCCAGATCTCTGCTTGAGATTCCCGGTTATAAAGTAGCAGTGAAAACCGGAACGACAGATGAGAAAAAAGATAACCTGACAATCGGTTATAATCCGGAATTTCTGGTGGCGGTTTGGGTAGGTAACAATAATAATTCTCCAATGAATCCTTCATTAACATCAGGTGTAACCGGAGCTGCGCCTATCTGGAACAGAACGATGACATATCTTCTGAATACTTACGGAAGCGGGAACAAGTGGTATTCAAAACCGGAAAATATTGTCGATAAAAACTGTTATTTCGGCCGAATCGAGTACTTTTTGAAAGGCACTGAAAATTCCGCTTCCTGCAAAGACAGTTTGCTTAAAACTTCCCCAACTCCAAAAAAGGAGTAATATTGATCAATAAATCCTATTGTAAAAGTCCAATGCTACGATTTTGTCGCTTATAATCCATTGACATTAAATAAAAAGCTAACTATAAAAGAGGAATGTTTACATCATTGCCTAATCTGAGATTATTATCAAATTTTTTTATAAATGTTTCAGCTGCTTATTTTATGTTGGCGGCTGTTACGATTGGATTTATAAGCAATAATCCACTTATAAATATAATTATTTATCTAAGTCATGCTATACTATATTTTGCATTAGCAGTTAAAATCGAAGAAAAAATAAAGTATGAATAACTTTGATTTTCTAAAAGCCATTACGGGTACTCAAATAGCTGGATCATTGCTTGCTATCGCATTTCTTCTTTATTATATAGCTTTTATAAAGAAACCTAACAGAGGAAATAAGAAATAATCTAATTCCACCTTTTTGTTATAATTCCAAACATGAAACTTTCGGTTGGAATTGTCGGGCTACCAAACGTCGGAAAATCAACTCTTTTTAATGCGCTGATGAAAAAGCAGGTTGCGAATGTGGCGAATTATCCTTTTTGTACGATTGAACCGAATATAGGCGTGATTGAAGTGCCGGATAAAAGACTTCCTGTTTTAGCAAAAGTAGTTAACACGCAAAAAATAATTCCGGCAGCGATAGAATTTTATGATATTGCCGGTTTGGTTAAAGGCGCTTCAAAAGGGGAAGGTCTGGGAAATAAATTTCTTTCCCATATTCGGGAAGTCTCCGTGATTGTTCATGTTGTTAGACTATTTGAAGACGGGGATGTTATTCATGTAGCTAATAAAGTAGATCCCAAGGATGATATGGAAACTATTGAAAATGAATTGCTGATTGCGGATCTCGAGACTTTGAATAAACAGATAGAACCGAAGGGAAATGTCAGCCG
>Ga0155057_145_pt1 | contig 10194 bp, 9 predicted proteins | sample RifCSPhighO2_01_FD_106025 | JGI IMG/M metagenome (GOLD analysis project Ga0155057, IMG submission 106025) | Candidatus Roizmanbacteria bacterium RIFCSPHIGHO2_01_FULL_35_10
TATCAGGAAAAGGAAAAACAAAAAACTGAAAACTTGAGGCAAAAACTATTCCAACTGGTTAAGAGAGGTGAAGAAGAGGTATTACAGCAAAAAAAACAAGAAGAACAAGAAAAAGAGCAAAAAGAAGTCTATGAAGTAGAAGAAAAAAAGAAAAAACTTGCCGAAAAGCAAAAACAGGAACAAATGGATGATATTCCCAAAGGCAAAATCAGAAGAAGTATTTTCTCTCCCAAAAAAGTAGCACAGCGTCAACATGCCGAAGTCAAACCCGCTACGGGAAAACACTAAATAAACTGCCCCGCAGAGAGAGCTGCGAGGTATCTAAAAACAAGTGTCATTCCCGATCCAGTCGGGAATCTATATAATTTCTTCTGGATTCCCACTTTCGTGGGAATGACAAAGGTAACCCCGAAGTAAAACTTCGAGGAATTCTTTTGATTAAAATTGGTAAAATATCTCATTTGGAGACTAGTTCACCGGTAGTCCGCCAAAATTCGGGTGGCGCAGTTGGTTAGCGCGCATCGTTCGGCCTGCCCGCCATTTGCCAACGGGACGTAGTTCATCGGTAGAACGCTCGGTTCGGGACCGAGAGGTAGTGGGTTCAATTCCCACCGTCCCGACAAAGGCTTTGGCAGGCGGGGACGCTGAAGCCGCCAGTTCAAGTCTGGCATCCCCGACATAACTTTCACATTAACTATAGGTTAAATGGTTGGTTACCAACACGGATTAAAACTTGTCTCTTAGTTAAATACTGAATAAGAGTATCTTTATGCGCAAAAGGCCTATGTAGAAGGAGTTTTGACAATTATTAATATTATTTACTATTTTATCTGAAATTTAGTTTAATAATATATTAATTTAGAGCTAAAGAACAATATAATCAAAGAATTATCACTCCTAATCCATGAGTGCTAAATATACTTTGAAAATTATTTAGCCTATTCTATCAATCTATAATAAATATAATTGCCGGTTTATTCTGCCAATTTGCTCCAAAACTCGCAAATTTACTGAGTAGAAAAATTTTCCCCAATTTATTCTAAAATTAAGCTGCACGCTGAAAAAGGAGTTAATTACTGATATTTAGACATAAAAAGGAACAGCTTTAATCACTTGCGGTTCATAATCAATAATCAAGTAAAGAAGCTGCGATTTGAAAAATGAAATTGGGCTATAAAAAATCATTACTATAAGTCTGTAGGATTTATTTCTTCTTGAGCTAATCAGTAAAAATTAAAGTTCTTTTTTCAAAAATCATTTTAAGTAATTTAGAGTTGTTGCGAAATAAAGAATCAATTTGTCATTCTGGTCCCTCAATTATCTAAACTCGGGATTATAACTTGTCCAGAATCTACAAATTGATGAACAACGATTCTGGATGCGCCAAGTACAGTCTTGCACCTGGCTTACCAGAATGACTTAAACATACACGATATTTTCTTATTTCGCAACTAGTTTATTTTTAATTAACTATCTTATAATTTACCGAGAATTTTCATAATCACTATTTAGTTCGAACCAAGCTTCAGGAATAATGCTTTATATAAAACTTATACCTAGATAAAAACTCTTAATGAACTATACCCCTTTGCTTTCAAATTGCAAAAAGTATAATACCCAACGTAGCTTTGATTTTGAAGTTAGTTAGATTGTCAAATTAGGATAAAATCTCAATTTGAAAGCTACGGTAGGTATATACCAAACTATATCAATTATTTGCAAAATCAAAGCAGAGTGGTATACCTGAATTTATTTCAGGATCCGGACTTCCCTTTAAGGGAACAACGACCCGTTCTCACTGTAATGACAGACGTAACTCCGAAGTAAAACTTCGAGGAATCGGTGAGTTTGAATTGACGGGAATAAAGACATCAGTAAACTGGATATTTAACATATTTATCGTTCAACTTCGCTTGGATAATTATATTGACTGTTGTTAATTTTACATCAATTTATAATCCGGCACTGATATATTAACTTGATCTTTTGCAATTGGATGCCTGAGGTGTATACTTTTATTCATGAAGCTTTATAACACGCTGACAAAAAGGATTGATGAATTTAAAACGTTAAAACCCACCCCGGTTACCCTCTATACCTGCGGACCGACTGTCTACGACTTTACCCATATCGGGCATGCAAGAAAGTATATTAACGACGATCTGCTTAAAAGAACCCTTAACTACCTGGGCTTTAAAGTCAAACACGTAATGAATATTACAGATGTAGGGCATCTAACCAGCGATGAAGATGCCGGAGAAGATAAATTGGAAAAAGGCGCTAAAAAGGCGGGAAAAACAGTCTGGGAAGTTGCTCAATTCTATACAGACTTTTTCCTTAATTCTCTTAAATCTACAAATGTCATTATGCCTGAACTGCTTATTAGAGCAACAGATCACATCCAAGAAATGCTTCAATTAATTAACATATTAAAGCAAAAAGGATTCACCTATGAAACTGTCGAAGCAGTCTACTTTGATACTTCTAAGTTCCCAGGTTACGGCAAGCTTTCCGGCCAAAAACTGGAAGACAAATTAAAAGGTGCCAGGGAAGATGTATATATAGATCCCAATAAAAAAAACGCAACTGATTTTGCTTTGTGGTTTAAGCGTGTTGGAAGATTTAAAGATCACACTATGCATTGGAATTCACCTTATGGTGAAGGATTCCCGGGTTGGCATATTGAATGCTCTGCAATGAGCATGAAGTACCTGGGAGAAACAATCGATATACATACGGGTGGAATCGATCATATTCCTGTACATCATGAGGACGAAATAGCTCAATCCGAAGCTGCAACCGGAAAACAATTTGTCAGGTTTTGGGTTCATTATGAATTTTTGCTTATAGAGGGACAAAAGATGAGTAAATCTCTGCGGAATTTTTTTACTCTGGGAGATTTACAAAAAAAGGGAATTGATCCGCTGGCTCTCCGTTACCTTTATTTACAAACCCATTACCGGAAACAACTCAACTTTACCTGGGAATCAGCTTTTGCCGCGCAGGAAACATACCGTAAACTAAAAAAACTTATAACATCCTTTAAAAATCCCTTATCTTCCTCTAGGTCCATGCTTTCGCCCGAAAAACTGAACTTGCTAGACACTTTTCGCTCGCGCTTTGCAGAAGCTATCTTAAGCGACTTACAGCTTCCCCAGGCAGTTGCAATAATGTGGGAAATGCTCAAATCAAATATTCCTTCCCCGGACAAACTTGACTTATTATTTGAGTTCGATATGATATTTGGATTAAAACTATCAGAAACTGAAGCAGATAAAATTCCTGAGGAAATTTTAATACTAGCAAAAAAGAGAGAAGAAGCAAGAAAAAAAGGAGATTTCACTGCGTCGGATGTTTTACGCAACAATATCGTTGCGACCGGATACCAAATCGAAGATTTGCCTAAGGGATTTAGGATCAAAAAATCCTCCCCTCCGTCATTCCGAGCGTAGCGAGGAATCTAGCTTTTTATAAATGCGAAAAACCGGATGATCAAATACAGTCCACGTTTCCTCAGCTTCTTCATCCGGAAATTCAAGAATCGTTTGACCTAAAAGTTGAATCTTAGGAAATTCGTTGAACTCGGCAACTTTTGTAAATCCCAGTTCACCCGAAAATAATCTGTCGTAATAATTATTAAGTAATGGATATTTTACTCGAAAATACTGACATTTTTCCTGATCATTGCTGTTTGTAATATTAAAATTTAATTCGCTTTTCACTATAGTCCATAATTCGTCTTTTGGACAATAGTGATTTGCAAATATTCGCCTGGATGGAATAAATATGTAATCTGCTTTTGCAATATGTTCCTGTAATTGTAATGGCAGTTCGGGATTTTCATCCAAATCATAAAAATTAAATGATATGTATTGATAATTTGGATTTTGTCCGCCGGCTGGCGGATTGGATTTTGGATTTGTTATTGGAATATCAACTACATTGGCTGTTTCAGATAAGACATAGCTATTATCAGGAATATTTTTATACACCCAATCAGTAGCGGTAAATCTTACATCCGGATTTTGATAAATAGAAAGAAAAGCAAATCCGGGAATAATTAAAATAATCGTTATTAGAAATTGGATATTTGTTATTAAAAACCTTATGAATTGCTTAGCTTTTTCCGAATATCGATTATCTAATATCAAGTATCTCTCTATTAAAAAAAATAACTTATCAAGAAATAAAACAGCCATAATCAGCATGAGAGGTAATATTGGCGAAACAAATCTTGTCCATTTGGCATACATAAAAGCGTTTGGTATAAATCCTGCCAGTATTGCAAGCCGGATAATATTAAATTCTTTTTTAAAGGGAAGAAATATAAATCCCAGAATGGAAAAAATAAAAACCGGCCAACCCAGGGAATACGGGAATATTTTTAAAAATTGAAAAATAACCGGTTCTGCGTTTTCAAATTGTCTGGTATAAAAAGCTCTGTAAGTACCTAATGCTACGTCTGATTCGTATTTCATAGCTCCCAGGAATTGGGGAAAAGAAATAAAATTGTGGGGAGAAAATAAAATACAAAAAATTAACGTTAAACAAAGTAAATAACTTATGGATATTATTTTCCGGAAAAAATCTTCCTTGTTTTTATCAAAAATCAATGCAAGAGGAATTATTAAAAATAATACCGAAGATACTTTAGTAGCAATAGCCATTCCGGAAAATATCGCAGTTAATACATAAAAATTCGTGGGAGAAAGTTTATTCTGCCAAAATTTTAGGGAAAGGTAGATAATAATGCTGAATAAGAACATTAATAAAGACTCGGTCGTCCCAAAATGTGAAAACTGAATGAAAAAAGGAGAATAAATTAAAATAAGTAAAATTGGAATTTTCCACCACACGTCATCCTGAGGGAGCGGAGCGACCGAAGGATCTAGTGATAATGTTTTACGCTGCGCTGGATTCTTCTCCGCCGACTGGCGGATCAGAATGACAGATGTCAATTTTATTAAAACAAAAACGTTTAAAATAGAAGCTAAGGCGGATATTATTCTTAAAGAGAAAGCCGCCTCCTGAAAACTTATAGGCGTAGTTAAATCTCCGTCAAAGAATTTTAATAAATAGACGATCCCGTAACCTAGATAAAGTGGGAACTGTCCGTAAGCAAAAAAGTGCGGGTTAAGACATTCGTTAACTGAAAACCGGTTACTGAATACCGACGGCCAATCACACTGGAGTTGTTGTATTGCATTCGCCGTATTTCGTTCATCCGGATGCATAGGGTAGGGAAGACCCCAATCAAGACCAACAAAACGCGTGTAGACAAGTAAAGCTATTGATAAGATAAAAAATATTGACTTGATTTTTTGCATGTTAGATATTATTATAGTAACAATATCAAAAATAAAAGATATATAAAATATTTCATATTTAATTTGTGGACTTGATATTTAATATTGTTGATATGACTAAGTACGAATTAACCCTGCTCCTGCCGGAAGAGGCAGAAGTAAAAAATATTAAAGAACTGATTACGATCCTTAAAGGCAAAATTGAAAAAGAAGACACTTGGGGAAAAAGAAATTTAGCCTACCCAATAAAAAAAGCCGCCAGCGCTTTCTACTTTCATTGGTTGATCGATATTGATCACGGTAACGTAAACGAACTTAAAAAGAAACTTAATTTCAACGAAAAGCTAATCAGATATTTATTATTAAAGATTTAATTTTTATATTTTATTTTTTATATTTTAAATTGTTAACATGGCAAGCAGATCCCTGAACAGAGTTTTATTAATTGGTAATCTTACCCGGGATCCTGAATTAAAATATACGCCTTCTGGTACTGCCGTATGCAGCTTTGGAGTAGCGACGAACAGATCCTGGAAGACGGCAGACGGGTCAACAAAGGAAGAAGTCCAATATCACAGGATAGTTGCCTGGCAGAAGTTGGCCGAACTATGCGGAAAACTGTTAACCAAAGGCAGGAAAGTTTATCTTGAAGGCAGATTGGTTTACAGAACATTTACAGGCCGGGATAATATTCAGAGAACCGTATCGGAAATTGTTCTGGATGATTTTATCGTCTTCAGCGACGGTAGAAAAATGACAGTTGAAAGCGAAATGCCGGCCGAGAAAACTCCTGAAGAAGCTCCGGAAACTGAAGAAAAAACTTTGAAAACTGAAAAAAAAGCGGAATCAAAAAATGAAGAAGTTAACCCGGATGATATACCTTTTTAACCCGTAAACCAGTGCGAAGCACGGTTTATGGTTACGCTGTACCGAACTTCGTTCTGGTTCAGGGTAAAATTTATTTAGTAAAAGTATGAAAAACAATTGTTTTTTTTGTCAATATAAAGTCGAACCAAGTTATAAAGAAGTTGAAAATTTAGCCAAATTTTTATCTGCCCGAAAAAAAATTCTTGGCAGGGATAAAACAGAAATTTGCGCAAAACACCAGAGAGCCTTAACAAAAGAGATCAAGTATTCAAGATTCCTGGCCCTTATTCCATTTGTATCTTATCAGGGATTACGTTAAATTCTTTAATCTTCCAAACCCAAGCAGCTTTCATATTGCTATAATGATTATATGAATATAACCGTTAGCATTCCTGATGGTGTAAAGTGTCTTCTTAAAACCGGACAAAAAGTAGAATTTAGCACCCCTTATCTTGAAAATAAAGTAGTTAACGATATTACTATCCCCGTTGCAATAAAACTGAATATAGCTTCTGATAAAATTTTTAGCTATCTCAAAAAATTTGTCGGGGATTCTATTGAGAAAAACGAAATTATTGCGGAAAAAAAAGGTCTTATTGGTAAATCTAAGATAATCAGCAACTCAACGGGAGTTATAAAAGAAATAAATCACTACTCAGGGGAAATAATAGTATCTTCTCCGACATCCCAAAAAGATCAGGTGTTAGCTTTTTTTAAAGGCGAGGTCAGCGGGATCGACAAAAAACAAGTGAAATTAGAAGTTGAAGATGCTCACGAATTTATCTGCAAACAGATTTCTGCAGATTTTGGAGGCGAAACTTTTTATTTAAAAAATGCGGCTGAATCAATGTTCGCACCTCAAATGTCTAACAAAATATTGGTTATCGAATCCGTCACGCCTTATTTATTAACCAAGGCAGAAGCACTTGGAATTGAAGGATTTGTAAGTCTCAAATCTCCCCTTCAGGATTCAACAATTGCTAAGGCACAGATCAGGAATATTGACGACTTCAAAAAGGTTTTTCAGCTTAATTTACCCTACTGTTTAATTAATAAACAATATAGTAAGATATACTTCTATCGTTAGATCCTCCGAAAATCGCTCCTCAAGACGTCGAGCGAATAGCGAAGAGTTAAGTCTTGAGGTAAGATTAGGAGGACAAATAATATGGTTGGGAAAAAAATTACAAAAATAATCCTTCTCCTTTCATTTGCCGTATTGCTTTTTGGCATGGGATTTAAACTGGGTGAGTCTAAAAACAAACCAACACTAACCAATAAATTTAATGGAGATTTTATTAATATAAATCCTTCTGTAAATAGTGCCAAAGATCTTAACTTCACACTTTTTTGGGATGCCTGGAGTGTGCTTGAGGATAAATTTATAGACAAAAGTAAAATAATTCCCCAAAAGATGTTCTACGGAGCGATAAAAGGAATGGTTTCATCCCTTGATGATCCTTATACTTTTTTTCTTACTCCTGAGGAAAATAAAGAAACTAAGAATGATCTTGCCGGAAAGTTCGAAGGAATCGGAGCACAGCTTGGACTGAAGGACAACAGGATTGTGATTATTGCGCCGCTTAAGAATTCACCTGCTCTAAAAGCCGGTGTTAAAGCCGGTGACTTTATCAATGAGGTTGATAACCAATCAACTAAAAACTGGACATTACCGCAAGCAGTCTCTAAAATCAGAGGGCCTAAGGGAACTAAAGTAAAATTGACTCTGGAAAGAGAGATAAAAGAATTTGAGGTAGATATTATGCGTGATCAAATAAAAATAGACTCGGTCGAATTAAGCTATGAAAAAAAGGGAAATAAGACTCTTGCTTTACTTAAGCTAAATCAGTTTGGTGATAATACTAATGATGAATGGGATAAAGCTGTCGATGAAATTGCAGATAAATGGCGGGGTGAAGAAATAAAAGGTATGATCTTGGATCTCAGGGACAATCCCGGAGGTTATCTTGAAGGTTCAGTCTATCTGGCTTCGGAATTTTTAGAAACAGGAAAGATCGTCGTCAAGCAAACTTCTACGGTTCAGAATGAAAAAATATACGAAGTCCACCGGAAGGGAAAATTACTCGATATTCCTTTAGTAGTATTAATCAACAAGGGCTCAGCTTCCGCGTCAGAAATATTAGCCGGTACCCTGAGAGATTATAAAAGAGCAAAATTAGTCGGCGAAAAAAGTTTTGGCAAAGGATCGGTTCAAGAAGCAACAAATTTAAAAGACGGAGCCGGCCTTCATATTACGGTTGCAAAATGGATTCTTCCTGAGGGTGATTGGATTAATGGAAAGGGCATAGAACCTGATATTAAAGTTGAAAATAAAACAAAGGAAGGAACATCACCCGATAGGAAATCTGATCTTCAACTTGATAAGGCTGTAGAGCAAATGGTAAAATAACAAAAATGAAAAAACTTTTATTTCTTCTTGCAATCCTAATAATAATTCTTGCAATCAGTCAAAAATCAAGATTACCCTTTAATCTTCCCCAGGGAAATCCCGGACAAAATATTGAAAAACAAACCGTTGTTTATGAAGAATCCGTTATCACAAAAGTTGTAGAAGAGTCTCTTCCCTCGGTTGTCACCATCGGAATCAGTACAACCGCTTCACAAAATGATTCATTTGAACTCGATCCTTTTAATCCATTCAGTCCCTTTAGAAGAGTTCCCGGAGCAAATAAAAAAATAGAACAAAATATCGGTTCGGGTTTTATCATCTCCCGGGACGGACTGATAATTACTAATAAACATGTTGTTTCGGAGACTGATGCTTCCTATAAAATCTTAACTAACGATAAGAAAAAATATGATATTGTAAAAATTTACCGTGATCCTCTAAATGATCTTGCGATTCTAAAAATTAATGCTTCAGGACTTAAACCGCTTAAATTAGGTGATTCAAATAATCTTAAACTGGGTCAAATGGCAATCGCGATCGGAACACCGTTAGGCGAATTTACTAACACGGTTACAGTTGGTATCGTATCGGGTCTAGGTCGGGGAATAACCGCCGGATCACCATTTGAAGGCTATGTTGAAAAACTTGACAATGTGATTCAGACAGATGCGGCAATAAATCCGGGTAACTCCGGAGGACCGATTCTGAATTCCAAAGGCCAGGCAGTCGGTGTGAATGTTGCCTTAGCCCAGGAAGGCCAGAATATCGGCTTTGCTTTACCGATTAATATAGTTAAAACATTAATCGATAATTTTAATAAACAGGGAGGCAGTTTTGAAAGACCGTATATCGGAATACGTTACAAAATTATTGACCGCGAAACTGCAGTACTGAATGAATTGGTTGAGGGAGCCTATGTTGTTGAAGTGCTGGAAAATTCACCGGCTGCAAAAGCCGGAATTCAGGATGAAGACGTAATTATTGAATTTGACGGAAAAAAAGTTAAAGGAGATGACGACCAGGGACTGACAAAAGAAATTGCCCAGAAAAAAATCGGCAGTTCCGTAAATCTAAAAATCTGGCGCAACGGCGAACTCCTCACCAAACAACTCACCCTCGAAGCCTACAACGAATAGTATTTCTAATAAACCCTTTATAATACCTCCATAAACTCCTTTAATTTCCTTTATTTTTTTACCTTTCAACAGTACTAAGCATTTGTTCAACAAATGGATGTTTAGCACAGATAAGTTTTGCTCCTTCGCTTATTGCTCCTGGATTAATAAGACAGTGGATATTATCTCTAGCAAAACATTGTAAAGCGTTAGCCTGATTGCAGCCTTCTCTAAAAAACATTATTTGTCCGTTGTCTCCAGTAATTTCAGTAATGCGACCTCCCACTGTGAGTTTTTTTTCAGGCATAATTCCTTCACTTTCTGTTTGGCGAATTACTTTTAACATATCTTATAGTATATCAAACCTTCCCCTTTTTTCAATTTAATTTTATGTCTAGTATAATTTCAAAATATTGTAGCTATAGTGAACTCAAAACGAAATAGTCAAATACGGTAGTTGAATTTTCGGCTCATAATAATTCTTTCAAATTCTGAA
>Ga0155057_113_pt3 | contig 8842 bp, 8 predicted proteins | sample RifCSPhighO2_01_FD_106025 | JGI IMG/M metagenome (GOLD analysis project Ga0155057, IMG submission 106025) | Candidatus Roizmanbacteria bacterium RIFCSPHIGHO2_01_FULL_35_10
TGCCGGCCAGTTTAACTCAAAAGATTTCATGAAATCATTCAAATCAGCTTCGATTAAGGCACAAGTTGTATCGGCTGCACCATAATATATTTTGACTTTATTATTTTCGATTAATGTGCCTGTAGGAAAGACAATATCAGAAACTATTCCGGACCTTTCATATGATTCCTGGGGAACAAGTAATGGTCCATGAATCCTTCCGGTTATTTTTTGGGGATTATTTAAGTCCAACATAACAGCTTCGATACGAAATTCTTTTTTTATCCGGCTGCTGAAATAGTGTTTAATATATGAATAAATTAAAATCCAGCCGGCAGATGTTTTTACGGGCGGGGCTCCAATCTCAAAACCGTCGCTGTTCACTCTCTTTAAGGAAATAATGTAGCGGTCAAGATCCTTATACCATTCATTCCAAAAATTCATATCCCACAAAGTTTCCAGTTTTGAAAATTGGGCATAAGCAACATAAGAAGGAGGATTATCCGTGTTAACTGTCAAAATTACTGTATAAGAATCATTGATTTTCTCTGGAAACATTGTCATCGCTTTGGCGTTAAAGGGAGTAACCAGATGTTTTTGGTCTACTTTTTTTAAATCCTTAGAAAGTGCAACGCCGACTCTGATTCCGGTATGATCGGGTGGATAATTAGCTAAAGCTGTGTAAAAGATCATAAATTGGTTATCTATTTTAGTAACACGCGGATCTTCACAACCAAATTTTTCCCACTCCTGTGTAGGCGGAAAAAATATTTTTCTATTTTCAAAATTATAGCCGTCTTTACTTTCGGCTTGACCAATTACGGATAAACGTAATTTTCTTGAATCAATCTCAATCTCCTTTCCCATTGCCCGGTAGAGTAAGATGTATTTATCTTCGATTTTAATTACTGTACCGTTAAACACTGTGTAACTTTCCCAATTATTTTTGCCATCAGGTTGAAGTATCGGATTCTGCGGATATCTTTGAAATAACATCAGTAGTTTATTTCCTTAATTTCTAAGGAGGATAGCTGAAGCGGTAAATTTGATTTCAGATCTTTTAAGAATCTTTTAAGGTTTGTTTGGGCTACACAAACAGTAGAATCTGCTGCTCCATAGTATACGAACAGATTATCTTTAATTATTGCTGCTCCGCACGGATAAGCTATACCCGGTTTAAATCCATTTATTTCATAATCCTCACTTGGACTCAGGATGGGTTTATTGGTCCGGTATAAAACTTTAGTCGGATCGCTCAGATCAAGTAACATTGCCCCGATATGATATTTACTTGCGTCCTGTTCATTTACTCCGTAATAAATTAATAACCATCCGTCTATAGTTCTGAGAGGCGGTGCCCCGACACCGATTTTACGGCTATCCCACATTCCCAGCCTGGTTTTTATTTTGTGCTCACCCGTTAACCATTTATTTTTTCCTTTAAAGTTAAGATTGTCGACAAAGTCGATAAGAATATCAGGATAAATTCTGTGAAAAAAAACATATTTTCCCTTAATTTTTTCCGGTAAAAGACAGCCGCTCTTATCGATAACATGGGGTGGAGAAATTAATACCGGTTTTTCCCAGTTCCAGCGTTGACTTAAAAAATCATCTACCTCAATGGAAGTTAGAGCGAGCCGTAAGTTAGTCCATCCGTCAAAAGCAACATAGACCATATAAACTTTTTTGTCCAAAAGAGTGATTCGTGGATCTTCACAGCCTCCATATCCTCCAGCTGACATTAATCGGGGGTCAGCGCTTCCGGTATTATTAGTTTCAAATTTAGCTGAAGGGTTATAAACCGGATAATTCAGGCGGCTATCAATTTTTAGACCGTCGGAACTGACCGCATAACCAAACTTAGAAATATAGTCAAATCCCTGCGCTCTGTATAGGATGTGAACTTTGTCATTAATATAGGCTGCGGCAGGATTTAGCGTGGTAAATGCTTCCCAACTATTATGCGTCCGTGGTTTAATTATCGGATTGGCTAAGTGTTTTCGAAGTTTAATTGGCTTTTTAATTATTAATTGAGGATCAAACAGAAAACCAGATAGGTGTACTGCATAAATAACTTCTTCATCTACGTACCAATACATCACGATTTTTTCTTTAATCATGACCGAACCTAATGGAATTGCTTTTTTACCTGGCCAGTGATCTTTACTATTCCAGATTGGTTCATCGGTATTCCAAAGTAATTTATCCGGCTTATTTTTAGCAAATTCGGCAATATAGGCTTTGTAATATGTCAATCCTCCCTCGACAATTTTTTCGAAATATATAACCACAATTCCTTTGGGAAAAAGAAACGCGCCGCCGACTTCTGTAGCGTATGGCGAATCCAATAATTGTTTATTGTCACTGATCCACCCCTCTTTTTTTGAAGATTGTGCCAAATAAATATGTCTGTTACCAAAATACATTATTTTTTTCTTTCTCTTATCCGGATTTGGAACAACAGCTGAGCTTCTGAATTTCTCGACAAAGTTTTCCAGCCGGATATAACTTTCCGTAAGATCAAAATCAATTCCGTCCAAACTTCTGGCACTAAGTAAAGAAGCAGAATTTTTATTTTTCAAAATAAGAAAATATTCCCCATTTTGTTCGACTATTTTTATAGGGTGTGTAATGGATTTGTCAATTTTATTATCGATTAATTTTTTAAGCCGTAATTTTATTTTGTTAATTAATTCCATATTATAATAAACAGTGGTTAACTGCTTAATTTTTACAATAGTATTTTTTAGATAACTTTTAAAGCGCAAATTATTATAAGATAATAGCTGCTATAATTATTTTCATGTTGCTGTTTATTTATACTTTTTTCTCCTTCTTTTTAATTTGGATAGTTGCGGAGAGAAAGCTAAATATTCAATTTAAATACATAGTTATATTTGCTTTTGTTTTAAGAATTTTTGTCACTTTTTTATTTTTAATCAGCAAAAGTGACGACATAAATACTTTTATCAGGGATGGTCGATACCTTTTGACTGGAAGTGTAAAATATGAGGCCAGTTATTTTCCCTTTATAAGTTATCTTGGTGCAGCTGCGGTTATACTTAAAAATTATATTCATCCTTATATTTTTCTAAAGATAATCTTTACCATATTTGATGTATTAGTTTTATTCCCATTGTATTATTTATCCAAAAAAAACTTACAGTCTGCTTTGATTTATGCATTAAATCCGATTTCAATTATCGTTATTAATATTCATGGCCAGATGGACTCGATCCCAATGTTCTTTTTTTTAACCGGACTGGTTTTATTTTTGAAAAACAGAATTTTAGCTTCTATTTTGACTATTTCTTTTGCTATTTATACCAAACCCTGGCCCTTACTTTTTATCCTTCCTCTGTTTAAGAAAACCAATAATAAAATATTATTTATATTCCTCGGTATTTTTCCACTTTTAGGTACGTTTATACATTCGATATTTTTTGCAGTACCTTTTAGTATTATTCTTGGGAAAGTAAAAGATTATAGAGGAATATTTGGAGCTTGGGGATTGAGCAAAATGGCTGTGTATTTGCTTGATTATCATTTAAATCCTTTAGTAGAGTCGGCGATGAGAAGAGTTTTTCTCTTAAGTTTTTTTGGCTTTTCTTATTTTCAGAAAGAGAAAGATATTTTAAGGTCTGTTCTTATTTCGATGCTTTTTCTTTTTGTTTTTTCGCCTACTTTTGGGATTCAGTGGTTTACCTGGCTGGTTCCATTTGTTGTTATTGTCAGGCCAAAATTGTGGAGAATGTTTCTTGTAATCGGAAGTATCTATCTGACTTTTGGCTTTGCCTGGGATGTTTATCAATATTTCAGGGATATCATGCCTCTATGGAATTCGGTAATAACAAGAGTCGGATTTATTACCTGGATATTTATAATCGTCATGTTCTTTAACAACATTAAACTAACTCCGCAAAAACGATAAATTCTTTGTTATCATGATACTATGACCCTCACTGAGGTTTCTTTTTACAGCCGGAAATTTGTTCCCTTTGCTCTGTTATTTTTTTTAATCCTGCTGATTTTTTATTATTTAATTAAGGTTTTGTTATTAACGATTACTCCGACCCAGCAAATTACTCTCTATACGGATCCCATATTCGGAAAAATAAAAAGGCCGATTATTTTGGACCCAAAACCAAGTTCCAATCTTAATTTCAGCATAGACACAATAGAAGGTAAACCCGTGACCAGTACGGAATCGGCGAAAGTTTTCTTTTTACCGTCTGCAGCAGCCAAGTTTGGTTACAGGGAAAGAATATATCTGATAGCAAAATCCTTAGGATTCGATACTGAAGTAGTTAAGCATAAACTTGACGGTAAAGAAGCTGTTTTCCAGGATGCCACACAAACTTTAAAGATTGATATCACGAATCTTAATTTTACCTACGAATATAATTTTGAAAATGAACAGCAAATATTTGAAAATACAATAATTCCACCCAAAAAAGACAGCGAAGATAAAGCTATAGATTTTTTGAAAACAGTAGGCAGATACCCGGAGGAGTTAGCTCAAGGTAAATCCAATGCTATTTTTATTTCTTTCGATCCTGCTGCCCGACAGATGAAGCTATTGGAAACTAGTTTTGGTTCCAATATGGTTGAGGTAGATTTTTATAGGCCTGACCAGGAAATATATCCGGTAGTTTCTCCCAAATATTTTAACAGTCAAAACTACGTAATGCTGGTTGCCTATGAAGGAGATTTTAAAATACTTAAGGCACAGATTAAGTTTTACGAAAAATCAGATTCTCAAATCGGAATTTATCCTGTTAAAACAGGTGATGCAGCCTATGAAGCGTTGAAAACCGGAAAGGGATTGATAATCCAGAATGAATCGGCAGGTTCGGATATTGTAATTAAAAAAATGTTCTTGGGATATTTTGATCCTGATGTTTATCAGGAATATTATCAACCGGTGTATGTATTTTTGGGTAACAATAATTTTGTAGGTTATGTTCCAGCTGTTACAGATGAATTCTATACTGAGTAAAGATACAAGATACAATCAACAAGAAACAAATAATTTCCAAATAACAAATAATACAACTATAAATTTGAATTCTGATTATTGATATTTTTTTGTATCTTGTGAATTGTTTCTTGGAATTTAGTCAATATTAATATAGTCAATATTATTATTAATCCAATTGATAACTTGTCTTGTGTCTGTAAATCGGTCTTCGCTTTTCAGGATTACGATTATGAACTGATGCCCGTTTGATTTATAAAAACTGACCAGATTTTCTTTGGCATTTTCAGTAAATCCGGTTTTTAAGCCTCCTATTCCCTGTACTTCACCTAACAGTTTGTTGACATTTGATAATCGGTGGAAGTATTTATAGTCTACATCGGCTATTGTAATATCTTTGGTAGCAACCATCTTTTTGAGTTCATTATTCTCTAAAAGAGCTCTTGCAGCCAGGGCCAGGTCAAAAGGTGTAGTGTACTGATTGTATTCTTCCAGGCCGGCAGGGTCGACAAAGTGGGAATCAGTCATAGAAAGCTGTTCGATTTTCAGTTTCATCAGATTCAGGAATTTTTCCAGTCCAAAATTATCAGCCAGCGTATAAGCAGCATCATTTCCCGAGTGGACAAGAGTGCCATAGAGAAGGTTTTCCGCGGTGAGCCTTTCGCCAATTAGCAGATCCATTACCTGACCCTCGGTGATTATTCTTTTAACTGTTAAGACATCATCCGGATCATACAGATCTGAAGCAACAAGAGCTGTAATAATCTTAGCCGTTGATGCCGGAATAAACTGCTGATGCGGATTTTTTTCAAATACAGGAGTGAAGGAGGGTAGATCTACTATGTAAGCTCCTTCGGCAGTTATTTGGGGATAATACTGGAATTTCAGAAAAGGAACTGGATTATTTTTTAATTCGGTTTTCTGATCGGCTTTCGCAAATAAATTCCTATTAAAAGCAACTAATTTAAAATACTCAGACTCTCCAGGATAAAAAAGAAGTAAAAGAGTAAAAAAAAGAAAAAATAAATAAAATCTGAATTTCATTTTTATTTTGGTGTCATTCCGGTAAGCGATCCGCCAGCTGGAGGAGAGCGCATCCAGAATCGATTCTGGAGTCGCTCCAAAAATCATCGCTCCCCAGAATGACGGGTAGTCAACTTAATACCAAGTTCTCTCAACTGGTCTGTAGAAGCTTCAGATGGTGCATTCATAACTGAGGTTTTTCCGCCGGATGAGGCGGGGAAGGCCATAACCTCTCTTATCGAGGGTTCGCCTAAAACAGTAAATAAGAATCTGTCAATGCCCGGTGCTATTCCGCCATGCGGAGGGACTCCATAGGTAAATGCCTCGAGCATATGGGAGAACTGTTTTTTTTGTTCTTCGGAAAATCCGATCAGATCAAAAACTTTTTTTTGAATATTTGGATCGTGGATTCTTATGCTGCCTCCCCCAACTTCATACCCGTTAAGAACCAAATCATGCTGAAGTCCGCGGACTTTCAAGGGTTCTTTATCTAACAGTTTCACATCGTCAGGATGAGGCGAAGTGAACATATGATGTGAAGGAGCAAATTTGGCTTTACCTGAACCATGAAAATAATCTGATTCTGTCTGTTCGTTAAACAGAGGAAAATCAACTATCCAGGCAAAAGCCAGTTCGTTTTTATCTTCTTTATTTTTTCTTAAATCAGGTTTGTCTGAATCATATTTTTCTTTTGCATCCTTATGACTGATTCTTGGCCAGGGAGACTGCTGGATTTTTTTATCAGGAAAAATTTCCTTGACAATCTGAGTGAATAAATCTTCTGTTAAGGTTAATATATCGTTTTGATCAACAAATGACATTTCCAGATCCAGTTGGGTAAACTCTCCATAAGCCCGGTCGCGTCTTGGGTCTTCATCCCTGAAGCATCTGGCTATCTGAAAATACCTTTCGATTCCGGCAACCATTAATAATTGTTTGTACTGTTGGGGAGATTGAGGCAGGGCATAGAATTTGCCTTTTTGTAGTCGGGATGGAACTAAGAAATCACGTGCACCTTCCGGAGTGGTCTTTGTAAGTATAGGCGTTTCGATTTCCAGGAAATTTTTTTGGGTTAAATAGTTTCTGATAAAAGTAGTAACCCTGGATTTAAGCAGGAGATTATTAAACATTCTTGGTCTTCTTAAGTCAAGATATCTGTATTTAAGCCTGATTTCTTCGTCAATTTCATAGCCGTCAGTATTAACGGGAATCGGAAGCGGTTTTGCTTTGCTGATTATCTTTACTTCGGTTGCCTGGATTTCTATTTTTCCGGTTTTTAGCTTGGGATTAACCAACTTTTCCGGACGTTGTTTAACAATGCCCTTAATAAAAATTACGTCTTCAGAATTTAGTTCTTTAAATTTTTCATCGCCGACAACCTGAACTATTCCTGTTCTGTCACGTAGATCTATGAAGACGATCTTTTTATGATCTCTTTTCGAATCCACCCAGCCGTAAAGTTCTACTTCCTGTCCTATTTTATCTATCGTTTGCTCTACAAAAAGTTTTTTCATCCTTGACAAAATTGTGAATTTGTATTATTATATGGTTAATCTACCTGTGATGCATGCATCACAGGTTTTTTGTTTGTCATTCCGGCTTGTCCGGAATCGTTGTTTAAACTACGATTCTGGAGTCATTCCGTTCCCCAGAATGACAAGGAGGACAATAGGTAGAATTATACTTTTTAAAAATAATGTTGACAAGGTGAAAATCTTTGTTATACTTATTTCTTAATTCCATGAATAAACAACTTTTTCAAAAGATTTTTTTCCTTCACCTCATTCCCGCCTATCTTAGGTGGGTCAAGGTGAGGGTGACTGAAAAAGCTTAAATAAATTAAAATTTTTCAAAATCACCCCGCCCCAAACCGGCGGGTTTTTTTGTAGGATGCGTTCCCGATTTCATCGGGATTACGCATCCTAAATCCTCCGAAAAACGCTCCTCAAAACGTCGAGCGAATAGCGAAGAGTTAAGTTTTGAGGTAAGTTTAGGAGGATGATAGGAGGTGAATTTTTTATGACAGGATCAGATCAAAGTTTATTAGCAGCCCGACAAGCAGTTCCAGCCTTATTAGGATGGCAAAGAGCTAGAGTGGCTTTAGCAAAGGAGGCGGGTGTAAAAGTAGATGATTTAGAAAAAGTTTTAGGAAAAGGAAAATTTTTAAATGAGTCCCAAATAGCACGTGTGGAAGTTAATTTACATGATTCACCACGTGAATTTAGTGGAGGAGTTGAATTTTAAGTTAGTATTTATTGATTTATTTACTCAACTAAATCAGGTAGTTTATGTTATAATAATTAATTATAGGTTAATCAATCTATAATGTTATTACTCTGATTGTTATTTTAATGACACTTAAGAAAATATGCATTTTACTAAATTAAAATCTCATTTGATTACGTACTATTTGAACGAAATTAATAGTATTCGAGTTAATGGTTTTAAAGTAGGACATATTAAATTTAGATTATTAATGGGAAGCTTACCAACAGAATCTCATATAGCTTTAATATCAGTATTAAGTCGGAAAAAAGTTGAGAATATGTGTAGTAATTCTGAAATCAAATCCTAAATAATTAAAGTTCTTCAACAATCAGCCAACAAAATTGTCAGGATTTTAAAGGTAAATAGTTTTATTTTCTTATGAGTTTAAAAAAACCAAAAAAAATTTTTCAATATCCGGGAAGTAAGGAAAATCCTAATGGTAGCCGAATGTGTGCGGATGGTCTAGTAAGATCTGCCGAGTACGGTAGACAACTTCTTAATGAAGAATCTACACTGAAGTCATTTCAAAACTCAGTAGTGTTTGAAAGTAGGGCTCTTTAAGAACTAAAATGGACAGTACACTAGGAGGTGAAC
>Ga0155057_129_pt1 | contig 8705 bp, 14 predicted proteins | sample RifCSPhighO2_01_FD_106025 | JGI IMG/M metagenome (GOLD analysis project Ga0155057, IMG submission 106025) | Candidatus Roizmanbacteria bacterium RIFCSPHIGHO2_01_FULL_35_10
TGCAGGTTCAAAAATAACACTAAAAGTAAGTATATTTTTTGAAATACTTTTTTTCTTTTTCATACTTATATTATACAGTAACAAAAACTAACAAAAATATTAAAAGTATTTAACCAAATATGGCGATCGCATGATTTAGTTAAATATAATTTAGTAGTCTGTTTTAATCTATTAATAGATTAAAGCAGGAATTTTAATTAATCCGTAAGAGATGAATTAGACTTAAATATTTGAAACCATTTGACCTCGAATTGGTTCGAAGTTTGCCCTTACTTCACCATCAACAATTATTTTTGTAAACTGCGCAGGTAAGGCTTTTGCAGTATGCATTAATGGACCATTCTGAAGATTAAAATGGATATGGGGTTGTGAAGTATTACCCGTATTCCCGCATAAACCTATTATTTGACCCTGTCTGACTCTATCTCCAACCTTGACTACTATAGAGGAAAATTTGAAATGACAAAGTAAGCTGAACTCTCCGTTTTCATGATCGATAATGACCGCATTGCCAACTCCCACACTCCTATCTCTTTCTCCGGGTAATACATCGATTGCTCCGTTTATTACTTGAACAACTGCTCCGTTGCCTGGGCTTAATACTTCTTTACTAAAAACCGGAAAATCTTCTAGTTTTTTTTCTGATCCGGTAGTTTTAAACCTGAAATCATAAGAATAGAGTTGATTCTGCGGTCCCCGGTCAACAGACCTGAAGTGACTATTTGTTTCTGCAGTTCTTCCACCGTTACTTACCAACCAGGTTTCCTTAAAGGGTAGAATTAGATTGGTTTTTGTTTTGTAATTCATGATTATATTTTACTCTTTCATAAATCCGGAAAACATCATATTTTGCATAGCGAGAACTGTATTTTTTCTGTTGTTTTAGTAAATTTAAAATACCAAAGGATAAATGTGAAATTTATTAAATAATGTTTTAAACTGATTAGAACATTAGCAAAGCATTATGGATAAATTAGAATCAATATCACAACCGGATAAACCAAAATTAACTGATAAAAAACCTGCTCCAAAAGATTTATTAAGAGTGGTTAAAGATCTAAAACGGGTTGATTCCAAATTCTGGGACAATACACACTTTCTTAGACAACATTCTGAAACTGTTATTATCAAAGGGTTACGCTCAAAAAATATATTTGAAAAGATTTCAACGGTCGGTTATCTAAATAGGATTATGCAAATCATCCATAAGAATGAAGCAAATCTTTCAGATCATACCAGAGGAATCGGTTACGCCCTTGCCAAAAATCCGGAATTACTAAGCGAACTCGCATCGGACAATTCACCCAAAATGATTAGAAATCAGGTGAGAAAAATAATTGCCTATACTCTTGAAGCGTGGGGAGAAGTTGAAATATATGATGAAAACGATCAACTATATCCATTGGCAAACAAATTAATAGGTTATGCAGAAAAGGATTTAGAATCAAACCTAAAATACTTTGACAAACAAATGAATAGTGACGGCTTATTTTTAATTCCTCTTTTAAAATTTGGATCAGAAATTACTAAGACGAGAATACTTAATAGAATGACCCAATATGCAAATTCGCATCCGGATAAAGGTAACGACAAGTTAACTTCATTATTGAAACAAATTAATATCCACCACTATCAGGTTGAGGCTCAAAAAATTGTCGAGTTGGAGTTAATGAATTATACTTCTGAATGGAAATCAATTATGAAAAATTGGCCTACACAAATTATTCCGGAAAATGGTTTTAGAGGAGAAATTTCCTTGAACAAAAGATACGTAGATAATATTAAATTTATACAATCACTAGAGAAAAAAAGGAAAGGAATAGTATCTTATTTACACGAACATAATGGTATATCTAACTTTTCCAATTTTCCTGAAGACGTTCTTATAGATTTCTACGATAATCGGGAAAACTTAAGAGACAATTATGTTTTGTCTATTCAATCTAAAACGGACAATAATGGAGCCTTACATAAAGGGAGAGTTACAAAAAGTGTGTTTTCCAAACTTAAAAGATATAATCAGCATATAGATCCTGTTGAAACTAGCAATATAATAGATTTAATTGAAAAAATGACGAAATTTTCCGAAAAGTATGGAAAAATTTCAAATATTTTTATTTCGGCTCACGGAGAAACCGATAAGATAATTCTAGGGGAAGATGACAAAGAAGCTATTAATAGTATCAATAAAAAAACTTTTACCGGTGAAGCCTTGCAAAAATTTAACCAGTCACTTGGTGAAAAGGTAAATATAATTCTAGATTCATGCTCTACCGGCGCACTTGAAGGAATTGGGCAATTTTTATCCACAATTGATAAAAATAAAAAAATTAAAGTTATCGGTCCGGAATTTCCTGCGTCTATAGACACAATAAGAATCAAGCAAAAAGCTAATAAACTAGAATGGGGTGTTAATTATTTGAAACCAATAATTGCACGTGAATATTTACAATTAATAGCAAATAATCCCGGTAAGTTTTTCGATAAGGTGGCTAAAACTTATGAAAGTGGACTTGCAACCTAATCTTAAGTATTTATGATTAATTGAACCTAATTATTACTCTTTCATAAATCCGGAAAACATCATTTTTTGTACCGCATAGGTTGGAAAATGTTCATACATGAGATATAAGAGTTCGGGAAATTCTTCATATTTGATCGTAAGATTATAAAAAACATTTATAGGCGAAACTATTTTCTCCGGCAATAGTGGCAAAGACGAAAGAATTAGCTTTTCGATCCCGACCCTTAGAATTAAGTGCCTTTCGGTTTTCATCAGTTGATTATATTCCTGATGGCATAAAAATATATACCTTGGCAGGAGATCTTTCTCTATTTTCCCTGATTGGTCTATCTTTCTATCAGCATCGCTTATTTGATTTTGACTAACCGCCAATAATGAAGTATCTTCCTGGATAAAATCTTTAACTTTTTGGAAAGAATTAGCCGAAGATTGTCCCGATCTATTTACTGCGGATAATTTTTTTGCCGCAATTGCCCAACCCTTTAAAGCTTCCCTTAAGGCGACAAAAATAAATGCCAGTTTTAAATTAACAGAAAAAATCTTAGACAGATCTGTTTGAAAATTATAAAAGAACGGAGAGTGTCTATATCTTTCCAACCACTCATTTATTTCTTCCGATTTCATCAAACCTTCTCTTATAAGCGGAGACAATTTTTCTTCAGTTTCTCTGATCAACATATTAAATTTGTAGTTCTGCAGAAGCGGAACCAATTGTTCAGTTAAATAATTCAGATATTCCGGAAATGGTCCAACATAAGTAAAAAACAAAGGAAGATAAGAAGATTCCAATGCCTTCTTAATCTTTTGATAGTCAATCTTTACCTGATCCTTTGCTTTGTCCTCATTAATAGGTTCAAAAATCATAATATTATTTTAACGAAGATTATTCTAATTACTTGGTAAGTGAATTGAGGATAAAATTGACTGCCCAGAGGACGACGCTGAAAAGCATTGCCCAACCGAAATTATCTACCGTGAATCCAGGAATAAATGAACTGACTAGTAGTATCATCAGTCCATTAATTATGAAAGTGAATAAACCTAGGGTAACAATATTAATAGGTAAAGTAAATATAAGGACAATTGGTTTTATTAACACGTTAACGATCCCCAATCCAATTGAAACTATAACTGCAGTTAGAAAACTATCTATATGCACTCCAGCAGAAAGTAGGTATGCAGCGACAAAAACACCAAATCCATTTACTAAAAGATTCAAAATAAGCTTCATTATCTTATGCTAACAGAAAATCCTGCTTTAAAAATATCAATTTATCGGATTTGGGATTTTATAATCTTAGAGATTGTAAATTACACAATCATATCCTTTTTTATGCTGTTTTATTGAAGAAGAATTAATATAAGAATATTGACTATTCGCTGATTTACTATCTGTAGAAAAAACAGTGCAAAGCTTATAGCTATTAGGAGAGAACTTCTGATAATCATAAATTCTCTTTGTTTCCGGATCAACTATGCTAAAATTTGATGTATTTCCTAAACTTTCTAACCTCTCAGGTAAGAATTTCAATTTCTCATAATAATTTGTTATCTCATAGCTAATCGATGAAAAATTTCTCAAACGTATTTCATCATACTTTAAAGCTTGTTGAGATATCGGACTTCCAGCTAGCATTAACCCAACAATAATCAGTAATAAGACGAAAATTCCAAGGACAAAAATAAATATTTTTTTATTAGCCATTTATTTTTTTATCTTCTTTAACTTGATTTAAATAATAAGCAAAAACTGCACCGCTTACGCTAACTGTTATTAAAAAATGCAATATAAAATTTATCGTCGCGTTTCCGTTAAGAAATCCATATATTAATGAAATAATATTTACAAGAACAATAATGAATGTAACGACCAAAGTAAAGTATGTTAACGATTTTCTTGCATTAAGATTTCTTACGTCAGGATATTCTTCTGTTCTTTTAGCCACCTTCAAAAAGAAAAAAGCAAATAAAGGATAAGATACAATTAATGAGGCGATATAACCTCGAAGCAACGTTAAATTCCATGAATCTTTATATCTATAATTATAGGAATCTTCAATTACCCCAGGGAACCATTTGTCAACAAAATAGTGAAGAGTTAAAGCTACTGAGGTTGCCAACACATATAGAGATATGAATAGTAAAATATGTTCAAAAGCATCCCACATACTCAATGAAGTTCCTGCTTTTGAAGTCTGTTGAGGATTTTCTAATTCATCGTTTGGTTTAGGAACTTTTAGCTCACCTTTATTCTCCATGGCCTTCTGTATATCAATACTACTCCATCCTTCATTTATAAGACTCGTGTTAATTTCTTGATCGGACAAACCTTTTAGTCGAGCTTGTTTTATGTAATTTAAAAGTTCAATAGTTTGCATCTAAATATTAGATTAGCTCCTTTTAATTATTTTGTCAATATATTTATTAAACTTTTGGTAAGCTTCGATTAATATTCAATTGACTTCTTGAATAATGATATCATTAACTTTTCCGAATCCGCAGCCGCCGGGATCAGTAACCATTGTTTCATCAAGCGCTTTGGCAGCGACATGATCTTTTGCATGATAATGAGGAGCTTGTTCTTGACCATCAAGACACTCCGAACTTTGTCCAGTTGTAAGTTCTGTTAAAGGGATTTGTTTATTGTCTACAATAATTACTCTAATTTTTTTCTCTGACTCTATTTGTTTATTAGAATTAGGTAACCCTGAACTGTGTTTACTCTGGTTCAGGACTGTCAAACCGATTACTATGACAACTGCGAATGCTGTTATTAAACCGAAAGGTCCTTTTAAAGCCGATGCAATCTTCCACATTTTTGCTATATCCTGATCCGTCGATTTTGATTTTATTTCCAACTCCTTTTTAATCCTGTCTATTTCGCTATGCAGACTTTTCCAGTTCCGAATGAACCATAAGAAAGCTTTCTTTTTTTTCTTTTCCTCTTCGGTATTTTCCGGCAGATGCTCTGCCGTGAGCTCGATAATCTCACCTTTATGAAATTTTTCCAGATCCGCTAGTGCTTTTGAAGAACTATCAAGTAATTTATCAATCCGAGCGTTAATTCCTTTTAATAAAGATTTAACTGAATCCAACTTCTCTTTTGAAGTTGTCTTTTCAGTTAATAATTTATGCGTGGCAAAAATGCGCTTCTTAATATCTAAAGGATCCATAGGTTTTTAAATGTCATTCTGGCTTGTCCAGAATCGTTGTTATAGATTCTGGATGCGCTTTAACAATCATCGCTTACCAGAATGACTTTTTGCCAGATAAAATTTCCTTTTCTTATCGTCAAATCTTTCTATTGCATATCTTAGCATTGTCCTTGACATAATTTTATAATATTTCTGCAAAAACTCTTCCTCAATTATTTGATCTCTTTTCCCAATTTCCCTCAACATCCAACCCACTGCTTTATGAATTAGGTCATATTCATCTTTCAACAATAGTTCGGCTATCTTTAAAGAATCTTTAAACTGATTGTTTCTGATAAATTGAAACGTGGTTAATACTGCAATTCTCCGCTCCCATAAATTCTTTGACCTTGCCAATTTGTAAATTATCGATCTTTCTTTATCCAATAAATATTCACCTAATATTCTAGGTGCAGATAAATCCACCAAATCCCAATTATTTATTTTTCCGGTATTTCTAATGTAAAAGTCGAAAATGACTTTTTTTTCTTTTTCATCGGCTTTTCTATATTTCTCAACCAGGACAAAAAGTACCACTAATCTTTCTTCATGGATTTTACTATCTAACAATTTTTGGATTTCTCTTAAATCTAAAGTCTTAAATCTTATAGCAACTTCTCTCTGTTTTGGGACAGTTATTCCCAAGAATACATCTCCCTCTCCATACTCTCCCTTTCCCGTCTTAAAATAACCAGCCAAAAACTTTGCCTTTTCCGGATTTGCCAATTTACGAAGATCTTTTTGAAGTTGTTTCAACATATATAATGTATATTATATCGTTATATCGATATAACGATATTTGGAATATAATTCAGAGAGATATTATATAAATTTTTTCTTGGAAGACTGATACTTTTCAAAAAGCCACATGCGGGCTAAAGTAGATACATTTAACCCTTTCCTCTTTGCAATTTGTTCAAGCTGTTTCTTAAAACCAGTTTGCAGACGTAATATTAACGTTTCTTTTTTGGGTTCATCCAGGTCAACAATTACTTTAACATTCTTTAACTCATCCTCAAAATCCATGAAACTATGATTATCCCAAAAATTAGCTTCCTCTATATACGAATTAAACTCTGGTATTCTTGATTTTTTCTTTTTCATACAGTTTTCTCCTTTCTTTTTTATTGGCATCTCTTGCCGTAACCACATAATATTCTGTTAATTTTTCTCTTCTAAGAACTATTGCTAAAATTCTACTACCGCTTCTACCGATTGCTAATTATCTCTTGTTGTATGTTTGTTTATGATAAGCTAAATTATTAACTGCAAAATATACCTCATTAACTCTAACAGCGTGTTTTTTAATATGTTCAAGATTATAACTATCCCAAATTAACTTTCTAACTTTAATCTTAGTCATATTGTATTACAATGTAATACACCTGTCAATACAAATCTATCTAATTTTTTTGTACATATAAATATGATCTATATATTTATCCTTATGTTTTATCCCTTCAGGCAGATTCCCGTATTCTTTAAATCCGAACTTTTCATACATAATTTTTGCAATCGGATTGTTGGCAAATACTCCCAATCTTACAATGCGGATTTGTTTTAAATTATTTTTAGCTTCAGTTAATACCAACTCAGTTAATAATTTACCGATCCCCTGACTTCTATATTCGTTAGCTACGGTTATTCCAAAACTACCTATATGACTTTCAATATTATCTAGTGGTCTGATGTCTGAAATAGCTATCAGTTGCCTTTTATAAAAGGTTAAAAGTTTAACGGCTAAATTTTTCTCTATTTTTTTCAAAAAATCCTCCAGATACTTTTTTTCTTTTTTTAAAGTTAATTACTCCCCTTGAAATCTAATAAAAGTACATTCTTTTGATAAGGAATTTATATATTTCAAAAGCATTTCAACGTCACCTTCAACTGGATATCTAATAACAATATCCAAACCTTTTTTTGTTTTTCCTCTATGAACAATTTTTCCTAATTTCATAAAATTGATTTAAAGATTCAATTCTTTTCTTAAAACTTCTAATACATAAGGAGCATTTTCAGGCTTATAAAAATGACTTCTGTCGGAATAAGTAATTAATTCTGCTTCTAAATCTTGAGTTATTTCCACTCCCTGTTGATATGGAATGCTGTTATCATCTTTCGAATGCATAACGATAAATTTTTCAGATAGAGATTTTATTTTGGAAATATCTATTTTATTAACAAAAAAATCCGGATAGGCTTCTCCATCATTACGATTTGCATTTTCCAATCTGTTTGCAAAAGCAGCAATAAGAAGTACTAATTTTACTTTTGGTTTATATTTTTCTAAATATAGAAGTACAACTCTCGTTCCTAAACTATGACCTACTAAAACCAATGGTTTATTAGTTTTTAATACTTCCTGATGAATTACCCTTAACCACACTTTTACATGTGGATGTTCACCACCCGGTAAATCAGGAATTGCAAAATCAATCCCTAATTTTTCCAGCTCGGGAATAATATTCGGATACCAATCTGCTTTTGAAGACGCAGTATATCCGTGAACAAAGATTATTTTAAAATCCTCCATTTTCTATTTTAAATATTTAAGAAAAAAATTAAGGGTTTCTTCTTTTACTATTCTTCTATCAGATTCTCTGTCTTGAAATCCATGCTCGCCGTCTTTAATTGTTATCAATCTCCCTTTTTTAAGACTCCTAACGTATTCTTTTGTATCATTATAAGAAACTTTATCATCATTGGTTCCGTGTATTATTAGTGTCGGAATGAAAATATTAGCAAGAGATTTGTAGGGATAGAACTTCTTCATTTCAGCAAAAAAAATTTTTCCATAACCTTTTTTTCTGCTACCAATTGTCGTCCAACCTTTTATCTTCAGATCATTCATAATTTTCTTATTTATATCTTTTAGCCATAGTGTAGTTGGATTTAAAAAAGTATGTTCATAGAAGTCATTTCAAAACTCAGTAGTGTTTGAAAGTAGGGCTCTTTAAGAACTAAAATGGACAGTACACTAGGAGGTG
>Ga0155057_148_pt1 | contig 7945 bp, 6 predicted proteins | sample RifCSPhighO2_01_FD_106025 | JGI IMG/M metagenome (GOLD analysis project Ga0155057, IMG submission 106025) | Candidatus Roizmanbacteria bacterium RIFCSPHIGHO2_01_FULL_35_10
TCCTGTTCCAAAAACAAGAGGCAAAGAATACAGATTTGAAGCAAAACAAGAAAACGCCATTCTTCATTACAACTACGACAATCTTGACCAATATTTAGAAAAAGCTATTAGATATGCGAAAAATGAGGCTCAATTGAGGGATAATTATTCACTGACTAATGCTTTGAATGATGCTCGAACCGAATTTATTAGTCGATACTTCGCAGGTAATGGTTTTAAAGACGGTATGCATGGATTTGCCCTAGCCATTTTACAGATGTTTTATTATTTTTTGGTCTATTTTTACTTTTGGGAAAGAAAAAAATATCAAAATAGTGAAATTAATATTCCTGTAACCTATCAAGGGTTTGTTACAAATTTATACTATGAGAGTAGTTTTTGGCATGATTTAAAAATTTTAACTTTCGGGGTGGAAAAAATTAAATCAAAGTTAAAAAACACATTATTTAAAATGTTGAAATAATGCTTACAAAAAAGTTACTTTTTATTTTATTTGTCTTATTTATATTAGTCCGCCTGCCTTTTCTTGACCAAATCAATCTACTTCCTGACGAACGCGACATTGCGTTATCCGGTTGGTCGATAGCACAATCCGGTAAAGACCTCTTCGGCAAACCGTTTCCGCTGGTTTTTGAAAATATAAGTCCAAATAATCCATTATTTGCAATATATTTTGCAGCACTCTGGTTCTTTTTTATACCGATAAAATCCGTGTTTCTTGCCAGGCTTCCCTTTGTTCTGATCTCTTCCCTACTTGTATTTATCGTATTTGAAATAGTTAGACAGATTTCTAACGATGATAAAAAATCACTTATAACGACTGCTGTTTTATGTTTTAATCCCTGGATTTTCCACATCACAAGACTGGCTCTCGACATTCCGCTTGCCATGGTATTTCTTTTTTCCGGTGTCCTTTTTTACCTTAAAAAAAAGAAACTAATGGCACTAATATTATTTTTTCTAACAGTTTTTACCTATCAAGGTTCACGACTCCTTATTCCTTTTCTTTTGATTTACCTGGAAATATTTTTCCTGATTAAGAAAAAATCCTGGAAGTCTTTCGCATTTAATTCTTTCAAAAATCTTTTATTTGTTATTTTTCTAGTAATAATAGCTTCGTTTTTAGAGCCTGGAATAAGTAAAAACAGATTATCTGAAATTATTTTCTTTAATAACGAAAAAAATTCCCAGACGGTAATCTTTAACAGAAATACAAGCATCGCTTCTCCCCTAGTTAAGCGTGTTTTCGATAACAAATTAAGCGTATCAATAGATAAGATTGTACTCAATTTTACCAAAGGTTTGGATTTGAGTTATCTGTTTAAAACCGGCGATTATAGCCCGTTGAACGGCAACGCAACAACTGGACAATTTTTATTTATTTTTATACTTTTTTATTTCTTAGGAATAGTTTCCATTGGTAAAAAAAGTGCAGTCAGTGATTATTATCTAATAGGCTTCATTCCACTTGGAATGATTCCTGCTTTATTGAGCACTCTTGGGCTTACATTTTCCATAAGGGGTGTTCTATCCTCTTTAGGTTACAGCTACCTTATAGCATCGGGAATAATTTTTTTCTCTCAACATGTAAATAATTCCAAATTAAAAAAAAATATTTTACTTGTCGTAGGAGTTGCATTTGTTATAAACCTGACTTATTTTATATACGGGTATTATGTACGAAGGCCCATAACTATCGGTGAATTGTTTTATGAAAATGAACGACAATTGTCGGTATTTTTACTTAAAGACAACTCACCTTACACAATATATCATCAATTACCCCGGAATGCCTTTTTGAGCTATATTTTTTTCAAAAATGAAAACCTTAATCTTAAAGAAGTTCAGAATAATCTAACAGGCAAAAATTATTTATATAAAAGCAAAGCGTTCCTGAAGTGTAATCATAAAGTTAATTATGTCAAAATAAAAAAGGCTGTAATTCATGAAGCTTGTCTTGAAAAAGACACTTATGATTTATTAAGTGATATCAATAACCCTAAAGTAAAGTATAGAATTCCGTATAAAGACTTTTCCCAAAAGTTTGTCTATTTTGTAATTAAGTAAATATTAATTGATTTATTCTCGAAGATTTTTTTGCTATTTTTTGGCTTACACTTAATCATAATTTTTTCTTGGTCAATTAACTTTCTGATTTCGTAAACATAATCTACCTCTTTTAAAATTGAACAGTCCATCTTCTTTAGACTTTCCAATCTTTTTTTATAGGGGACACCGGTTAATCTGAGTTGAAGTATATTGGCTAAATATTCCTGTTTACCCGATAATGCCGCAACATAAGCTGTATCTTCATAAGCATATAGTAAATTAGATTTTTGGTAGTTTTTCCATTCCTTATTGTAAAGATGAGTCAAAACTATTCCGGCTGTCTGTTTTTTAAGAAAATTTAGCGCCTTTATTTCGTCGACCGACACATAAGCTGCTCCGGGAGCAACCGCAAATAAACGGATCAAATCCAAAGAAGTCGGAATAGAAAGTAATAATATAACTGATGCCAATCCAATTAATATTAATTTCTTTGATTTAATCAAATCATAAACTAAGTGAGTCAAATAAATTGTTAGCAAAAAAATTGCATAGAAAAAAAACTGTATAGTATTCCACCATTCTGCTTTCTGAACTAAAGTAACGGTTAGAAGTATTGAAAAAAAGATAGTGAGAACAACTGTTACATCAAATCTATCTAACTTTCTTCTCAAAGTCTGAATCGCTATGTAAAAAAAAGCAAAGAATCTGGTTCCTAAATAAAAAAATAAAAATAAAGTAAGATTCACAAACTCAATCCAAATAAATCTTGGACCGATTCTTCCCTGCGCCATAATATAATATCGAGCATCAGTCAAATCGCGTAAATAAAAATTACCCGGCTCTTCAGTAATCGTATGAACCAAGGCAAACGGCGACCATCCGAATACCGAACCGGTTTTGAATGATCTTATCGGATCATAGAACAATAAAATACTACAAATGATTAATAAACAAATGATAAATAAATATTTAATTTTTAACGTCATTCCGGTCCCTAAAGGGATTGTAACTCGTCCGGAATCGTTGTTTAGAACTACGATTCTGGAGTCATCGCCCAATCGGCTCTTCCCCAGAATGACATGAGTCATAACCATAAAAATACTTATTACTCCTCCGTAGAATTTCAATCCCATAATCAAAAAAATACATATACCCATTATTAATACCCTCTTAAGATTTAGATTTTTTTCTTTCATTAAAATCAAAATTATGAGAAAAGGAATTAAGGAGAAAGCATATGGAAGATTAGACATAGAATGCATAATCGGCTGAGGAAGAAGCGTAGATGATCCATTCAATGTTTTATCATGCATTAAAGTTAACAAATAGGAAAAAGAACCGGTAAAATAACTCAGAAAAAGAAATACACCTACAAACATAGGTGAATCTTTAATTTTTCTGGCAAGATTTAAAAGTAAGGTCGTAAAAAGAATAAACCAAACAACCGGTAATAATTTGAAATAAGAGAAAATGGCCGAAATTCCAATTTTCGAAAGTAAGAATATAAAAAAATCCAACAAATAGTTATATCCATACAGATTCTCTCCGGAGAAAGTTGGCGCTATAAAAGGAAACTTATTGAATGATACATTCGCTATCGCCAAATGCCAGATTGCATCATGTCCGTGTACGCCCCAGAAATTGATCCCACATGCATCTTTAAAACAAAAAAATGTACCGCTGGGAAAAATAACGAGCATGTAGAGAAAAAAAGCCGGCAGGATAATTAAAAGTAAGAATTTGTACTTTTTGATATAATCAAAAACAGATCTCATAAGTATTTTACGCTGTCATTCTGGGGAGCGACAGCGACTCCAGAATCGTTGTTAGATTCTGGATGCGCTTCTCGACTTCGATCACTTCGATCGAAGCTTACCAGAATGACGTCTATTATTAGTATGACTAATTCAAAACTGGCATTAATAAATGTAATCTACGAGAATTATACCGTACTTGGTGACTTCTTAAAAAGCCTGCTTAATCAGACAAATAAAGATTTTTATCTTATAAATATTGATTTATCAATTCATAGATCCGCCATTAATCTCAATAAAATTGCGGGTGAAACAATATATTCAGAAAACAAAGGTTATGCTCATGGAGTCAATGTTGGCCTGAAAAAAGCTATTAAAGACGGGTATGAATATTTTTGTATTCTTAATAATGACATATATTTCAAAAAAGATTTTATTCAGAATGCCCTAAATTCTATTCGAAAACATTCTACATCTATCATCGGTGGAAAAATATATTATGCGCCCGGTTATGAATATCATAAAGACCGTTATAAAAAGTCAGACCTGGGTAAAGTTATCTGGTATGCCGGCGGATCCGTAGACTGGAATCACGCACTAACTCCACATTCAGGAGTTGATGAAATAGATCGGGGACAATTTAACACTTTTAAAAAAGTTGAATTCGCCAATGGCGCACTGGTACTTTTTGATAAATCTGTCATCAATAAAGTTGGTTTTTGGGACGAAAGTTATTTTCTTTATTTTGAAGACGCTGACTTTTGTGTGAGGGCAAAAAAAGCCGGAGTAAAAATATATTATGATCCGGCCATAGTAATTTGGCATAAAGTCTCTCAATCTACCGGGGGATCAGGATCAAATATTCATCAAAAATATCAAAGAAAAAACAGATTAAAATTTGGATTAAAATATGCTCCGCTTAGAACCAAGCTTCACTTGATAAAAAATTACGTGTTTGACCTTTTGTCATTCCGCACTTGATGCGGAATCCAGATTAAATAGATTCCCGCTTTCGCGGGAATGACAATTATGTTGAAAAAACACTTACTTCTTTTACTTTTAATTTCGGGTCTTATATTTAGAATTGCAATAAGTTTTAATACATATAGTGGTGATGTTACTAATCACATGATCTGGGGTGAAGATGCAGTGAAACATGGTTTACCGGGATATTATGAAAGAAATTTTGAAAAACTCTATGGCCATACTTCTCCCAACTACCCACCTTTAGCAATACTTTTCTTTTCTTTTCTCTATCTTATTAAGGAATGGATTTATCAATTTGCCTGGTTTCTGAATTTTCATATTTCTTTTTTCCCGTCTAATTTTATTTATTTTCTTAAAGATTTTGATTATTACCCCTACCTTCTAAAGTTCCCGGCTATATTTTCAGATATCGGCATTGCCTGCATAACATATCTTTTCGCACAAAAGATCGTTGGAAAGAAAAAAACAAAATGGCCAGTTATCGCTTTATTGTTAGTTTTGTTTAATCCGGCCTATTTTTACAACAGCGCTTATTGGGGCCAAACCGATTCCATTCCCCTATTTTTTTTATTAACTTCATTTTTTCTGCTAATTTATCGAGGAAAAATTCTTACCTCTACAGTCCTTTTTACTCTCGGAATTCTATCCAAACAAACGGTAGTAATATTTATACCTTTATATTTAATAATACTTTACCGATTAATCAGTCTGAAGACATTGGTTAAGATTTTTTTAGTTTCCTTGTTAGTCTTTTGGTTGTTCTTTCTCCCTTTTTTCCGCCAGGGAAATTTATTAACATACCCATTCACAACTTATTTGAATAAAATTCTTTTGTCACCCGGAATACCTTTCACATCTAATCATGCCTTTAATATATGGTATTTATTAACAGGTTCACGCCTAACTTTGGCTTCTTCTAAGTTTATTTTGAATATTTCTCACACAATGTGGGGATATCTGGTAACAGGATTTTTAAGTTTATTAATTCTGTTTAAGTTGTTTCGTCATTCTGGTGAGCAAAGCGAATCCAGAATCGTTGTTGTAAAAAATATTTTATATGCAGGATTTCTTATACCTCTTGCGAGTTTTTTATTCCTGACCAAAATGCACGAAAGACATCTCATTCTTGCTTTGCCATTCCTGCTGCTCTTAACTTACAACAATAAATTTCTATTAGTTTCGTATTTATTTTTATCTCTGTTTAATTTCCTGAATATGTACCATAATTGGTGGTTTCCAAATATTCAAATCCTTATGTTTTTTCTTTCTTCGCCTTTAACCATTATTTTTTTAACTTATACCTTAATTGGGGTCTTTATTCTTATGCTTAAAAATTATTTTTTTATAAGGAATAAGCAGATAAAGCAAATTTAGAATTGCCGCAAATACAATTATCCAATGTTTTGTATCAACCTTTTCAAAACTATCCCAGCCACCTAATCTGATATAAGGATAATAAGAAGTAAGGAGTCCAAAGAAAAAGATGTTCAATCGATTAATCGATTGAACAAAAAATGGTATAAATATAAAAAGATTGAGAAAATACCAGGCCTGAATTTCTGATTTCATTGACAGATATAAAATTACTCCAAGTAAAACAGTGAAAATAATTGTGTTCCGTTTGACATTTGTATTCGTTAGAAATACTATTGGTAAAGTTATATATTTTATCCCAAGGGAAAAAGTAAAAAATAATCTGGCTATAAATTGGCTTCCTGAGTTATGGATGGGACGAAAAAGAAAATAAATACCAATAATTCCAAATGACACTGCAATCAAGTCGTTATGGGAGTTAACTAACCCCTCGATAATTATCAATGGATGAGTAGCAAAAATAATTGCATACTCTTTGCTTATTTTATTTAAGAAAAAAACTGCGAGGAAATAAAAAATAATAAAAATTGATTTGAAAAATAAAAAACTCAAAAAAAACTTTCCCAGGCTTAAAAAAGAGGGAATTAAAGTTATTGGTAAAAAAGACAGTCCGTATGGGTAAGTTCTGTGAGTCCATTGCATGAATCTGAGCCAAGCATCCGAAGGAAAATCCTGAGCTTTAAAAAGGTATGGATTCTGATGATAAAAAGTCATTATTCTTGCATCAAACATATAGTTAAAAAAGTCATGTGATAGAAGTGGATATGAAATTAACAATATGATTCCAATCAATAATGCAAGTTTAACAGGGTTAAATTTTTTATATTTTTTGACAAAAAAATAATGGAATATAAAAAGAAAAACAACTAGGAAAAAGTATAACATCCAGGAAGTTTGCCTCTGATAATAGCCTAAGTAAACCATCTTTTCCCTAAAAACTTCCCACCATTTTGATTGAAAGAAAGTAATATTCGGATCAACGAGAGAAAAGGAATAAATTGTTAATGAAAGTAATGTTAATAAATAAGCTAAAATCATATATTAATGTTGTCATTCTGGGGAGCAAAGCGACTCCAGAATCGTTGTTAGATTCTGGACGCGTCCCGCCAGGGCGGGACTTGCCAGAATGACGTTTATTACTTCATCTATGGTTTGGTTAAAATGGAAAAAGAATTATTTTTTTCAAGTAGTTTGTATTTAATCTCTTTTTTCTTCAGATCATCAACCACCCAGTTTCTTGTTATTACGACATAGTTTTTTTCATCAGACTGTATAAATTTTTCCAGGGTTTTTTTATCGTCCGGTAAATAAGCTAAGGGCTGAACATCCTTACCAGAATAAAATATTGCAATCGGGAGATAGTCATCATCCAAATAAATTGACCTATTATATTTGCCGGCTGCTCTGGAAATCTCAACATCATCGGGAATCCATTTGTTAGCAGGATAAACTTCTCTATAAAAAATTTTAACCTGGAGAAAAGCAATATAAAGAAAAAAAACTAAGTAGAAAAATTTCGAGAGCAATTTTGTCATTCTGGCTTGTCCAGAATCGATTCTGGAGCCGTCCCGCCTTTGGCGAGACTCCCCAGAATGACGATTTACTAACTGTTTTAAGACGTGATTTACCAATTGTATTCCTTCATAAGCTCCAACCGCTATTATCAAACTTAAAGGCAAATACACCGGTATTAAATGCCATAATTCAGTTTCCTTGGAGGTTAAAAATGGATACAGAATTATAAAATTCCAAAGTAAAAGATAAAAAATATTCTTTCTAAT
>Ga0155057_150_pt2 | contig 7636 bp, 4 predicted proteins | sample RifCSPhighO2_01_FD_106025 | JGI IMG/M metagenome (GOLD analysis project Ga0155057, IMG submission 106025) | Candidatus Roizmanbacteria bacterium RIFCSPHIGHO2_01_FULL_35_10
TTGGAAGCCTTGCAGAAACCGGCAATATCTTTATATTCTCCAGCTTCTTTTTTACCTCTCCAGGCGCGGACAGTGTTGGCAATTTTTTGAATCTGATCGTCGTTGAAAATAACCTGTTTCCTGGAAATTTGGTCAAAGGTTTCCCGGGCATCAATAAACAATGTTTCTCCTTTTCTGTTTCTGAATCTTCCCGATTCCTTATTTTTTGTCAAAAACCACAAAGATACCGGAAGAGTAACATTATAAAAAAGTTTAGGCGGGCAGGCGATGATAACATCGACTAAATCATCTTCTATGATTCTTTTTCTGATTTCTCCTTCTTTACCTGAAACTGCCAGGGAGCCGTTGGCCATGACAAACCCGGTCATTCCGTTGGGAGTGAGATGATGGATAAAATGTTGTATCCACATGAAATTGGCGTTTCCTTTAGGAGGAGTACCGTAAACAATACGGGGATCCTTTTCGTTAATCCGGTCAGGATTCCATTCGGCATTAAAAGGAGGATTAGCGAGCACAAAATCTACCTTAAGGTCGGGAAATTTGTCGTCATAGTAGGTATTTCCGAGTTCGATATTTCCGAAAACACCACGTATGGCCAGATTCATCTTGCAAAGTTTTAAAGTTGTTTGATTATTTTCCTGTCCGTAAATGGCTATTTTTGCTTGATCCTTGTGATGTTCCTGCAGAAACCTGCTGGATTGGACAAACATACCTCCACTTCCACAGGCAGGATCAAGTACTCGACTATTTTCGTATGGTTCAAGAATTTCAACAAGAAGTTTGACTATTGGTCTTGGCGTAAAAAATTCTCCACCCCTTTTTCCTTCATTTGATGCAAACTGTCCAAGAAAATATTCATATACTCTGCCTAAGACATCCTTTTCCTTTTTTATGTCATAACTGAAATCAATTCTAGAAAAAATATTGACAAGTTCACCCAGTGTTTGAGGTTCGAGAGGAGCGCGGACATATTCTTTGGGTAATACTCCTTTAAGTTGAGTTGGATTTGCTTCTTCTATCGAATCCATGGCATCATCAATATATTTGGCGACATCTTTGAGAGTTGCCTTGGAAAGCAGATATTCCCAACGGGCATTTTCGGGAATAAAAAATACACCCTTACCTTTATACTGATCCGGATCGTCAATAATAATATCTCTGGTTTTTTCACTGGCTATATATTTTGGTCCTTTAACGTCGCTTAACAATAGTTTTATTTCCGTTTTAGTATGATAGTAGGCATCAGACACATATTTCAAAAAAATAAGACCTAAAACAATATGTTTATAATCCGAGGAGTCGATATTCCCCCGTAATTTATCTGCAGCTTCCCAAAGTTCTTTTTCAAAATGAACGTCTTTATCAGCAACTAGTTTTGTTGCTTTTTCAGTTGCTTCTTTTTTTGATTTTTCTATTCTTTTTTTGATTTCTAGGGGAAGTGTTGAGTACTTTAGAAGATACTTTTTGCCTTCTGTTTTTACAACTATTTCTTGAGCATTTATTTTTCCTTTTAGTTGATCTAAAATAGTTTGACGGGAGACGTTAAGCAGTCGAGCGATATCACTGATTGAAATAAAATCTGTGTCCATAGTTTTATTATAACACAAAATTTATAAAAGTCAAGTTGTCATGATGACAACCTATTTAAGAATGTATTTCTTTATTAGATTTATTTTACTCTCTTTTATACTAATCTATGAAAATTTCCTGTTGTGGTATTATTTTCCCTTACATCAAAAAATATATTTTAACCCCGTTTTAATGTTGTAGTTCCATGTGAGAATAAGTTCAATCCTTCCAGTGAGCGTCTCGGTAGGCCTGAGCCTGACTAAAATTCATCGGACTAGTGGCATTACCAGTTCTAACATAGAAATCTTCCTTATTATCAATTTTTAAGTAGACAGGCGTATCACTAGGTTCAACCAAAACTAAACAAACCTCTTTATCTTCAATTGTTTGAAATAATAAAGTAACATACTGCCGATACTCAACTCCGACCATAGAGTTAAATACGTTATTAAAATGATTTTCAAAACCGTCAGTATTATTTTTTTTCAATGTATTGAAATCACTTGCTAAACCATAAATCAAACCATTATCTTCAACACCGATAATGAGTTTTCCACCGTCAGCATTAAGAAAACCCGCAATAGCTTTCATAATATATTTCTCATTGACCTTATTGATTGTATTTGTTTTTAAATCCCACCGAAAAGAAGATTTAAATTCCAACTTCTCACTTTCACCATATGTAATAAGCTGTGCGATATTAACTTTGTCAGATTCCGAATCTTCATCTTTCAGAAAATTACCGATAAAATCATTGATTGCTTCAGCTAGTATGTGTCTTCTTTTTTCCAGGAATCTTTCATACTGGTTCATTTCCCACAGTGACGTATCCATTGGTATATATTGTTTCTCTAGCGCTCCCGGATATTTTTTCTCAACAATGGGTAGGTATTCGGAAGGTTCTTTTGCCAATTTGTGTAAATTTGCATCTTTGGTTATTAGAGCCCGATTAGTTAATTCTTGGGCTAACTGATATTTTAAATGGTTTCCTCTACCATAACCCATATCTCTCAATTTGGAATAGGGAAATATATGATCCCACTCAATTTTGTATTTTTCGCCGATATTGTTTTGTAAGCTGTTTCCCGTACCCCAACAAACAGCACTATTTGATTTAATAGCTAAAATCATTAATTTATAAATAGGACTTCCTGTACTTCTTCCCGTAAGATCGTCGGCTTTCAATTCCAATCTTCCTCTATCATCTGATATTTGGTTTCGTAAATCATCGAAAGGGTTTATATTATTGTTTTTGATGACGCGCAGATCCATGTCTAACTTCTGAGGTGTCTGACTGACATAACGTTGCCAAAGCAGGGAGAGCAAAAGCCAATTTACAGAATCATTAATCTGATTTTCACTGAGTGTAATATCTGGCTGCTGATAAATATAAGTGATAAATGGAATCAAACTAAAAGGTGAACTTACTTCATCAGTAGAGTCAATTAATGCACGGTTTTTAAGTATATTTAGTGTATAGTCGAGCACTCTTTTTTCTAACTTTTCCCAAGCTATTTGAATTACTTCAGCCGAATCTTTATGCAACGCCTTCATATCAGATCCAGTATGATGTAGGACTGCTTGAAGAACAAATACAATAAAATCTAGGGAAAATTCATACCCCGAATTTTTTAGATGAAAGAGTTTTTTCTTGAATACGTCACGCGCTTGTGGCCACTTCCCGGTTATTTGAGCAAGAGCAAGTTCAGCATCAGTGAGCTTGGTTCCTGAAGAATTAACAACGTCAAAAATATCTATAGCCTGAACAATATTTGCGCTGATCGGTACTTCTAATTGCGGAAAATCCCTGTCTTTGATACTTCTCAGCTTAATGAGATTGTCCTCAACCATATCCGAGATTCTGTCTAAATCCTCCTGATTTACAGCATCGCCATTAATTTCTTTAAATTTTTTCATTATCTCTCTAACTCGTATTTCTGATGTAAAAATATGAGTAACATCTTTCCAGAATGGGTCGCTTTTCATTTTAGTCGGAATATAGTATTCAAGTTCACCAGTCTGCAGATTATAATATAAACCCCGAATATCGTTTAATATTTCTTTTTCCGTATAATAGGGTGGAATTTTTCCAGTAATCAACATATATAAGGTTGTTATTCTTTGTTGACCGTCCAAAATCAGTAAGACCGAACCCATCTCTGATCCATATTGCGCATTTTTTAACTCAGGCGGATTAATGGTTTCCCAAGTTAGAATGGTACCGGTTGGATAATTATTAATCAGTGAATTAAGTAGCGATTTGGCGTTATCTCTTTTCCAGACAAACTCTCTCTGAAACGCGGGAACGAAAATGCCTTTATTATCGACTTTGTCGATTATAGTTGAGATTTTCATACTTCCCTTATATTTTACTCCCAAAGAAGATAAACAGCAAGATAGAAGCTATATCGTTAGGTTGTTATACTGCTGTATTCGTAAATTACTAAAAAAAGATATTTTATTTTCTAAATAAAGTTATGTAGTCTTTCATTTCAAACAATCTATTAGAAGAACAGCAGTTTTTTGAAGTCTTATTATATTTTTATGGTTATTAACTCCTATTTTACTCCCAGTTTGGCTTAAAAGAAAGTTTTTTGCGTTTTTTTGCAAGCAGATATTCCAACTCCGATTCTTTCCAAACTTTTTTTAAATTCGGAATCTTTCAGGCATTCTTTCAGGTGACTTATAAATAGATACGGTTTATTTTTCATGCAAAAATGATGTCTTAAAAGATATCATTTTTCAAAATATTATGTTTTTAACCTATGGTGAGGTGGAATTTTATTTGGAGTGCTTTAGCGACACGTTCGAGAAGAGAGATTGACGGTTTGGCATTCATACCTTCCAGTCTTGAAATAACAGCCTGACCGGTATTGACTTTTTTAGCTAATTCCTCTTGTGACATCTTTTGTTTTATCCGGGCTTCTATCATTTGAGAAGCTACCTGATACTCTGTTTCGAGAGCACCATACGCACGTTTGTATCCTGGATCTTTCATAAATTCTTTATCCAGTTCAGTTGCATCTATCCATTTTAAAGATTTTATTTTTTTCATATTTGTTTGGATCTTTTAATTGCTAATTTTAAATCCTTTTGGGGTAATTTTTGAGATTTTTTATAAATGATATGAACTCCGTAAGCGGTACCGTCTTTTATAGATAAGTAGAGCCTGATTTTGCCCGCTCTCAATTCCCAAAGATTTTTACCTATTTTTTTAATATATTTTGGACCGATTTGGAATCCGTAATATTCAAATAATTTTCTTGTTCTTCAAAGAACGGCCCAATCATTCTTATTCAGTGCGCGGACAAATTTAGAAACTTCTTGATTATAAAAAACCTTCATATTCATTTTATGATAAATTTATCATAATGTCAATAACCATTTTTTAGCAACATAGTAATTCAATAACAGTTTTTTTTAGTAGTCAATGGATTATAAGCGACAGAATAAGCGATGCGGATTGACAGATGAGAGAAAAATTGCTCAATTGTTAAATGTAAGAGTTCACACTACTTGACACGAATCATCCTGAACGATGAGTTTTGGAGTGAAGGATCTAGCGAAGCGTAATGCTTAAAATCTACGCAAAGCTAGATTCTTCCCCTTCGACAAGCTCAGGGTCAGAATGACACTTGATACAGTTTTGTCTAAGCCCGTGAACTTTTACTGTTAATTTGCTATACTTAGGTTTTAATAATGAGAATTAATTTGTGGTATATCGTTGGAGGATTAGCAGCATTATTTATAATTATTTTTCTGGTTAAAAATCAGGGTAGAAATACTTATCTGGATGAGTCGACCAATCAGGTAGTCACATCAAAAGTTAGTGATGAATCAACAGGAGAAACAACTATGACAGATTCCAAAGGACCGGCGATGACAATCGACGAAAACAAAACTTATACCGCTACCCTTAAGACTGAGAAGGGTGATATTGTAGTTGAGTTAACCGCCAAAAAAACCCCGGTAACCGTAAATAATTTTGTTACTTTGGCAAGAAAGGGATTTTATGACAACACTGTTTTTCACAGGGTGATTAAGGGATTTATGATCCAGGGCGGAGATCCGGACGGCAATGGAACCGGAGGTCCGGGATATAAATTTGACAATGAACCTTTTGACGGAGATTATACAAGAGGAACAGTTGCTATGGCGAATTCCGGACCCGATACCAACGGCAGCCAGTTTTTTATTATGCACGCAGATAATACTTCAATGCCAAAAGATTATATCATTTTCGGAAAAGTAACTTCGGGTTTAGACGTGGTTGATGCGATCGCAGAATCTCCTGTTAAGGCGGGTGGAGAAAATTCAACCCCGGAAACTCCGGTTAAAGTAATCTCCATCACAATAGAAGAAAAATAAATTGTCTGGTTTTAACTTTTCATAATTGTTAATTTATTAAGTTCCTCTTCTGATTTCGTAAAAAAATACTCAGGATTAAAAGGTTTTTTAAAAGCCTTTTGGTATAGGGTTTGCCAATCTTGAGAGAAGCCCGGATCCAAAAAATTTTTCTTAAACCATTTAATGAACTGAGAACTACTTATGGATCCGAATTTATCCAGTCCGGCTTTTTGAACTTCAGCTGCAAATAATCCACCATATAAATGTCCTAGAGTATAAACCGGATAGAGCCAATAATAGATATTGTTTGCCCACTCATATGCTCCAGGTGGAGGATCTGCCATTTGTGGATTTAAGGCTTTTTTTACCAGAGAATACTGATCGTTAACTTCGTCGATAGTGCTTTGCGGATTTTCATACATAAACTTTTCCATACGCAGAATCTCTATTGTTGCTGTCCATCTTGTCATCTTTGCCAGCATATCAGCATAGTTATATTGGTCTATAAAAGCATTTGATTTAACATCAGGGAACAAGATGGCAAAAATTAATTCTTCACTGAATATGGGAGGCATCTCGCCTAATATTTCATCTCCAACTTGTGGTTTACGCAGTATGTAGGGAAGACGTTGATCCATAGAAGCAAGATGAATTCCATGAAATATTTCGTGGATAATATCTACCATATTCTTGATTGTTTTTAGTGAGAGGTCATATAGTACATAACCGCTTATTTCTATTCCGGGCAAACTCTCACTTGGGATGAATCCGGGCAAACTTTTTGCAGGTCTAGGTTCATCATCTATATAGACTGACCGATATTCAGAAAATAACCCGACTTTATGAAGAAAGTTTTCAAGTGAACCTATTACATGTTGATAATCCAGCGCTTGAAATTCCGGAAAGGAAGCTTTTAAGGTTTTCGTCCATAAGTAGGCATAATTATATGCCGGTATTGGAGAATCAGAGGTGTAATTTTTCAGAGAAGTTTCCAGGATGTTTATCCAGGGAGAGCAGGCCATCTGTAGTTTATCAAGAACAGGGTCAATTTCCTGTGGGGATAGTCCAAATCTTTCATTCAGCATCATTTCATAAAAATTTGAAAACCCTTTTGCTTTGGCATAGTTATTTCTTGCACCTCTTAATTCTAAGAAGGAATTGGCAAATTCGCGGCTGTTTGAGTACTTCTCTAAATACAGCTGTTTTCTTTTTGCTTCGTCTTCTTCCTGTAAAATAGCGGTTTGAAATGCTTCCGGTCCTTGAATTGGCAAGCGGTCAGACTTAAGTTCGTCAGAGAGTTGTTCCCACCTGTCTATATATTCATAAGTTTGATACAACTCCTCTTTTGGTTCATCAAGGTGATATTCTTTTCTATATCTTTGAATCATCCGGTCAATAGCAGAATTTGCACCTTTTGCGGCAAAAATTTTTTGTAGTTCAAATTCTCCCCCACGCGGGAGCCTATTGTCCTGCCAGGCTTGAACTGCCTGCTGATATTCCGAATGTGTGGCAGAGCATTGACCGCTATACAACCATAAGCGAGCACGTGCAAATGGTTCATCTGCCCTCAGGAGTATTTAATCGATATCCACGATTCTAATATCTAGACTGTTATAAGCTTCTAAATCAACCATAATTTAAGATGCAATTATACTTGATTGTTTTTTTTATTAAAATAACCAGGTAGATAATTTGTTACTATTGATCTATGGATCAGGAA
>Ga0155057_127_pt2 | contig 7292 bp, 8 predicted proteins | sample RifCSPhighO2_01_FD_106025 | JGI IMG/M metagenome (GOLD analysis project Ga0155057, IMG submission 106025) | Candidatus Roizmanbacteria bacterium RIFCSPHIGHO2_01_FULL_35_10
CAGAGGTAACAAAGGTTGAGTCGGTTTTCTTCAGCGATTACTCGTTCTCTTGAATTTTGCGCTTGCCATTTTTCTTTTCCACTAACATTTTTTGGGTCGGTATGTTTAATTACAACGTGAGTACTTTCTTGTCTGACGGTTATAAATCCTATCTTTTCAAAAGCTTTTATTAATTCTTTGCCAGATACTACGGGGAGTTTAGGCATTAATTTGAACCGGTAAGACAAATTGTTTTTTATAAGATGGGGAAGAAGACTTTTTTTTAGTTTCTTCTACGTACAGTTTGATTGCCTCCCGAATATTTACTAAAGCCTCATCAAATGTTTCACCCTGCGAAGCGCAACCTGGTAATTCCGGTACCCAGACAGAGTACCCGCCTTCTTTTTCTTCTTCAAAGACAGCATTATATTCTAAAATTTTATGTTTTTGCTTTTTCATACGAAAATTATAACACCAAATTTTTTAAGTTTTTTTATTCTCAAAATATAAACAAAACTTCCTTTAAATAATGCAAATCCCAAGAATTCTAAATACTTACTTCTTCGCGTAAAGCTACGGAAGGATAAAGTGGCCAGAAAATTAATACAATTGTTGCCTGGTTAGCTTGTTGGCTGGTTTGCTTGTTATTTAACAAGGTAACTTTGTCTAGCTTCCATCCATTCGCCCGGTTATTTACTAAAACACTATTCAATAAATTTTGTGTATAATAGTTTTATACCACTCGCAAATGAATTTGCTCGAGTATAACTCGCTCTAAGCTGTTTTGACAATCCTTCGGGTTACAAACCAGCGTAAAAGCGGTATATATGGATGAAATAAAAAAAATAAAGCCAAAAATTATTCCAATTCTAAAAAAATATCATGTTAACCGCGCCTCTTTATTTGGTTCATTAGTCCGAGGCGAAATGAAAAAAAATAGTGATATCGATATTTTAGTTGAGGTACCCAAAGATAAAAGTCTTTTTGAGTTTATGGATATTCAATTTGATCTGGAAGATGCGCTGAACAAAAAAGTGGATTTAGTTGAATATCATCTGATAAAGCCTAGACTTAAACAATTAATTCTAAAAGAGCAAGTTAGAATTCTGTAATGAAAAAAGACATTCTGGTTTATATTGACGATATTATTGAATCTATTGATAAGATTGAAGAGTATGCAAATAGAATTACAGAAGAGGATTTTGAAAGATTAGAGTCTATCCAAGACGCTGTATTAATGCGTCTTGCAGTAATTGGTGAATCTGCAAATAAAATACCTATTAATATTAGAAAAGAACATCCTGAAATTCCTTGGCGAAAGATAATTAATTTAAGAAATATTATAGTTCACGATTATTCGAGTATAAATATCAATAGGATATGGAAAATTATCAAAAAAGATATACTTCTGCTTAAGGCGCAAGTTGAAAAGCTCTCAAGTAATATTTCATCTTAATTTACTTTCCTCCTTAAAATGTAGATAAATGCGATTAAAAGTAAGAAAAATCCCAAAAACTGTAAATCCTGCTGCCAAAAAATGACTACAAAAAATTAGATTATGCAGTTCTAGGTTTATTTAGAAACCTTTCTTTTTAATGCAGTCTTCGTATTGATCAATTACAGGATAACTAACCTTGCTTTTATCATCGTTTTGTTGCTCAAATCGAGTCATCCTGCCACAGTCATCAATGGCTTTTATTTTTAAATAATTATCGGCTCTCTGAAGAATTAAGTTCAAACCGATTAAAAGTCCGACAATTATTAAAATAACTGAGGCCAATGACCATTTGTATTGTAAGTTATTATTGATATTATTCATTGTTAGTTCTGAATTTACGATGTAGTATTATACCAAATATATATATTAATAGCAAGCCAAAACCAGCAAATTCCAAATATTGCGGCCAATAAACGATTACGATATTTGTATCTTTATTACTGCTGCTGTTATTTGTCAATTTATCAAGCATCCAACCATTCGCCCAGTTATTAACCAGATAGTGGTCCTTTAGTTCCTTACCAAAAATAAAAGGAAAGGATTCCGCGAATTTGTTGTCAATTTCGTAAGCTTTCCACCCTTGGTTATATGATTGGAATAAAAGTAAATTAAGATTGTCACCCTCCTTTTGGGTATTGATGCTAATTTGATAACGACTTGGATTAGGATGAGTTATATCAACTACTGCATTATCTAATTTAATAGGATTGTCTTTAATATTATTAATAGGATTTTTCACAATTTTTAACGAAGTAAGGAAGTTGTAAGGGATTTGATTAATTTTGATATCACCAAGCAGATTTTCGGTAATACTTTGATCAAGAGAGATATTATCGATTACCAAATTATAGCCGATTCCGTAGTATTCTTTGGGAGCGATTATGTAGTAGGAACTGCTTAACTTCTGGTTTTGGGGTAAATAGGTTACGGTGTCAGTCCTTTTCGAACTATTATTGTTAATATGCAGTAAAAGACTTCTACCTTGATTATTTTGGCTTGTAATTGAAAGTAAGTAACCGAATCTTTGATTTAAGTAGGAGGAATCGATTGTTACACAGTTACTGGAAGCAATCGAGGCTAATTGTAATAATTGGTTATTTAACTGTGTAATTTTTTTACTGTTATATATTCCCTGATTAAATCGATCACAGCTTTTAACAGGTCCATTGAATAAATCACCTGTTAACTCACTATTGTAGCTATTGTATCCATTTATTTTGGGAATTTTTATTTCTAAATTGGTCGACTGTAGGTCTGAGAAGGGAATGTTGGATTCAATATCAAAGGCATTTTCGGATAGCGGGAAAGTTTGAGATCCCACTGATATTTCAGGTAACTTAACTGTTTCTTTGGTTAAATCAGTTTTATCAAATTCAGTAAATTCCTCTCTATCTAATTTAGGAATGAACAAATCAGACCCTGCAAAGAACGAAGGTATCTCGGTTGTAAAAGAATAATAATCATTATATTCAATGAGATTAAATTCCAAATCCTCTTGCCTACGGTCGGTAAAAAGCGAACGGATGGGATAAAAAACATTTAAATTATTTGCTTCAATATTCCGTGAAGATCTGAAATCGCCATATTCCAGATGAGCTTTATCAAAATTATTAGCTTGATAATCGGGTTGAACAACTGGTAATTTGCCTGTTAAATCAACAAAATGATTGGTTTGAGTGTTCTGTAGCACTTCGTAAATTTGAATTTCACCGAAATTTTTTGCCAGATAAATTTTTTTTGACTCGTTTAACAGATTGTTTAGTTTGTCGAAATATAGAGCCTTGTAATCCGCCCCGGCAATATCCCGATCTACCATTAGCCAATTAATCCTATATTTTTCAATCACACTTTCAAACTGTGCCAGATTTTGTGAATAAATTGATTGTGATATTTCCCAGTAGTAATTTTCATTATCCTTATTCCAGACGTCAAATGCCCGATCCAAAATAGGCTGTCTTATACCGTACCACATAAATCCGGATCCGATATAACCCCACCGGTACTGTTCCCAACCGCTGTTGACAAATTGGGGTAGATTGGCAATCCTACCGTCTTCCTGATTTTTAAAATATTCAAATACATCAAAATAGACCTTGGGTATATTTGTTTTTAGGGGAGAATAGATAAGATTGCCGGTCCAAATAGGATAAAGATAGAAATTCAAAAGCGTTACTACAAGCAGGCTGAATAACAGATTAAAAATTGCCAGATCATGTGGTTTATCCTGTTTGAAAGCCTTAACTAATATTGTCATGATATATTCAATTCCGTAGACAAAGAAAATACTGTATAAAAATACAGTCAGATTGGCAAATTTGGTAAAAGGATTCCGGAAAACTTGGTCAAATATAGCTATCTCTCGCAAGAGATCATTGATTAATTTAAAAGGATAGTCATTAAATGCGAGCAGGGAAAAAAATAAAATTAAAAGCAAAATAAAGTGTAAATTTTTCTTTTTGACGATATTGCTGAGAAATCCGAGCAAAATTACGGCAAAAAAGCTATAGCCAATCATTAGGATAAAGTAGCTTTCAAGATGAGTTTTCCACTGGCTCATCAAGTAATTAAATGTACCATCTCTTTGAATATCCACGTAATCAAAGAGAAATCCCTTTAATAAAGCAACATTCCCGATATCAGCAAACTTTTTATTCTGGAAGTAAATATCTTTATTCCAAATTATATTTTGGTAGGCTTCTGTTTGGGAATGGATGTTATTGGCTATGTAATAGCCAAAAGGCAATATCCAGTAAAGATTAGTGATGAATAAAATAGCAATTATAATAACTGCAGATTTTATGCCGGATTTGAATTTTCTAATCAATCCAAGACATATGGTTGTAACAAAAAAAAGATGGGCTAAAAATACTGTCGGAACATAAAATGAAGCTGAAGCCAACAGATTTATCAGGATTAAGATTATTAAGGATTTTAAAGATCTGTTTTTAAAGTAGTAATAAACTGAAAATATCAACCAGGGTAAAAATCCAAAATAAGCACTGAATGGCTCAAATGGAGTATAAAAAATTTGCAGAGTTGCTAGATTTAATAAATAAAACAAACCACCCATTATTCCCAGGCTCGCCTGAAAGTGGGTAGAGGTCTTATAAAATAAACACCTAGTGATAAAAATATAAAATCCGGCTGATCCCAAAAACAGCATAAAAACCAGGTAGAGTTTTCTAAGTGCTTGTGAAGCGAAAAACGGCGAGACTAACCACAAAAGAATTTCCCTGAATAATTCCGTGGCATGGGCATTTCCGGCCGGTAAACCTACGCCCTGATATTCCTGCCAGGCTGAGTAAATGGCTCTTGAGATATTTGCCTGAAAGTTAAATTCGGGATGAAGGTTGTCCCATCCGCTAAGCCAAAAATTACCGTGTAAATTAGTCAGGTAGATTGCAGTTACAAAAAAAGCAAAAATAATCAGTGCCAGACAGTCATACGTGGAAATTTTTTTAAATATATTCATGCTATACTTTTAATGAAATCCACTTACTTATGGGCAACAGATTTGAATTTATTTCAAACTCACCGGAAAAAATTATTTTTAGCGTAATAGCTTCGTTTTTTTTAAATTTATTTTTCATTTGGGTTACTGTAAATGTCTTCCAGATCAATAATCCGATTTTATGGCTTTTTACACCTATTCTTGCTGTCGTTTTAACCTATGTATTGACAAGAAATTATAACTTTAGCCAAAATAAAATTCCAGCCAATCACCGCTTTCCTTATATTATATTTTTTATTCTCCTCATACTAGTCGGTTTTTATTTTTTGGAACCGGTTTTACGCTTTCCCTATTCACCCATTGGTATACCTAACAAGGATCTGCATGACGGAATAGCCTCCTATATAAATCAATATGGAAGTCCTCCCTTTAAAAACCGTGATAGCCTCGAGAGTCAGTTTATACCCAACTCCAATAATGGTTTATTTCTCGGCTATGCCAATGCGATGCACAGTTTCTCGGCTCAGCTTATGAAATTTGGTATTTTTGAGCTGCATGCCACTTGGATTGCAGTTGTATTGGGAATAATGGTAGCTTCTTTGGCGCTTTTTCTTTTTGCCAGGACTATGTTTAAGAATCCCTATCACGCAACAATAATTGCCGGGCTTTTTGGAGTTTCGAGTTATAGAATACCCTACGCCATAGCAACTTCTTTACCGATGTTTTTTTCGCTAACTTTGGTATTGCCGGTGCTTTTAATATTTTTGGTTTCCGTCCATCACTATAAAAATTATTTTTCGGCCATATTACCGGCTGTGACTTTGGCTGCATTAACAGCTTCATATTCCGGAACACCCTTTATTGCGATAGGATTTATTATTGTATATTTGTTGTATTTGTGGAAGTCCGGATATAAAAAAGAATTATCCATTGCTGCAAAAATCATTTTAGTAGCGATACCTGTGCTTATTTTTACACTGGCTTTTCAGGACAAATTTTATTGGCAGAATACATTTCCAACAGTAATAGATTTTGATCCCTATGAACCTTCACAATTGATATTGCCTTTTGATAAGCCAATCTATATGCTGATCTACACATTTTCATTATTGGTATTTACTTACCAGCTGGTTAGAAAAAAGCACGATCATGGACCGTTGTCCTTGAAGCTTACTTTTCTTATTATTAATTTAGCTTTGTTGGGAATAATATTTTTTGATCTAGTCTTTCATTATCTGAATAAGGTAAATTCTGCCGAAGCTTTGATTAATGTAGAGAGGTCAGGTTTTTTTGGCGGGCTAAATCATCAAAAGTTCTCGCGTCTGGCGCTTTTCCAACCCTTTATTTTTATTTTCTTTTTCGGACAGTTAGTTACTTTACTTAAAAACAGGTTATACAGTAGTATTCTGCTTTTAAGCCTCTTAATTACTGTAGGAGTAATTAAATTTGATATCTGCCGTTGTAATTATTTACTTTACAGTTCTGACTCACTCTATAATTTTTCTGAACAGGCTAAACCGTATACTTTGTTATCCGATTACCGCTTGATTCTTCCCGCCGGACTCTGGCCAAAAGAGATTCTGGACAACTTGAATAAAATTAAACTGGTTAAGGAGTCGGATGAAAAGGTATTGCTTTGGGATGAGCGGGACTGGAGCGAGACTGCGGTAGCCGGATGGTCTTCAGTCTACCTAAAAGATAGAGTATTAATCCCGGGTGATATTGGAATTACCAACAGATTATTGGATTCCCGGTCGTTATCTTATATAGTAAATAATTTTAAGTATATTTTATTGATCGATCCGGTTGGAGAAAAACAGCAGCTATTCAGCCAAGTAACGAATTGGAAAAATACTGCTGCCGACAATAACGTCTTCTTATATCAAATCGAATAAAAAAATAAGGCGTTCTAATTTTGAACGCCTTATTTTGAAACTCTTAATCTAATCGTTTATCCACTTATTTTTGACCATCTACATTAATATTGTAAACTTTTCCGTTTACATACATAGCAAATGGCACATCAGGATGTTCAGCCAGATGCTGTGAGATCATGTCTGTTATAGCTCCTTTTTGAGCTACAGATTCGTCTTCACACCAGACCATCAATCTTTTTACAGGGTACTCAGTAACATCAGCTACATCTTTAAGTTGTACGTCTGTACCAGCCATAAATAAAGCCCTGCCTTCGCCGGTACCATCATCTGGTAGCCAGGCTGAAGCAAAACTATCAGCTGATACTTTTACGTCTCCGGTAGTATGGTCACCTTTTTCATCTGTAAAGAGAATATGGTAACCTTGTCCACCTGGTTCATTAGCACTTTCTTCTGCTAATGGTGAAACGAATTTAACGTCAACTCCCCA
>Ga0155057_147_pt1 | contig 6266 bp, 9 predicted proteins | sample RifCSPhighO2_01_FD_106025 | JGI IMG/M metagenome (GOLD analysis project Ga0155057, IMG submission 106025) | Candidatus Roizmanbacteria bacterium RIFCSPHIGHO2_01_FULL_35_10
AACGCGCCGCTAAAGAAGCGCTTCTTCACGCCTGGACGCATGCTTTTCGCGGACGCAAAGAAAAAAAACGCGATTATCGCGCTTTATGGCAAGTTCAAATTAACGCCGGAGTCCGTCCGCTTGGCCTTAATTACAATAAATTCATCGCCAGCCTCAAAAAACAAAACATTATTCTTGACCGCAAAATCCTCGCCGAACTTGCTAAAACCGAACCGAAAGTATTTGAAAAAATCGTAGAGAAAATAAAATAACAAAAAACCGCTTATAGCAAATCATGAGCCTGCGCCAAAACCCTTTGACTGTCCTTGTATTTTAAAAGAATTTTCATCGCTTCTTTGTAGGTGAACCAGCCGTAGCCGTTGTGTTCGTAAGAAATCCTTATTTGCGGTCTTTTCGTTTCAGCCAAATAAAAAATAACGATTTTAAAAACTTTTTCTTTTTTAATTCCCCTCCCGCGCCAAAAAACGAATTTTTCATAAGCTTTGAAGCGCTGGTCTATTTTAAGGTCGTTGCCGCCAAGGCCGGTTTCTTCTTTTGTCTCGCGCAAAGCAGCTTGAAAACTTTTTTCCTCCGCCTCAATTTTCCCTTTGGGGAAATTCCAATATCCGCCGCCGTGATAAAGCAATAAAAATTTTAGACCTTCTTTTGTTTTATGGTAAATTATTATTCCGGCTGATATTTCTTTTGTCATGCAGCTTATTTTAACATACTTAACATTTTATCGGCAGGCCAAGCGTTTATAATATCCTCTTTTTCCGCCCAACCGCGGCGAGCTTGGCTAACGCCGTATTCCATAAATCTCATTTGTTCCGACTGATGAGCGTCGGAATTGATAATCATTTTTACGCCGATTTCTTTTGCTTTTCTAATATTTTTGTCGTTTAAATCAAGACGATAAGGATTGGCGTTAATTTCTAAAATCGTACTGGTTTCTTTGGCAACGGCTAAAATTTTATCAAAATCAATTTCATATTCATCGCGTTGTTTCAAAATCCTGCCGGTCGGATGAGAAATAATGTCAACATGCGGATTTTTCATCGCCTTAATAATTCTTTCGGTCATTTTTTCCTTCGACATATTCATTTGCGAATGAACGCCGGCAATTACATAATCCAATTTTGCCAACGCCTCATCAGAAATATCAATTGAACCGTCAGCCATTATATTGGCCTCGCAACCGTGAAGTACCCGACATTTAACATCTAACACCTGCCTGCCGGCAGGCAAGGTCTGACATCTGACATTTATTTTATCTATTTCTTTTCTCTGTTCCGCTAATTGTTTTTCATCCAAACCGTGTTCTATATGTAAAAACTTCGTATGGTCGGAAATGCCGACATATTCATAGCCGAGCGCCATTGCTTCTTTTACATATTTATTAATCATTTCTTTGCCTTTATTAATTCCGCGCAAATCTGCGTTTAATCCGCGTAAATCCGCGTTTTGCCAATGAGAATGACAATGTAAATCGCCTTTGATGTCTGAAAGTTCAATGATTTTGGGAAGTTTTCCTTTTTGCGCCAATTCTATTTCGCCTTGATTTTCCCGCAATTCCGGCGGAATCCATTGAAGACCGAGTTTTTCATAAATTTCTTCTTCTGTTTCACCGGCGAGTATCCGCCAGCCGGCGGATGTCCGCTTAAAAAGACCATATTCGGAAAGTTTTAAGCCTTTATCAATGGCGATTTTACGCAAGATAATATTGTGCTCTTTGGAGCCGGTAAAGTACTGAAGCGCCGCGCCAAAAGATTCTTTCGGCACCACCCGAATATCCATATCAAAGCCGTTTCTTGTCCTGACTGAAGTCTTTGTCGCGCCCTTGCCCCAAATTTTAACCACTCCCGAAAGCGAAACAAAAAAATCCATTACTTTCTCCGGATTATCCGAGGCTACCAAAAAATCAACATCGCCGATTGTTTCTTTTTGCCGGCGAATTGAACCGCAGGCCTCGACTTTTTCCACGCCCTTCAATTCCCTAAGCCGATTCTCTATATTTCTGACTCGCGGAAAAATTTCGCCCAAAAGAAAATGACTGCCGCTTTTTTTCAAAAATTCAATGCCTTCCAGAATTTTTTGTTCGCTTTTAACGCCAAAACGCGGCAATTCCCTTATCTTGCCGACTTTTGCCGCTTTTTCCAAATCTTTCAGATTTTTGATTTTTAAATGCTTGTATAAATCCCGAACTGCTTTGGGCCCCACTCCTTCAACAGCAATAAGCTCGGCGATTTCAACCGGAGTTTTTTTCTTAAGTTCCGCGTATTCTTTAATTTTTCCGGTTTTAATATATTCTTCAATTTTTTCCGCCAGTCCTTTGCCAATGCCGGGGATTTGTTCCAGCGCCTCTAAACCGCCTTTTTTATAAACATCATCAACGTCCTCGGAAAGCGTTTCTATATTCACCGCCGCCTTTTCATACGCCTGCGGCTTGAAAGCCACATTTTGCATCTCCAAATAAAGCGCTATTTCGTGGAAGATTTTAACAAGAGATTGATTGAGCATAAAAATAAGTTATCCGCAGTTAATATTGACAAGACATAATGATTTGCTAACTGATTTATTCATAGATTAATTTTATCACATCAACAACAAAAAATCCGTCCGCCAGCTGGCGGACGGATTTTTACATAAGCCCCCCTTAAAAAACACTAATCTTCTACCTTAATAAATCTATTAATTTTTTCTTTTCAAAATCTTTATCTAATAAAAATGACGCTATGCTTTCAATAATTTCCCTCTTAATTTCTTTATGTCTCGGGATAGTAGTTTTACCTCCATTATTTATACATTGAACCAAATCATGTTTAGCTCCATGTTTAATAGAAAGCCCTAATTTTTTTAGGGCTCTTATCAATTTTTTTCTTTTACAAGGAAAGTAAAATTCACTCATTATGTTTTTTGTAAAACAAGTTTTTCTTGAAGATATTTTTCTGGGATTTTCATATTTAACTGTTTCCTTATCTCTTCTGGAGGAAAAAAAGTTGGCATATATGGTTGATATTCTATGGGGATTTGAAAATACGTATATACCGCGTCGTTCACCATTTCAAAAAGCTCTTCTCCTTTTTCTGCTTGGGTTATACAACCAGATAAATTATTCACGCGCGCGATATACCCTCCATCCTTAGATGAATTTATTGTAACCTCAATCTTTTCGGGAAATCGCCACTTATAAGCTATTAAAACCTGAGGAATTACCTCTTTTTTCTTGAGAAAACTAAACATAATACAATATTAAACAATATTTACTAAAATATCAAATCTAATTTTGCCACTTTGTCTATCAGCGGTGAGTTAGGTTTTATAATTTATGAAGTTTTAATTTATTATAAACTTTTTGGCGAAGAAATAATTTAACGTCCGTTTCCAAGTTTTTAAAAATTATTTCCGGCGGGATAATAATTAACTTCGGCTCTTTTTTCATATCATACACAATATAAATATAATAATGTGATAATTCTTTACCCAATATTCGCAATAAAGCGTTGTGTAAAATTATGAACGGCTGAATTTTTGAAGCTGGCCGAGATTTTACTTCAATAAATCTATTTCCAGATTTTATATCATATCCAATATGTTTTTTACTTACATCAACCGGTTTTCTCTATTGAGATTTTTCAAACTTCATCACATATTTTATTGATTGTTCTTCTTGATTCATATATTTATTCATTCATTTTTTGTTAGCCGAATCATAAATTTATTAATCTTTATAAAGGCGTTGTATATTCATATCTAAAATGCAATATCGTAAATTTTTTAGTGTCATGAAACATTTCTTCAAAAATCGTTTCAGCAATTCTGCTTTTTATTAAATTATGTTCAAAATTTTTAGACATAAATTCATTTTCTAATATTAATTTCTTCATTTTCAACAGCTTTAAGGAGTTGTAAAAATGCTAATTTCCGCGCTTCATCTTTTGACTTTCTAATATCTTTTTGTAGTCCTTTTTTTATAATCGCAAAACAGCTTTTATACGAAGGGATAGGGAGAAGGAAAATATCTATTAATGGCGTTATTATAAAAGAATAAATTAGAAATATTAATACCCATAACCAATTAAACTCTATAAAAATTAAAACAGGAAGCCCTATTAACAGAATAAAGTTAATCCAGTATGTTATTGTAATCCAATTAGGCGTTAGTGTCGCTTGAAGTTTTCTATCCCTAATTCGTCTTGATATACCCAACGTCGTTCGCTGAAATCGGTACAAAAAGGTATGGCTAATAATGTAAATAATAGTTAAAAATATAACTAATTTTTCCATATTAAATCTTTATTTTTTATTACATCATCTATTTTTGACTAAAATATAATTAAAGAAGCGCTGATAAGATTACAAAAATAGTTCCCATTAAATACCAGATAAATCCTCTCATGGGCGCAGTAGCGTCAAAATTTCTTTTTATTTCTTCCCAAGAGCCGCCCTCAAATTGACGAATGGCCTCAAATTTATTTGTAATCCCAAATAAAAAACCGAAAAATCTGTAGATAAATTTCGGTTTTTTATTGTAATAATACTCTTTTGCTACTAACAATGAAAATAATCCAGCAGATAAAGCTGTTGTGCCAGCTAAAAAGCAAAGCGCGGAAATAATAGTTAACATATTTGAAAATAAGTTACATATCGATCTTTTTCTTAATTTTCGTTTTTTAATTTTTCACATAACTCCTCTATTTTGGAAGTTATCTCTTCTTTTTTAATTTCTCCTCGCCTGTACATGCCTTGAGCTATCTTTGTCGCTTTTAGCAAAATAGCATAATTAGGACTACTTAAATATTCAATATCAATAGGAGAGGACTGAAGATGTAAGATTTCCTCCTTAATTTTCTGACTAAATTCCCTCCGAATTAAATTCCACGATAAAGGAATATTATATAATAACGACATTCTTTTAAAAAATTCACCCTCGAGATTAAATGGGACTTCTGCTTTAATATAAAAACTTGGTTTTGAGCTTTTTCCTTGGCTACGAAAAAATTTAACATCGTATCGGTTTGGGTTATTTATTTCGGCTTTTTCTTTTTTATTAACTTTAATCCCCAAATCTCCTAATTCCTTTCGTAGGGCAACCGTAAATTCCTCTTTGGTTTTATAATTTCCGGATTTTTTAGAAGGAGTATCTTCACGCTTTTCTTCTTTATTGGGAAAAAGTTTTTTATAAATTAGAATTGTAAACCAGCCCAATATAAAAAGAAAACCAATCATAATAGTAATAGGAAATAGCCCTATCTTTTCATTGAGTCCCACTAAGAAGGGATAAAATATTAGTATTATGATACTCCCAAGAACCCTTATAAAACTAATACCAAACCAGATAAAAAGTACCCATAATAGTATTTTTTTAAAATTTTCTTTCACGTTTGTTTTTCTATTTATTTATTTTAAATTATGACCTTTATTTATATTATACCATCAAAATAAAACAACCTTCTTTAATATTCCTTTTAGTGCTTGCCCGATATGTTTTACCCTGGTCAAAAATAACCAAGTGGCTGGATATACTACTAACAAGTTCTTTTCGTTTCCTGTGAAATTTTTGGAAAATTTTTTACCAAGTTCAGAGCCAAAATGTCTATTTATATCCCATTTTTTCAATCCTTCGGAAGTAAATTCTTCCAAACACGGCAAATATTCGTTAAAGCGTGCCTCAAATTTTTTTTGCCAATCTTTATCATCAAATTTATCGGGCTTTGGAAGATAATCTTCTTGCATCAGTGTAGCTAATATATTCATCTCTAAAGTATTCAACATTAACTGAGAATTTTCTTTAGTAAAACAAGTTAGAAAAGTAGCGTAGTGAATAAATAAATCAAAAATAATAAATTCCTTAAATTGATCTTCTGTAGGATTTTCTATATGTGTCTTTTGAACAAAATCATCAAATTCTTTTTTTGTATCAAGCTTTACTCCTACAACATCTAAAAATATATCAATAAAACTCGGCCAATCTACTTCTCTTTTTTTTGATAAAAATTTCATATAATTATTACTCTTAATTATACTACCAAAATAAAACAGTTACCTCTTTAATATCTAAAACCGCTTTATCCGAAATATCTATCCGCGACCTTTATACTCCTCCTACTATAAGCGGACAAATCAAAAAGATTGTAAATTGCTTGGTTTTTCAGGATTTTAACCTAATAAGGCCACGCCTTGCATCTCCAAAAAAAGAATTTATTGATTCCTTATTGTTTGCTTATCTGGAATAATTTTTATTTTATCTTTCGGCAAAATAAAATTGCGCGATAAAAACAAAATAA
>Ga0155057_173_pt1 | contig 5742 bp, 6 predicted proteins | sample RifCSPhighO2_01_FD_106025 | JGI IMG/M metagenome (GOLD analysis project Ga0155057, IMG submission 106025) | Candidatus Roizmanbacteria bacterium RIFCSPHIGHO2_01_FULL_35_10
TCAAGAGGATTTGATATTATACAAAAAAATTATTTAGAGATTGCTTCGGTCGTTTCACTCCCTCGCAATGACAATAAAATCAATTTGTAAACTCTTGAACGAACATCCTGCCGTATACTCCACCGTCAACTACTCCTATTCCGACTTTTCCGAATTCTGCGGAGAGAATATTACGCTTGTGGCCTTCGGAATTCATCAGGCCATCATGAGCAATATAAACATCAGGGGCAAATGCCAAATTTTCACCGATTACAAGATAAGGAATATTTTTCCTGTCAGCCCTATCAGCCGGTGTTGATCCGTCAACAGCTGAATTATGGGAAAAAAAGCCGTGAATAAACATTTCCATTGAGTAGTCCCTGGCTAAATCCCTTAGCTCATAGTCAAAGGTCAATTCGGCAATACCTCTTTGTTTACGCTCCTTATTTACAGACGTAAACATCTGAACCTCGGATTGAGAATCATAGGATAATTGTTTTTCCTGTGGTTTTATTCCCAAATCTACAGTCTCATTCGAATGCGGCTTAATTGTTATGAAGTTTAATGTTTCACCTACTGCTTCACCAAAAACATTCTTAATTTGTTTCTCTATCGACCGTGAAATATTAATGAAAAAAGGCGCTGTTCTGGAATTCAGAAGAGCCTGTTTGATTTGACCACGGACAGGAAAAGTAAATACAAGACTTGTAAAAAATAAAAAGATTGTACAGGCCTGAATTATTGCTGCAACAAATCCCAGAGATTTATTCAATTTATTTTTTTGGAATCTTTCCAGTGGTTTTGAAAGAAAACGTACTGAAATTACCGAAAAAATAATCTCTGCAATAAACCAGGCGATAAAAAAACCGACTGCCTGTGCCATTCCCTTGGGAAAGGAAAAATTTAAAATCAGCAGTTTGCCAAAAAAAGAGTAAAGCCTGTAGGAAAAAAAGAGTGAAAAAATAAAAGCAACTGCCTCAAGAAAAGTATGGATAAATCCTTTTTGGGTAATAATAAAGTAGAGAATAAGGATTATAAAAGCCAGATCTATCCAATTACCCCGAAGGGAATATTTCTCAATAAACTGCTCAAACATACTATATATTTTAGCACAGACTCATGTCATCCTGAGCGATTAGCGAAGGATCCAGCAGATCGTTTCTAATTATCAATACTGCGCTTATACTAGATTCTTCACTTCAAAAAATCATCGTTCAGAATGACCATCCGCTTCATATAATTTGTTAAAATTAAAGCATGAGTCCGGATTTAAAACAGAATATTTTTTATACGGTTTTTTTTATCTTTCTGCATAATTTTTCTGCTATTTTTTATTTCACCGGAATTGTTATTTCTGCCATTTTACTTTTAATAAAACCTACCCGCTGGAAAGCACTTTTGCTTTTTGGATTCATTATCCTACTCTTTGCATTTGAATATAAAAAACATATCGTCGAGCCGCTTAAACAGCAGACACTAAATTCTTTGATTACGGTACGACAGCATTACAAAACAGAACGTGTTGTTAATATTTTTTTAACTAAGGCCTTGCCGCTCTTATTACCGTTATCCGGTTGGTCTTTAGTAGTCATGGGTTTCTTAATGATGTTCAGAGGTAAAAAAAAGAAATAGAAATGATTTATGGCTAATTTTATGTTAAAATATATAGGCTCTTTGGAAATAGTGCCACTTCGCTATCAAATATAGTAGTTTGATAGCTTCGATTGGCATAAAGGAGGTTTTATAAAATATTAGCGACTGAGTCAGATACCGTCTGGTATCTGATCACGAGGAGAAAGTAATTCGACTATCAGCGGGTACTTTCAGGTTGAGATTGTCAACCTAAAGATTTTCTTAATCACTCAAAGCAATTTGAGAAACAAAAAGAAGATCAAATAATTACTCCTTAAATTACAAGTCTTCAAAGAGCTATTTATCTGTCATTCTGAACGTAGTGAAGAATCTAGCAAAGCATAAAATTTTAATTAATTAGAAACGCTCTGCTGGATTCTTCGCTAATCACTCAGGATGACATTAAAAAAATATGTGTGGAATTTTTGCTGTTGTAAACGACAAATCTAATCAGGCCGCTCAAACAACCCTAATCGGTCTCAAGAAACTTGAGTATAGAGGTTATGATTCATGGGGAATAGCACTTATTCCCGAAAAACGGAAAAAAATCAAAGTTGAAAAACATATCGGTAAAATCGGCCAGGCCGAAACCAAACTTCCAAATGGAAATATTGCCATCGGACACACTAGGTGGGCGACCCATGGCGGAGTGACGGATAGAAATGCACACCCGCACCTTGATTGCAAAAAGGAAATTGCAGTTATTCATAATGGTATAGTAGAAAATTACAAAGTAATAAAAAGTAATTTAAGTAATAAAGGTCATGTTTTTAAATCTGAAACAGATACTGAAGTGATCGCGCACCTAATCGAAGAAAAATCAAAAAAAGTACCTATTATTAAGGCTGTTTTTGACACTTTTAACTCTTTGGTCGGTTCGAACGCCATAGTAGTATTGGATACAAATACAGAAACGGTTTTAGCCTGCCGTAATGGATCTCCCTTAGTTGCGGGGATTGGAAATAACCAATTTTTTTTAGGTTCGGATGTGCCGGCATTCTTAAAATTTACCAACCGGGTTCACTTTCTTCATGACGGCGAGGCAGTAGTTCTCAGTAAAAAAGGGGTTAAACTTTATGACCTAAAATCAGGTAATGAAAAAATGCTTAATGCTCAGATTCTGGACTGGAAGATGGAAGACGCGGAAAAAGGCGGTTACCAGCATTTTCTACTTAAAGAAATTGTTGAGCAAAAAAATACTATTCCCAAAACTGCAAAAATAAATAAACCGGCTTTAAAAACGATATCTGAAAAAATCAGAAACGGTTATAAAATTGTCATGTCTGCCTGTGGAACAGCTTACTACTGTACTTTGGCTGCTAAATACTTTTTTGCCCAACTTGGAATTGAGTCTGAAACTTATGGTTCGTATGAATATTTACCTTTTACTAAATTCGCCAATAAGAAAACAGTATTTATCTCTGTTTCTCAAAGCGGAGAAACGGCTGATACCTTAATCGCCGCCAGAGCGGCAAAAAAACAGGGAGCTTATATTGTAGCCGTTGTTAATGCAAGAGGTTCTACACTAGAAAGATTGGCTGATAGTACTTTGTCCGTTGGAGCCGGCCCGGAAATTGCCGTAGTTTCCACCAAAGCTTTCACAGCTCAGCTATCCACTCTTTATCTGCTTGCTCACTATGCGATAAATAAACCGGAAAAGGGAATTTCGAAAATATATCAGCTTGGTAAATCACTGGAAAAATGGATAAATACGAAATTGTTTACTCAGATTACGAAACTGGCAGCCACTCTGATCAACAACGAAGATCTATATTTAATCGGAAAACATTTGAATTACCCTGCAAGCTTGGAATTTGCTTTAAAAATTAAGGAAAGCAGCTATATCCATTCCGAAGCATTTGCAGCCGGAGAGTTAAAACACGGAGTAATTACTTTGATTCAAAAAGGAACTCCCTGTTTTGTTTTGTCTTCAAATGATGAAGCAAAAGACGAAGTTTTATCCAGCGCCGCTGAATTAAAAGCCAGGGGTGGAAAAATAATCGGAATTTCACCGGTTAAATCTGCAGAATTTGACTTTCATATTAAAACTCTTGATTTAGGAGATTTAACTTTTTTTCCTAATGTAATTGTCGGACAACTCCTTGGTTATTATCTTGGAATCGGCCGAGGAACAGATCCTGACAAACCCAGAAATCTAGCAAAAAGCGTAACTGTGAAGTAAGTTCAGAACGAATAAGTCAAGAGTGTATTAACGTAATTTAGCGTTGTGTGAGAACTATTAAGTATTTTTTGATTTATTAGTTTTCCTCCCACTATTTCTCCTTCTAAACACAGATTGCCCCCCCGTGGGATTTTCAACAATCATCGCCGAAAGCTGGGTAATATTTTTTGGGTTATCATCCAATTCTCGCCATAAAACATATAGCAATTTTGCATCATCTTTTATATGTAATTCTGTCATATTCCTTACTTCAGGTTCAGGACGAAATTGCTGAACTATCCACTCTCCGTTACCTCTTAAAACATGAGTATCGGATTTTGGCGACCATTCTAAACTTTCAGGTTTAGGTTTACGATCAGTGATATATTTTATTGCCGGGCTTAAATCATTTGAAGTAGTAACAATGTGTTGAACATCTGAAATAACCTGTTCTTGAATAGCAATATTGTCAATCATGGCTAATAAATATATTATACATAATAAAAATTTTTCCGAAGGTTTTTTGAAACATCAAAATAAGTATAAATAAGATCATATACCAAGGAAAATAATTCTTCCTGATTTTCTGCCTCTGTAAAAACACCAAATTCAATTAACTCAGCAAAAAATTTTCCTTTGGGTAATTTTCTCACCTTGACTTTAATTTTTTGAGGCAGATCTTGAATATTTTTCATAATTTGAGTGTATTATATCACAACTATGCAGTCAAGACTAAAATAAAAGAAGCCTCATGTCAACTTAATTTGGATAGTGACATTTTTTATACTTTTTTTTTGAACCGCACCAGCAGGGATCGTTGCGGCCGGGTTTTTTGGCATTCTGGCCAGGTAAATTTATTTTAAATCCGAATTGGTTACCGGACTGAGTATGTTGATGATCGTGGTGATCAGGCTGTGACTGAACTTGAGATTTGGTTGTAACCGTAATTCTAGCCGGTTCGTCTCCTTGCGGCATTGAAGTTAATTCTTGTTGTTTTTGAGCTTGAGCAAATGGATTTACCCGGGATGCGGATTTATAAACCATCGTTTTGGGTTGTTCATTTTGCAAAACAGGAGTCTGTCTCTTCTCTACTTCAATTTTGAAAATTCTTCTGGTTGCTTCAAAATTTATATCCCCAACCAATCTTTCAAACATCGTATAGGCCTCATTTTTATACTCAACCAAAGGATCAAGCTGAGCATAACCCCTAAGATTTATTCCCTCTCTCAGATCCTCAATCCCGGTAAGATGTTCTGTCCAATACTTGTCAATTGTTGATAAAAAAATCGCTCTCACTATCTCTATCCAGAATTTTTCACCAATTTCTTTCTCTTTTAATTTATACTGGTTTTCTACCTTTGCAATCAGATATTCCAGTAAAGCATCCGTATTTTTATTTTTGGAATATTTTTCAAGTTCGTCCTTTTTTACAGGCAAAATTAAGTTAATCTCTTTTTCCAGATTTAAAATGTTTTCTTTTGAAATATATTCATCCGAACCGACTAATGCATTAACCAGAGTACTCATCTCCTCATGAAATATATCAAGGATAGTATGTCTGAATTCATTCTTATCAGAATCCGGTAAAGTAAGAATTTTCCGACGTAGTGTGTAAATAATATCTCTTTGTTTATTCAATACATCATCGAAGTCAACCAAATGTTTTCTGATATCAAAATTAAATCCCTCAACTTTGACTTGTGCTTGCTCTATAGCTTTCGAAACCATCGGATGGGTCAGAGACTGGTCCTCGGGAAAATTGAAAAAGGTCATCAGTTTAGAAATCTGCTCACCGCCAAAGATCCGCATCAAATCGTCATCCAAACCGACAAAAAAAGCGGTTTCACCCGGATCACCCTGGCGGCCGGATCTTCCCCGCAGCTGATTATCTATCCTTCTTGATTCATGCCTTTCAGTGCCAATTACATAAAGTCCTCCTAGCTCTACAACTTCATCATGACTTTTCTGCC
>Ga0155057_125_pt3 | contig 4815 bp, 6 predicted proteins | sample RifCSPhighO2_01_FD_106025 | JGI IMG/M metagenome (GOLD analysis project Ga0155057, IMG submission 106025) | Candidatus Roizmanbacteria bacterium RIFCSPHIGHO2_01_FULL_35_10
AAAGAAGTTATAAAAATAGTGGATAAAGTCGGCGGGTGCATCGCCTGGAATGAATATTTAAATATAGCGCCTGCAGATGACATAATAATCAAAGTAGAGGAACCTCTTTCTTTTGAATCATTCGACAAAATTATTATTTCGGTTATGGCAAAAAAAGTAGCAATCGGTGCAACTCACCTGATTTTAGACCTGCCTGTTGGAAAAACAATGAAAATAAGGCATTTCTACGATGCTGAGAATGTCAAAAAAAAATTTACAGAACTTGCCCGCAAATTTAAAATGAAAGTTGTTTTTGATGTCAATGAAACATTGGAACCCGCCGGCCGCGGAGTAGGGCCTGCTTTAGAGGCTATGGATGTGCTATATGTTTTGGAACAAAAGACAGAAAGGCCTTTAAAACTTGAAGCAAAGGCTTTGCGCCTTGCCGGGAAACTTCTGGATCTTTGTTTTTCGGACATGGGAATAAAAAAAAGCGGAGAGGATGAGGCCAGACGGATTCTGGCGGATGGCTCTGCACTTAAAAAATTCAGGGAAATAATAAAAGCCCAGCATGGAGACGACCAGGTATCATCCGAGACATTTAAGCTAAAATCACATATTTTGGAGATCAGATCGCCTGAATCTGGTAAAATAAAAGAAATAAATAATCTCAATTTAAACGCGCTGGCAAAAATATTAGGTGCCCCAAATGACAAATTTGCCGGAATTTATTTATTGAAAAAACTCGACGAATTTGTAGGGAAAAAAGAGCCGATTATGAAATTTTATTCAACCGATAAATATCTGTTAAAAGAGGCAAAAGTAAGCTTAAGAAATTTCCCGATTTACGAAATAGAATAAAGTTAATTAATTGTCATTCTGGTAAGCTTCGAGCTTGTCGAGAAGCGCATCCAGAATCGATTCTGGACAAGCCAGAATGACACATAGAATATTATGAAAAGATTGATAATTTTAATCGGTTTAATTTTAGTTTTCGCATTTGGATTTTATCTATACTATAAAGAAGGAGCTCTTCCAGTGGATAAAAAAAGTCTGGAAAGTAAAATTTTTGTCATTAAGCCGGCTGAAAATCTGAATTCGATAGCGAACAATTTAGCCAATCAAAAGCTCATACGCAATAAGGTAATTTTTTACTTGGTAGTTAAAAAACTTGGGATCGAAAGAAAAATACAGGCCGGTGATTTCCGTCTTTCACCGGCCATGGATACGAATGAGATAGCCAAAGCGCTAACCCATGGAACTTTAGACGTATGGTTAACGGTAATCGAAGGAATGAGAAAGGAAGAAGTTGCTCAAATAGTTTCCCAAAATCTTAATATACCTGAGACAGAGTTTTTAAAATATGCACGCGAAGGATATCTTTTTCCGGATACCTATCTAGTGCCAAAAACCGCAACAGCCGTAGCAGTTATAAAAATATTTGAAGATAATTTCAACGCAAAATTTACATCTGATTTAAAAGAAAAAGCGGATCAAAAAAATCTTACGGTTGATCAGGTAATCACATTGGCGTCTCTTGTTGAGCGGGAAGCCAGATTTGATGAGGACAGGGGAGGAGTTGCAGACATACTTCTTACGCGGTTGAAAAAAAATATGAAGCTGGATATTGACGCAACAGTACAGTACTTATTGGGTTATCAATCCGGAGAAAAAATCTGGTGGAAAAAAGAATTGTCATTTGCTGATTTAGGAACAGATTCACCGTATAATACCTACAAAAATGCCGGTCTTCCTCCCGGTCCGATCGCAAATCCCGGATTAGCAACTATTACAGCAGTTATTAATGGAGATGAAAACAGTCCTTTTTTATTTTATGTCTCTGACAAATCCGGCCACCTCCATTTTGCCAGAAATTTCGAGGAACATAATGAGAATATAAGAAAGTATTTGAAGTAAAGTCTTAATTTAAAAGCAATATGTTTAAGAGTTATTTTACAAGGAATGGTGCATTGGCTGCAGGAATGATTTCTTTCCTTTTAGTAATTATTAGCAAATTGACAAATATAGGGATTCCTTACAATATTGCTCTTGTTTTTGTTTTTTTAATTTTTGACTTTGCAATTTTAAAATTTATACAAATACGTGCAGTTCAGGCTTATGGGGATAATAGAGCGGTAAAAATATTTGTTTATGGAATGGGAGCTGTTCTGCTTTTATTTTTGATCTTAAAATTATTCGGCGTTAATTAATCTAAGCTAAGTCCACCCTGCGGGTGGATGGGTTTGGATTCTGCAAAAAGATACTTTCAATAAAATTGGCTTGTTGACAAAATGACGCGATCACGTAATTTTGTCCATAATAAGAATTTTAGATTTTAGATTGTTGTAGTGGCCTTTACAATAATATCCTTAAAAGATTTATTTTTTTCTTAAGAACGCAGGAATATCGAATTCGGATTCGGTTTCGAGGAGGTCTTCGTCGGTCAAAAGATCTTCGTCGAGTGTGGGTTTTGGGGGATTTGCGGGTTGTGAGGAAGAGGCGGCGTCTTTTTTCTCGATTCCTTCGGGAGGTTCGTCGCGTTTGAATCTGAAAAGTTTTAATCTTCTTTCATCAAACTTGGTTGCAATAATTGTTATTTTAATCTGATCCAGCATTTTTTCGTCGATTACAGCTCCGAAGATAATGTCAGCGTCCGGATCAACCGTTTTTGAAATAATGGTTGCAGCTTCGTCAATTTCGGTCATTGATAAATCAGGTCCTCCGACAATATTAAAGAGTACTCCACGGGCGCCTTCGATTGATATGTCAAGCAGGGGAGAAGATATGGCTTGCTTGATGGCAATCAAGGCTCTTTTCTCTCCGCTTCCTATACCCATACCCATAAGTGCTGTTCCGGCATTACTCATAACAGTCCGGACATCGGCAAAATCAACATTAATTAAACCCGGAGTAGTTACAAGTTCGGCAATTCCTTTCACTCCTTGATGAAGTACTTCGTCGATTTTTTTAAAAGCTTCAAGAATCGGAGTTTTTTTATCTATAACCTGAAGAATTCTTTGGTTGGGAACAACAATTAAGGTATCGACCTTATCTCTCAGTTTCTGAATTCCTTCATCAGCTGCGAATTTTCTTTTTGACCCTTCAAACTCAAAAGGTTTGGTGACTACTGCGACTGTCAAAGCTCCGGTTTCTTTAGCGATTTCAGCCACAACCGGAGATGCTCCTGTGCCTGTTCCGCCTCCCTGGCCTGAGGTAATAAATACCATATCTGCGCCGCTTAAATCTTCTTTAAGTCTTTCTCTTGATTCTTCGGCCGCTTCTCTTCCAACTTCCGGATCTCCTCCGGATCCAAGACCCTTAGTAAAATTTTCACCGATCTGAATTTTTATGGGAGCTTTATTGTTGAGAAGCGCTTGGGCGTCGGTATTGACTGCGATAAATTCCACTCCGGTAATTCCGCCTTCGGCAATCATAGAAGAAAGCGCATTGCCTCCGCCTCCGCCAATTCCGACGACTTTAATTCTGGCAGGTTGTCCGACTTTAGGTCTAATTAACATTATGGAATGAACTGTTTAAAGAATTCTTTAATTTTTGATACTGAATTTCCTAATTTAATATCTCTTAATATCCTATTAAAATTTTTCCAGCCGACTTCGGCTATTATATTTTTTTGTCCGTATAAAAGCAAACCGACAGTTGTTGCATATTGCGGGCTCAATAATTCGTCGACCAATCCTGTTACGCCGGTTGGAGTTCCGATTCTGATAGGTAAACCAAGGGATCTTCTGCCGGTTTCAATTAATCCGACTGTCATTGCGCCGCCGCCTGTGATAACCAGACCGGAAGGAACCGCATTGGCAAATCCGCTTTTCTCGATTTCCTCTTCCAATAATTTATATATTTCCTCGAGACGGGGAGCAATAATTCCATCGGTAAGACTTTTTAAAGTCACAGTTGATACATTTTCCGGTAAATTTAATTGGGATAAATCCAAATCGGTGTCTTTTTTGTGAGCGTCCTTTTTTGTCTTAAGATAATGGTTAAGATGAAGTTTAATTTTTTCCGCAGATTGCAATGAAACTCTTAAGCCGACTGCTATGTCATTAGTGATATGTTTTGCGCCGACAGGGATTGAGGAAGAATAAGATATGGCCCCATCGACATATAAACAAATGTCGGTCTTACCTCCTCCAATATCGACAAGAACCACGCCTAATTCTTTCTCAGTGTCAGTCAGGGTGGATTGAGCTGACGCCAGAGCAGCAAAAATAAATCCTGAATTATTTAGGCCAAGCTCGGAAAGGCAGCGGTCCAGATTTTTCAAGTTAGTATGAGAAGCAGTTATAATATGAGTATCAACTTCCAATCTTATTCCCGTCATACCAATCGGGTTTTTTATTCCGGCCTGTCCGTCGACAACATATTCCCTGGGCATAACTTCGATAACCTGCCGGGTATTGGAGATGGAAATGGCTCTAGCGGCCTCAACAGCGCGGTTAACATCTTCTTCGACGATTTCCGACTGGGGATTCGAGATTGCTACAACACCGTGTGAATTTAAGGAAGAAATATGGGGTCCGCCTACCGACACGAATACCTGATTAATTTTATGCCCTGCCATTCTCTCGGTTTTTTCAACCGATTCTTCGACAGCCATTGTAATTTCGTCAATATCAACAATCAGTCCTTTTTTGACACCTCTTGAAGTCGCACTGTGAAATCCTATCACCCGAAGGTCTTCGGTGTCAGCAGATTTTACACCTACTATCGAAGCTATTTTGGAACTGCCAATATCTATTGCTGCCAGTATTTTATCAGTCATAAATATAAGTGTAATACTGATCTACTGATTCTATGCGGATCTACCTGCCCGCA
>Ga0155057_125_pt5 | contig 4257 bp, 5 predicted proteins | sample RifCSPhighO2_01_FD_106025 | JGI IMG/M metagenome (GOLD analysis project Ga0155057, IMG submission 106025) | Candidatus Roizmanbacteria bacterium RIFCSPHIGHO2_01_FULL_35_10
TCAGAGGAAAAGAATTAGTCGGAATAAAATATACCAGTCCTTTTGATGATTTGCCGGCAGTTGTCAAAGTAGCTAAAGAAAATCCCAAGACATTCCACATGGTTATTCCCAGCGATGAAAGAATTTTGCCGATTTCAACTGAGGAAGGTACCGGGTTAGTTCATACGGCAGTTTCAGCCGGAACGGAAGATTTTAAACTGGGAAAAAAACTAGGTTTACCGATGATTCCGGTAATTGCTGATAATGCTGACTATTTGCCAGGTTTAGGTTTTCTCTCCGGAAAAAATGCCAAGAAAAATCCAAGATTAATTCTTGATTGCCTGGAAAAAAAAGGACTTGCATTTGAAATTTTTAATTATAAACATCGCTATCCGGCCTGTTGGCGATGCAAAGCTGAATTAGTATGGAAAGTAGAGGATGAATGGTATATAGCGATGGACCGGCCTTCGTGTAAAGCTTCGGCCGGCAAGTCCAATAAAACCTTAAGGCAGAGGATGCTTAAAGTGGCAAAAACCATTAAATGGATGCCGGAATTTGGCTTGGAAAGGGAGTTGGACTGGCTTAAAAATATGCATGATTGGATGATCAGTAAGAAAAACAGATACTGGGGTTTGGCCCTTCCGATTTATGAATGCAAAAAATGCGGCAATTTTGAAGTTATCGGTTCCAGGGAAGAATTAAAACAAAGAGCAATCAAAGGTTGGAAGTCATTTAATGGTCATTCTCCGCATAAACCTTTTATCGATGAAGTGATGATTAAATGTAAAGATTGCGGTAGCGAAGTCAAAAGAATTAATGACGTCGGCAATGTCTGGCTTGATGCGGGGATTGTGGGATATTCGACGATTTCTGAAAATAATCAAGGTGAGCCATTATATCTAAAAAATAAAAAGGAATGGAAAAAGTGGTTTCCCGTGGATTTTATTACAGAGTCGTTTCCCGGCCAATTTAAAAATTGGTTTTATGCCATGATAGCAGAGTCCACGGTTCTAGAAAATAACACTCAATTTAAAGCGGTTCAGGGCTACGGCACTTTACTTGGAGAGGATGGACGGCCAATGCATAAAAGCTGGGGTAACTCGATCGAATTTAACGAAGGAGCCGATAAGATCGGTGCAGACGTGATGCGTTGGATGTTTTCACGGCATAATCCGGCTGATAATATGCTCTTTGGTTACAAAAAAGCCGATGAGGTAAGACGCCAATTTTATTTAATTCTCTGGAATATTTACAAATTTTTTACCGAATATGCAATTTTAGATAAATTCGTGCCCGGGAACCCTCAGGGTTCGCAGGCACAAAATATTTTGGACAGATGGATATTGAGTAAATTTTCACAGTTAGTTTTGTTTATTGAAAAAAGTTTGCGCAACTATAATGCAAAAGACGCTGCGTCTGAAGTCGAGAAGTTCGTGAATGAACTTTCGACCTGGTACATAAGGCGAAGCCGTGATAGGGTTTGGGTTAACTCCGAAGACAGAGCTGATAAACAAAATTTTTATCAAACTTTATATTATACATTGTTTAATCTTTCTATAGTGATTTCTCCTTTTATGCCTTATATAAGTGAAGAAATATATAGTAATTTAATAGGTAATGAATCCGTGCATCTGGCAAAATGGCCGGAAGTAAATAGATTCTGGACGGGTTATAATCCTGAGAAATTTTCGAAGGAACAGAATGACATAATTGAAGAAATGGAATTGGTGAGAAAAGTGGTTGAGTCGGGGCATGCAAAAAGAAAGGAAGTAAAACAAAAGGTCAGAATACCTTTGGCAAAACTGGAAATAAATATAGAAAATGATTGTTCAAAAGTCAGGAATGAAATTTGGGATCTTGTTTTGCAGGAACTGAATGTTAAAAATATTGTTGTTAATAAAAAAATAAAATATCCGAAAAAGGAAGTAAAAATTACTGAAGAGCAATTAAGGCATGAAGGAGAATTACGGGGACTTTTAAGAACAATCCAGGGTAAGAGGAAAGAAATGGGACTCGAACCGACCGATGAAGTTAGTCTTGTTGTGCCAAAAGAATTTAAAAATGACAGTGTTTTTTTGAAAAGGAAAGTTCTGGCAAAAAAAATTGAATTTGGTGAGGTTCTTAGTGTTAATATTCTATGACCAAACTTTTACTTCCTTCATTTTTTCTCTCACTCATAGGTTTTTTTAATCTTTTTGGCATAAAACAGAGTTTAGCAATAAGCCAATTGTTTTTTGTTCTAGCAGGATTTCTAGCATTTTTTATCGTCAAAAAAATAGGAAGGAATTTTTTTGCTGATAATTCCGGACTTTTTTACTGGCTTTTGGTTGGTACTTTAGTTATTACTTTTATAGTCGGTTTGGAAGTAAAGGGATCCAGGAGATGGCTTGATCTGTACTTATTCAATTTTCAGGGGTCAGAAGTATTTAAAGCGTTTTTTATATTATTTTTTGCGTTCTACTTAGTAAAAGATTTCAGACTCGAAAATTCTATGAGTGTATTTTTAAGGAGTTTATTATATTTTTTACTTCCCGGGTTAATTATTTTTAAACAGCCGGATTTAGGAAATGCAGCGGTTTATTTTTTTATTTTTGTAACGCTTATTTTATTTTCCGAAATGCCTAAAAAATACGTGCTTTATTTTTGCATTTTATTAATTATTTCTTTGCCTGTCGGCTGGCATTTTATGAAGAATTACCAAAAAGACAGGATCGCCAGTTTTTTAAATCCGCATGTAGATAGCCAAGGGACGGCTTATAATATGACACAAGCCATAATCACCGCTGGATCAGGCAAATTTATCGGTAAAGGTCTGGGATTGGGAACCCAGTCACGTTTTTATTTTTTACCGGAAAACCATACGGATTTTGCTTTTTCTTCTTTGGTAGAACAGTTTGGCTTTGCCGGAGGGATAACAGTGATTATCCTTTATTTAGTAATTTTTTATTTGTTAATCATGCGACTATTTCATTTTTATTATGCAAGGGATGAGGTCGATAAGAGAAAATTTATGTATATCATCGGTTTTTTGTCTTATTTTGTATTTCAGATTTTGGTCAATATTGGGATGAACTTAGGCTTATTTCCTGTGACAGGAATTGCTTTACCTTTTATCTCATACGGCGGATCTTCGCTGGTTGCGACGATGATAGGTATGGCACTTTTACCCTGATAATGTATGCCCCTTCGCTTTCAAATAAGGCATATGCCTAACGTAGTTTTGATTTGTTGTAATATTTGTCAAATAAATAATACTTTCATCCTGATTTGAAAGCTTCGTTAGGCATTACCACTCGTTGTAAATCAAAACGAAGTGATATATAATATTCAGATGACAAGATTTGCAATTGTTAAAACCGGTGGAAAACAGTATTTAGTTAAAGCGGATGATGAAATTATAGTCGATAAAATAGAAGCTGAAGCTAAAAAAAATATCAATCTTGAAAAATTAGCTGAATTTGACGATGAAAAAATGGATCTTCAGCTGGGGAGCCCTCTCTTAAAAAACAAGACAAACGCGGAAGTAATGGAACAATTAAAAGGTGATAAAATAAGGGTTGCTAAATTTAAAGCTAAAGTAAGATACAGGAAAGTTATGGGGTTTAGACCAAAATTAACAAAATTAAAAATTGTAAAAATCTAAAATGGCTCATACAAAAGCACAAAAAGCAGTTTCAGGAAATCGGGACTCAAGATCCAAACGCTTAGGAATCAAATTATTTGGGGGACAATCAGTTAGGGCCGGGAATGTAATTGTCAGGCAAAAAGGGTCCAAATTAAATGCCGGTCCGGGTACTTTACTGAGTAGGGATTTTACAATAATCGCTTTAAAGGCCGGAGTGGTTAAATTCGGAATCAAAAGAGGCGAAAAGTATGTCTACGTCAGTTGAAAATGATCAACTTATAGAGATCATAAAGAATGAATCTGACATTATGCAAAAGGTGAAATTGCTCACCCAATTAACAAAGACCCGAGAAATTAAAATAAAAGATATTGCAAAAAAGTTAGGCGTGCAGTCTTCTTATGTTTGTCACTTGCTCAGATTGAATCGACTCCCGGAAGTCATAATGGATGGCTATTATTCCAACAATGTTTCACTAAGTCACTTATTTATAATTTCAAGAATTAAAGATCCTTTCAAATTAGTTGAGATTTATGAAAGGGTGTTGGCAGAATCTCTTACGGTCAAGGGAACAGAGGAAGCGGTTAGGGATGCTATTTATGGAGTAAAAACCGAAGGTGAGTATATTAAGCCGAAAGAAAAAGAAAGTTATATA
>Ga0155057_140_pt1 | contig 4059 bp, 9 predicted proteins | sample RifCSPhighO2_01_FD_106025 | JGI IMG/M metagenome (GOLD analysis project Ga0155057, IMG submission 106025) | Candidatus Roizmanbacteria bacterium RIFCSPHIGHO2_01_FULL_35_10
TCAACTCTATTCTCTCCTGATACATCTGTAATAACCGTATTGTAAAGAACCTCAATCTTCGGATTTTTCAAAACACGCTCCTGCATGATTTTAGAAGCTCTAAACTGGTCCCGTCTATGAATAAGGTGTACTTTAGATGCAAATTTTGTAAGTGTCAGCGCCTCTTCCATTGCCGTATCGCCCCCTCCAACCACAGCCACTACCTTGTTCTTGAAAAAAAAACCGTCACAGGTTGCACAGGCAGATACGCCTTTTCCGCGTAACCGTGTTTCGTTCTCAAGACCCAACCACAAGGCTTTTGCTCCAGTGGCAATAATAACGGCTTTGGCTTGATAACTGTTTTCAACAGTATCAAGAGTAAAAGGTGACTTATTAAATAGGACTTTAGTTATATTTTGATCTAGTATTCTGACCCCAAATTTCTGAACATGAGTTCTATATTTTTGTATCAATTCTGGTCCTAAGATGGACTCAAAACCCGGATAGTTCTCAACTTCCGAAGTCAGCATGAGCTGGCCGCCTGGAGGGGAACCGGCGAACATTAGTGGTTTTAATCCGGCTCTTGCAGTATAGAGAGCTGCGGCCAGTCCGGCCGGGCCACCGCCAATGATAATCACATTTTCAAATTTGGCAATAGAATTAGTCATTTTGATTCCTTTAAATTTTTATTAACCTTACGCAGGTAGTTAGTAGATAATAGTAAGGAGTTAGGAAAAAAACAAGTCCTTTTTAACCCTAACTACTAACTTATAACTATTAACTACTAGATATCGATTGACCGTTCCACAATCTGCCTGACTTCTTTCGAATCCTTAGGAGGAATATATTGAAAAATCTCAGTTACCAATATTTCTTTGGATAATCCATCAATAGCTTTTTTAACCGCTGAAATCTGCTGGAGTATATCAATACAGTTTCTTTTTGCCTCTAACATCTTCTGAATTCCTTTTAACTGTCCTATCAATCTATTTATTCTTTTACTCGTTTCCATAACTTTGAATTTTACACTTTAAACTTTTAACTGTACTAGGTACTAGTATAGAGTATATAATTTGTAAATTTCAAGAGCAAACGCGCTTGAAAAGAAAAGCGAGAAGATATAACATAATCATATGAATGACAGCGATAGAGAATCAGATCACACACCTCCTATTAAAATAAACCCTCAGATAGGAAACGATGCTAGAGTGGCAGCTTTTGAAGCAGTGGATTTAATAAGAAAACGCAAAATACAAAATAGGTGGAGCTCTCTATTAACTGATAGCGATTTAATTTCTGCGCTTCCAGAGTCGATTAGATTAACAAATGGCACTAACTATCAACCTGAAATTATTTCAACAGTCAAACCTGTTTCTCTACCCCTAAAAGGAGGAGGAGAAATTAGATTGAGTAGAGGGTTAATCGAACATGAATCAAGTAAATTAAAACTGGGATTAAATACTTTAGTGATTGGGATAACTACTACAAATGCCAAGGGTGAACCTATTGAAATTCCTAATTTGGAGTTGCCAAGAGATCAAGCTGATTATGAAGGTCTAGTTCAGAATAATGAAGAATATGTTATTAACGATTTTTTACCACCACAGAATTATAGAACGCTTCCAGTTGATAGTAATGAAGGTCATGCTAAATTTGCAAGTGGAATAAAAGAAGCTAACAGATTTCTTGCCTTATTTAAGGCAACAGATATTGATTCTGAAAGATTAGGTAAGCCATCAAATATACAAAAAGCCATTATTCAAAAACTAACGAGCACACCATTAAAAAAATAGCTATGAATTTTTAGGGAGCGACTTTCATGGAATCGAGGAATTATTTGTTGTTTTTGGTCTGTTTATTTTTTTAGATATAGGAAGAACTTCTTATATATTCTTCTAGATAGATTAACTGCATGCTCTGATATTATTGTTTTGTGGATTATAAGCCATTGCCATTTTACACCAGCTTAATAATAATTGAGTATGACAATTACAGTTCAATTTGATAAAAAGCTGGAGGAAATTACCGGTTATGCCTCATTTCACTCAGAATGTTCAGAGGAACTCAGCTTTGTTCAATTTCTTTACTTTCTTTTCCAGAGTTATCCGAAGATTGAACAACTCTACCCTCCCGGAACTATTGGAATGACTCTTAATAATCTAAGACCGACTGACTTCTCAATCCTCCACCATGGAGATGTTTTGAAATTATGGGTAGTAAAAGAAAAAATCCACTAGGAAAAATATTATCTTGCAAATTCTTCCCTCACTTTTTCAGCAAGGAATACTTTTAGGAGTGACTGATAGGGAACGTCTTTTTTGTTTGCTAGCATCTTTAAATCATAAAAGAGAGAATCCGGTATCCTGACTGTGATTGTTCTGGTTGAAGGCTTAAGATTTGGAAATACCGGATTTACGATGGCTTTATCCACATCAAAATACTCTGTGGTATCTGCTTTAGCCCAAAAATCTCTCTCTTCATCCTCGTTTTTAAATTGTGGTATTTTTTTTAGTTTTTTTTTCATATTCACTCCTTTCTTTTTTATTCATATCTCTTACGGATATGACTCTAATTTTTTTATTCCTAATAGTAAATACAACTGCCAAATTTCTATTTTTGTCAGTTCTACCCCAGATTATGAATCTTTTCTCAGTTATAGAATGCTTCTCATCAATAAGTAAAACTCTTGGTAAATTTTGAAAAACTTCCTCCGCCTCCTTATAGTGAACCTCGTGTTTCTTCCAACTTTTATCAATATTCCCCTCGTCCCAGTCAAATCCTTCAATCTTACTTAAATCTAACTCATTATTAGCCATCAATGTAAATAATGGTACAATACATTTTAAGTGTTGTCAATATGAAGAAAAAATTAGGGAGCGACTTTCATAGAGGCGAGAAATTATTTGTTATTCTTGGTTTATTTCGGCTTACTCTAAATTCAATAACTCCACAAATTGCTTTGGAGTCAAGACTTTTATTCCAGTGACTTTTTGCAACTCTTTTGCCTTAAAGTCTTTAGTATTTCCTGTGACAAAATATTTAACTTTCCCCAGAATAGCCGAGGTAAAAATCGGTTGATCTTTTTCATCTACAAGAAGTCTAATTTTGGGATCGATCTCTGCCGGATCGGCAATCAGCTCCGGCGGATTATTTGTTAATAAATCTTTAAATGAAGAAATGACTGCGGGAATTTTCTCCTGAATATTCCGCAAGGATTCCTCTATTACCAAGCTTGAAGTAACTAAACTAATTTCTTCTTGTTGATGAGCTTTAATGATTCTTTCACAGTTTCTCGAACCGTAAAAAGCCGAGAAAAATACATTCGCATCAAGAAACACCCTTAGTTTTGACATATCTTTGATCATAGTCCTCCTGGCGAATCTTTTTTAGATTATCCTGCATCTCTTTTTCCGGAACTCCACTTTCTTTTACTAATCTCTGAATTTCTTTTAAAGCGTCCAGAGCAACCTGTTTTTGCGGCTTGAGAACAATCTCATTGTTCTTAACCTGGGCGGTTAATTTGTCCCCCACTTTGAGCCCCACTTCTTGAAGCAGCAGCTCCGGAAAAGTCGCCTGTCTTTTGGGTCGAATATTGAGAGTAAATGTTTTCATATTTTTGTTTCCTACGTAAGATGTAGGATATCATACATCCTACAGGAATGTCAAATCAAAATTAAAGCACTACTCTTTTAAACTCTAGACTGAATAAATTTTAGGGAGCGACTTTCATACCTGCTAAGAATTCCTTGTTGTTTTTGGTTTTTTTGAGTTTTTCAGTTCTTGATTATGGAAATATCATGAAATTGTGGGTTGCGTAACAAATAATCCAACAACTATGTACTTCTTTTCAAGTAAAATAGCTAAATATGTCTTTTCAGTCTTACATATCATTAAAACTCGGATTTACCGATATTGATGACAAATTTGAAAGAATAATCAAATTATTGTTTGATATACAAAATGCATTTGACACTAATAAAGAAAGAAGGGCTTTACTAAAAAAGATTAAAGGTTATACCCACGTCAATTACACAAGATTGAAGGGGCTTTGGGATCTTGCTTCTCAATATTCTGAGAATA
>Ga0155057_135_pt1 | contig 3802 bp, 5 predicted proteins | sample RifCSPhighO2_01_FD_106025 | JGI IMG/M metagenome (GOLD analysis project Ga0155057, IMG submission 106025) | Candidatus Roizmanbacteria bacterium RIFCSPHIGHO2_01_FULL_35_10
TGCTACCTGCCTATTTTGCCTATACTTTCAAACAAAAACGGGCGATAATCCTGATGACTTTTGTTTTCTTTTTTGGTGTGGCTACGATTCTGGTTCCCATCGGATTAGGCGTTGCCTATCTGACCCAACTTTTCAAGGGCTACCATACACAGGTATTTTATTTGGGCGGCATACTGATGCTGCTTATTGCTTTCCTGTCTTTTTCAGGCAAAAAACTATCGATGCCTTTTAAGCAACTCCCGCTACTCAAAAAACACGATGTATTGTCAATCTATATATTGGGTTTATTTTCCGGCCTGGCCTCATCCTGCTGTGCACCGGTTTTAGCGGGTGTTTTGACACTTAATGCGCTGTCGGCCAACCTCTTTCAGGCTCTGGTTTTATCTTTGACCTATGTGTTTGGCATGGTATTCCCGATGTTTGTCATTGCCTACTTTTGGGATAGTTTTAACTGGTCGGAAAGTAAAATAGTCAGAGGAGTGATGCTGCGTTTCTCCTTATTTAACAAAAAAATTCACATTCACTCAACCAACTTGATCACCGGGATTATTTTTCTTGTCATCGGAATATATATTCTCTACCTGGCATTGAACAACAAAATTACTTCCGTCTCTCCTTCGCAGTCTCAACTAATCGCTTATTTGACAATTGCCCAGAAAAAGATACTTACATTGACCCAAGTTATTCCGGATTGGACTGCTTTAACAATTTTATTAGTTGTTATATTTTTATTTTTGAAAAAAATTAAGGTAAAGTAAAATTTTTACATTGTTATATTTCGTCCCAAACTTTTTTGAGTTCTTTTTCTGCATATTCTTTTGAGATTGGTCAAAGATATACATAGCTTGAAAGAAACTTTGCATTTTTATCAAAATCAAAGGTTATTTTATTTTTCTTCAAGTATTTCATGGCTTCTTTTACTGCCAATAGTTCTTCGTTGAAGCGAAATTCGGAATTAAAAAAATATTGATAAGTAAACTTTAAAACACCCATTTCCTTTTGTCTTTTACGATGCGTCTCTTCATGAATAAGTAGCGCAATATGTTTGGGGTTTGGATTACGTGTTTGCAAGTCGCGGTAAATTGGATCGGGAACAAGAATAATTGGTCCTAAGCTCTGTGCAGTTGATTTTCCAATCAATGGAAAGTGATGTAAAAGTGAACCTTTTGAAATAATATACCAAGGGAGCTTCATAAGAAAAGTATACCAGTATTAAAAGTCATGTTTTAGCTTTTTAGTATGATAATCTGACATATTCATAAGAGTTAAAAAAAATTTATAAGTAAATTTTCTAGTTAAGATAAAATTAAAGTGAGAATTTAGGGATTATTTTTGGAATAAAGAGCCAGGCGGTTGAGAATTGTGGTAAAATTTCGTTATGGTCATGGCTAATGTTAAAAAAAATTTATTGCTGCAAGTTTACGACAATCCCACCTATAAAGGACGACACATCATAATTATGAAAGGAAAAGTTTATGCCACTAAAACCGGCAAAGCCAAAACTCAATTATTAAACAAACTACTTAAGAAATATCCTAAAGAAATCCCAACTATTACATATATCCCAAAAGTAGACAGTCTCATTCTCTTATCATGAAATTATTGTTTCCTTACGAATCTGAAAAGTCTCACATATTCGGAACAGTAAAAAGGCCCATCGTAAATGTATCTTTTTGGTCAAAAAAAAGAAAGCGGTGGTTTAACTACATGATGATAGTTGATACAGGAGCAGATTACACCTTATTACCCTATTCTGCCTCAGAAGATCTGGATGTTGTTTTGGAAAAAGAGGCAAAGGAATTCAGAACGTTTGGTATCGGAGGAAGCGAGACTGTGTATCTTATTCAAAATTTCAAAATAAAAATCGGTAAAATTGATCTTGCTATTCCTGTTGGTTTTTTGAGTCGAGACGACATCCCGCCGCTACTTGGCAGACAGGAGTGCTTAAATAAATTTAATCTTCTTTTTTCCAATTTTGTTACCTCTTTTGACTCGGTTATTAATCAAGCGACGAAGAGAAAAAAGTGAGGATAGTAGTCTGATTTTAGACCTTTTTCCAATTCATTCGGACTAGCACTGATTGATTAAAAAACTTACTTTAGCAAAATTCAAACTTTTTCTACAAAACCGATGTTTCTTTGTAACATTTTAATAGCCGGTTGATGAAGTTTTTCTTTTGAAGTTGACCAGGTTAGATTTTCTATTACTACTGGCTTAATTCCTAAATCAAATAAAGCATATGCTGTAGCTAATACACAACTATCCGTATCAAATCCACACAGGTGTATTTCTTGAATATTTTTCTTTTTAATTTCTTCTATTATCTGCGGTATTTTGCCTGCTGAAAGAATATTTTTATAGACAAGATTATTTTTGTTTATAAATTGTTCTAATTCTTCACAGATATCAGTATCTGGTGACTCAGTACAATCTTTCCATTATGAAATGTTCCAAAGAGGAGAATTACTATCGTTTTTGAAAATAGTAAAATAGACGGAAGAATATATTTTTGGTTTTTGCTTAAGATATTTTTTAATTTTTTTAACAATTAGTTTTGTTTTGTTATTCAAAAAATACTTTTGAACATCAATAACTATTAGGGCTTTAGGCATAATGTAAAATTATATCAGAAATTCTAACCTACCTGTCAGTCTGGAGAGGTTTGAAACGTTGTAACATTTTTCTGACGTTAGTTGACTACATTAGAACTTATTATTTATACTTGTTAAATGAGATTATCTAAAATTTTTATAATTTTAATATTTTAAATTATCGAGTTAATTCCCTTCTCAAACATAAAAATTCCAAGCTCGGTTGGGCGAAAATGAGATATCCGATCAAATTTATATTTATCTTTTTTATATTCAACCTCAACACAGCCAAATAGGAAAATGTTTCTTTTTAGTAGTCCATACTCAATGTCTAGGTAATACGAAAAATCGTCAATATTTTTGTAATAATCTTCCAGTTTAAAGTGGATCTTAACCGCTTGGCAAAATGATTCAAAATCTATCCATTGAATTCCTTTTCTCAACAGTGAATTCCAAAGTGAATGTTGATTATGTTGCAATACGTCCATGACGCTTCTTTTGTTTATTTCCGGGCTGGGATTAAAATATTCCCAGCTGACCCTATTCCAGTAGTGAAGCACCATATTCCAATATTGGGTAACCGGATCAATATTATGAAGATAACCTTTGCCGTTTTTTGAGAGTATCAGATACTCTTTTCTTTTATATATCACATACATTGATTCGGCAATTATCTTTATCTTACTTAAAAATTCGATTTGCCTTTCCGATCTTATGCTCCAATTATATTTTTTATATTCAGAAAATATTTCTTGTTGGTGAAACTGTTTTTGTAAAGAAAAGATATCGGCTAAAGAAATATTACCGGTAATTGTTCTTTTAATCGGTCTCTCTTCGAGATATTTTAGAAAAACCAGAAAATCATGAAAAAAATTATTACTGATTACTTGTTGATTAATTAAATTATTTTCTTCCATACTTAATAAGTATTTTAGCTTATCTCAAAGGTAAAATATATCTTTATTTTTTTCTAAAGCTTCTTCATAGAATCTTAATATACGCTTATGTATAAATAGCCTATGGATTGTTGTAATGAAGGCGAGAGCCAGAACAAACAGGATATTAAGCCAGAAAAAAAACCGGCGGGTCAGTATGTAGTTACTTTCTCAATTGATAAATTTCTTACCTATATATTAGCTGCTTTGGTTATCGGGACAATAGTCGTAGGCTACAGCTTAGTAAGTAATAAAAATAAGGAAAACGCCAATGTG
>Ga0155057_124_pt1 | contig 3199 bp, 4 predicted proteins | sample RifCSPhighO2_01_FD_106025 | JGI IMG/M metagenome (GOLD analysis project Ga0155057, IMG submission 106025) | Candidatus Roizmanbacteria bacterium RIFCSPHIGHO2_01_FULL_35_10
CGCAAAGACTCTATTCCACTGGTGGCCTAGAGTTTAATCCTATAGACGATAACAAGTATTAACTAATTAAAAGGAAGTGATATTATCCGGTCTCTCCTCAATTAAGACTTTGTCCGTTTTAAAGACTGTTACAGGCTGTATTTCTTGAAGTTGGTAGAATCTGCTCTTGTACTGAACTGTAAAGTCATTATTAATACTTCGAATATAATGTTTTGAGAATATGTTATCCAGTTTTTTGACTGTTTTGGTATCAAGTTTTCTGTGGGTATCACTACTGGATTTTGGGATAACGGCATAACGGTCGTTGAACCAGGGAATAAATGTTTCTTTCAAATAAACATTTGCCGCATCAATGGTATTTATCCCCGCAAGCCTCATCTCCTTTACCAGTCTATCCTGCAGGGTTTCAAACAAGCGCTCAATTCTTCCCTTAGCCTGTGGGCTGTTGGCGCATATTAAATTTGTTCCCAGTTCCTTCATCGCCCGTCTAAACTGCGTCATCAACTCCAAATTGTCTGTTGCCATAGGGTGATTTATCTTGTAAGTTGAGAATTTGTCAACATATAATTCTACAGGTATTCCTATGTCCTCTACATATTCTCTCCAAAATGCAAATACTGCCTCAACACTCTCATTTTCACCGATAATAGCCTTGGTTAGGCGGCCTGTGGCATCATCTATTGAAGCCAAGAGACAGGTTTCCGGAAGGAGGGGATTTCTTCCTTCAAACCAGTCGTGGTAAGAGCCATCAAATTGTTCAAGCTCTCCATATGCGGTACGTCTATCCCGCCAAGAGAAATATTGACCTCTTTTTCTTTTTTTAGACTCCCAGATATTGTTTCTTATCATAATAGCTCTTACTGTTTCCCGTCCAATTGGAATATTGTGAACTGCCGCAATCTTCTCCCAGGCCAACAAAGGTCCAAAATCATGATATTTTTCTTTAATTGTTTTTACAATCTCCATTTCCATCTGCATATCTGTTTTTCTTAATCCTGGCTTTCCTCGTAAACCGTGGATTAAAGAATCATGTCCATATTGTTTAAACCTTTTCTTTAACCTTTTGATCTGTCTCACCGATAAATTTAATTTCAGGGCGGCGGTTGGAACATTGATCCTGCCGTCCGTCAACTCCTCGATAACTGTTAAGCGTATCCGTTCCGCGGTCGTCATAATCCTGTCTTTCATATTTGGGTAAAAGGTAAAACTAATAAACTTTTATCCTACCTTTTCCCAAATATCAGAGGGGTGACATTTTCGTCTTGCTAACTATGACATTATCATATGGTTTCTACAGTATTATTAAAGTGGTTGACTTTTTGATTATATTAAGGTATATTATTTATATAAACGCCTCAGCCAGTGCGCAAGCCCGCTGAGGTTTTTTTATGTATAATTAATTCAAATGAATACAACAATACTATTTATTGATGGTGAAAACTTTGTTCATAAAATTGAGGAAGTTCTAGAGAATAAGAAAATTAACAAACATAAAATAGACATTGCTTCTGTAAACTTTAGCAATCTTTTTAACAAAACTCTAAGCGAGTTTAAATTGTCCAGAAAGATATTCTATGCTGCAAAACTTCATTTTCATCCAGAAACTAGACAAAAGTCCGAAGAATTAATAAAATTACAGCGAAAATTAAGAAATAACTTGATAAATCAAGGGTATGAGTTTGTGATGGCAGGAAACGTAAGAGCCCAAAAAATTGGAAATAAAATAATTTTTAGGGAAAAGGGTGTCGATGTAAAAATAGCCGTTGACCTGGTTTCGTTTTCAGCTGATAAACTTCTCAAAACAGCAATTCTTTGTAGTTCTGATTCAGACCTTCAACCTGTAATAGAAGAGGCTAAAAAGAGACATGTTGAAGTAATCTATTTAGGTTTTGAAATGCAACCTAATAAAGGCTTAACTTATACAACTAATCGTACAGTGCTTTTTAGAAACTCAGAAATTCTTGAAGCATGTGGTGTTAAATAAGATATATGCAATATCAGAATTTTATTATCGAATCTTTAATCGAAGCGGCAAAAATTGCAAGGGAAAATTTTGGAAAGGTTAGCGGAACGACAAAAAAAGAAGATAACAATCAAGTCTTAACAGAAACTGATTTAACTATAGGTAAATTGTTAGTAGATAAGGTAAAAAAAGAATATCCTCAACACAATATCATTGATGAAGAAACAGGTGTTGTAGATAGTAACTCAGATTACACTTGGATAATAGATCCGATAGATGGAACAAGTAATTTTGCCGCAAGTGTTCCAACCTATGGCATAATGATTGGATTATTAGAAAATGATGCTCCCATATTAGGAGGAATAGCCATACCAAATTTCAATGAAATCTACTACGGTGAAAAAGGAAAAGGCACATTTTGTAATGGTAAAAAGATCCATGTAACAGAGGAAAAAAATTTACTGTCAGTTTTAGTCTCATATGGAATAGATGGACAGCAAGAAAATCCTGAGGCGACAAGAAAAGAATCAGAAATACTCGAAGAAATTATCCTTAATTCTCGCAATCTTAGAAGCAGTAATAGTTGTTTTGATGTTGGGATGGTAGCGAAGGGAAATTACGGAGCATATTTAAATCAAAACCAGAAAATTTGGGACAATGTCCCGGAGCAGATAATAATCGAACAAGCTGGTGGTAAAGTTACTGATTATTTCGGAAACCCTTTAAGTTATAAAAGTCCATTATTAAATTTCAAGAAAAATTATACTTTTTGTGCTGCATCACCTGTACTTCATACAGCAATTCAAAAAATAATTCAAGAAAATAGATAGACTTGTTATACTAAATCCATGCTACTTCCCAAGGAATTAACAACAGTAACGCCCTTATCAAAAACGATCGCTTTAATAATGTTTACGCTTTTACCGATTATTGCCTTCATACTCGGTATGAAGTACCAGGCCGGATTAATTAATTTTAAGCCATTACCGCCTCCAGAACAAATAGCTTGCACTATGGATGCAATGCTTTGTCCGGATGGTTCATCGGTAGGCAGATCCGGGCCCAATTGCGAATTTTCACCCTGTCCAACGGTTACAGATGAAAATAATACTTTCTGTGGTGGGATTGCCGGCATTGCCTGTCCGGTAGGATATTCATGTCAACTTGAGGGCAATTACCCTGATGCCGGCGGAGTCTGTATCAAGGAGCAGGAAGAGAGAGTAAAACCACAGATAA
>Ga0155057_121_pt4 | contig 3134 bp, 6 predicted proteins | sample RifCSPhighO2_01_FD_106025 | JGI IMG/M metagenome (GOLD analysis project Ga0155057, IMG submission 106025) | Candidatus Roizmanbacteria bacterium RIFCSPHIGHO2_01_FULL_35_10
CCCAACGAAACCGGTTACTCCCTCTGTAGTTCTGACAACCAACCAAGAATCGTCATCAAGAATCATTCTGATAAGAACATAGCCCGGGAAAACTTTTTCGTTGGCTTTAGTTTTTTTACCCTTTTTAACAATTACAATATCCCGCATCGGAATTACGACTTCAAATATTTTATTCTCAACACCTAAGCTTTTGATACGCTGTTCCAGAGCGGTTTTCACCCTTGCCTCATAACCTGTTTGGACATGGATTACATACCATTTAGCATTAGAATCTACCTGTGTAGAACTTCCTTGTCCCTCCGAAGTTCCGCTTTTAGGAACGGAGGGGGATTTTTCTTCCTGAAGCTGCTGTTGATTGACCATGAAATATTAGATATAAAATATAAAAAATAAAATATACATATCAAAAATTAAAAATATTTGCTATTTAATATGTCTATTTTATATTTAATCTTTAATTTTTTATATTAAGAAAGTTTAAAACTAATTAGACTTTTGATTATCTAAACTGCGTTAGAAATTCAAGTCCCTTGGTTAACAAGATATCTATTATACCTATATAAAGTCCTATTATCAACGACATTCCGACCACAACTAAAGTGAGTCTGATCGTATTCTCTCTCGAAGGCCAGGTTACCTTTTTTAGCTCTTCAATTATATCTCTGGTAAATGCCGGCGCCGGCAAAGTCTTTTTATCCATAAATTTATACTCCAATTCTATCAGTTACCTCAATCGTTAACAAGAATAAATATCTGGATATAATTTCTCCTATAATTGCTAACAGATTAAGCTTCAAACTTTGTTAAATGTTTTTCAAAAGTTAGCTTCAATATTTCAAGACAACCCAATCTGCCAAGCAAAGCTGGAATATCATCTCTACCTAAAAATCCAACTGGAATATCTTTCTTCCAATTATTTATTTTTGCCGGCAGATTAAGATATTGATGAACTGTTTCTGAACCACCAACGCCCAAAGTTTTTTCCTTATAACAATCTCGCTCAAGGTCAATGCCTAGTATAGTTGCGTACCTACTCGGAAGCAAGGTATAATCTGCTCCCGTATCGATAACCAGCTCGATTGGTAACCATTTGCTAATTAAGTTTGAATAAAAAGAAACGACTATATAAGGTCTATAAATATTTCCAAGCTTAGTCTTACCAATAAAAGAAAATGGAGACTTTATCAGCTGCATAAGATAAGAATATAGGAAACATCATGACGGGGGATAAAAACAAGAGTGGGCGTCCTACCGTATTTTTTTTCTAACTTTTCTATATCTCTAGTTCCACCCTTTCCTTTTTTTAAGGGAACGACTTGATCTTCTATTACCAGAACATGCTTTCCGGCATATCTTTTAGACAAAGGATGCTTTCCAGAAAGAAGAACGTTTAGAATTTTCTGATCTGTTTTTTTAGCCATACTCCACCAATTCTATCAGTAATTATTAGTCTTGACAAGAAGAAAGTAACATTATTTAGGTGACTCCATATAAGTATCAGCATGTGTTATATCTTTTAGAAGATTATTAAGATGTTTATTATTTCTGGGTAAGCTTAAAGCTCCTGCAAACTTAGTTGGATCTGCTAAATAAAGTGCTTTTATCCATATAATTAAATTCAATAAGTCAGTACGTTTACTTAAGAATAATCCCGCAGAATGTTCATCTAATAGATTCTCAAGATCTCTACTATGACGTCCAGGTATATTTGGTACAGCCCACTCAAATGCTTGCCTTGTCTTCAGTTCCATATAGTCATATCTTAACATAAAAAAGCTTTATTTCAATCTAAAATAGATACTAGATACTTAACATTAGATACTTTATACTTTCAATATGTCCAAAAAAATCTTTTTTTTTTCTATTTTCCTAGTTACTAACTACTATCTACTAAGTACTAACTCTTATGCTATTGAGCTCCAGTCTCCCCGCTTTAAAATCGAAATGGATAAAATTGATATAAATAGTGAACAGGTAGTTGAACCTGTCATCTATACTATTGAGTCTCTTTATGGAGCAAACGGTTATAAAGAGTTTAATTCTCAAGGCTACACAATAGTAGAACAGGAATCTGAGAAACCTATGGTTCTTTCACTTTCAAATAGCTTAATAAATTTTCCTGACCTGGCTCCAAACCAAACTCATAAACAGGAAGTAACGCTTTCTGCTTCGACAGTAGATAATAAAGGCTTTAAGGTAAGTTTAATTCAGGAATATCCTCTAAAAAACTTTTCCGGTGATACTATTGAACTTAAATACTCAATTTTTGGAGAAAATATCTTTCGCTCCCTGCCAAATGAAAATAAAGGAGAATCTCCAACTGTTATTCTAAATGAGAAAGACCAGGGTTCAAAAAAAATAAATTTTAATATTAAATCACCGGTTCAAGGCCTTGAAGGAACCTACGAAACAATAATAAATTTCATTGCAACACCCGACTATTAGTATGAAAAAATTAATAAATTTATTTTTTGTTTTTGGCTTTTATACTTTATACTTTATACTAAATACTAGTCCAGTCAGGGCTCAATCAATCTCCCTCTCTATCGCACCTACTCTCACCGAGCTTACCATTAAGCCTGGACGCTCAGCTATATTCAGCTATAACTTCAAAAATATGGGCGATCCGTCCATTTTCAAATTTCGGATAGAACCTTTTAACTTAAAAGATAAAACACCCATATTTTTTGAGTTAAACAACTCCGATATTAAGCTCGAAGAACCGGTCTTTATAAAAAATTCAGCTTCAGAACAGCTTTATTTAAGAGTTGCAGTTCCCGAAGAAACTCCGGAAAAAGATTACTATTATAACTTCATAGCCGAATCCCAACCTCCTCCAACCCAGGAAGGAACGGCAAATATCAGAGCCAAAATCACAGTTCAGTCTCTTCTGCTGATAACTGTAACCGAAGCGGGGCAGGTGGAAATTAAGCCAAAAATAAGTTTGTTTGAAGTTATTCCAAAACATAAAATTAATTTATTAGATTTTAAATTAAATCTGTTTAATAGCTATGAAAAAGTGCCTGTTGTTCTTATTATAGACAACAAAGGAAAGAATCTTATAAAGCCCCGCGGCGAAATAACTGTTAGGGGTCCGCTTTGGCAGACAAAAATATATGATATTAAAGCTCAAA
>Ga0155057_121_pt3 | contig 3086 bp, 5 predicted proteins | sample RifCSPhighO2_01_FD_106025 | JGI IMG/M metagenome (GOLD analysis project Ga0155057, IMG submission 106025) | Candidatus Roizmanbacteria bacterium RIFCSPHIGHO2_01_FULL_35_10
TTGGTACCTGTAAAATCCAAGTTGTTCTAAAAATCTTCTTAGATAGTCTCTTTTAGATCTTTGACTTTCCGGAACATCAAAAAATACCAAAAACCATTTTCCATCCCATTTCTTTTGCTTTTTCTTAAAGTCAAGAAGTAACCTTAATGAATATTTTGCGACTTTAATTTCACCTTTATCTTTAAGATGAACAAATATTTCATCCTCTTTTTTCTCAATCCAAATAACCTCTCTTTTTTCTAAGGCATGAAGAGTTCTTTTAATTTTTTCATCTTTTATTTTCTGTTTTTTAACTTCTAAAACGTACTTAAGAATATTCCCTAATAGAACCGGCAAGCTTGGCCCCGGATAACTTTTCATTTTAGTTAAATTATCCGCAATCGCCTCTAATATAAGATTCGTAACCTCTCCATAGCCCATCTTTTTTCTTTTCTTTATTGTTTCTTCTCCTTCGCTTACCATATAGTTCGAATGTATCATCTTTGTACGATCGTTGTCAAGATGATACATTTTACATACAAATTAAGGCTGTTACAGCAAGCACAACTTCCCTTGCTTTTTTTAAATCGAGTACTATGCCGCTTCGCATTTTTTTATAATGTGGCATACCTATCGTAGCTTTCATATTTGATGCCCTACTTAATTTTAATAAGCAATAATTATAAAATAAATGCTACTTTAGGCATTACCCCGTTGAATTTTGAAAGCAAAGGGGTACAATTGTGGTAAGTATATATGAAAAGATTATTTCAGCTTATCAATAAAAATATTTTCGAGGAATTATTTTCCGGCAGAAAAAAGGCTGTTCCACTGGAACAAAAATTACCACTTATAACTATCTCGCGCGAGATGGGATCCGGCGGCAGACCGATTGCCGAAAAGGTCGCAAAAAAACTGGGGATTCCCTGGAAAGTATTTCACAAAGACATGATGGATGAAATCGCTAAAGAAAGCCATCTGGAAAAAAGGCTTATTAAGGAAGTCGATGAAAATAGAATCCCGCTAATCGATGAACTTATTGGAGATTTTTTTGGCAAAAGGTATCTTAATCTCTCAAATTACTATAAACAACTTGTAAAAATATTGACAACTGTTGGACACAGAGGAAATGCAATTATTGTCGGCAGAGGTGCTCATTATCTATTTCCGGAAGCACTAAAAATCAGACTTATCTGCGAGATGGATCAGCGGATAAAGTGGATGATGGAGTTTGAAAATTTATCTAAAAATCAGACTTTAGACCGTATTGAAAAGTCTGATCAGCAAAGACTTGAATTCGAAAAAGCCGTTTACAATCATGACTCACGCAAAGCCCACCATTACGATCTGGTCATCCGAACAGGCTCTCATCTGGGAATAGAGGATGCTGCCGAAATTATTGTCTTTACCGCCAAAAGAAGATTTAAGATATAAAATTTTCGAAGTTAAACTTTATCTAAATCCAGCTTTATAGAAGGACTCATTGTGGTTTTGATAAAGGCTGATCGAATGTGAGCTTTACCAACAGCAGACAGGAAGGCTGAAGCATTTTCTCCGATTGCTTTTTCCTCTAATGAAATCTTCCCAATCATCTGGTGAATTATCGGTGCTTTTGGCTCGGTTTTCCAGCGGATAGCTCCTTTGGAGAATTTTTTGGCAACTTCTTCGGGTTTGGGCGAAATAGTTCCGGCTTTTGGATTAGGCATTAATCCCTTGGGTCCGAGCACCTTTGCAAACTTTGCCAGCTTGGGCATATACTGGGGGTGAGTAATCAGAATGTCAAAATCCAGCTTACCTTTTGCAATTTCTTCCAGTACTTTATCATCAACAATCCTAACCTTTGTAGTTTTTCCGGTTGAGTGCGGAAGTTCTGCCTCTCCCTTTAGGCCGGTTTCGTCTGCATTGAGATGGAGTTCAACAGACTCATCAAATTTGGCAAATTTAAGTTTTTTAAGCAAGATAACCGCATCTTTTATTGGGTACTCTTTTTTACCGTCAACCATTTTTTTTACTTTCTGGTATTTTTTACCTCTTACTTTATGTTTAACCTTTTTAGCTTTTTTTTCCTTAGCCAGCGAAACTCCTGCAGAGTCGGGTTTTTCATCCAATATTTTCTGGGCTTTGGCCATCTTGGCCATCGCCTCTTCACCTACCTCTACCTGCCTCATTCTTTCTCCACCTGATTTTCTAGCTGATTTTTTTTCGGTTGAACGTTTTTTTTGATCCTCTTTTTGTTTTTTCTCGACATCCTCCAATCCTATAATTCTAGTTCGAATTTTACCCATTTTTAATTTTTCATCCTTCGATTTAACTCAGGATGATCCTAAGCTTGTCGAATGGATCATTTTTAATTTTTAATTTTCTGTATCCACTCCCATACTTCTCGCAGTTCCGGCAACTACTTTCATTGCCTGTGGCAAACTATCAGTATTCAAATCGCCAAGTTTTTCTTTTGCAATCTCTTCAACCTGAGCTTTAGTTAATTTTCCTACTTTTTCGGTGTTAGGCTTACCCGAGCCTTTTTCCAAAGAGATTTTTTTCTTGATCATTGCTGCGACCGGTGGAAGCTTAGTAACAAAAGTAAAGCTTCTGTCTTCGTATACAGTAATCACTGCCGGAATAATCTGACCTTTTAATTTGGAAGTCCTGTCATTATATTCCTTAATGAAATTCATGATTGGCACTCCGTGCTGGCCCAATGCAGGACCGACCGGTGGTGCCGGAGTTGCTACTCCCGCCGGTAAATTAAGCTTAATAACGGTTTTAATCTTTTTGGCCATACTTTATTAATGTTTTATTTATTTTTAACCTCTTTGATTACCGCTGATTTCTAACTGATTTTCGCGGATGTTTAATATCAGTGATAATCCGTTAGTTATCTGTGGCAATCGATTTTATAGTTTAGCTACCTGTAAGAAGTCTAACTCTACAGGAGTTTCACGATCGAAAATTGAAACTAATACCCTCACCTTGCCTTTTTCCTCATCAATCGCTTCTATTGTACCCAAAAAATCCGTAAAAGGACCTTCGGTTATTTTCACTGCTTCACCAACCGAGAATTTTGCCTTAAATTTAGGCTGTTCCTGTTGAACGAACTTCATAATAGC
>Ga0155057_109_pt1 | contig 2953 bp, 3 predicted proteins | sample RifCSPhighO2_01_FD_106025 | JGI IMG/M metagenome (GOLD analysis project Ga0155057, IMG submission 106025) | Candidatus Roizmanbacteria bacterium RIFCSPHIGHO2_01_FULL_35_10
TAATAATTATTGGAAAAGTCAATACCGTAACTGACATAAGGTCCTGTCTCAAGTCCAATGGTACTGAAATTTAATACATAGTTATTGGATTGATTAATAGCGGTATTTAATCTAAAATCAGAGACCGGTTGCGCAGCTTGAATCTGTGATGAAAAAAATAGATATGCAGAAATAGTAATAATCGTTAAGATTTTTTTTAAAAATATTTTTTTTAATTTCATAGTAAATTAATATTTACGGTATAAATTAATTAAAAAAATCGGCTATAAATGGAAATATATGCATTGGGGATGGCATGCTTTCAGCAGCATTACTTGGTCCACAAGCGACAGCGGCAAAACCCCATACATAATTACCGCCAGGATAATTATGGCATGAGTTAGGATTTTCAATTAATATTGCATAATCTGCACCTATCAATTTTGCCCCCATATTATTTATTTTACTTAAATCAAAGCTACCAGAGTTGGTATGATAAGTTTGATTATATTCATTTACTATATAAATATTAACGTACTTTGCTTCTAGTCCAGCTCTAGCAATTATTTTATCTGCAGCAATTTTAGCATCAGATTTGAATGAATTATAATCAGGATAATTTTCCGGAACTAAAGCGATATTTATTTGAAAATAACCATTATTATTCTGAACTAATGTTTCGGCTGGAGCTAGGCAACGGTAAGTATAACTCGTCGGTTCGTTAGTACATTTTCGTTCTCCACAAAGGGCTCCAAGCGGAACCCATACATCATTACCCATGCATTGACTAATTATATTATTTGTTTCGTCACAGCGGTATTCTTTCACTTGATAGGTTTCCTGTCCTTGTCTTCTACATGCTTGAGCCAGAGGAATAACGCGAGGTACGATACATACATTTAATTTCATCGGATCATTTACTCCATTAAGACTACTAACATCGTTCATACAAGAGTTTTTGTCTTTGTAAAATGGATTAGGGTCATTTAAAAAAAATGTGCCAGTTTTAACTTTTGCATAATATGTTCCAGTGGTATTTGTAGTCCATGTTGAACACGGTTGAGAAACACAATTGAATCCTGAAGTTGGAGGTGGAGGATTTAAAGGAGGCGGTGGCGGTGGAGGAGGCACAGTGGGAGTAATACATTTAAATCCTCTAAAACTTTGTGGGTTGCAGGGTGAAACATAGCCGTAACTGTTATTTGGCGAATCGCAGTTATAATAATATAGTCCGACGAATCTTATCTCTTTAGTCCCGGCAGGATGTCCGGCAGCTATACAATCATAAGGGTTCGGGTCATCACGACAACAGGCAACTTGGTGAGCAGTTTGGGCACGCGGACGAAAATCTTGTGAATCCTTATTGTAGAAAAAAGAAAGCACAATAACACTGATTAAAATAACCCCAACTACAATTAATGGAAGAATCGGAGCGATACCTCTTTTTCTAAATTGTTTATTCATGAATTACTACTTTAATATCTAAGCAAAACTCACCATACGCACTTTATACTTCGAGCGACTCGCCTCGCTGAAGCTTCGGCGAGGCGGGTTAGTCGAGAAGTTCTCGACTCCGCTATCGCTACGCTCGAACTATAAAACTCTGCGTTCTGCGTAAAGTTGAGTAACTAATCAATACTACAATACTATATTAGTATCTTAAAGATAAACTGTTTTTTTAGAGAAATCAAGACGGATTCAATCTGACCCACGTGTACTTAATATCATTTAGTCCTTTACGTCATTGCGAGCGATGATTTAAGAAGCGAAGCAATCTCAAAATAATAAAATAGATTGCCACGTCAGCACCTAATCAGTGCTTCCTCGCAATGACGACCAACACTCCAACACTCCAAAACTCTAATTCATTCGCGGAATAAAGTTTTGATTATTTCTTCAATAGGTTCTTCGTCGATGGTTAAGTCGATGTAGGGAAGTAATTTATTTATCAAATTTATTTTCTCGGGAATTCTTGAGCGGTTAAATTTATAGATAACTTTAGGAAATGTGTATGATAGTGGTTTGCCGACCAATGATAAAGTTTTAGCATCAACTTCCTTTTCTAAGGTTACTACAACTTGCTTTTCTTGACTGTACTTTTCCACGATTTCCTTGAGTAATCCGTCATACAGTATTTTTCCTTTATTTATGACGATTAATCTTTTAGCCAACCTTTTTACATCCTCCATGTAGTGACTTGTTAATATAATTGTTGCTTTAAATTCCTTATGGTATTGTTTGATAAAATCCCTGATTACTTCCTGGGAAAAAATATCAAGACCAATTGTTGGTTCGTCAAAAAAAATAATCTTCGGATTATGAATGAGCCCTGCGATTAGTTCCATTTTCATTCTTTCGCCAAGAGAAAGAGTTTTAACAGGTTTAGTAAGTAAGTCTTTAGCTCTTAAAATTTCTGTCAGATCCCCGACTGCTTTTTTAAAGCGTGCTTCAGAAACATTGTAAATTTCTTTATTAAGATAAAATGTTTCTACTGCCGGCAGATCCCAAATTAATTGATTGCGCTGTCCCATGACAAAAGAGATCTTTTCTAGAAATTTGTAGTTTTTTTCAAAAGGGTTAAAACCAAGGATGTTAACGTTTCCAGATGAAGGGTAGAGAATACCTGACAACATTTTTAGTGTGGTAGTTTTTCCGGCACCATTTGGACCGATAAGACCAACCAGTTCGTTTTCGCCAATTTCAAAGGAAATATTGTCAACTGCTTTTGTTTCCTTGTATTGACGGTTAAATAAATCTGTTAGGAAATTTTTCCCTTTGACTGGGGATTTATAGATTTTAGTTAAATTGCCTACTTTAATCATATGATTACCGCGGATGACTGGCGGATTGCCGCGGATCGGATTGCCACGGATGGTTAGATGTCCAAACAAGGCGTTTAATTGACAATTTAGGTGAGCCGAAATTGATCAATAATCCTAATTGATAATTAGTACTTTTAAGATAATACAGTAAC
>Ga0155057_125_pt2 | contig 2506 bp, 3 predicted proteins | sample RifCSPhighO2_01_FD_106025 | JGI IMG/M metagenome (GOLD analysis project Ga0155057, IMG submission 106025) | Candidatus Roizmanbacteria bacterium RIFCSPHIGHO2_01_FULL_35_10
TTTTCTACCCAGCCTTGCTATTTCAGTCAAATGTCCGCCTTCGCCTGCGGTGGCATCAATATAAAGTCCATCTTTCTTGATGTTCAAACCTTCGATTGCTTCTTGTAAAAGAACAGGCGTATGCATTTTAAGGTTTTATTTTCTTAATATATTCATCCCATCTCTTTGGTTCCCAGACTTCAAAGTGGTCTCCTACACCGATAATTGCAGCTTTATTACTTAAACTAGCGTAATCCAAAAGAATTTTTGGAATTACAAACCTACCCTGAGCATCAATTTCTACTATTGCGGCACTTGAAAAAAGATGTCTTTTCGTTTCTGACTTCTGTAATTCTAAAGATGATTGACTTATCAGTTCTTTAGCTGCTTTTTCCCAATCGATGTTCCTGAAACCCGATAGACAGCTATCAAATCCTTTTGTTAAAGTAAATGTCCTGCCATTTCCCAGAGCCTCTCTAATTTTTTTGGGGATAATTATTCTTCCTTGACCGGAAAATGTTACCCGATACTCCCCAACAAAAAACATATATATCCATTTAACGCCATTTTAATCATATTGTCAAGACCTACAATTTGTGCCCGATTTATTTACAAGCGCTAGACATTATTTAAATACCTTCAAATTTATCGTATTTCTTCTTTATAATAGAGTTGTACTACATGAATAATATTATTAATAAAACACGGCAGTTTATATTTGCCAAGCAAACGAGTATGTTCTCTTCCGCCATGCTTTTGGCTGTGATGATAGTAATATCACGCATCTTTGGTTTTTTCCGTTACCGTGCATTATCAGGTATTTTTGCAAAGGAAGAACTGGATATTTTTCTGGCTTCTTTCAGGATACCCGATCTGGTATTTGAACTTCTTATAACGGGTGCTTTGACAAGCACGATAATACCGATATTTATTAAATATCAGAATAATAAAGACGAATTAAATTTAAACATATCTTCAATCTTTAATCTGATTTTGCTGCTTATGGTAGTATTAATTTTTATTCTATTTATAGCAATGGGTCTGATAGTGCCGGTAATCACACCCGGATTCAGTAAGGAAAAAATAGATGCTATAGTTCTTTATTCAAGACTCTTACTTGTTGGCCAATTACCCTTTTTAATTATAGGAAATTTTTTGACTGCAATTGCTCAGGCTAATAGAATGTTTTTTTTATCGGCACTTGCTCCTATTTTGTACAATGTAACCATTATTATTGGTGCAATATTTTTCAGCTCCGGTTTTTACCTTTTAGCACCCATTTTTGGAGTTATATTAGGAGCATTTTTGTTGGTAGTAGTCCAGCTACCGATATTATTTAATTCTAATTTTACTTACCGCTTAGTTTTAAGAAAAACGGCAGCGATGGTCGATTTTTTTAGGGTAGTTGCACCCAGGGCTCTTACGGTAATTTTTGCCCAATTAGATTCAACTATAGATCTTATTCTGACAACATTATTGGGAGCAGGTTCATATACAATTTTTTACTTTGCCCAGCATCTTCAGCTTTTACCGGTTTCAGTCATCGGAGTTGCATTTGGACAGGCGTCACTTCCTTATTTAACCGAAGTCTATCAGGGAAAAAAATTTGAAGAATTTAAGAAAATAATAATCGATTCGGTATTGAGTCTTTTCTTTTTTACTATTCCAATAGCAAGCTTTTTTATTTTTGCCAGGACACCTCTGGTTCGCTTTTTTTTCGGCGGTCCTAAATTTGACTGGGAAGCTACGGTAGCGACCGCCATAACCCTATCTTTCTTTTCAATTTCGTTGCCGTTTCACGCGATTTTTTATTTCCTGACCCGCTGTTTTTACGCATTTTTAGATACTAAGACTCCCTTTTATGTTAGTGTTTTAACTATTACTATTAATACTATTTTAAGTTTAGTATTTGTTCTATGGCTTAAATTACCGGTCTGGTTTATCGCTGGATCTTTTTCACTCGCCATGATTCTTAATGTTACTCTTTTATTCTTAATTCTTTCCAGAAAAATATCCGGTTTGGATCTGGTTCTTTTAACTTATGAATCCGGCAAGATGTTAATTGCGACACTCATATCATCGGTTATCGTATACTATTCTATGAAGTTTATGGACGGACTTATATTTGATACTTCTTACACGATAAATGTTTTTTTCCTACTTTTTGCCGGTCTGATTTTATATTTTCCACTTTATTTATTTTTATCCTGGCTAATGAATGTAAGAGAGATTTACTTAGTGGGAAAACTTATATTAAAAGCCAAAGAGTACAGGAAAAGAGTGGTTGAATTTTATACTTTATATGAGTAGTGAAAACCAACTGATAGCCGTAAAAGCAATCCAGAAAAAACTTCTGGGAAAAAAATTGACACATAGAGAGATTTTCATTCTCATGGATGAAATAACTCATCACAGGTTAAGTGAAGTACTCACAGCTTATTTTGTCGCCTCTTCTTTTAAGGAAGGCTATACTTCAGAAGAATTATATTTGTTTACTAAAGCTATGGTTGAGACTGGAAATAAATTC
>Ga0155057_176_pt3 | contig 2355 bp, 1 predicted proteins | sample RifCSPhighO2_01_FD_106025 | JGI IMG/M metagenome (GOLD analysis project Ga0155057, IMG submission 106025) | Candidatus Roizmanbacteria bacterium RIFCSPHIGHO2_01_FULL_35_10
ATTGATGTCGCCTTTTACATCGGAGCTTTTTGAGTTTAACAAACTCATTTTTATTTATCTGATCACTTTGGGAGTTGTTTTTATCTGGTTACTCAAAATGATTCTCAACAGGAAAATTATAATAAAAAAAACTCCTTTTGACATTCCCATTTTGCTTTTTTTTGCTTCTCAAATTTTTTCGACTTTTTTTTCTATCGATGCTCACACTTCCATCTTTGGTTATTACGGTCGTTTTAACGGCGGCTTACTATCAATCATCTCTTACATTATTCTATATTACGGTTTTGTATCGAATTTAAAAACTCCTCTGATTAAATTACTAAAAATTTCCCTTTTTTCCTCCCTGATTGTCATTATTTGGGGTCTTTCCGGAAAGCTGGGTATAGACTTTTCCTGCCTTCTTTTTGTAGGACAGATTGGTAATAACTGTTGGACAGATCAATTCCGTCCAGCCGAAAGGATGTTCTCTACTCTCGGTCAGCCAAACTGGCTGGGGGCATATTTAGTTATTAATTTTTTTATTGGAGTCTTTTTTCTCTTAAATAACGTCCTTGTAAATAAAAAAACGAATTTAAATTATTTCGTAGTTGGTTTTTATCTACTCCTGAATTTCAGTGCAATTTTATTCACACGCTCTCGGTCCGCACTGTTTGCTGTTTTATTTGGAATAGGCCTTTTGCTCGTTTATGGACTTTTTAAGTTAAAAGTCTTGATTACAAAGAGAGAAAGAAATTTAATAGGCTTTATTCTCTTACTATTTTTTTTAGCAGTATTAATTTTCAAAACCGGTATTGAAAAAATTGACAGATTTATATCTTTTTCTGCCTATTACAAGGCCACGAATTCAAACGCATCGGTAGAATCCGGCAAGCCAAAGCAGTCTGAATCAGACTCAGGAATTACAACATCGGCTGATATACGCAAAATAGTCTGGAAAGGCGCAATCGATTTAGGCTTAAAATATCCGATCTTTGGCACAGGTGTCGAAACATTTGCTTACAGTTATTATTTTACCCGTCCGGTCGGGCATAATCTTACGTCAGAATGGGATTATCTTTATAACAAAGCCCACAACGAATACCTAAATTATCTAGCCACTACGGGTTTTGCTGGTCTTATTAGCTATCTTTTTTTTATTATTTCGGTACTAGTTTATAGTTGGAAAAATATCAAATATCAAATAGCAAATAGCAAAGATACTAATCAAAAATCAAAAATTGAAGATAAAAGCAATGAACTGTTGATTGCGTGTTTGCTAATTTCTTACATAACAATCTTAATCACTAACTTCTTCGGATTTTCCACTACGACTATTAATTTATTTTTTTACCTGATTCCGGCGTTTTTCTTTATTTTAGGAGAAAAACAATCAACTATTAACAATCAACAATCAACAATTTCTAAGTTTCCCTTAAAACAAAAAATTATGTTTTTGACCATACTGCTAACTGTTATCTACTTACTATTTGGATTAGTCCGTTACTATCTGGCAGACGTAAAGTACTCTAAAGGAGATAACTACAGTAAATTGGGTGATTATCAAAAAGCGGCTCAATATCTTACAGAAGCAAATAATCTCAAATATGATCATGTTTACGAAGATAAACTTTCCTATGTCTATGCTAATCTGGCTTTTGCAGCTTCATATCAAAAAGAAAAAGGTATTGCCAATAAAATGATCCAGACTTCAGACGATCTCAATAAAAAAAGTATCAACGAGTCACCAAGTAATGTGCTTTATTGGAAAACAAGAGCCAAAAATTATTATTTATTTTATCAAGTAACTCTTAATTCGAAAGATTTGGAAGATGCAATTTACGCTTTACAAAAAGCCAGAACCCTGTCGTCCTCGGATCCGAAAATTCCTTACAGTTTAGCAATATTTTATTCACTTTTGGAAGAAGAAACCAAAGATGCAAATAAAAAACTACAGTTTCAAAATTTAGCCATGCGTGAGATTGACCAATCAATAAATCTAAAAACAGATTACCGTGACGGTTACTTCCTCAAAGGTCAACTCCTCAAAAAAACCGGTCAATCCAATGAGGCCAAAAAAACTTTCAATTTCATTCTCCAAAATCTAAACCCCACCGACTCCGAAGTCCAAAAAGAACTGGAATCACTTTGATTTTAAAGTAGTTGAGCTTTTAAGTTTTTTGATTTGCTGCTCAGTTTTTTCATGCTTGCTAAACCATTTGATAGCCTCGTCATTCTTACCTTGGAGTTTGAGATTAGCAGCGGCATTTAGATAAGTTTTAGATAGAAGAGCCAAATATTTTATCCTTTCATCCCCGTCAAAACTATTGGAAAAGATGCTAATCCTTCCTAATTGATCAAGCTCACCCATACTAGCTG
>Ga0155057_166_pt1 | contig 1448 bp, 2 predicted proteins | sample RifCSPhighO2_01_FD_106025 | JGI IMG/M metagenome (GOLD analysis project Ga0155057, IMG submission 106025) | Candidatus Roizmanbacteria bacterium RIFCSPHIGHO2_01_FULL_35_10
CAGTTCAAGGCCAGGCAATTGTGGTAGTTCTCGACTCAGAAAATAATATTGTCAAGCATTATTTATTGAGAGATCCGGGGTTGTTGAAGGGAAAATCTTATTAATATATGGCCGCGGGTCTCTAGCGGATTACCACGGAATTTTTAATCAGTGAGAATCCGTTAGTTATCAGTGGTAATCCTGCTTAAGAAATAATTTAGCCGTTAATAAAAAACTTAATATGGAAGATAAACCAACCTTTTCGATAGTGTTCCCGGTGATGAATCAGGAGGATCATATTGAAGAAGTTGTCAGAAAATATCATCAGGCATTAACTAAACAGAAGATTTCATTTGAACTTATTGGAGTTGTAAACTGTTCAAGAGATAAAAGTTATGAAGTATTAAAAAAATTATCTAAGAAACTGATCGGAGTTAGATGTTATGAGTTAAGTGGATGTGGATTTGGTTTGGGTATTCTCTATGGTTTAAAGAAGGCAGAAGGGAAATATTTATGTTATCTAAACTGCGCAAGAGTACATTCGCCGGCTCTTATCCTTTGTCTGAAGCACTTTTTAGTCGATGACAGATTTTTAGTGCACGGAGTAAGGATGTCCAGGAAAAAGATCAGGCAAATCGGCACACTTCTCTACAACTTATTGACCCGTGTCATTTTCAAAATTCCAAACCGTGATATCAACGGTAATCCGAATGTATTCAACCGTAAAGATTACGAAAAAATAAAACTTAGCTTCACTGACAGTATGATTGATCTTGAAATTCTGGAAAAAGCTCGCAAATATGGAGTTCCTGTAATAGAGGTACCTGTTTTTGACAGCAGTCGCCACGGCGGGCGTTCTACGACCAATTTTAAGACAATTTTCAGGCTACTCAAAGAACTGGCGGGATATTGGTTTAAAACCAGAGTTTTTAGAGTCGCATAGCAGTCCGAATTCCACCGCTTCGGTGGAATGGAGGCCAAAGCAAGGCTCTATATAATGAAACTTTAAGGAGCTCATATTTTATAAAATTAATTAGTTAAAATAAATCTATGATTGAAGAAGGTGATATTGTAATTGGTGAAACTAGTTATGTGGATGATACAACAAGACTAATGTATACGGTAATGTCTCAAGTTATTGCAGATCTTGAATTAAGATCTTCAGCTCCGACTTCGGTTGAAGAAGCATTATATCTTCGAGAGGCGAAATTGAATTCGCAATGGCGAGAATATGTTGAAATGTTAGTTGATGATGAAAAAATAGGACAGTTTGATAAAGAAAATAAATGGATTGGCAAAACGCCCGAAGAAATTGCGGAAATAGTTTTAAGAATAACCACACAGGAATATAGTGATAAAGAAAATATAAAGTCACAAGCTCAAATTATTGAAGCGGTTACATCTAGATTTGATCTAGGCGATAGAACAAATACTCAATTGTCAATTACAAGAAATGCTAAAAATAGCAT